>Ga0214473_10010595_pt1 | contig 10828 bp, 10 predicted proteins | sample RVTome_7_FD_203509 | JGI IMG/M metagenome (GOLD analysis project Ga0214473, IMG submission 203509) | Soil microbial communities from uranium-contaminated site in the Upper Colorado River Basin, Wyoming, United States - RVT98D197 | ecosystem: Environmental > Terrestrial > Soil > Contaminated >... | reverse complement strand
CCTGTAGATACGTAGTAGGACAGCCGTCTCGGCTGTCCGCCGAGCGCCCTGGGTTTGCAGACGCTATGTGGTCAATCGAGACGATTGACCTACTACTCCGACCGTGAGTATGATAGACCAACAAAGGTAGGGGCAAGCCGTCCCCGGTCGTCCGCAAAGCCCAAGGAATTTGAAAAGCCGCGATGGTCAGGCGATCGTTCTACTGCGCCTACGGCTCACCACAAGCGCTTGACCTACTCCACGATTGCGTTGGATAATGCCCTTCACCTCCAAGGATTTTCCAGAATGAGAGACTGCCGCAAGGGCAACTGATTAGGAATTCTCCCCCAAAAGAGTTATCTTGTAGATATTTCTAACCAGCAGCTTACCGCAATCGGTCCGAGGTTTCGAGTATCGGAAGCGGACATCGTAGAGCCGACGCAGTGACTCTCGATGATGATGCAGGAGGTATTGCCGCGAAGGACTTGGGCCTGGTATACGGACTTCGCCCCGTTCAACGGGGTTCTGTTGACCGCCACACGCTGATCCTTAGTGCTTCGATTCGCAATTACGATTACGTATTTGTGCCTGTAGTTGCAATGAAAAGTGCTCCCTCAGCACTAAGTCCTGAGGGAATAAATTCGTCACCGAATTTATGAATCGAAGGACTTAGTTAGAGCCGATCAAGCACATCTTCCCATCGCATCGGGCACGAGGAGCAACCCTAAAGGTTTCGTCCACACCGGCAACACATTGGGAAATGAACACGCAGGGGTGGTGCGATGTGCCCCCAAAAAGATTCAATCCGTAGCAAGGGGAACACCCGGCGTAAATGCCAGCCGCGGAGATTGTCCGGATCAGTATTTCGGCGATCACTATTTCACATTTATAAGGGTCCAATTTATGGGTTTTACAACATTTGGTCTTTCAGACCATGTTATGCAAGGAGTGCGTGCCGCAGGATATACCACGCCCACTCCTATTCAATCACTTGCCATCCGTCCGGCGCTTGAAGGCCGGGATATTATTGGTTGCGCACAGACCGGGACAGGCAAGACGGCGGCATTTGTACTGCCAATGCTGCACAGGCTTGCAGGCGCGAATGGCGCACATCCGAAGGGGCACCATGTCCGTGCTCTTGTCATCACTCCAACACGCGAGCTTGCGCAGCAGGTGCACGATGCTGTTATGAACTACGGCCGTTTCCTCACCATCCGCGCGGTTTCCGTGTATGGGGGTGTCAGCATGGACAGCCAGTTGAAATTACTCCGCCGCGGTGTAGATATCGTTATCGCAACCCCCGGAAGATTGCTCGACCACATGCAGCGGCGCACGGTCGATCTCTCGAAGGTTCAGATGCTCGTGCTCGATGAAGCGGACAGGATGCTGGACATGGGTTTCATCAACGATGTCCGCAAGATCATTGCCGCCGTGCCGAAAGAGCGGCAGACGATGTTGTTCTCCGCTACCATCTCGGGTGAGATCAAAAGTCTGGCTGCCGACATCCTGCGCGATCCACACCTCGTGGAGGCAGGCGAAAAACGCAACCCTGTGGAGGCAATTGCGCAACATTTTTATTCGGCATCGCAGGAGGCGAAGATGGACCTGCTCTTCCATGCACTTGAAACAGAGAAGATGCAGAGCGTGCTTGTTTTCTCCCGGACGAAGCACGGGGCAGACAAGATCTGCAGACGGCTTGAGCGTAAGGGCATCAGGGCCGTGGCCATTCACTCGAACCGCACCCAATCGCAACGACAACGCGCACTCGACGGCTTCAAGCAGGGGGACTTCCGTGTGCTTGTGGCAACCGATATCGCCGCACGCGGCATCGACGTGGACGGCATCTCGCATGTCATTAATTACGATGTCCCGCAGTACGCGGAAGATTACATCCATCGCATCGGGCGCACAGGACGCGCGGGAGCGAGTGGTGACGCGATTACGTTTATTGCACGCGATGATCAACGGCACCTACAGAGTATCCAGCATTTCACAGGGAAGCGATATGCTGTCAGATCCTACCCGGGCTTCGTACCCCCCGCGGCAGGTGTTGCTTCAACAAGGCCAAAACAAGCGACTCCAGCGGACAGACATTCCGCGTTTCAGCATGTGAAGAAGGTCGATAAGCGTCACCCGGTGCAACGCAAGAAGCGCGCAATCGAGTTTGGCCGCAAGAAGAAGGCCGGTCCTAAGATCGAGGCGTTCTCTTCGGATCTGGGGGGTGCAGGATGGTCAAATTACTAGTGCTCGCTTCCGATAACGAGATCAGGTAGCAAAACGCATTATGTATTATTGGAAGCGGCACCAGAACTGCTTCTCAAAAGAAACATGATTGAATTGATGCTTTGAGGCGGAACACTGTAGGGGGAGGCAGAATCTCCCCTCTGAACCAAGTGCGCACACTCGCGGTCTTGCCCTTCGCCCCGCCTTCCTTACTGCCCGAAACTCCCGGATCGCATGAAAATCGATTCTCCCAGTCCGTACAGATGCAGAAAGCTCCCGCACGACGTGAAAAGCGGGGAGTTTTTCGGACTGCTTGGGCTGAACGCGGAAACCGGGGAAATTCTCCTGATCTCTGTGTTCTCCCGGGGATTTCGGTCCCTGATCACCAGCATCAGCATGTGGCGGCTCCGGAATGGGCATGTATTCTGACCCACCATTGATTCTTGCCTTTCCATCTCGTAACTTTGCACATCAAAGAACTTGTGGACGAAATCAGGGAGGAGGAGGTATGTCTCGATTGGCGGTGTTTGTGGCATTGTTGACATTCTGCGTTTTGCCTGTTTCTCAGAAGGCAATCTCTCAGGGAATTGGGAAGCTTGATGAAAGAACAAAGGTTGCTGATTCAGCCCAACAGAAAAGCTGGCAGCAGGTGGATCAGATCAACAAGGAGGCAGACAAGACAACCACACGGCTTCAACAGTCCCGGCAATCTGCGGCTCAGAGCACGAATGCAAATGCAGGCTATTCTGTAAAAGCAACAACAGTTGGAAAGCGGGGTGCCTACAAAAAGCCTTCGCTGAAACAGCAAAGAGAGTTGGCGAAAGAGAAGTAAGCGGCAACAACAGGATGCGCGAGACTTTCAGCGGTCTCCATAACACTCCTCTCCTTAATCGTTAGCTTTCTGCAAATGGTAGGCACCCGTTCCTACCGCATATTGTCGAGCAAGAACCGTAGCCATTTGCTACGTCCTCACGTGTGATCCGGGAATTGTACTGACAGGAACAGCCGAGACTCCCGTATCAGCCTTTTCGATTTTTCCAGATCATCAGGAAAGGACGGAACATGACACTGCCAAACCCAAGGGTCGTAGGGCTTGTTGCACCCGTATTGATGATGTTTGCAACCTGTCATCCGCCGCCGCCGCCGGATCCTGAAGGTGATCTTGTTGCCCGTGGAAGAAACATTTTTTTCAACGAAACATTCAATGGGAACGGCAGGACGTGTGGAACATGTCATCCCGCCGAAAACAACTTTGCCATTGATCCGGCATTCATTGCCACGCTTCCAAGAAACAACCCGCTCTTCGTTGCTGAGTTCAATCCTGCCTTGAAAAAGAACTTCGAGAATCCAAGATTGATGCGGGAGTTCGGATTGATCCTGGAAAACCAGGATGGGTTTGACGACCTTGAACACAAGTTTAACATGCGTGGTGTTCCCCATACGCTCGCGCTCAGGACTTCCGTTGCTAGCCCACCAGGCCCACGCACCGGATGGTCCGGTGATGGGGCGCCTGGTGACGGTTCGGTCCGCTCATTTGCCACAGGTGCGGTGATTCAGCATTTTACCAGAACACTCAACCGAGTCCCGGGCGTTGACTTCCGGCTTCCGACCGACGAAGAACTGGACGCCCTTGAAGCCTTCCAGCTCTCCCTCGGCCGTCAGAATGATCTGACGCTGCCATTACCGTTGAAAGGAACAGTACCCAAGCGTGGCCAGGAAATCTTCCTCGACAACTCGCTTGGGAAGTGCAACTTGTGCCATGTCAATGCCGGTGCAACAGTAATCATTGGTGAGAACAATTTGGGAAATGCCAACCTCAATACCGGTGTTGAAGACCTTCCGGATCAGCCGGCACGCCTGACCGACGAGCTTGTCCCGCGCGATGACGGCTTTGGCATTCCAGGAGATAGTACGTTCAATGTCCCGCCTCTTGTGGAGGCGGCCTCGAGCGGACCATTCTTCCACAACAACTCGATCGAAACTATTGAGGGGGCAGTAGGATTTTATGACGGAGAGTCTTTCAACAATTCTCCGTCAGGCCGGTTCCTCGCCAATCTCGATCCGGAGGGCGCGGGTATCGAGCTTGATGGGACCCAGATTGTGGCTGTTGCGGCGTTCCTGAGGATTATCAACGTCCTCGAAAACACACGTCAGGCCATCGATCTCTTGAAGGCAAGCAACATGATGCCCTCTCCCCGGCGGGAAGAACCGGGAAAACTGCTTGACCGTGCATTGCGCCGGACGGATGACGGCATAAAAGTCCTTTCCAGTGGCGGACTACATCCTGCTGCTGTAGCACACCTGAAACAGGCACGGCTCCTCATCACCATAGCTCTCGAAGCGCATGAGTTGGGGGAGATCGTTGAAAAGGTGATTCGCGAAATCGAAAAGGCACGTAACGAACTGGTTGAACCGACGTAACCGTGCCCATCGGAGCCAATGAAACAGCAAGGAGGTAGAGCCATGCGCAAACTTGTTCCATTCGTTTATTTGACTTTCGTGCTGCTGCTTCACGTTCCAGGTGCGTACGCTCAAAAATCAACCGAGAGGTATATCCCCATCGGGCAATCCCCCGGTCTTTCGGGGAAGCATACACTCATCGGAAAAGTCCAGGCTGTCAACCCCCAGGATCGGACCATCATCTGTTCCCACGCAGGAGGCACCGCCTTAGTGAAGGTTGCACACAATACAAAGATCTGGCTGGACAGAAGCAAACTCAAGTTGCCCAACGTCGCGGGTACTCTCGCGGACTGCAGCACTGATCGGTTGATTGAAGTCAAGTACAAAAACAACGTCCACAAAGATGGAGGTGAAGCGGAGTGGATCAAAGTCCAGGTGACTGAAGCCGGCGCGAAGTAGAAGGGCTAATCGTCTGACTCCGTCGTGTTCAAGAGCCAGATTGAATGGGTCTTTCCTGCCATTACTCCTCTATACGAACAACCGACACTCCATCACACAAGTTGAACGGGATTCTTCACATTTCAACACTGACCGCATCATAAAGGGACGCTATGCAGGAACTGGAAGCACTGGTGCAGAAAATCAGTGATGTTGTGTGGGGGCCGCCGCTGCTGATCCTGTTGGTTGGCACGCATATCTTCCTGACGTTCAGACTTCGTTTCATCCAACGCTACCTTGGCAAGGCAATCAAACTTTCCCTGCAGCGTACTGGCGAAGGTGCAGGAGATATCAGCCAGTTTGGAGCATTAACAACAGCACTTGCCGCAACGATCGGCACGGGGAACATCGTCGGCGTCGCGACTGCTGTCGCGGCCGGAGGCCCCGGCGCAGTATTGTGGATGTGGCTGACGGGAGTCTTCGGCATTGCGACGAAGTATGCTGAAGCCCTTCTTTCGGTGAAGTATCGCATCACGACAAAGGACGGGCTCATGGCAGGCGGCCCGATGTACGTCATTGAACGAGGAATGAACAAGAAATGGCTGGGGGTTACATTCGCGGCCTTCACCGCAGTATCTGCCTTCGGTATAGGCAATATGGTGCAAGCTAATTCCATCTCCGCAATGGTCCAGGAAACATTCAGCATCTCTCCTTGGATCACCGGTATTGTGATGACTGTCGTTACCGCGGTCGTGATTCTTGGCGGGATAAAATCGATTGCAAACGTGTGCGAAAAGCTCGTCCCTTTTATGGCGATCTTCTACGTCGGGGGATGCATCATTCTCTTGGCAATGAATTATTCAGGAATACCGGCATCCGTTCAGTTGATTATACAGAGCGCGTTCACAGGCCAGGCAATGGTGGGCGGGTTCCTCGGTGCTGGAATGAAAGAGGCGATTCGGTACGGCGTGGCACGCGGACTTTTTTCGAATGAGTCGGGATTGGGCAGCGCGCCGATTGTCGCCGCTGCTGCACAAACAAAGAATCCAGTCCGTCAGGCCCTGGTTTCCTCGACAGGAACATTCTGGGATACCGTTGTGGTGTGTGCGATGACCGGCCTTGTTCTGGTCAATTCCGGTGAATGGGTGAATGGATTGAAGGGCGCAGCATTGACAAAAGCGGCCTTTGCCGATTTTCACATCGTAGGACCCATCGTGCTCACAACAGGATTACTTACGTTCGTTTTTTCTACCATCCTTGGCTGGTCGTATTACGGCGAGAAAGCTGCGGAGTATCTTTTCGGGGTCGGCGCGATTAGACCGTACCGCTGGCTCTGGGTCGCTGCCGTCATGTTGGGTTCTGTCCTGACGCTGCCGATGGTCTGGTCCCTCGCAGACATAACGAATGGATTAATGGCAATTCCGAATTTGATTTCATTGCTCGCACTGAACAGGGTAATCGCTGGTGAGACCCGCGAATATCTTTGGAACAATAATCTGGATAAAGCGGCATAACGCAAACCATATCTCGAGATCCCGGTTGGGTAACAGAGGGGACGATAGAAGGATGCGCCGTCTTCTTCTTTCACCCAGCCTCACCCGCCTCGCACTCGCAGACCACTTTGCCGCAATCCGGGCATGGCTCCATATTTTTCTCACGGCATTCCGCGCACAACTGCTCTTCCGGCTCAATCTGGGTGCCGCACAACGCACAATGATTGACAATCTCGCCCATAACTCCTCCTCTCAGTTGTATTGACGCTGGAATCTACCAGCATTTGCCGTCAAAGGCAAGATTCATCTCGCCCTGATGATACCTGCTATTCCATGTTCTTGACATCTGTGTGCCGGGAGTGTTATATTGTATGAGAGGATATGAGGACATTATGCCGGAGACGGTAACATTACATGACCTGCTGGCAGAGCACGTACGGGAGGGGGAGTTGTATGAGAAGATGGACAACAACTGGGTGCGGTGCTATGCGTGCGGCCATCGATGCAAGATAGCCCCCGGCCGGGACGGGATCTGCAAAGTGCGGTACAACAAGGATGGCACTCTCTACGTTCCGTTCGGTTATGTGGCCGGCATACAGGTCGACCCGATTGAGAAGAAACCCTTCTTTCATGCCCTGCCCGGGAGCAACGCGCTGAGTTTCGGCATGCTCGGATGTGATTATCACTGTGCGTACTGCCAGAACTGGCTTACCTCGCAGGCGATCCGCGATCCTGTTGCCGGCACGCCGCCGAATTATACATCCGCAGAACGTCTCGTGGGACTGGCAATCGAACATAAGGCTCCGGTCATTACAAGTACGTACAACGAGCCGCTTATCACGAGCGAGTGGGCAGTCGAAGTTTTCAAACTCGCGAGAACATACAACATTAAATGCTCATATGTTTCGAACGGCAACGGCACGCCTGAAGTGCTGGAGTATATCCGTCCATATGTTGAGATGTACAAGATAGACCTCAAGAGCTTCCGACAAAAGAACTACCAGCAGCTCGGTGGAAAACTTGACAACGTGCTTGACTCAATCCGTACACTCAAGCGTATGGGAATTTGGGTGGAAATAGTGACGCTGACTATTCCCGGATTCAACGATTCCCATGAGGAGCTGAAAGATATCGCCGACTTCCTTGTCTCCGTGTCCCCGGATATTCCGTGGCATGTCACGGCGTTCCATCAGGATTATAAGATGACTGATCCGGATCCGACCCCTGTTCAGACGCTCCTGCGTGGCGCAGAGATCGGTTATAATGCCGGTTTACATTATGTCTATGCCGGCAACCTGCCAGGAGGGGTCGGCAAGTACGAAAACACCTATTGCCCATCGTGCAACGAGCTCCTCATCGAACGCCGTGGCTTCACCATCCTCAAGAATAGACTAGCGAACGGCACATGCCCGAAATGCAATACCGTCATCCCGGGTGTGTGGAGGTGACCGACACCACATTGTGATTTCCTTTTGACCAGGTTTGATTTCCGCTCATAAACTCTCCCTCGTCATCGCTGTCTACAACAAACCGGAGAACCTGCGTCTTGTCCTCGCGGCGTGTGCACGGCAGTCGCTTCCGGATTTCGAAGTGATTGTCGCCGACGACGGGTCAGGGCCGGCTGTGCGGGACGTTGTGGCTCAAGCACAACAGGGCTATTCCTTCCCGATTATTCATCTCTGGCATGAGGATCGCGGCTGGCGAAAAAACACGATGCTGAACAACGGCATCCGCGCAGCGCACGCAAATCACATCGCGTTCATCGACGGCGATTGCATTCCTTCCCGCCATTTTCTGCTCGATCACTGGAGCGAGCGGGAAGCTGGGAAAGTATTGCTCGGGAGGAGAGTGGAAACAAGCGAACGCTGGTCGAATGAGCTCAACCTTGACAGAATCAAGAGTGGTGAATTTGAACGATTGGGATGGGACGAGATCACCGATGGCCTGCGAGGGAAATCGCTCCGGGTTGAGGATGGCATCAGGATTCAGAGTCTCTGGCTACGGAAGTTACTGCTGCGCAATGTGCGCGGAATGCTGGGGAGCAATTTCTCGGCTGCAAAAAAGGATCTGGAAGCTATCAATGGGTTTGATGAGCTCTATGATGGCCCGGGCTGCGGTGAAGATTCGGACGTTCAATACCGGCTATCGCTGATCGGGGTGACGGGGAAATCGCTTCGCAATCTGGCAATCCAATATCACATCCACCATCCTGCCACGAAGGTCTCGGATCCGTGCTGGGACAGGTTTCAAATGGTGAAAGCATCTAAGGAGCCGCGGTGCAAGGTGGGGTTGGAGAAGCTTGAGTGAGGAGCTAGGAGCAGGATGAAAACCCAAGGAGGCAAGCCCACACAAGATGAACTTGCCCCCCTGTTATTCAGTCTCTCAGCTGCCCGGAATCCCCGGGTTAGTCCTCTTTTTCCTGATCCATTTCTTCCATTCCCTCCTGAATATCCGATTTGACCTTTGTATAGCCTGCCGGAATTTCGAACTCACCTGCCGGTGTCGAATGCTTTTCGATCTTTGTGACGACGGTTGTTATCCCGGACATGTCTGTTTCGATCGGGAACCCCTCCACTTTCCGAAATACATCCATAAATCCCTTGCCCACCATCGGATTCATGGATGACATGCGCTGGCTGAATGCCTCGAAGTCTTTGCGCATAGGTTCAAAATCCTTCACATCTTTTGTTGTCCAGAGGGTCATGAACTCCTTGCCGTCCTGGGTGATGACATACTTCGTGCATGTATAGCCGCTGACGGATTTCTTTTCCCTGGTTTTGTTGACGTCTAATTTTGCTTCCTTTCCCATTCCGGGCATTTTGTCTCCCATGTACTTCTCCATCATCTTCCTCTGCTCTTCGGGCATACTCTGCATTTTCTTCTGCATCTCTGCCATTCGGGAATCCATTTTTGATTTCCCCTTTTTCATCATGGCTTCCATTTCGGCAAACGTAATCTCCGAATACGTCTTTTCCTTTGGCTTGAGGGTATACATCGTTTCCTTGTCAAGGCGGAAAATCATGATATGATCATCCGGGCTGCTTACCATCTTGAACATCTTGGGCATATAGTACATCATGTCGGTCTTATCCTTGATCGGCCCTCCCGTGACCTTGCTTTCCCAGTAGACGCCCTGGCCAAATGCACAGACAGCGATGATCAGAGAGAGAGAGAGACCCATGACGATTCGCATGGTGCGTTGTTTCATTGTAACTCCTTTTGTTGTTATGGATATTTGATCGGCTGCATTACGGGACCGGCTCGAGAGGTCGTGCGACCATGATACCCGTGTGGTTCCTGTATTGTCGTAAATACTCGACGAGTGACTGCTCAGTGATTTGCACTATGCCTTTGGAAAGAGGTGCGTGGAGGAACTTGAGCTCTCCACCGCTCCAGATGGCGAGTCCCGTGTGTGCGATATCGAGGCCATCCACCGATGTGGTAATGCCGATAATGTCACCATTGTGAATCCTATCTTGGACCGCCGCGAGCTCTTCTTTGGGAATGTAGAAGCGGTTTGTGCTTCCCAGCGCCACCTCTTGATTTTTGATTTCCCGGAGGAATTCTTCGTCCGTAAGCTGCCGGTAGGAAGAGCGGTGGGTCGACATAAAATTCGTTTCTTTCGTGAACGATATTCCGTCGAGTTCCTTTCCCATATCCTGCGCGATGCCCTTTGTTACATTATCGCCGATCCAGTCGGAAAAGTAGTGCAGTCTGCTCGGGTACTTGTCGATGATGCCGCTGCGGTATCTGATGCACTGTAGCTGCTTTTTGAATTCCTCAAACGTCATCCGGTGCAGCTTGATACATCTCGAAAGCGTCAAGGTGTTTTCCACGAACGAAACGCAATCGAGTCCCCGCAGATTGATAACAAGGTGTTCCTGGCCGGGCTCTTCCAGCGCGTACGCGACATACGGCGTTCCAATGAAAGATGTTCCAACGGCGATCATGGCATCGGCAATAGGCTTCTGAGCCAGTGACTCGCGGACTGCCAGTGTGAATTTGTTCTTGCAGATTGCTTCGTCGGACTCGGCCAGGCTCGGCGGTTGAGCACATGCGGGCCTTGAGAGCAAAACCATTGAAAGAATCAGGAACGTGGTGCAGGCGGGCCTCATAGGCACACTCAAAATGGCGGCTCCTCTTCGGGCCCGGCAGGCACGACGTCAAAGGTCGGCGGGGCCAGGTTTTCAAACCGGGCATACCGTTTGACGAATGCGAGGTGTACGTCATCAGTAGGACCGTTGCGTTGCTTCCCGACGATGATATCCGCCATCCCCTGTGATTCCCGCCCTTCG
>Ga0214473_10010594_pt1 | contig 10829 bp, 10 predicted proteins | sample RVTome_7_FD_203509 | JGI IMG/M metagenome (GOLD analysis project Ga0214473, IMG submission 203509) | Soil microbial communities from uranium-contaminated site in the Upper Colorado River Basin, Wyoming, United States - RVT98D197 | ecosystem: Environmental > Terrestrial > Soil > Contaminated >... | reverse complement strand
GACCGGCACCGAGGCGATCCTTGCCCCATGTCGCAGCCCACCGCGACGGCAACGCCGGCAAGAAACCGCAAGGCCACGCGCCCGGGCGGGGTTTCGGCATGCGCGGTCGGCTCCGGCTGACGCCGGGGCTCGCCCGCGGGGTGACGGGCTGGCAGGAGGCTGCGTCCCTGCGCTACCCCTCGGTCAGCTTGAACTCGATCCGGCGGTTGCGGCGGAAGGCCTCGTCGGTCTCGCCGGTGTCGATGGGCGCGAATTCGCCGAAGCCGGCAGCAACCAGCCGGTTGGGGGCGACGCCCTGGCTGACGAGATATTTGGCCACCGAGATGGCGCGCGCTGCCGAAAGTTCCCAGTTGGAGGGGAACTGTATGTTCGAGATCGGCCGCTTGTCGGTGTGGCCGTCGATGCGCAGCACCCAGTCGATCTCGGGCGGAATCTCGTCCTCGAGCTGGAGGATCGCCTGGGCCAGTGCCTCCAGCCCGGGAACGCCCTCGGCCGTGACGTTCGCCTCGCCGGGCTCGAACAGCACTTCGGACTGAAACACGAAGCGGTCGCCGACAACGCGGACATCGGCCCGGCCTTCCAGAATCTCGCGCAGGCGGCCGAAGAAATCGGAGCGGTATTGCGATAGCTCCTGCACCCGCTGGGCCAGCGCCAGGTTCAGCCGGCGACCCAGATCGGCGATCTGGGTGCGGCTCTCGGTGTCGCGGGTCTCGGAGGCGTCGAGCGCCTGTTCGAGCGCGCCGATCTGGGTGCGCAGGGCGGCGAGCTGCTGGTTGAGCAGCGCCACCTGCGCCGCGGCCTCGCGCGAAATGTCCTGCTCGGCCTGGAGGTCCGCCTGCAGCCCGGCGATCTGGGAGTCTTTTTCACCGGTGCCGACGCCCGCACCGGCCATTTGCGCGGCGAGTTCGTCGCGCTGGCCTTCAGTGCTCGAGAGCGTCGCGGTCAGCGTCGCAATGGTGGATTCGAGGTCGCCGGAATTGGCGCGTTCGAGCTGCAGCAGCTCGGTCAATTCGGCGATCTGCGAATTGAGCCGCGACATCGCGGTGTCCTTGCCCAGGATCTCCTGGTTGAGGAAGAACTGGGCCAGCATGAACAGCGACAAGAGGAAAATGATGACGAGCAGCAGGCTCGACAGGGCGTCGACGAAGCCCGGCCAGTAATTGGTGACCTGGGAGCGGCGGGAACGGGTCGACATGGCCATCTTGGTGGTCTCCGGGCGGCGCGGCTAGAGCGTGATCAGCAAGAGTTGCGAGACTTTTACGGTTCGATCACGCGGTAATATAAAGACCTAGAGCCCCATTTCGATTCAATCGAAGTGGGGCTCTAGCTGGACCGCCGGTCGCTCTCGCCTTCGCGCAGCATGGCCTCGATCAGATCGCGCAGCTTGCGGTTGGTTTCGCCCTGCTCCTCGATATGGATGCGCAGATCGGCCTGTTCGGCGCGGATGTGCTTGACCAGTCCGTCGATGCCGCGGGCGAGTTCGGCCATGGCGCGGATGGCGTTCTGCGAGGAGTTCGAGGATTGCATGGTGGTTCCCAGCCGCTCGATCATGGCCTGCATTTCATCACCGGAAACGCCAAGCCCCGAGGCCTGCATCATGGTCATGGGGTGGTCGAGCTCGGTCATCGAGGTCATCCAGTCCTCGAGGTCGGTATAAAAGGCGTTCTGCGCCTGGCTGGTCTGCAGATCGAGGAAGCCCAGGATCAGCGAGCCGGAAAGGCCGAGCAGCGAGGCGGAGAATGCCGTGCCCATGCCGCCCAGCGGGGCGGCGAGGCCCTGCTTGAGGTCGGTGAAGAGGCTGGCGGTATCGCCGCCGGTCGCGTCGAGCGCCTGGATGGTGGAGGCGACCGAGGTCACCGTCTCGAGCAGGCCGTAGAAAGTGCCGAGCAGGCCGAGGAAGACCAGAAGCCCGGTGAGATAGCGGGAGGTGTCCTTGGCTTCATCGAGCCGGTTGCCGACCGAATCGAGAATCGAGCGCATCGAGGACGGGGTGATCACTGCCTCGCCCAGGCGGTCGCGCAGCATGCCGGCAACCGGAGCGAGCAGCACCGGCTGGGTCGCAGGAATCTGCCCATCCTGCAGGGAATTAACCCATCTGACTTCCGGGAACAGCCGGATGATCTGGCGAAAGCTCAGGACGATGCCGATCCCCATGGTGAAGAAGATCAGGCTGTTGATGAAGGGGCTGGCCCAGAAAAAGACCATGATCTGATTGAACAGGATCGCCGCGACCAGTGCCACCAGCACCAGAAAGATGACGATCTTGACCAGATAGATTGTCGGGCTGGCCAAGTGATAGGGGTCGTAACTTTGCGACACGGCTCAAGCCCCGGTTCGATCGAATGGGGCAACCTTAGTCACCACAAAGGGGCGTGACAATGGCCTGCCAACGCTGGGCAGCGCCTCATTTTCAGACGATCGCCTTGATCGCCTTGAGCAATTGGGCATGCACGACTTCGTTGCCGGCGACGACCTCGCCGTTCCGGATGCTGCCAGGTGTGCCAGAAAAATCGCTCATCGTGCCGCCTGCCTCGCGCAGCAGCAACCAGCCTGGTGCGACGTCCCAAGGCGCCAGCCCGCCCTCCCAATAGGCGTCGAAACGACCGGCGGCCACCCAGGCGAGATCGATCGAGGCGGACCCGGTGCGGCGGATGCCGGCGACAGCCGGCGTCACCTGGGCGAGCTGCCGCAGCTGCAGCAGATCTGCGGCGGTTCCCCGGGAGTTGATTCCGGTCGCCACGACGGCGTCGACGAGGTGCTTGCGGCCGGCGACGCGCAGGCGCTTGCGGTCGTTGAGCCAGGCGCCGCCTCCCTTTTCGGCGGTGAAGAGCTCGTCCATCACCGGATTGTAGACGACCGATGCGACGATCTCATCGCCCCGTTCGAGCGCAATGGCGCAGGCGAATATGGGGATGCCGTGGAGGAAGTTGGTGGTGCCGTCGAGCGGATCGACGATCCAGCGGTGCTGACCGTCCGAGCCCAGTACTTCGCCGCCCTCTTCCATGAGGAAAGAGTAGGTCGGGCGGGCCTTGCGCAGTTCGTCGAAAACGATCTGCTCGGCCCGCTTGTCGGCATTGGAGACGAAGTCGGCTGGTCCCTTGCGCGAGACCTGGAGGTTCTCGACCTCGCCGAAATCCTTGGTGAGAGAGCGGCCGGCCTTGATGGCCGCCTGTACCATGATGTTGAGGAGTGCTGATCGCATCGTTAGTCGGCCCGGCGCACATAGGTGACGTCTTCGGTCGAGACGACAATGCGCTCGCCATTGGCGATGAAGGGCGGCACCATGACGCGCAGCCCGTTCTCGAGCTTGGCCGGCTTGAACGAATTGGCGGCGGTCTGGCCCTTCACCACCGGGTCGGCTTCGACGATGGTCAGCGTCACCTGCTGCGGCATGCGCATGCCCAGCGGGCGGTCCTCGTACATTTCGAGGGTGACCTTCATGCCGTCCTGGAGAAAGGCGGCGCGGTCGCCGACGAAGTCCTTGGGCAGATCGATCTGCTCGTAGGTCTCCTGGTCCATGAACACCAGGTTTTCCCCCTGCTCGTAGAGATAGGTGAAGTCCTTGACGTCGAGGGTGACGCGCTCGACCGCTTCAGCCGAGCGGAAGCGTTCGTTGAGCTTGGTGCCTTCAAGGATCGCCTTGAGTTCGACCTGGGCATAGGCGCCGCCCTTGCCGGGCTTGACGTGGTCGGTCTTGACCGCGATCCAGAGCTTGTCCTGATGCATGATGACATCACCGGTACGGATTTCATTGCCGTTGATTTTGGGCATGCTGGGTTGCTTTTCGGGTTCGGCGCCGATGACTTGCGCTGGCGATCTTGGGATTGGCGGGCCTTGTGCCCCAGAACGGGGCGGCGTTCAAGTAGCTTGGCGTCAGGGTGTTGCCGTGTCGGCTGGCGCCAGCGTCGGCGTCGCGTCATTCTGGGCAACTGCGGCGTGCGGGTCGGAGGGCCAGAAGCGGGCGCGCTCCTCGGCCCGAGCGAGTTCTTGGGGACCGATGGATACGAGGAGTTCATCGAGCGCAGGGTCGGTCAGCCCCTGTCGGCGCGCCAGGGCGCGCCACATGGCGGCCTGCTCGAGATCGAGATCGACGCCCTCGCCGACGGCCAGCAACTTGGCGTAGCGGTTCTGCGCCACCGCATTGCCGCCCTCGGCGGCGCGGGCGTACCAGCGCACGGCTTCGCTCAGATTGCGTTCGACGCCTTTGCCCAGATAGAGCAGCGTCGCAAAATCGATCTGGGCGGCAGCAAGCCCCTGCTCGGCGGCGAGTCCGATCTGTCGGGCTCCTTCGCGCGGGTTCGGCGCCACCCCGGCGCCTTCGAGCAGCATGGTGCCATAGTCGTATTGAGCCTCCGGCAGTTCCGCGGCTGCCGCTTCGCCAATCAGTTCGGCGGCCTTGACCAGGTTCGGCGCGGCGAACGTGCCCTCGATATGGAGCAGGCCAAGATTATACTTGGCGGGGATGCTGCCACGCTCGGCCGCCTCTGCGAACAGCTCGGCGGCGCGGGTCCGGTTCTTGGGAACGCCCAGACCGTCCTGATACATCAGTGCCAATTCGAAGGTGGCCAGCGCGTCGCCGTTCTCGCTGGCGAGGGCGTACCAGCCCGAAGCGCGCGGCAGGTTCTCGGCGACGCCGAGCCCCTTGGCGTAGATTTCGGCGATCAGCGTCTGGGCGGCGGCGTCGCCGCTCTCGGCGCGCGGCAGGGCCAAGCCCAGAGCGGTGAGAAAATAGCCGCGCTGGAAGGCGCCGTAGGCCGCGTCGATGCGGAGGCGCGGCCCGAAAATGTCGTTGCTGATGGAGAGAGCGTCCTCGGCGGTCCCTGCTTGCCCTGACGTCTCGGGCGCGACCGGAATGGGCAGCTCCTCAACGCCCAGCCCATCGATTTGCAGGCCCTCGGGCCGCAGATCCTCGATGCCGGCGGGAGCCTGTTGAGCATAGGCCGGTCCCGATGCCCAGAGGGTGGCAAGGGTCAACGCGATCCGCAGGCGGCGCGACATCACGTCCGCGCCCCCAGGCTCGCGAAGCTAAGTCCGATGAATTCGCAGCCTTCGGCATCATAGTGCTCGGCGTCCGCCTGCGGATCGGAAAGGACGCTCGGAATTTCCATGGTCTGTGTCCACCAGCGCGCCATCTCGCGCTCGGCATCCATGATAGCGCCCGAAAGCGGCCCAAATAGGATGTAGTCGGGACCCAATTCGCCCATGGTCATGGCGTCATGTCGGGAATGGACATCGCCGGCGCCCACGATCAGCGCCGGCTTGAGCGCCGCGACGGCAGCCCTGACCGCATCGGGGTTTCCCGCGACATGAAGGCCATCGACACCAAGGGTCTTGGCAAGTCCGGGTTCGCCCTCGATGAGCACGGCGCAGCCGGCGGCCTGGGCAACCGGCGCCGTGGCCTTGACGAAGTCCTTGTAGGCGTTCTCCGAGCGCGCGCCGCGCGGCAGCAAGAGGGCCGAAGCCTTGGAACTGGCGAGGATTTGCCCAAGCGCCATGGGGAAGGTTGCCGGTTCGGCATCGGCGGGAGCAATGAGGAAGAGCTGAGGGGCCATGGCGTCCTTATAGCGTCGTTGGCGCTCATTTGGAGCCGGATTCTGGCGAGATGAGGGAAGCTGGTTAAGCGCGCTCAGGCGAAAAAAAGGGACGCATCACGAGGATGCGTCCCAGTGGTTGGGAGGACGGTTTGCCCGTTCAGGCAGCCGCGTCGAGTTCGGGCTGCCACTGGCCGAGCGAGGCCAGTGCATTCATGCGCACCCGGTGCGTGAAGGCATCCTGCGCGATTTTGACGTTCTCGGGGCGCCCTCGCCACAAGACGAGGGCCGCATTCTGCAGGGCGCGGCCGTAGGAGAAGGTCAACTGCCAGGGCAGGCCGCCGATCTGGTTCATGGCCGAGAGGTGGGCGGTGGCTTCCTCGTCGCTCTGGCCGCCGGAGAGGAACGCTATGCCGGGCACCGCGGCCGGAACGTGGCTAAGGAGGGTGTTGACGGTACGGTGGGCGACTTCCTCGACCGAGGGTTTCTCCCGGCAGCGGTGGCCGGCAAGCACCATGTTGGGCTTCAAAAGCATGCCCGAGAGATCGACGCCGGCGAGACGGAGTTCCTTGAAGACGGTCTCGAGCGTTTCGGCCGTCACCTCCTCGCAGCGGGAAATGGAGTGGTCGCCCGGCTCGCCATCGGCGACGACTTCGGGCTCGACCACCGGCACGATCCCCGCTTCCTGGCACAGCATGGCGTAGCGCGCCAGGGCGTGGGCATTGGCGCGGATGCCGTTGCGGGTGGGGGCGGTGGCCGAGATGGTGATGACGCCGCGCCATTTGGCAAAGCCCGCGCCCAGCGAGGCATAGTGGGCAAGGCGCGGCCGCAGCCCGTCCAGGCCCTCAGTCACCTTCTCGTCGGATCCGGGCATGGGGAACGCGCCCCTGTCGACCTTGATCCCGGGAATGACGTCGCTGTCGGCGAGGAGCGCCCGGAAGGCGGTGCCGTCGGCGGCGTGCTGCAGGAGCGTTTCCTCGGTGAGAATGACCCCGGAGATATGATTGGTCATCGCCTCCCGCGCCCGGAACAGCATTTCGCGATAGTCACGCCGCAGCTCCTCGGTGGAGGGCAGGCCGATCGTGGCAAAGCGTTTGGCAATGGTGGGTTCGGATTCGTCCGCGGCAAGAATGCCCTTGCCGGGTTCAACCAGCTTTTGGGCGATAGCGTTAAGCGATGCCATGCATCGACCTCCCGTTGATCGTCGATGAAAGCACCATGCCAAAACGGCAAGGCTTTCTCGATTAGACGTTCGGCCTAGGCTGGACGGCTAGCCCTGCTTGAGTGCCTCGACGCCGGGGAGGGGCTTGCCTTCCATCCATTCGAGGAAGGCGCCGCCCGCCGTCGAGATGTAAGTGAAATCGTCCTTGACGCCGGCGTGGGCGAGGGCGGCAACGGTATCGCCGCCGCCGGCGACCGAGACCAGCTTGCCGGCCCTGGTGCGAGCCGCCACATGGCGCGCGACTTCGACCGTGGCCCGGTCGAAGGGCGGCAGCTCGAAGGCGCCGAGCGGGCCATTCCAGACCAGCGTTCCGGCTTCGTCGATGGCGCCTTTGATGCGCTCGACCGAGCTGGGGCCGACATCGAGGATCATGCCCTCGGGATCCATCGCGTCCAGGCCGTAGGTGCGGTGCGGGGCGTTGGCCTCGAAATGCCAGGCGACCGTCGCGTCGATGGGCAGGATGATGGCGCAGCGCGCCGCGTTGGCCTTTTCCAGAATGGTGTTGGCGAGATCGGCAAGGTCCTTCTCGGCCAGCGACTTGCCGACGCTCATGCCCATGGCATGAAGGAAGGTGTTGGCCATGGCGCCGCCGATCACCAGGGCCTCGACCTTGGTGATGAGATTTTCGAGCAGCTCGATTTTGGTGGAGACCTTGGCGCCGCCAACCAGGGCGATGACTGGCCGCCTGGGATTGCCCAGGCCCTTCCCCAGCGCTTCGAGTTCGGCCTGCATGGCGCGACCGGCTGCGGCGGGCAAGAGGCGCGCGATGGCCTCGGTCGAGGCATGCGCCCGGTGCGCGGCCGAGAAGGCGTCGTTCACATAGATATCACCCAGGGAGGCCATGCGCTTGGCGAGTTCGAGGTCGTTCTTCTCCTCGCCCGGATGGAAGCGCGTGTTCTCGAGCACCAGCACGCTGCCGGCGGGCGCGCTGTCGATCGCCTTCTTGGCTTCGCTCACATCGGTCCAGTCGGTGGCGATGAAGCCGACCGGGTGACCGGTCTCGTCGGCTATCGCCGGCACTACCATTTCGAGCGAGAATTCGGGGTCGACCTTGCCCTTGGGGCGGCCGAAATGGGAAAGCAGGATGGCCTTGCCGTCCACCTTGACGATTTCGCGGATGGTGGGGACGATGCGCTCGATGCGCGTGGCGTCGGTCACCTTGCCGTCGGCGACGGGGACGTTGAGGTCAACGCGGACCAGAACGTCTTTGCCCTTGAGGTCAAGGGTGTCGAGGGTCTTGAAACCAGTGCTCATCGAGAGGTCCTTCCGCGTGGTCGCCAGCGCGTCTTGATACTGAGGCGAGCGGCCGAAGGGAAGGGCCGGATCGATGCGAAGGGCTGCGACTCAGAGGCCGGCGAGCGATCTGGCGGTCCCGGCCGCGGCAAAGAGGGTAGCGTTGAGGAGAGCGTTCCAGACCATCACGAAGAGGTTCGTCCCCATGGAAAAGCGGGCAAAGCCCTCGCTGGGCCAGTGACGGGGGCCGATCCGGAGCCGCAATTGCCGGTCCTGGATGATCACAAAGGCGGCGAAGCTGATGAGCGGCACGGCCAGCCACAAGGCCTGCTGCTGCCAGCCGTAGATCAGGCTGCCGATGATGTTGCCGTAGATGAGGAGGCGTTCCACGTCTCTCACTGCGTGCCTCGTTGGAAGCAGATGCACCCGGGATTGGACAATAGTCCGGATTTGTAATCGGAAAGCGACAAAAAGGTTAACCGTTGATGACGAACGTCAGGGTCACACCCGCTCGAACAAGGTGGGATAGTGGGTGACCAGCCCATCCTCAGTCGGCTAAGGGGCATCCACGCCTCTGAGGGTCCAGCCCGGCAAAGCGGCCGGACCCGTCGGAATTGAGGCCTAAAGCGTCTTGGCGAAAGCTGCGGTCATGTCGCACATGCGGTTCGAAAAGCCCCACTCGTTGTCGTACCAGCCCATGATGGAGACGAAGTTGCCATCCATGACCTTGGTCTGGTCGAGCAGCATCGTGGCCGAATGCGGGTCGTGGTTGAAGTCCGACGAGACATTGGGGAAGTGCGTTACCGTCATTACGCCCTTGAGCGCGCCGTTCGACGCCGCGATCAGCGCGTCGTTGATTTCCTGCACACTGGTCGAGCGCTTGGCGAGGAACTTCAAGTCGACGAGCGAGACGTTGGGGGTCGGGACGCGCACCGAGATGCCGTCGAGCTTGCCCTTGAGTTCGGGCAGCACCAGGCCGATGGCCTTGGCCGCGCCGGTCGAGGTGGGGATCTGGCTGAGCGCCGCGGCGCGGCCGCGATAGAGATCCTTGTGCATGGTGTCGAGGGTCGGCTGATCGCCGGTATAGGAGTGGATGGTGGTCATCATCCCCTTCTCGATGCCGACCAGGTCGTTCACCACCTTGGCCATCGGCGCCAGGCAATTGGTCGTGCACGAGCCGTTGGAGATGACGATGTGCTCCTTGCCCAGCTTGTCGTGGTTGATGCCGTAGACCACCGTGAGGTCGGCGCCTTCGGCGGGAGCCGAGACGATTACCTTCTTGGCGCCTGCGGTCAGGTGCGCCGAGGCCTTCTCCTTGCTGGTGAAGATGCCGGTGCATTCGAGCACGATGTCGACGCCCATATCCGCATGCGGCAATTCGGCCGGGTTCTTGACGGCGGTCACCTTGAAGGACTGGTTGCCGGCATTGATCGTGTCGCCATTGACCGTCACCTCATGGGGGAAGCGGCCGTGCACGCTGTCGAAGCGCAAGAGGTGCGCATTGGTCTCGACCGGGCCGAGGTCGTTGACGGCGACCACCTGGATGTCGGTGCGGCCGCTCTCCACAATAGCGCGAAGAATGTTGCGCCCGATGCGGCCAAACCCGTTGATTGCGACACGAACAGCCATGACGGCTCCTTAGGAAGACAGGGAGGAAAACGAAGCGGCTCTCTTACAACTGCGCGATGACAGCTTCAACAATACCTTTGGCAGTGATGCCGAAGAGTTCGTACAGCGCCTCGGCAGGTGCGCTGGCGCCGAAACCGTGCATGCCGACGAAGCGGCCTTTGTCGCCGAGCAGTTTGCTCCAGCTCATCTCAATGCCCGCCTCGATGGCGACGCGGGCCTTGGGCTTGCCGATGACGCCATCGCGATAGTCTTGGGTCTGCTTGGCAAAGAGTTCCATCGAGGGAACCGAGACGACCTTGCCGGAGACGCCGCGCTCGGCGAGGAGCTTCAGACTCTCCGTCGCGATCGCGACTTCCGAACCCGTGGCAAAAATAACCGCATCGGCATTGTTGTCGCCGGCAATGACGTAAGCCCCTTTGGCGCAAAGGTTCTCGGCGACGTTCTCGGTCCGCAGGGCGGGCAGGTTCTGGCGCGAGAGGGCGAGGATCGAGGGGCCGTTGGCCTCGATGGCGATCTGCCAGCATTCCAGCGTTTCGACGGCGTCGGCCGGACGCATCACGAGAAGGTTCGGAATGGCCCGCAGCGTCGAGACGTGCTCGACCGGCTGATGGGTGGGGCCATCTTCACCCAGCCCGATGGAATCGTGGGTCATCACATAGATGACGCGCTGGCCCATGAGCGCCGAGAGTCGGATGGCCGGGCGGGCATAGTCGGTGAAGACCAGGAACGTCCCGCCATAGGGGATCAGCCCCTTGTGCAGCGCAATGCCGTTCATCGCTGCGGCCATCTCGTGCTCGCGGATGCCGTAGCGCATATAGCGGCCGGTGCGGTCGGCGGCGGTGAAGGGGAGGGTCTGGGGTGTATTGGTGAGGTTAGAGCCGGTAAGGTCGGCCGAGCCGCCGATGGTCTCGGGAAGCGCGGCATTGATCACCTCGAGCGCCATCTGGCTCGACTTGCGGGTTGCGACCTTGGGTTTGTCAGTGACAAGCTTCTGCTTGAAGGCATCGACCGCGTCATAGAAAGCCTGGGGCAGTTCGCCCTTGATGCGGCGCACGAATTCGGCGCGCAGCTCGGGCGCGGCGGCGGCCAGGCGGCCTTCCCAGGCGCCACGGGCATTGGCCGAACGGGTACCGGCGGCACGCCAGGCGTTGAGGGTTTCGGCCGGGATCTCGAAGGCAGGATAGGTGATGCCGAGCTTTTCCTTGGCGCCCTTC
>Ga0214473_10010593_pt1 | contig 10830 bp, 8 predicted proteins | sample RVTome_7_FD_203509 | JGI IMG/M metagenome (GOLD analysis project Ga0214473, IMG submission 203509) | Soil microbial communities from uranium-contaminated site in the Upper Colorado River Basin, Wyoming, United States - RVT98D197 | ecosystem: Environmental > Terrestrial > Soil > Contaminated >... | reverse complement strand
TCGTCGCGGGGGCCACTGGGAGGTTCTGATTCAGTGAGTGCAGGTGAACAACGGGGACGGAATAAATAAAAATAAGGAACAAAATGAAGACAAGACAGAAAATAAGAAAAGGAATAATTTTACTCTCTTTTTTCCTCTTCCCGGCAACTTTCTATTATCTATCCCCCGTGCTAATTATACAGGCGAGCGCAAGAGGCATTATCAACGGTAGTTTCATTTTATTTATTCTTATGTTCATTAGTTCTCTTTTCCTCGGCAGAGGGTATTGCGGCTGGGTTTGTCCGGGCGCTGGCTGCCGGGAGGCCATCTTTCTCGCAAGGGACAAGAAGGTAACAAAGGGTGATTCCATTAAGTGGCTTATCTAGGTACCTTGGATCGGTGCCATTGTACTATTGGCCATAAGGTCTGGAGGGTATAAGAGAATAGATTTTTTTTATCTGACGACATACGGCCTCTCCATCGGCGATGTCCGGAGTCTTATATCCTACTTTTTGGTTCTTCTTATACTCATCGTCCTGCCAGGATTTATTTTTGGCAAGAGATCATTCTGTCATCATTTATGTTGGATGGCTCCTTTTATGATACTGGGTAGGAAGATTCGGAATTATTTTCAATGGACTTCTCTGCAATTAAAGTCGAACCCGGAAATCTGTAAGCATTGTCACCTCTGCACAGAACACTGCCCGATGAGCCTTCCCGTAGAGGAAATGGTTAATCAGAAAAGCATGGAAAATACGGAATGCATCCTCTGCGGCACCTGTGTGGATGGCTGCCAACAAGGTGCGATAACATATGAATGGGGGAAAATATAACCACCGCATCAAATCGGACTGGTGAATCCGCTGCACTCCTTTACCAGCCGGTTATGCGGAGCGTTCGCTGAGGAAGGGGAGAAATGACAGACCAGGGAAATGAGAAAGCGCGGCCAATCTCGCCGGGTACTCCTGAGGACGAGACGGTCGCCCGTCTTCTTGAAAAGATCAAGAAGGATTCTGTACCCTTCCTTTTCGGGACATATGAATCACGGGTCGTCTTCTCCGATGGGCGTTTTTTCGAGCTGGCTGACTCATTGCCGCCCGCAATCGACAGAGTGCGCTATCTTTCCGCCGGCCGAATTGCGGCAGAGTCGGTCAAACAAGCGCTCCCCCCAGAACCCGACGCAAAGGCGGAGAAAGTCTATACGGAAAGCCGCCGCGGAGGAAAGTACCACCTGTCATCCCAGACGCACTCCTGCGCGATCGATGCGGTTTACTATGATTACCTTAAAATGCGCTACCCAAAGGCGGATGTGTTTTGCCGGGGTCCGAGAAAGCCCGTCACCTTCTGGCAGGACGGTCTCCTCAGGGCAGTGGTCATGCCGATGAAGGAGTAGGTTGCGCCGCGGGCTTCGAGGAGGCTTCTATAGGGGAGAGGTCGAATATTTTAGAGAAGGGTTGCTTGATCGACCATCTCCACGAGGTGGCGGACTTCCTTCTTTAAACCCGCCTGATGGATTCCATCCATCAACTGGAGGAGACAGCCGCTGCACGTGGTGGTAACAATGTCGGCTCCACTTTCTTCGATGGCCGAAGTCTTACGGTCCAGGATTTTCAACGAGAGATCATAGTTGGCCACATTGAAGCTTCCGCCCTGCCCGCAGCAGCGGTTGGCATCTCGCATCTCCACGTATTCCAGCCCCGGCGTGGACTGCAGGAGGTCCCGGGGTTCCTTGAAGACCCCCAGCTTGCGGCGGAGGTGGCAGGGATCGTGGTAGGTAACCCGCAGGACTTTATTCCCCGGGCTGTTCCCTTTCCTTTTCAAATCAGGGATCCGGGCCAAGAGCCGGGAAGCGTCACTCACTTTTTCGGAGAAAGCCAGGGCTTTTGCCCGGAAGGGATCGTCTTCGCCAAAGAGCAGGGGGTAATCCAGCTTGAGCATGGCGGCGCAGGAGGCGCAATGGGCGACGACCTGATCCAGGTTTTCCTCTGCAAAGGCCTCGATATTCCGCCGGGCGATGGAGCGAGGGGTGTCCTCATCGCCTGATCCGAAGGCCGGAAGGCCACAGCACTTCTGTTCTTTAGGAATATAAACCGAAATTCCGTTTCCAACGAGAAGGTCCAGAGTGGCTTGGGATATCCGCGGGAACAGGTAGTTGCTCACGCACCCCACGAAGAGCCCCACCCGCATGGTTTCTTTTTCCGCTCGAATCCACCCGGAATGGATGTCCAGAAAGGGGTCCTGGGCAACGGGCGAGATGAACCTCTTGGAATCTATGAAAGGCAGGGGGAAACGGAGCTGGAGGCCGCTGTCCTCGGGAATTTTCTCCAGGAAAAGATGCTGGAGGGAAGCGGCTCCCTTGAGAACCAGGGGCATGAGACGGTCGGTATCCAGGAAGTATTTGAAGATGGCCTTTTTGGGCAAGGTCAGCCCCTTCTCCTTGACCAGAAGCGCCCGGGCGTTCCGGATGATTTCATCCCCGCATACCCCATTCGGACAATTCTCCGTACAGGTCCCGCAGAGGAGACATCGCGAGAGAATTTGGTAATAATGTTTGGTATATTCGGGATCGCCTTCCTTTAGAGATTCCACCAGAGCCATCTTCCCCCGGGCGGCCAGGGGTTCCTCTAAAGTCTCTAAATAAACAGGACATTGGGCCAGGCAGTTCCCGCACTTCACACATCGCCGGGCCTCTTCCCGGACGTCCGTCATTTCCTTCATGTTCGTTTATCCTTCATCCTTAAAGCAAAAGGCGCATAGCGCATCGAGCATAGGGTTCATTACCCTGCTTTTCCGCTATGCTCTCTGCGCTATGCCCTATGCGCTTTTGTCAGTGGGCTTTGGCCGCCGCCGCGTCGGGGAAGATCTTCCCCGGATTTAAGATGTTGTTGGGATCGAAAGACCGCTTGATCCGCTTCATCACCTCCACGCCCATATCTCCCAGTTCCATGGCGAGGTAGGGGGCTTTGGTTATGCCGATTCCGTGTTCCCCGGAAAGAGTTCCCCCAAGACCCAGGGCCGCCTCAAAGATTTCTTTCACCGCGGCATGAGCACGCTCTTCTTCGCCCGGCTTGCGTTGGTCGATCATGACATTTACGTGAATATTACCGTCCCCCGCATGGCCGAAGTTGACAATCATCAAGTTATGTTTTTTCGAGATCGCCTCCATCTGCCTGAGGAGATTGGCCACCTTCGACCGGGGGACAGTGACATCCTCGTTGATTTTGGTGGGGTTCAACTTCGCGACCGCCGAGGAAACCGCCCGTCTGGCCTTCCATAATTCCTCTGCTTCTTGGTCGTCCTTGGCCACTTTCGTATCGATGGCCCGGTTGGCCTGACAGATCTTCTGAATCTCCCCGATCTCCCTGTTCAGAACTTCGGGGGCGCCGTCGACTTCGATGATCAGCAGCGCTCCGGCTTCCACCGGCAAACCCATGTGCAGGTAATCCTCCACGCAGCGGATGGTTGCGTTGTCCATGAATTCCAGCGTGGCGGGGATGATCCTGGAGCTGATGATCTGGGAGACCGTGGTGGCCGCTGCTTCGATATCGGGAAACATGGCCAGCATGGTGCGCTTGGCTTTGGGCAATGGGAGCAGGCGGAGGATGATCTTGGTGATAATTCCCAGAGTCCCCTCAGAGCCCACGAGAAGCTTGGTCAAGTCGTAACCCACCACGCTCTTGACTGTTTGCACACCCGTGGTAATAATCTCTCCCGTGGGCAGAACCACCTCCAGGCCCAGGACATAGTCTTTGGTCACCCCGTATTTCACGGCGCGGGGCCCGCCGGCGCATTCGGCTACGTTGCCCCCGATGGTGGAAGACTTCAGGCTCGCCGGGTCGGGCGGGTAGAAGAGGCCGATCTTTTCCACTTCTTGCTGCAGATGGTAGGTGACCACTCCGGGTTCAACTACGGCTAAAAGGTTTTCCGGGTCAATCTGCAAGACCCGGTTCATCTTGGTCAGAACCAGAACCACCCCTCCCTCCACGGGCAGGGTCCCTCCGGTAAATCCCGTACCGGCACCGCGGGGAATCACCGGAAAGCGGGTTTCGTTGGCCAGCTTAAGAATGGCGGAGATCTGCTCCCGGTTGAAAGGGAAAACAATCAGATCCGGGAGGTATCTGCGGTTCGTGGCGTCATAGGAATAACATATCCGTGTTTCTTTGTCCTCGACGACATTTTCCTTGCCGACGATATCTCTAATTCCTTCAATAACGCTCTTATCAATCATATCTCCTTTTTACTCCCGATCTCCATTTCGTTGCATGATGAAAATCATCGCTTTCCACAGAAGAATTTAGGAATTGGGGGATTGAGGAATGGCGAATTCGGGATCAAAAAAATGCCCAACCTAAATTCGAGGATCTCGGAAAAACTCTAAAAAGATGTATCTTCGTCATTCCGGCGAAGGCCGAAATCCAGGGTTCCCGGTGAAAACCGGGATCCAGTCTTTGAGATGGTTCCTGATTTTCCTCGGGATGACGTCTGGACTCCGGTTTCCACCGGAGTGACGACTTTTTACGAGAACATCAAATTTGGGAATTCCTAAATTCCCCAATTCGTATTTTATCAAATACATCCTTTATCCGCGCTGCTCACTCTTTCAGCATAGGCCTTGAGATAACCCCGGTTGATTTTCAAGGGGGGAGGGGACCACGTTTTTTTCCGCTGCTCGAGCTCCCCGGGTGAGACGAGTAGGTCCAGCCGGCGTTGGGGGATGTCGATCCGGATCAGGTCCCCGTTTTGGACCAGAGCGATCGGGCCTCCGTCCTGAGCTTCGGGGACGATGTGGCCGATGCAAGGGCCCCGGGTTGAGCCGGAGAACCGGCCATCGGTAACCAGGGATACCGATTCCGCCAGGCCCATGCCCACCAGGGCAGCGGTCACACTGAGCATCTCCGGCATTCCCGGCCCTCCTTTGGGGCCCTCGTACCGGATAACGATGACCTCTCCCGGCTTGATCTGCTTGCCGAAGACTGCTTCCCGGGCTGAATCCTCCGTGTCAAAAACACGGGCCGGGCCTTTGTGAACCAGCATCTTGTCAGAGACCGCGGATTGTTTAACCACGGCCCCGCCTGGAGCGAGGGAGCCGCGCAGAATGGCAATTCCTCCCTCCTGGCGAAGAGGCTTTTGCCGGGAAAGGATGGCATCGGGGTTTCGGTTCTTTGTCCCCGCAAGATTTTCCCGCAAGGTCTTTCCCGTGACGGTCAGGACGTCGAGGTCCAGAAGGTCCAGGAGCTCGTTCAGCACGGCGGGCACTCCTCCAGCGTCTTCCAGGCCCAGCATGGGATATTTGCCGCTGGGCTTGATATTGCAGATAAAAGGAGTGCGGCGGCTGATCTCGTCAAAAGTCTCCAGGGAGAGGGGGATATTCAGTTCGTGGGCCAGGGCCAGGAGGTGGAGGACGGTGTTGGTCGAGCCGCCGAGGGCCATGCTGGCGGTGATCGCATTCTTCAAAGCCGGGAGGGAGAGGATCTTGGATGGCTTCAGGCCTTTCTCCCAATTGCGGATAATCTGTTCCCCGCTTTCCCGGGCGATCCGCAGCTTTTTTGAATCCACGGCATGCGCCGTTCCACATCCGGGGAGGGATAGACCCATAACTTCGGAGAGGCAACTCGTGGAGTTGGCCGTGCCCATCATGGAGCAGGACCCGGGTCCCGGACAGAGGCAGCGCTCGATTTCCTGGAAATCTTCCTCGGTGATCTCTCCCCGGATCTTTCTTCCCTGTGCTTCCCGGGCAGCGGGGAGAACCAGGTCCTCTCCCCGGAAACGGCCGGGCATCATCGGCCCGCCGGTGATCATGATGGCCGGAATGTCCAGGCGGGCGATAGCCATCCAGCTCGCGGGGACAATCTTATCGCAGGAAGCCAGCACCACGATGGCATCAAAGCGGTTGGCGTCTACGGCCAGCTCGATCGAGTCGGCGATGAGGTTCCGGCTGGGGAGGATCCGCCTCATCCCCAGGTGCCCCTGGGCGATCCCGTCGCAGAGGGCGATGGTGTTCAGTTCAAAAGGAACCCCGCCGGCGATCCGGATTCCTGCTTTGGCGGCTTCCGCCAGGGAACGCAAGTGAACATGGCCGGGGTTGATTTCCGTCCAGGAATTAATGACTCCTATGAAAGGCTTCTCAAAGTCAGAGTCGGTAAGGCCCAGGGCTCGGAGCAAACCCCGGTTGGCCGCCCGGGCATCCCCCCGAATGACCAGATCACTTCTCTTTTCCATATTCCGAACCTCAGATGGACATTCGTAAGGGCGACCCGTCGGGTCGCCCCTACCGAAGAGGATAGAAGTTCAAATCAATTCTTAAATTACCACAAATTTTGAGTTTTGAACTTTGAATTTTTCTAGGTGGGTTCCGCAGTTCCCATGGTGGGACGATCTTTCAGGAAGTACTTCTGGCGAATGTAGATAAGGGCCAAGAGAATATATCCTGCCGCATCGGTGTAAAGGCCTGGTTTAATAAGTAGAAGGGCGGCCGCGACCAAAACGATTCGTTCCCAGAAATTTAGCTCTTTTACCAGCCATCCCATCATGCCCGCAGCTAAGGCAATCACCCCAAACGATGCACTGATAACCGACGTAGTAATATCGAAGGCCGATCCAATAAAGAGGAGGGAGGTGCCGTAAACGAAAAAAAAGGGGACGAGAAAACCCGTGGCCGCAATTCGCATGGCCCAAAGGCCTGTCGGCCAGAGCCTTCCCCCACCGATCCCGGCGGCAGCGTAGACCGCCATGGCCACCGGGGGGGTGATGGCCGAAATCGTTGAGAAATAAAAAACAAACATGTGTGCGGCTATGTTTAAGACCCCAAGTTTGATCAGGGCCGGGATCAACAGGGCAGCCTGGACAATGTAGGCAGGAGTCGTGGGCATACCCATTCCGAGTACCACTCCGGCCAACATGGTCAAGATGAGGGCGGGGATTAAGGATTCCCCCGCGAGTACGAGAACAATGGAGGTAAATTTAAGGCCCAATCCCGTCAGGTTAATTACCCCGATCACAATGCCGGCGCAGGCACAGGCCGCGGCGACCTGCAGGGTGTTCTTGGCGCTCTCTTCGAGGGCCTTAATGATGGTCCAGAAGCCCATACGGGTCTGCCGGCGAAGGAAGGAGAGAACCACGACCGCCACCGTGGAATAAATGCAGGCATACATGGGGGTATAACCTGCGCTCATCATATAGACGATGACTACCAGGGGGACAAACATATGTCCCCGGGTTATCATGACCTTTTTCAGGCTGGGGAGCTCTTCTTTGGGGAGGCCCTTCAGCCCCATTTTTCCTGCCATGAAATGAATGGACATGAAAACGGATAAATAATAAAGAAGAGCGGGGATTATGGCATAAAGACAGACGGTAATGTAAGGGATTCCAAGGAACTCAGCCATTACGAAGGCGGCTGCACCCATGACCGGGGGCATGATTTGCCCGCCCGTAGAAGCAGTGGCTTCCACGGCACAGGCAAAGTCACGGTTAAAACCGGTGCGCTTCATCAGAGGGATAGTCAGCCACCCGTCTACCATTACATTGGCCACGGCGCTCCCGGAGATGGTTCCGAAAAGGGCACTGGAAATGCACGAGATTTTTCCCGGCCCTCCGCGGGTCCATCCTGTAATGGCCGAAGCAAAATCCATAAAGAGTTGGCCGGTCCCTGATTTTTCTAAGAATGTACCGAAAATGATAAAAAGGATGACATAGGTCGCAGAAACTCCCAGGGGCATGCCAAAAATCCCCTCGGTGGTTAAATAAAGCTGATCAATAATGGCCTCGGTGTTAAATCCGGCATGGCGGAAAAGGCCGGGGAGGTAAGGCCCGATGTAACAATAAGCCACGAAAACCCCTGCAGTTATGGGAAGGGCTGGGCCGATCGCTCGCCGGGATGCTTCGATCAGAAGAAGGGTAAGGATGATACCAAAGACCATATCCTCCACGCTCAAAGGGTGGACGTAGGGATAACGGGTGATCACGTATTCATAATTGATAAAAAGGTAACCAATGGAGGCGATGGTGAGAAGAATGCAGATCCCGTCGGCCCAGCGGAATTTTTTCGCCCATGCTTCTTTGGAGAAAGGATTGAGAAAAAAGATCAACAGCAGGGTGAAAAACAGGTGGATCGATCGATGAAGAAAAGCCTCGGGAGCGCCGAAGTAACCGGCGTAAAGATGGTAAACGGACATCGTTATGCAGATTCCCGCGACGATTTTTTTGAGTAGATTAGAAAGCAATTCACCTACTGGGGCAAATCCCTCATCTTTCATCCTTGAAACCTCCCCCGGAATTAAAATGGAGGGCAGGAGTATCCTGCCCTCTATCATAGATAAGGGAAAAGGAGCTCGATTAGAGTACTCCGATTTCTTTGTAATACTTGAGCGCCCCGGGATGGAAGGGGATTCCGATATCCAAAGCCAGGTCTTTGACCGTTGCCCCCTTCATATCCCTGACCACATCTCCATAGCGGGGAAGATTTTTGACCAAGGTTTTGGTGATTTTATAAACTAGGTCGTCGGGGAGTTTGGCGCTGATGATGAGGTGGGTGAAGAATCCAAAGGATTGAACGTCGTAGTCCACACCCTGATAGGTTCCTTTGGGAATGGTTCGCGGGATATATCCAGAATTCAGCTTCTGCATAGCCTTGATCTTGTCTTCGGGGAGGCTGATCAGGCGAATTTTTCGGGAAGCAGCCAGGTCCATAATCGTGGCGGCCGGAATGGTGGTATTGAGCAGCCACCCATCGCAGTGGCCATCCTTCATCAGGGCCACAGTATCACTATAACCAACATGGTTGACTTTGGACATGTCCTTGTAGGAGAGTCCGTAGATTTCCAGAACCTGGCGGGCGGCAAACTCACCGGTTTGGCCTTTGGGACCCGGGGCGATAGACTTCCCCTTTAAATCCGACACGGTCTTGATCCCCCCTTCTTCTAATACCACGATCTGGAAATACTGGGGATAGAGGTTAGCCAGCTGCCTCATGTTGGCCATTTTTTGCTTGAAGGGCGCCCGACCGTAGACGCCATCCACTCCGGAACTGGAATTCGAGAAACCGATGTCGCACTTGCCAAATTCTATAGCCTCCACGTTGGCCACGCCCCCTCCAGGGGATACAGAGATGGTTACCCCGGGGATTTCTTTCTGGACGGCGTCCGCGATGGCTCCTCCCAGCGGATACCAGGAGCCGCCCATCGGGCCGGTCATCAATTTCAGGTCGAACTTCTGGGCAAAAACGTCAGCGGAACAAAACAACGAGATTAGAGCAATACCGGCGAACGCGACAAAGAATCGTTTCATGGTTCCCTCCTGTTCGGCTTAGAATAAAAGAAATGGAGCCTGGAGAAAAATACCAAAAATTCTCGGGCAAAGCAAGTCTAATGATGCTTTTTCTTTATGGCCGCTCCATCGCCTGCCGGCAACGAGCCAGGATCGAGAGGACCTCGAAAGGTTCCTCGATCAACGGAAAGGTGGGTACCCCCTTGGGTTCGAGAAAGGCCTTCGCGGCCTCCATATGCTTTTTCTCTCCGCTGAAAGTTACGTAGATCGGTTTTTCGGGGTATTTGCGGGCCAGTTCGACGATAAAGTCCAGGGAGGGCACGCCCGTGTCGTCGGTAATCAGCATTATGGGGACCACGGCGTCAATATTTGGGTCCTTAAGAACGGCTTCCGTTCCCTCCCGGTAGGCAGCCTCAACGCCCTGAAGATAGGCGGCAGGCCAGATGTCCACGGGATTGCGCATCCGGATGTAGGGCGGGCTAATTTCCTGTAAACGCTGGCGCGTCTTTTCCTCAATGTTGGGCACTTCCAGGTTCCAGAACTTTCGGCAGAGGTCCGTCATAACCACGAGCATCGCCCCCGAGGGCGCCGAAAAACTCACGCGGTTGCCCCGGGGAAGGGGCATACAGGCTAAGGCCTTGGCGGCCAGGAAGAGATGGGAGTATTTATAAATCCGGACAATGCCCGCCTGTCGTAAGGCGCCGTCAATGACTCGATCCTCCGCCGCCATGGCGGCCGTATGAGCCACCGCCGCCCGCGCTCCCTCCGCCGTACCCCCTCCTTTGAGGAGGACCACGGGCTTTTTGCGGGTCACCTCCCGGGCGATCTCGAAGAACTGCTTGGGCCTCTTGAAACTTTCCAGGTACATGAAAATGGCTTTGGTCTCCGGATCCTCGGCGTAATATTCCAGTACTTCGTTTTCGTCTACATCCACCTTATTGCCGAATCCCACAACCCGGGCCACCCCAAAATTTTCACCCGTCATGATGTATCGCATCGTATGGGTAGCAAAGTTTCCCGTCTGGGCGATGTAAGAAATATTTCCCCGGGGAATCTTGCCGAGAGGAAAGAAGGTTGAGGTAAAGTTGGACGGGGTGGACGTATGGCCCGACGTATTGGGTCCGATGACCCGGACCCCCGTCTCGCGGACGGCTTTGATCAGGTCCTTTTGCAGCTCCTCCCCTTTTTCATCCACTTCGGAGAAGCCTCCGGCGGCGAGGACAATCGCCTTGATCCCTTTGGCGGCACAGTCCCGAACCGCCTGAGGGTTGGCGCTCGCCGGGAGGATGATAATGGCCTGGTCGATTCCTTCCGGAAGGTCTCGAATGGAAGGATAGGCCTTGATCCCCATGATCTCTCCCCCCTTGGGATTCACCAGATAAAGCTTTCCTGGATATGCATTGGCGAGGATATTGCGAATCACGTCATTCCCGGGTTTACGGGGAACGGAAGATGCCCCGACTACGACAACGCTTTTGGGCTCGAAGAATTTTTGCAGATTACCGGCCATGCTGTCTCCTTTCGCACGTACCCCTTATTAATCGCGGGAGCGAGAAATAAAAAACCGAGTACTCAGTTTTGAAAATT
>Ga0214473_10010592_pt1 | contig 10830 bp, 8 predicted proteins | sample RVTome_7_FD_203509 | JGI IMG/M metagenome (GOLD analysis project Ga0214473, IMG submission 203509) | Soil microbial communities from uranium-contaminated site in the Upper Colorado River Basin, Wyoming, United States - RVT98D197 | ecosystem: Environmental > Terrestrial > Soil > Contaminated >... | reverse complement strand
AGGTGAAATGGGCGGTCCAATGGCTGATCAAGAAAACGTCGTGATCAAGACACAAGGCGTTTCCAAATACTTTCCCGGGGTGCAGGCCTTGAAGGATTTGGACTTTTCGGTGAGCCGCGGCGAGGTCCATGCCCTTTGCGGGGAGAACGGCGCCGGGAAGTCCACTCTGATGAAGATCATTGTCCGCGAGTATATAGAGGATGAAGGTAGTATTTTCATCGAAGGTCAAAGCATTGGAGATCTGGGGATACGCGATGTGCAAAAGCTGGGCCTGAGCTTGATCCATCAAGAATTGAATCTGATCCCCATGCTGACGGTCGCACAAAATATCTGTATGGGGCGAGAACCTACCACCCGATTTGGCACCATTGACTGGAAAACCATGCGTTTGAAGGCCGCCGGATTTCTCGCCGAAGTGACATCCGATATTGACGTAGAAGACAGAGTGGAGAATCTTAGTGTTTCTGAGCAGCAATTGGTTGCTATCGCGCGCGCACTTGCAACCTCGCCCCGGTTCCTCATTCTCGACGAACCTACGGCACGTCTGGATCTAAGAACATCGGACACCTTTTTCTCTTTTCTCGAAAGGGCAAAACGGAAAAATTTGACCGTCATCTATATTTCGCACCGCCTCGAAGAGATCTATCGCATTTGTGATCGCGTTACGGTTCTGAGGGACGGCCGTAAGATCATCACCTCACAGATCAATGAACTTCCGCAGACCGAACTGGTCAAACATATGCTTGGAAGGGAGATCACCCAGCAGGTTCCTAAGGAGCGCGTGCCCATTGGTGAGATCAATCTTTCCGTCAGGGGTTTGTACCCAAAGGAAAAAGGGGAAAACATCAGTTTCGATGTCAGATCCGGCGAAATCCTGGGTATTGTGGGAAGTATCGGCGCTGGAAAGAGCGAGGTGGCACGGGCCATATTCGGTGCGGACCCCAAGCGATCGGGGACCATCAGCATTTCCGGCAAAGAAGTGAAGATAAGCGCTCCGCAGGACTCGGTCGGCAGAGGTCTCGCCTTGATCCCTGAAGAGAGAAGGGCTCAGGGTTTGGTGGGAAACGAATCCGTGAGGAAAAACATGACCCTGGCCTCCTTGAAGAATAAATTCTGTGTCGGCCCTTCATGGATAGAACAAGATAAGGAGATCGAGGCTGTAAAGGAATCGATCTGGGCCCTTGGGATTGCCACCCCAAGCACTGAACATGAAGTTCAATTCCTCAGTGGCGGCACCCAGCAGAAAGTCGTGGTCGGAAAGTGGCTGATGAGCGATTCGGAGATTTATATCTTCGATGAACCGACCAAAGGAATCGATGTTGGGGGAAAATATGACATTTACAAGATTATCGTGGATCTTGCCCGACAGGGGGCCGGCATCATCTTCATTTCAAACGAACTCACAGAGATGCTGTCTTTATGCGACCGGATCCTTGTGATGTTTCACGGCAAAATCATCAAGGAATTGCAGACGGAGGCAACCAACCGGGAGGAGTTGCTATTCTACGTCATGGGCGGGAGAGATTATGCGGAAACAAGCAATAACGACAAAGGAAATCATTAACAACTACGGGGCGACTTTTGCGTTCATCGCCGCGATTGTTTTCTTTTCCATCGCATCCAGGGGGTTTTTTAGCGGGCAGAACCTTCAAAACATTCTCGTGCAATCTACTTCTCTCGGAATATGTGCCTTCGGATTAACCTTTGTTTTAATCACGGGTGAAATCGACCTGTCGTATGGCGGGGTCATTGGACTGGTGGGCGCGGTGCTTGCGGGCATGATCAAGGACGGACACCCTATCATTCTCGTGACCTTGGTGTGTTTCGCCATTGGACTAGGTACCGGCTTGCTCAATGCCATATTGATTGTGGGAATGAAACTGCCTTCTTTTTTGGCCAGCGTTGCTGTCATGTTTCTCTGCATGGGTGCTGAAAGGGTTTACAACCAGGGAATCACCACCTGGATCAGGGATCCGGAGGTTCTTTCCATCGTGCAGACCCACTTAGGCCCCATCCCTATTCCGGTCCTCTATTTGTTTGGCTTGTTTGCCATCTGTTGGTTTTTGCAGACTCAGACGCGGGCCGGTCAATACATTAGAGCTTTGGGAGAGAATATCAGTGCCGTTCGCGAAGTTGGAATTCGCGCTAATATACTTAAATCATTGGTTTTCATTGCTGCAGGTCTTGTTTTTGCCTTTGCGGGCTACATCGAGACCCTTCGGATCGGCGGTGCAGTCATGTATTCGGGAAAGCCGCTCCTTCTTTTCGTACTCGCCGCTTGTTTCCTAGGGACAGCCACGTTCAAGGCGGGAAAGGCCAATTTTCCAGGAACCCTCATAGGAGCATTCTTTCTCTACACCCTTTTGAGTGGGTTCACTGGACTGGGCATGAAGTTCTACTACGTCCCTGTCGCTCAAGGTCTTATTCTCATTGTAGCCGTCGCCATCTCATCTATCAGGAGGGGGAAAATTGAGCAAGTCCAATTCTAGTGCAATATGGGCGGACGCTCAAAGTCGCAGCGTGACTGAACGATGGACACAGAAAAGTGGCCGCTCCTTGTTTAGGTACGGCATTTTCTTTATATTCGGCATCTTTTATGCCATCGTCGCGATTCTTCGCCCCGGGTTTCTCAGCCTGGGAAATCTCTATGACATCTTAATTGAGACGAGCATCATCTCCTTTGTCTCATTCGGAGAGGCAATTGTTGTTGCGGCCGGAGGACTGGATCTATCCGTTGGGAACATGGCCGGTGCTGCGGCCATGCTGACCTGTCATCTCCTAAGCAACCTGGGCGTTGGTCTAGTGCCTAGCTTGTTGGCAGGGGTCGCCGTCGGCTGCTTGATCGGAGTAGGCAATGGCCTCATGGTCTCTCGCCTCCATATGAACTCGTTGATCGCAACGCTGGGAACGATGTTTATCCTGATCGGATTTCTTTATGGCTTAACCGGCGGGGTAACCATCCATATCGTGCCGCCCAATTTCAAATACCTTGGAAACGGTACTTTTTTGAGTGTGCCTATTCCGATGTATATATCGGGCGTGGTTTTTGTACTTGCTTACCTGTTTATGGAAAAGACCAGATATGGTCGGTATGTACGCATGATCGGGGGTAACATCGAAGCGTGCAGGCTATCGGGGGTGGATATCAAGAACCTCACGTTCATGACGTTCGTGCTTTGCGGGTTCTTGAGCACCTTTAGCGGCATACTATTGGCGGCTCGCCAGTCGATAGGAAACGTTGACTTAGGCGAACGTTTCCTCTTGCAAGCGTTCATTGCGGCGATGCTTGGGACGGTCATTTTTAATGGAAAGTATATCATCGCAGGCACCCTTTTCGGTGCCATTTTTCTCGTCAGTGTCATTAACGGGCTCACCCTTCTTGGGGCGGGGCCTCAATGGATGTATTTTGCCCAGGGATCTCTCCTGCTCATTGCTATCTTAGCAAATTATTACTCAAAAAGGGTTACGGTCAAATCGCGCGCTCAAAGACGTTAGAATGTGGAGGAATTGACTTTGAATAAGACACCTTGGAAAACGGAAAATTGGTTTGTAAGCGCCTGGAACTATGTAGAGGAAGTGACCAAGGACTTCAGGCCTCCCAAGAAGGTGAAGATACATGACATCACCCTTCGTGACGGAGAGCAGCAAGCCGGGGTCATATTTACGAAAGATGATAAGATACGGATAGCTGAGAAGCTTGCAGAGGTGGGGGTGCACCGGATCGAGGCGGGGATGCCTGCGGTGTCTCCCAACGACGAGGCGGCGATTCGAGAGATCGTTAAACGTCGTCTGGGTTCTCAGATATTCGCCTTCTCCCGTTGCATGGTGAAGGATGTTGAGTTGGCCGCAGACTGCGGAGTGGATGGAATTGTCATCGAAATTCCGGCCAGCGCGCACCTCATTGATCAGGGATACAAATGGCCTCTCGAGAAGGCCATCGATCTTTCTGTGAAAGCCACTGCTTTTGCCAAGGAGAAAGGGCTTTACACGGTTTTTTTTACGATTGATGCGACCCGATCCGATCTAGACTGGTTGCTTAACTTGATTGACCGCGTCTCAACCGAAGGGCATATGGACGCATTCACGCTGGTGGATACCTTTGGTGTGCTTTCTCCCCACGCTGCCACCTATTTCACTAAGAAGGTGAAGGAGAGGGTTAAGAAGCCGCTCGAGATTCATTTCCATTCCGACTTCGGCATGGGGGTGGCCAACACGATCAATGCCGTGCTGGCTGGTGCCGAGGTGATTCACTCAACAGTGCTGGGCATTGGGGAACGGGCGGGAAACACACCGATGGAGGAAACGGTGCTGGCGCTGCTGACGATGTACGGCATTGATGTTGGTCTAAATTACGGCAAAATGAATGAGCTTTCGAAGCTGGTGCGAGATCTCTCTGGCGTGCAGATCCCATCCTGCCGCCCATTTGTTGGGGAAGGTGCTTACACCATTGAATCGGGTATCGTGACGGGGTGGTTCAAGAATGTTTTCGAATCGCATCCTACAACGGTATTCCCCGTGCATCCAGAGTTTGTGGGTCACGATGCGCCGCAGATTGTCTTAGGAAAGAAGAGCGGGCTGGACAACGTTGACCTGTGGGCGAAGAGATTGGGAGTCGAGCTCAGCGAGGAGCAATCCAATGCCTTGCTTCAAGAAGTCAAACTCATGTCCCATGACCTAAAAAGAGTGATCAGCGAAGATGAGTTCAGAAAATTGGCGAAGAAGGTGAAGGCCAAAAGTTAGAACACAATTTGTGACCGCACGCCGAAGAGAAATCATTCAAGACAGTAGCCTTGTTTTAACGAGGTCGAAGCCTGGGACCCAATCCCTCGTGTTTGGCCCGGATGAATGGAGAATCATGCCGTGAAGCCAGAAATCAAGCAGCACCTTAAGGACATCGTCGGTTCGGAAAACTTCACCGACAGCCTGATCGATCTCATTGCCTACTCCAAGGACGCGTCGGAATTCAAACATCGGCCGGACGCGGCGGTGTGGCCCACCTCCACAGAACAGATTTCTGCAATTCTCAAGTTGGCGAACCAAGAGAAGTTCCCCGTCATTGCCCGGGGAGCCGGGACGTCTCTTGCCGGCCTTGTCGTGCCGCAGCAAGGTGGCCTGATTCTGGATCTGGGTCGTATGAACAAAATCATGGAGATTCGCATCGAAGACCGCCTGGCCGTTGTTCAGCCGGGCGTGGTGTATGCCGATCTTGAGAGGGCTCTCGCACCCCACGGATTCTTTTTCCCTCCCGATCCGGCAAGCGGCGCAGTGTGTACCCTGGGCGGGAACGTGGCCACGAACGCCGGCGGCATCAGGGGAGCCAAATACGGTACCACCAGGGATTATGTCCTTGGCCTGGAGGTGGTTCTTGCTGACGGCAGTGTGTTGCGCACGGGTTCCAGATGCATGAAGAGCGTTTCCGGTTATGATCTGACAAGGCTCTTTGTCGGCTCGGAGGGCACTTTGGGTGTGGTGACAGAGATAACGCTCAAAATCAACCCCAAGCCGCCGGTCAGCAGTACGGCTTTAGCGACCTTTGCCGTCCTTGAGGATGCGGGCAGGGCTGTGAGCGAGGTGATGCGCTCCGGTATCCTGCCCAGGGCACTGGAAGTGGTGGATCAGCAGACCCTTGTGGCGATCAACCAAAATACCGACCTGAATCTACCGGAAGTGGAAGCCCTGCTCGTGGTCGAAACCGATGGGTATACTAAGGAGGAGAACGAATTCCAGCTGGCGAAAATTATTGACATCTTTAAGAAGAACCATGCGAAGGATATCAAAAAGGCCGAAACTCAGAAAGAAGTTGAAGCGCTGTGGACCGCTCGCAAATCCGCTTATGGGGTCATTGCGCGGATCAATTATAATCTCTTTGTCGAGGATTTGACCGTGCCTATCTCTAAGGTTCCTGACATGCTTAGGGTGATATCCGATCTTGCCAGGAAATATGATCTCAAAATCCCGACTGTGGGCCATGTGGGCGACGGAAATCTCCATCCTGTGATCAGCTTCGATGGGACCAACGCTGAGGAGGTGAAACGGATGGAAAAAGCCTCGGAGGAGCTCTTCAGGAAGGTGATCGAGATGGGAGGAACGCTGACCGGGGAGCACGGCATCGGACTGGCCAAGGCGCCGTTCATGCACTTCGAGCACAACGACGTGGCAATGGGAGTGATGCGTTCGTTGAAGCGGCTCTTTGATCCGAACAACATCCTCAATCCCGGCAAGATGGCGCTGGACAATTGAAGGGGCAAAGGGACAGAGGTACAAAGGGATAGAGGGACATAGGAGAAAGGTTTTTCTGCTTTGTGCCTTTGCGCCTTTGCCGCTTTGTGCCATTATCCAACGAAGGACGAGAGGAAATACAAAGAGAGAGATGAAAACCAATTACCCTTTTGCAGAGAAATTCCGGGATCAGATTTTGAGGTGCTCAAGCTGCGGATTCTGCCGAGCGGTGTGCCCGGTCTTCGGCCTGACCAAACGTCCGGCCTTTAACGCCAGAGGGAAGATGCTGGTGCTTAAAGAAGTCCTGGACGGAACCATCGAGCTTTCAGACGAGCTTATCGAGACTCTATTTCAGTGTACCACCTGCGGCAGCTGTGCCAATCAATGCCCCTCTGGTGTCAATCCACCAGAAATCATCAAAGAGGTCAGGAAAGACATGGTTCACATCGGGTCCTGTCACCCGGCCTTTAAGGGCATGAATCAAGTCCTTCAATCGCATACGAACATCTACGGCGAGGAGGAGCCTGCGGATTTCGAAAGGCAGCGAAATAAAAAGGCCAGGTATGTCTACTTCATCGGTTGTGTGGGTTCCTACCGGCAAGATGAAGCCACCATAGCGACTTTAAATCTCTTAGACCGCCTGAGGGTAGATTACACCCTCATGGATGAGGTCTGCTGCAGCGGAGTACTGGAGGATGTAGGCTATGAGATCAACCAGGATATGGCTAAGAAAAATATAGAACTTATCCTGGCTACCGGAGCAAGAACCGTCATCACAGGATGCCCCTACTGCTCGCGCACTTTCAACGAGAAACCACAGTATGGGCAGCTCAAGAGCGAGGGGATCGAAGTCGTCCATCTGAGCCAGTTTCTGAAGGACTTTGACCTGAATGTGAAGACGGATAAGCGGGTCACCTACCACGATCCGTGTGATCTCGGAAGGCATTGCGGCATCTATGAGGAACCCCGGGAGCTTATTCGTAAGATCGCACCCAATTTTGTTGAAATGCGCCATAACCGAGCCAACGCACTTTGTTGCGGCGCTGGAGGCGGTGTTAGAGGGGCCTATGCCAAGAATTCCATTGGGATGGCGCGCATACGCCTTGAAGAAGTCGAGGAGGTAGGCGCCGAGGTGCTACTGACCGAGTGTAATTCCTGTGTCCACAACCTGAATAACGCCAAGGTGCGGGCACAGAATTTCAAGATCTATACCACCACGCAATTCATCAACATGCTATTTGGGGATTCGCGGTGAACCGGAGTCGGACGGGAATGGTGGCGAGTAAAACTTTCGCTCAGCAATCTGGAGGAGTGCAAGGATTGTCCCACCTCTGAGAAAGAAGTGATAAGGAATCTGAGAGCACAGTCTCTTCCTTTATGACCCTAAACTTTGTCCAGAGCGAAGGCGTTCGAGTTCAAAATACGACGAATGATCAACTCCATACAATAACGGGTGCTCTCCTCAGTGAACATAGTCGCCTCCCGCACATAATACCTTCTAAAGAGCTCTTCTGCAGCCTGTTCCAATCGCGCTGGAGTCTCACCGTGTCCACGGACGAATTTGCAGACCCATTCTACCTCGCTTCTGGCCTGAGCAATGAAGCGAAGCGATTCTTCCCCTGAATAAGCTCCGCAATGCCCTGGGCAAATGCAGACGGGCCTTAGTCTGGACAGATATTCGAAGGTGGCCATGTAATCATCAAGATTCACATAAAAGTTCGGGACGAACCTGTCGGGGGGAAGAAAGAATCCGAGATAATCAGAACAGAAAAGGACACCTTCTTCTGGTTCCCAGAGCGCGATACCGCCCAGGCAATGTCCCGGAGCGTCCAAAACCTCAAGCGATAGCCCGTCGAGTCTCAGCGCATGACCAGGGTTTATGATTTCATCAACGATACCTTCAAGAGGAGCGGCAACAGGGGCATGGCTGTCTTTGGCATCCAGCTTCAGAAGGCGGTTGCTTATCTCTCGATCTTCACGAGCAAATATCCTCTGTATATTTTCTTTTGCAATCAGTCTTTGGGTCTCAGACCCGGTCATCACCTTGAGCCTTGGCATCATCTTTTTCAGAATCGGCGCGCCGGTGATGTGATCCGCATGGGCATGCATTAATACCAGGCTGCTTATACTTGACACCTCTAAGCCCAAGAGCTTGATCTGATCTACGATGAGTTCTGCGGTAGAGGATATACCCGGCTCCACCAAAGTGTGGGATCTCCGACCCATGATCAAGTAAGTAGAAAGGAAATGATTTCCAAGAAGCGCGATCCGCTTCGTCAATTTTCGAAGGTAGTTCACAAACCGCTCTCTATCGAGTCGTATTCGGACATGGTGCGTCTCACAGAATGGCGCCAAAGAGATAAGACAGTATGGACACTGCTCAAAGAATGTCAATCCCCTTTCACTTCCCAACTTATCTCGAATAATATTTTTCATCTGGACAGAGAAACGCTCGTTGTGGTTTGATCAGCTTCCGGCGAAATACTGGAACGTGCCGGACATAAGAAAGCCCGTGTGATTGTACAGAAGTTCAAGATCTATACGACGACCCGGTTCCTCAACCAATTATGGGAACAAGCGAAGGGAATTGATGCACCAGGGTCTGGCTAAAAGGGGGCCAGGTTATGCAAATCGCGAGGGCTCAGGAGATGGAACTCCCCAAAATGAGGATGATCCACCAGGGTATCTCAGTGCTGCCGGCGCTGGATGTGTTGACAGAGATAGAGCGGGAATGGGCAGATCTAAAAGAGCGAATCGAACTTCCTCGGAAAGGGAGTGTGGCAATCGCCGTGGGCAGCCGTGGTATTTCGAATCTGACCGAGGTTGTGCGCACCGTGGTGATGAAGCTGAAGAAAGCCGGGTGTGAGCCGTTTATCTTACCGGCAATGGGCTCCCACGGCGGGGCTACTGCTGAAGGTCAAGTGGAAGTGTTAAGCGCTCGTGGGATCACCGAAGAAAGTGTGGGCGCACCGGTCCGGGCTACCATGGACGTGACACCCATGGACGAAGTGGATGGCATTCCCCTGTTCATGAACCGTTTGGCTCAAGCGGCCGACGGCATTGTCCTCATCAACAGGATCAAACCCCACACCAATTTTGTCGGCCCAACAGAGAGCGGCCTGATCAAGATGATTGCCATCGGGTTGGGCAACCAGATCGGAGCCGAACACTACCACCGTCTGTCCGTCGTTCGAGATCAGTATAGGATCATCAGTTCAGTCGGAAGGGAACTGCTCAAGCGCTGTCGGGTCCTCTTTGGTGTAGGCCTCGTGGAAAACCAAAAGCATGAGACTGCAGTGGTGAAGATGGCCCGAGCCGAGGAGATCGAATCGATGGAGGTGGAACTCCTCAAGCAGGCGCGTGCCTGTTTGGCCACCCTGCCTCTGGATGAGATTGATCTGCTGATCATAGACGAGATGGGCAAGGAGATCAGCGGGGAGGGTATCGACCCCAATGTGGTCGGCCGTGATGTGTGCGCATACGGAGCAGCGCGGCCCTGGCCTAAAATCACACGCATTGTTGTCCGCGACCTGACCGAAGCCAGCGAGGGCAGCGCTATCGGCATCGGCCAGGCCGATTTCACTACCCAACGGTTGGTGGACAAGATCGACTTCCAGGTTACCGCGATCAACTGCCTGACCGCCTGTTGCCCCGAGGCAGGTAAATTGCCGCTCACCTACCCCAGTGACAGGGAGGCCATCGCCGCGGCCCTAGTGACGCTCAGGCCTTATGGCCTTGATGACCTACGCATCGTACATATCAAGAACACCCTGGAACTCGAAAACCTGGTGGTGTCCAAAGGGTGCCTCTCCGACCTGCAAGGAAAATCCAATCTGGCCATCGAGGGGGAGGACCTGCGACTGGAATTCGATGGTTCCGGGAATCTCATCTCTCCTTTTGCGGCCATCTAGGAATCGCCGAACGCGGAGGATACCTATGGAGAAAGAGAAAACAAAAAATGAGCTCATCGAAAAAGCCTATCGCCTGGGATATGAATACGAAAGAACCTTTAGGGGCTGTTCCCAGTGCGCTCTTGCAGCGATATACGACACACTGAATATCAACGACGAAGGTGTGTTCAAAGCAGCCACGGGGTTCGCGGGCGGCGGCGGTCTTACCGGCATCAGTGTCTGCGGCGCATATGCCGCCGGTGTCATGGTGATCAGCCAGCTATGCGGAAGGGATCGCTCCAATTTTGCCGACCCCGACGGGATTCGCTTCAAGACATTTGAACTTGTCCGAAGATTTACTCAGGAATATGCGCGGGAATTAGGCTCCGTTATTTGCCGCGATATTCAGAGTCGAATCTTTGGACGCCCTTATTACATCGCGGATCCCGATGATTTTGCTAAATTCGAGGCAGCGGGCGGTCACAGAGACAAATGCACGGACGTGGTGGGTAGGGCTTCGCGACTCGCGGTGAAATTCATTTTGAACGAGGGTCTTGAGGCCATTCCACGAAGGCCGGACACACCCTGCAGGGCACCTTTGGATAAGGATGTCGCGGAGAGCTAGCGTTTCGCCTCCGCCTTTGAGGAGCCAAGTAAGTCTACGCATCAAGACGCCTAATTTCGGCTCTATTTCGATTGATTTTCCCATGTTGCAGGATCA
>Ga0214473_10010591_pt1 | contig 10830 bp, 7 predicted proteins | sample RVTome_7_FD_203509 | JGI IMG/M metagenome (GOLD analysis project Ga0214473, IMG submission 203509) | Soil microbial communities from uranium-contaminated site in the Upper Colorado River Basin, Wyoming, United States - RVT98D197 | ecosystem: Environmental > Terrestrial > Soil > Contaminated >... | reverse complement strand
AGATGGCGCCGTGCTTCAACGCCAAGGTGAGGTTGGTGAGATCGAGCCGGTTGATGTTGCTCAGGCCGCGGCGGTCCCGTGTGTCGAGAGAGAGGAGGTCGAACTCCTGACGAAGCTTCGTGGAGGAGAGAATCTGATCGGTCGCGACGGCCACCCCGTGGAAGGGCGGGGGTGTGGGTCCCACCACGAGGATTGCCCTTCGGTGGAGCGGCAGAGCTTGTGCTCGATTCATCATTCTGGGGCGGATTATAACGTGACCGCGGGCACTTGCTCCAGGACGCGACCCTTCGTGGCCATCCTCATGAACATGCCGGCCCCCTACCGGGTTGAGCAGTTCAACCGCCTGGCGCAGAGCGAGCGCTTCGCGTTCAAGGTATTCTTCTACACCCGCAGCGAGCCGAACCGTTCGTGGGATGCCTCCGAGATCGAGCGCCGCATCCGCTTCGATCACGAGTTTCTCGATGCGCGTCCGATGCGGACACGGGCTGGCTACTCCTATTTCGCTCCCCGGTTCCTCGTCAGCCTGGTCGCGGAACGCCCTCGATCAGTGATCGTTGCTGGGTTCTCGTTTCAATTGGCGTTGGCGCTCCTTTACGGCGCCATCTTCAGGGCGAAGGTCCTCGTCTGGAGCGACAGCAATATCCTGAGCGAGGTGAGACTGCCGGGATGGAGGAGCGCGGTCCGTCGGGCGATGGCCCGTCGCGCCGACGCGGCGATCGCGTGCAGTAGTTTTGGCGTGGATTATTTCAAGTTCCTCGGCCTCCCGGAAGAGAAGATTGCTGTCTCGCGCTACGTGAGCGAGCCACTGCACATGCGGGAAACGGTGCGGCAGTTGCGTGGGCGACGGAGCGAGCTGCGGCGTGTCGCCCGTGTGGCGGATGATGCGGTCGTAATCCTGCTGCCGGCCCGCCTCGAACCGGAAAAAGGCTGCCATGAGATCCTGCACGCCGTGGCCACCGTCCGGAGCCGCGTTGGCGTAAAGCTGAGCCTTCTCGTCGTGGGAGACGGCTCCCAGCGAGAGGAGCTCGAGAGGATGGTGTGGGAGAACGAGTTACAAGACACCGTTGTCTTCGCCGGCTTCAAGGAATACTGGGAGATGCCCCGCTATTTCGCTCTCGCCGATCTCGTGGCGCTGCCGTCGCTCGAGGAGCCCTATGGTCTCGTCGTCAACGAAGCCCTGGCCGCCGGAGTTCCGGTCCTGTGCAGCAAGTTCGCCGGCGCGAGCGATCTCATACGGGGCCGGGGGTGCGGGATCGTGATGGATCCGTCCGATGAACAAAGCTTGCGGGAGTCGCTGATCGAAGCGGTCGCGAGGCTCAAGAGCGGCGAGTGGCCGGGCGGGATCGCCCCGCCGGAGGAGATCTATCCCGAGGCCGCCAACGCTGCGATCGAACGGGCGCTGCTCCTCTGAAAGGGAATGGATGGACGGCGCGAAGGGATCGCTGACACGCAGGGTCGCGAGCAACGCCGCCTGGAGCGGCGGCGCGCGCCTGCTCGCCATTGCTCTGAATGTCGTCACGATCCCGTTGTTTCTTCGCGGCCTCGGCGGTCAGCAATTCGGCATCTATGCGCTCATCCAGAGCCTGACGGGGTTGACCGGCCTGCTGAACCTCGGAGTCGGCGAGGCGACGATCAAGTACATGGCGGAGAACCTGGGACGCGGCCGCCCGGACGAGTCGGTCCGCTATTTCCGGAACGGCCTCATGGTGCAGATCATCGTGGGGCTGCTCGGTTTCCTCTTTCTGGCCGTCGTGGCGCCGATCTTCTTCCAGAAGCTTCTGCAGATCGATCCCGAATACCGCGCCGTCGCCTCGCGGGGCTTGGTCTGGTTCGGCTGCGCCTGGGCGATGCGGACGATCAACGCGGGCCTCCATGTTGTGCCGATCTCCCATCAGCGCTATGACATCGCCATCTCCCTCAGAGAGGGGGCGACGATGCTGGAGCGTCTCCTTGGCATTGCAGTGGTGCTTGCCGGAGGGACGCTGTCGCACATCTTCCAGGTGCAGCTGCTGGCCCAGAGCCTGGTGACCGTCGCGAGCGCGGGCATCAATCTTCGACTGATGCCGGGTCTCCGGCTGCTGCCGATCCTGGATCGGGACGCCCTGAGGGATACCCTTCACATGGGGACGTGGCAATCGATCGCGAGCGTGACGGGAGATCTGAGCTACACCCTCGATCGCTGGCTGGTCGGCATTCTCATCTCGACCAAGACGGCCGGATACTACAGCGCCGTCCAGACGATCACCACGAGCCTCCACGGAGTACTGGGATCCCTCGCCTCGGTGCTCTTCCCCACCTTCACGTATCTCTACGCCAGGGAGCATCGCGAGCGGGCTACACGCATCTTCGTGTCGGGTACCTGGCTCTTGACCCAGCTGGGGGCCTTGGCCTTCATCCCGCTCTTCGTGTTCGCCCGTCCCGTCCTGATGTTCTGGCTTGGCGCGGAGGTCGCGGATCAAATGACGTCTGTGCTCCGGGTGCTGATCGTCGCGCAGTTGACCCTGGGACCCAGCCTGCTCCAGAACACGTTTCTCGTAGGCGTGGGCAGGACCCACTGGAACGCGGTGCTCGGAGTCCTCACGCTCGTCGCCGGATTCGGCAGCAATTGGATCCTCCTCGTTTTGCTGGGCCGAGCCGGCATGGGTTGGTCGCGTCTTGCCGCGTCGATCGCCTGGGCCGCGGGTCTCCTCAAGATGCGGCGCACCTTCTTCCCGGAGATCCGGCGCTCGTGGTACTTCAGCGGTCTCTTCGGCGGGGCGGTCTCGGCGCTCGGTTGCCTGGTGTTCTCCATTCCCTGGATAGGACGGATTGAATCGATTCACGTGGGCGGGCTCCTGCAGCTCGGGTTTCTGTGTGCCGCGTCTTGTTTCGTGGGGCTGGTGTGGCTCGCCGCGTGGGATCGGTTCCTGCCCGGCTGCAGGGCGAGGCGGGAGATGGTACGCGGCATCGTCCAGTCGGTCCTGAGAGCACGGGACGGCCTGCTGCGTGGGAGCCTGGGCGCATGAGCCGATGGCGCAGTCGCGTTGCGGAAGCTCTCGATGCCGTAGCGGCTGTGTTTCCGCCGCTGGAGGAGGCCTACGTCCCGGCGCGCGCCCGGATCGTCCTTGAGAAGTACCGGCGCCGGCGGGATCGCTACGCCGAGATCTGCCGTATGCGCGGCCTGACCTACCATGAGGCTCAAACCAGCTCCCACCTCGAGCAGAGGCTTGGAACGCGCGGCTACCGTCCCGCTGCGCGGAGAATCGGCGAAATTCACACCTTCGCGTTTATCCCCAGGATCGGATGGCACGACCATCTGTATCAAGGACTGCGTGCTCTGGGGCCTGTGACCGAGTTCGATTACGCTGCGCTCGGATATCGGTGGTCGGCGTTTCAGCAAGGCGGTCGACGGGGGCTCCAGCAGCGACAGGAGATGAACGCCCGTGTCCTCCCGGTGCTCGAAGCGGCGCACCGCAAGAGACCGGTCGACTGGGTCTTCGTTTATGCCAGCGGCCTGGAAATATCGGCGGACCTCGTCGGTGAGATCGAGAGACGGGTGGGAGTCCCGACAGTCAACATGTGTCTGGACGACAAACAGTCCTGGGAAGGACTCTGGATGGGCGACCACAGGGCTGGCCAGGTCGACATCGCGCGGGCCTTCGATCTTTCCTGGACATCCGCGCGGGTGGCGTGCGAGTGGTATCTTGCCGAGGGAGGTCGACCGCTGTATCTGCCTCCAGGTTGTGATCCCGACCAGTTATCACCGCGGGCCGTGCCTCAGGACATTGATGTGAGCTTCGTGGGCCAGCGTTACGGATTCCGGCGGAACGCTATCCGATTTCTAGAGCGCATGGGAGTCAATGTCGAGACGTTCGGGCGAGGATGGCCTCAGGGGCAGATCTCCGATGAGGCCATGATTGAAATCTTCTGTAGGAGCCACATCAATCTGGGATTCGGAGGTATTGGAGCGGCGGAGGCGCTGACGAATGTGAAGGCGCGCGATTTCGACGTGCCCTGCACGGGCGGCGGCGTCTATCTGACCTCGTTCAATCCCGATTTGGCCCTGCACTTCGATGTCGGCAGGGAGATCGTCTGTTATCGCAGCCGTGACGAGATGCTCGAGCTGATCCGGTACCATCTCGCGCGTCCGGACGAGGCGCGGCGGATCGCCGTCGCCGCGCGGGCGCGCTGCCTCCGCGAGCACCTCTGGACCCACCGCTATGTCAGGGTCTGTCAGGTGCTTGGCCTTCTTGAGCAGGTCGAGCCTGCGTTTAACCCCGCCTCTCGGAGTCTGCCCGACCCTCCACCACAACCATGTGCGGATTAGCGGGGTGCGTCCGGCCGTCGGGGGGCATCGGCGTGGAGGATGTCGCGCGGATGAGCGGCGCGCTTGTCCACCGGGGCCCGGACGACCAAGGGGTCTGGATCTCGCCCGGAGGGATCGCGGGCCTGGGTCACTGCCGACTCTCGATCATCGACCTCTCTCCTTTGGGCCACCAGCCGATGACCAATGAGGATCAAAGCCTCTGGCTGGTCTATAACGGCGAAATCTACAACTTCATGGAGCTCCGCTCGATCCTCGAATCGCTCGGACACCGGTTCGTTTCGAGGGCCGACTCTGAGGTCATCGTGCACGCCTATGAGGAATGGGGCCGCTCCTGTCTCGAAAGGCTCAACGGCATTTTCGCTTTTGCCCTCTGGGACGAGAGGTCGCAGTCTCTGTTCGCTGCCCGGGACCGATTGGGCGTGAAGCCGTTCTACTACTGGGTCGGCCCCGACGGGAGTTTCGCCTTCGCCTCGCAGCTCAAGGGGCTGATGCAGGCGCCCGCGTTCGAAGCAGAGCTTGACCTTGAGAGCCTATGGTGGTACCTGACCCTTCGGCACGTGCCGTCCCCGCGGTGCATCCTGCGTCGGTGCGCGACTCTGCCGCCGGGGCACTCGCTCACCTGGCGCTCCGAGCGGCGGTTCCTCGAGACGGAATGCTACTGGAGCGCCGGCGAGATCGCGGATCGACGGCCCGCCAGCGTACGTACGGCTGCAACAGAGGAGGATCTGGAAGCGCTCGTCAGGGACGCGATCAGACAGCAGCTCGTGAGCGATGTTCCGATCGGCGCCTTCCTCAGCGGCGGACTCGACTCAACGCTGGTGGTTGCGTGCATGGCCCAGGCTGGCGCCCGTGTGAAGACCTTCACAATTGGCTTCCGAGATCAGGTCGACGAGGTGCCCTTCGCGCGCCGCGTAGCCTCCCACTTCGGTGCGTCTCACGAGGAGATGTACGTCACGGCCGAGGAGATGCAGCGATGCATTCCGGAGCTGCCGGACGTTTTCGACGAACCTCTGGCCGACTCGTCGGTCATCCCTACCCTCTGGCTGAGCCGCATGACGCGCCGTCACGTCACGGTCGCCCTCTCCGGCGACGGAGGTGACGAGCTTTTCGGCGGATACGGTTGGTACGCGGATTTGATGAGGATGCGGCCGCTCACGTGGATCCCGGCGCCCCTCAGGCGGGCGCTGGCGGCGCCGGGGCGCCTCCTTCCGTGGGGGAAAGCCCAGAAAGTGCTCAATGTGCTCGACTTCAAGGACTGGATGGGGCTCATGCGCAACATCACGGGATGCTGGCGTGCCCCCGAACTGAAGCGGCTGATGCCCCCAATTAATCCGGGAAACGGGCGCCTCACCGTCGATCGGCGCGATGCGCCAGGGTGCGGCGCACTCGATCGGATGCTGCTCCATGACCTGACGACCTACCTCCCCGACGAGCTCCTCGTCAAAGTCGATCGTGCGGGGATGTCGGTGGGGCTCGAAGTGCGCGTCCCGCTCCTCGATCACCGGGTGGTCGAATGTGCGTTACGCCTTCCACCCCAATTGAAGATCAAGGGCCGATCCCAGAAGGTTGTCCTGCGCCGGATCTTGAAGCGACTCGTACCCGACGAATGGATCGATCGCCCGAAGCGGGGCTTCGGGGCGCCGCTCGACTCCTGGTTGAAAGGAAGCCTGCGATGGGTCGTCGATCAGTACCTGGATGAGCGTCGCATCCGCGCCCAGGGGCTGTTCGAGCCGGCCGTGGTCAAAGAGGCTGTGGATCACTTTCAGAAGGGCGCCGCGAGCCACTACCGGGTCTGGGCCCTCATCGTGTTCGAGATGTGGGCGGAGCGCTACGGGATATGCTGAAAGCCGCTACGATGTCCTTTCGTGAGGTCGAGCAACGCTCTTCGCCCTCCGTGGTGATCGCGGGACACTGGCGCTGGGACATTTATGAGGAAGCCCTCGCGAGCGGTTTCCGGGCGAACGGCTGGCAGGTTATTCCCTTCAAGCTCGATGAGAGCTTGGTTCCCGGCCCTACTTCTGGCCTGCTGCTCCGCCTCAAGATGGGGCCGGCTGTCCGGAAGATGAACCGGGATCTGATCCACGCCGTCGAAATCCATTCACCGTCGGCCGTGCTTTTCTATGCGACCGACCTGATCTTCCCTTCCACGCTGGATCGGATCAAGAGCGCCAGCACCGGAACGGTCGTCCTCCTTTATCACAATGACAATCCTTTTGCCGGGCTTCGCAACCGGGTGAAGTGGAGGCATTACCTCGGTGCCGTACCAAAAGCGGATGCCGTGCTGGTCTACCGGCCGGTGAACCTCGACGATGCCAGGCGGCATGGGGCGAAGAGAGTGGCTCTCCTGCCCCCGCACTACCTGACCTACAGGCACAGGCCCGTGGCCCTCGACCCAGGCCATGAGCCCGACGATCTGATTTTCATCGGACACTACGAGGACGACGGGCGGGTCGAGCTTCTCGACTACCTTGTGCGGAACGGCATCCGCGTGAGCGTGTATGGGCCCACATGGGGTCGGCCGGCCGCTCGCTATCCCTGGATCGATCCTGCGAACGTGCGGCAGGTGCCGGGGGAGGAGTACAGTCGGCTTCTCTCGTCGGCGCGGATGGCACTCGCCCTCCTCTCATCTTCGAATCGGGACGTCTGGACCAGACGCTGCTTCGAGATCCCAGCGTGTCGCGTCCTCATGCTGGCCCCACGAACGAAGGCGCTCGAGACTCTCTTCACCGACGGTCGCGAGGTCGTCTTTTTCGATTCCAGGGATGATTTGCTCCTCAAGATTCGTCACTACCTGGCAAACGATTCTGAGAGAGAGCGGATCGCGGAGGCTGGATGGAAGCGATGTGTCGATGGAGAGCACCATGAGATCGGCCGGGCGAGGCTGGTGGCCAGGATCATCGAAGAGGCTGCAACTCAGTGATCCTCACGCGAGTGACCGGCGGTCTCGGCAACCAGATGTTTCAATACGCCTGCGCCCGCAGGCTGGCCCATCGCGTCGGGACGGAGCTGGGGCTCGACACCACGTCGTTCAGGACGGAATGGCTCCATTCCTATGCTCTCGATCGCTTCAAGATCGCCGGGGCACCCCTCCGGCGCTCAGCGGTGCGCGAGATTCTGGCGCCGGTAGTCGAGCGCCCCCGACTCCGTGTCGTCAACGAATCGTACGGTCCGTTCAACGACCACGTTCTGGAGGAGGGGAACGATGTGATGCTCATCGGCCACTGGCAGTCCGAGAAATATTTCCTGGATATCGCCGACCTCATCCGTGCTGAGTTCACCGTGAGGGAGGAACTCACAGGGATCGATCTCGAGGTCGCGGAGCGGATCGAGCGGAGCAATTCGGTGTGTCTTCACGTTCGGCGTGGGGACTTTGTCTCAGTCGCTGCGACCAGCGCGGCCTGGGGGACATGCGGCCTCGACTATTACCGCCGATCTATCGATCTCATAGCGACGATCGTAGCGGACCCTGTCTTCTTCGTCTTCTCGAACGATGCCGTGTGGGCGCGCGCCCACATCACCCCACCTTACCCGACGCATTTTGTGACGCACAACTATAGGCGGCCGCACTCGCGGCTCGAGAGCTACCGGCCGGTGCGGATGGCCCTGCGCGTCCTGAAGAGGCTCTTCGTCAATCGGTCCCACGCGGACATGAGGTTGATGTCGCTCTGCAAGCACTTCATCATCGCGAACAGTACCTACAGCTGGTGGGCGGCCTGGCTTGGACGGGATCGGTCGAAGATCGTGTGCGCCCCACGGACCTGGTTTGCAGGGCCTGCCGCCCGGAGTCCGGAGGACCTCGAACGGGAGGCCCGGATTTACGAGGACCTGATTCCGGTGGGCTGGAACCGGATGTGAGCGCTCCGCGCGCGACAGGCGCGTTTCCGAATGACCTCTCAGCGTTCCATGGCCAATGAAGATCGCGACCATAGACCTTAAGAGCGTTTATCTGTCGCTCAAGTCCGAAGTTGATGCCGCAGTCTTCCGGGTTCTCCATTCGGGCCAGTACGTCGGGGGCCCCGAGGTGGAAGGGCTTGAGCGCGAGTTTGCCGAGTTCTGCGGGGTGCCCCACGCTGTGGGGGTCAGCAGCGGCACCGACGCCCTGCGCTTCGCGCTCATGGCTGCCGGCGTGGGTGAGGCGGGTCGCGTCTCTGGCGCCGGGGAGGAAAGCGGCGGGCGTCCTGTGGATGAGGTGCTCACGAGCCCGCTCACGTTCATTGCCACGGCGGAAGCAATCACGCAGGCCGGGGGGAAACCGGTGTTCGTGGACGTCGATCCCCGATGCTTGAACCTCGAGCCGCGGAATCTCGAGGGGGTCATCACGTCGCGCACAAGAGCCATACTGCCGGTCCACCTCTACGGTCAACCTGCGGACATGGATCCGATCCTGTTGCTGGCGAAGCGGCACGGCCTTGCGGTGGTGGAGGATGCCTGCCAGGCGCACGGCGCGACGTATGGCGGCAGAGCCGCCGGCTCGCTCGGCGACGCCGGGTGCTTCTCGTTCTATCCTTCGAAGAACCTGGGGGCCTGCGGCGAGGCTGGGATGGTGACCACCGGCAGCGCCCAGATCGCGGAGAGGGTCCGCCGCCTGCGAGACCACGGCCAGACCGAGAAATACCGGCACGCGGAGGAGGGCTATAACGGCAGACTTGATGCGCTGCAGGCCGCCATCCTCAGGGTCAAGCTGAGGAGACTGACGGAGTGGAACGAGAGGCGGCGGGTCCTGGCGGAGCGGTACCGCGCCGGTCTCCGCGACCTGGTGGGGCGGGGCGGGTTGCTGGCGCTGCCGGAAGAGATGCCCGGCGCGAACCACGTCTATCATATCTTCGCGATCCGCGTGGCGGGCCGGGACCGGGTACGCGAGGCTCTGCGCCAGCGCGGCATCGAAACAGGCCTGCACTACCCGATGCCGCTGCACCTACAGCCCGCGTACGCTTGGATTGGACTGCGCGAGGGGAGCCTCCCCCAGGCGGAGCGAGCGGCGAGAGAGGTGCTCACCCTGCCGCTCTACCCGGAGATGGCGGAGGGGAGCGTGGACCAGGTGTGCGAAACCCTGCGGGATGCGATCGAAACATGAAGCACGCCCGTGCCGCCCGACGAGGAGGCAGGCGTCGCGCTGGAACGGTATCGCCACCGTTCCGCACCGACCGGCGCAGCGCGTCGCGACGCCTCAGACTTCTCCTGGTCGCTGGCGCCCGACCCAACTTCATGAAGGTTGCGCCTCTGCTGCGCGAGTTCCGCGCCCGCCCCAATTGCTTCGACGCCCGCCTGCTGCACACCGGGCAGCACTACGACGAGATCATGTCTGATGTCTTCTTCGAGGAGCTGGAGATTCCGATGCCGGACATCCACCTGGGGGTCGGCTCCAGCAGCCACGCGACCCAGGTCGCGAGGATCATGGAGAGGTTCGAGAAAGTTCTGCTCAAGGAGCGCCCCGACTGGGTGGTGGTGGTCGGGGACGTCAACTCGACCCTCGCCTGCTCCATCGTGGCGGCCAAGATGTCACCGCCTGTGCCGGTGGCGCATGTGGAGGCGGGGCTGCGCTCGCACGACCGGACCATGCCCGAGGAGATCAACCGCATCGTCACCGACGCTCTCTGCGACTTGCTGTTCACCACGAGCGCGGACGCGGTCAGGAACCTGAGGGCGGAGGGAATCGATCGGCGCAAGATCCACCGGGTCGGGAACGTGATGATTGACACGCTGCTGCGTTTCGTCAAGCGCTCGGATGGCTCCGATATCATGCGGCGGCTCGGCATCGAGCCTCCCTTCGCAGTCATGACGCTGCATCGTCCCTCGAACGTGGATGACGAGGGCGCGCTGCGGCGTATCCTGGCGGCGCTCGAGCGTATCGGTCAGGATCTGCCGATCATCTTTCCTGCCCATCCGCGCACGGTGAAGATGCTGGAGGAATTCGAACTGCACCCTGCCGCGCAGAAGGGATCCCGGAGGGCCGAAGTTGGGTCGCCGGCGGGATCGCCCGGACCGACGAGGGGAATGGCGGCGAAACCTGTGCTGGCGGTAGGGCAATCGCCGCGGGAGCGCGGTGGCCCGGCCGGTGGCAAGCGCCAAGCGGGTCTGCGGATCATCGAGCCGCTCGGCTACCTCGATTTCCTGCACCTGCAGAAGAGGGCTGCCCTGGTCCTCACAGACTCGGGAGGGGTCCAGGAGGAGACCACCATCCTCGGAGTCCCCTGCCTCACGCTGCGGGAGAATACCGAGCGGCCGGTCACGGTAACACACGGTACGAACCGGCTGGTCGGCAGCAATACCGAACGGATCGTGAGCGCGGCGCGCCGGATCCTTTGCTCCGGGATGCGCAGGAAGACGCGAATCCCACTTTGGGATGGCCGGGCCGCGGCCCGCATCGCGGCCGTGTTCGCCCGCATGTCGCGCTGAACTCAGTGAGGCGGAGGCCTCCCTCCTCAACCCGCAAAAGAAAAGCGCCCCTTGCGGGGCGCTTTTCGTGGGGGCGCCGAAGGGGCGCTCCCGGGTCGTGCGTGGCCGGGCCTAGCGGACGGCCTGCT
>Ga0214473_10010590_pt1 | contig 10830 bp, 8 predicted proteins | sample RVTome_7_FD_203509 | JGI IMG/M metagenome (GOLD analysis project Ga0214473, IMG submission 203509) | Soil microbial communities from uranium-contaminated site in the Upper Colorado River Basin, Wyoming, United States - RVT98D197 | ecosystem: Environmental > Terrestrial > Soil > Contaminated >... | reverse complement strand
GCGGATTGTCCGGCAGGGCTGGCTCTTTGGTAAATACATCCACTGCCGCCGCCCTGACCTTGCCGCTGCGGCAGGCATCTGCCAGGGCCTTCTCATCGATGATCCCGCCACGGGCGCAGTTGATCAGGATCACCCCATCTTTCATCTTACCGATGGCCTTGGCATCTATTAAGTTCTCCGTTTCCTTGTTCTTGGGGACATGAACGGTGATGACGTCGGAACGGGCGAAGAGCTCGTCCAGGGAGACCAGCTCGATCCCCTTTTGGGCGGCAATATCAGGGGAGACAAAGGGATCGTAGGCAATGACTTTCATCTTGAGCCCGAGCCCCCGATCGGCCACGATGCTGCCGATGTTCCCGAGTCCGATGACCCCCAGGGTCTTGCCGAAGAGCTCCATCCCCATGAAGCGCTTCTTCTCCCATTTCTTCTCCCACATGGTGCCGGCGGCCTGGGGGATGCTTCTCGCGACGGCAAGCATGAGGGCGATGGTATGCTCCGCAGCAGCCATGGAGTTTCCTCCGGGCGTGTTCATGACCACGATCCCTTTTTTGGAGGCCGCCGGAACATCGATATTGTCCACACCCACCCCAGCCCTGCCGATCACCTTGAGCTTGGAAGCCGCATCGATGATATCGGCAGTCACCTTGGTGGCGCTGCGCACCACCAGTCCGTCATACGCACCGATAATCTTGCGTAGCTCCTCCGGTGGAAGGCCCGGCTTAACGTCGACCTCCACCCCCTTTGCCTTTTGTAAGATCTCCACCCCTTGGGGGGAGAACTCATCGCTCACCAGTACCTTCATCTCACCCCTCCTTCTACGCTACGCTTAATATCTCCTCTGCCGCCTTAACCCCTGCACCCAGTTTCACCGGGTATCCCAAACCCTTGAGCACGAGCTCCAACGTGCTGACGGCCTGGATGATATCCAGCGATTGAAAATAGCCGATATGGGCAATGCGGATGATCTTTCCCTTGAGCTGCGACTGTCCTCCGGCGATGATGAGGCCGAACTGATCCTCGAAATTCTTCTTGAGTTTCTTGCCATCGACCCCTTCCGGTGCCTTGATGGCGGTGAGGGCGTTGCTGGGTGCCGTGGGCGCAAAAAGCTCCAACCCCAGGGCCTTGACCGCCTCCCTGGTCGCCCGCGCCAGCATTTCATGCCGCTTGAAGACGTTCTCCAACCCCTCCTCTTTGAGCATCTTGAGGGCCTCCCGCAGCCCCACCACCAAGGATATGGCCGGCGTAAACTGGCTTTGGTTCTTCTGTGCGACGGCCAATTCCTCTTTGAGATTGAAGTAAAACTTGGGAAGGTTGGATTTTTCCGCAAACCCCCACGCCTTGGCGCTCAGGGCTATAAAGGCCAAGCCCGGAGGGAGCATGAAGGCCTTCTGCGAGCCGCTCACCAGGACATCGATCCCCCATTGATCCATCGGGAGATCGGATACCCCGAGGGCGGAGATGGCATCCACGATCAGGATGGTCCCCGCACGGTTTTTCACGATATCGGCGATCTCCTTGATGGGGTGCATGACGCCGGTGGATGTCTCGCTGGCCTGCACCAAGACCGCCTTGGTGGTGGGCTTGGCGTCGAGGGCCTTCTTAATCAAGCCGGGATCCACTGCCTGACCCCAGGTGACATCGAGGGGGGTGACGTTCACGCCATAGGCCTCGCAGATCTCACCCCAGCGCTCGCCGAACTTCCCTCCCCTTACCACTAAGGCCTCGTCACCGCGCGAGAGGGTGTTGCATACCGCTGCTTCCATGGCGCCGGTCCCCGAGGAAGCCAAAACCAGGACTTCTTGTTTTGTCTGAAAGACATACTTAAGCCCCTCTCTGACCTCCTGAAAGAGCACCTCATAGCCGGGATCGCGATGATGCATAACCGGCCCTGCCATGGCAAGCAACACTCGTTCAGGCACAGGGGTGGGCCCTGGAGAGAAAAGCTGTTTCTTTATCATGGCTCCCTCCTTGAGAAGTTAGTTTGTCCTGCTTTTCGCAAATACCGCATTCTATTCAAGCTGAAGGGTAATGTCAAGTTTTTTGGTCTTTGGGGATTGACAGGGGTGCGAAGGTATGTTAAGGAAACACAGACAATCGAATAGCATCGTCTCGACGTGGGTGCCGCATAAGGCTTAAGAGGGAATCCCGTTTGAAGCGGGAGCGGTCCCGCCGCTGTCACCGGGGACGAAATCCGCAGAAAGCCACTGTGCCGGCAAACCGGTATGGGAAGGCGCGGGGAGTAGGGTGATCCGGGAGCCAGAAGACCTGCCTGCATCGAGGACCGCAATCCCCTTCGTGGATCGAGGGGAGAGGTAAGGGGCGAAGAAAACTGGGTGCAGCCCTCAGGTATTCTACCTGAGGGCTTTTTTGTTTTCTAAGTAAGGAGGAATATGAGAAAGAGATATGGGAATGGGATCGGAGTTCTTCTTTCCATCGTGATTCTCTTTGGATGTGTTTGTCAATTGTCCGCAGCGGAACAGGAGGGTGTCGAGCTTGAGAATGTAGTGGTAACGGCCACCCGCACCGAGGTTCCGATGAAAGAGCTGGGGGTGTCGGCCACCGTAATCACGGCAGAGGAGATTGAGCGCAGCCAGGCCAAGGACGCCGTGGACCTGCTCCGTGATGTAGCCGGAATCAACGTGGCCCAGCAGGGTTCCCGTGGCGGAGTCGCCTCTCTCTTTTCTCGCGGCGGTGAGAGTAACTTTACCCTCGTGCTCGTCGACGGGGTCCGAGTCAATGAGGCAGGAGGGTTTTTTGATTTTTCCAGCCTTACCACGTCCAATATCGAACGGATAGAGATCATTCGTGGCTCACAGAGCGCCCTGTACGGATCAGACGCCATAGGGGGGGTAATCAACATCATAACCAAAAAGGGGAAAGGCAGACCCACGGTGAGCGCCTCTACCTCCAATGGTGCGCATTCGGAAAATGGACACTATATCGGCGAACAAAGATTCAACTTCTCGGGTGGGAATAAATGGCTGGACTACTCCTTCGCTTATGGCCGCTCGGATGATAACGGGATTCTCAATATAAATAACAAATTCTGGCGCAATACCGTCAGTAACCGACTGGATGTTCACCCGAAGGATCAATGGGACGTTACCCTTACTCTTCGCTATGAAGATGGCCGCGCTGGAATCCCCACGGAGAATGGGGGTGACCGGCCCGACCGGGTCTTCCCCGGTCTCGACCCTGAGCAGAACCGTCAAGATCGTAATCTGACGATAGGCCTGGGGACGCAATTTGATATATTCCCCTGGTGGGAGCATGTCTTGGAGGTGAAGTTCCACAGACTAGAGAGAGAATTCCGTGACCCCCCTAACGTGGAAAGCGCCTTTGATGCACCTCCCGGGAGCTTTTCCGACACCACAGAGAACCGCTTCACCGTCGATTATCACACCAATCTGCGCTTCCCCCGAGAGGGGGCAGTGCGCTCCATCCTTACCGTGGGCTATGCATACGAGCTGGAGACCTTTAAGCTAGACGATCTTTCTACCTTCCGCTACGGCTCCTTGCCCTTTGCCGTTTTCACATCCACTACGCAGAGCGACGAGTCCCGCGCGAACAATGCTTTTTACGCCCAGGAACAACTTACGCTCTTCGATCGTCTCCATCTTACCGGCGGGCTCCGCGTGGATAACAATAGTAAATTTGGAACGGCGATAACCCCGCGGGGCTCCGTTGCATTTGAAATTAAGGAGACAGGGACCAAGCCCCGTGCGGCAATCGGCACCGGGATCAAGGAGCCTACCTTTATAGAAAACTTCGGGGGGTTCAGCACTGTCGGCAATCCAAATCTCAAACCGGAAAAGTCCTTCTCTTGGGAGGTCGGGGTGGACCAGGATATCTGGGGGGGAAAGGTCCAACTCGGGTTGACCTACTTTCAGAATAGATACGAAGACCTTATCGCCTTTATTCCTACATCTTTTCCACCTCCACCGGTGCTCCCCCCTAACTATTTCAACGTTCAGGCAGCAGAAAGCTGGGGGATAGAATTCACGGGCAAGGTTAATCCTGGTTATGGCCTCACGTTGGGTGTAAACTACACCTATTTAAAAACGCGGGTGACAGATGCCGGTGGCCTCGATAGCATCTTTTTTGCCGAGGGGAAGAAACTATTGCGGAGGCCGACCCACACCGCCTCATTCTCTGTGGATTGGCTCTGGAAAGGCCTCAACCTGCATCTCAATGGGACCTATGTGGGCAAACGGGATGATTCTCTATTCCTTGTGGCGCCAGGACCCTTTTATACCTATACGAATCTGCGGCTGGTGAACAAGGACTATTTCGTGGCGGATCTTGCCGCCTCATATACCTTTGATTGCGATTTCCTGCTCCTTAAGGGGATTAAGATCTTCGCCAAGGGTCAAAACATCTTTAATGAACACCATGAACAGATCCTCGGATTCTCCTCGCCGCGCTTGAGCGCCATGGGCGGGATAGAATGTACCTTTTATTAAGGTGACTCGATGGAGAAGATACTATCTGAAATAAAAGAGAATATAGAGGCGTCATTGCAACGAAATCGGGCAGAAGGCATCCTCCTGTCCGGCGGGATCGATTCCGGCATCCTGGCCTATCTCGCTCCCCATACCAGGGGTATTACGGTGAGCCTGGAAGGCCGCGGGGATGATTTATGCTCTGTCTCCATCCTCAGGGAAGTTCTTGATTGCGATCCTATCCTTGTAAACGTCACAGTCGATGAGGCCCTTGCCGCCCTCAGAGATGTGGTTAGGATTCTTGGAAGCTTTGACCCTGCCCTACCTAATGACCTCGCCGTCTATTTCGGGATGAGGGAGGCAAAGAGGCAAAGGCTTTCCCCCGTCATGACCGGCGACGGAGGGGATGAGCTCTTCGCAGGCTATCCCTACATGCAGGAGATAGAGGATCTCGATGGCTATATCCGCGGGATGAACCGTGTATGGAGTTTCAGCTCGAATAGGATCGGCGAGCATTTCGGTCTGGAAGTAAAACAGCCGTATCTGGATGACGCGTTTGTGGATTTTGCGATAACCGTGCCGAGCGATCTCAAGATACGGAAGGATAACGGTACGGTATGGGGGAAGTGGTGCCTCCGTAAGGCCTTTGAACCCTTTCTTCCCCAGGAGTTCATCTGGCAAGGGAAGCGCCCGCTCGAGATCGGCTCAGGCATGACGCTTCTGCGGGGTATTATTGCGCAGCGGATCAGCGAGGAAGAATTTAAGGAGAAACAAAGGCAGTATCCGGTGAAGTTCCTCTGCAAGGAGCACCTTCACTTTTACGAGATCTACCGGGAAGTTGTCGGAGAAGTCCCCATGCCTCAGCAGGGAGAAGATCAATGCCCTGGCTGCGCAGCAGGGATACCCCCGGGGAAGAGACATTGCCGGGTATGCGGATGGGTGACATAATGGGCCTTTTCTTCTTACCGAAACGGATGACACGCAAGAGGTATAGGGTGGTTTTGGGACCCTTTTGTGTCTCTTTGCTATTCCTTCTCAGCCATGCCCTTGCTTTACCCGCCCCATCAATCCCCCAGCGGATCATCTCCCTGGTTCCCAATATCACCGAGGAGCTCTTTGACTTGGGGGTAGAGGATCGCATCGTGGGCGTCACCACCTATTGCCAGCGACCCCTTGAGGCGCAATCAAAAGAGCGAGTAGGAGCCGTTGTAGAGGTAAATGTGGAAAAGATCCTGAGCCTGCAACCCGATCTGGTCATCGCCTCTCCCCTCACCGACCACAAGCATCTGCAAAAATTGCAGGCGGTAGGCATCAGGGTGGAGCTCTTTCCAGCCCCTCAGGATTTTCAGGCCCTCTGCAACGGTTTTTTGCAGCTTGCTCGTCTAGTAGAGAAGGAAAAACAGGCGCGGGAGATCATCCAACAGGCAGAGAGAGAATTAGATAGTATAAAAGGAAGAGTAAAGGGGTTGTCCAAACCACGGGTCTTTGTCCAGATCGGTGAGAGGCCCCTGGTAGCTGCCGGCGGGGATTCCTTTATCGACGATTTCGTCACCTTTGCCGGTGGCGTCAATATTGCCCACGAGGTAAAGACGAGCGTCTACAGCCGCGAAGAGGTGGTACGAAAAAACCCCGATATCATCATCATTGCCAAGATGGGTATGGCAGGGGAGCAGGAAAAGGCAGCATGGGTGAAGTATAAGACCATCAGTGCCGTGCAGACCAAGAGGATCTACACGGTGGACCCCTACCGGTTCTGCAGCCCCACACCCCTGAGTTTTGTCGAACAGGTAAGGGAGCTGGTGAGGTTGTTACATGAGGCTCACTAACAAGCCAGCGTGGTTGGGATGGACCCTTTCCCTGGCAATACTCCTCGTTATCGTCTGCCTCTTCTCCCTCGGGGTGGGTGCGGTGCATATCCCCTTACAAAAGGTCTTGGTTTTACTCACCAGAGGCAGGGAAACCCCGGAATACGCCATCCTCTTTGCGGTGCGCCTGCCGCGCATCCTCCTCGGCTTGGCTGTGGGAGGGGGGCTTGCCATAGCCGGGGTGATGCTTCAGGGTATGTTTCGCAATCCCCTGGTGGAGCCTTATACGCTCGGCATCTCAGGAGGGGCAGCCTTGGGCGTGGCCCTGAACATCGTTGCCGGCAATACTGCAAGGCTCGGCCTTTTCTCCCTGCCGATCAGCGGCTTTCTGGGGGCGTTGGGGATCATCTCTCTCGTCTATCTCCTTGGTACCCGGAAAGGAATGGTGAAACTTTCCCGATTGCTGCTCATCGGGGTGATGGTAAGCTTTATCTGCTCATCCCTGATCATGCTCATTATGGCCATGACAAAGGCGGAGGATCTCCAGGGTATCATCTTCTGGATCATGGGGTCTCTGCAGGAGCCCAACACCGCCTTGATCGGGGCAATCCTCTGTATCTCGTTCGGAGGATTGATCGCTGCACTTATGTTATCTGTCCATCTCAACGCCCTCTCCCTGGGCGAGGAGGAGGCCTTCCACCTCGGGGTGCGGGTGGAGCGGCTCAAAAAGATTCTCTTCCTGCTGGCCTCTTTTATCACGGGCTGCTGTGTCTCGGTGACGGGGATCATCGGGTTTGTCGGATTAGCCGTTCCCCATGCAATGCGCCTCCTGGTGGGGGGTGATCATCGCATCGTGATTCCCACCTCCTATCTCGCCGGGGCCATCTTTCTCATCCTCTGCGACACCCTGGCCCGGGTAGCCCTGGCACCGTTGGAATTGCCGGTCGGTGTAATAACGGGCCTGGTGGGCGGCGGCCTCTTTATCTATATCCTAAGCAGTAAGGGGTCCTCTTTCTGATGGGCACATCAATGATGCTGGAGATAGACGGTCTTGCCTGCGGTTACGGCAAACGGGTTGTCCTTCAGGGAGTGAGTTTCGTGATAAAGAGGGGAGAACTTGTAGGGATCATCGGCCCTAATGGCTCAGGAAAGACCACCCTTCTAAGGGCGATCAACGGCCTCCTCCCTCTCACTAAGGGAACTATCCTCCTAGAAGGGAGAGAGACACATCAGATTGCCCGGAGGTCTCTGGCGCAAAAGGTGGCCGTGGTAACGCAATCCCCCGAAACCGCACCCCCTTTTTCTGTAGAAGAGTTTGTTTTATTGGGGAGGATACCGCACTGGGGCAGGTTTCAGCTCCTGGAGACCCAAAAGGATGTGGAAAAGGCCGAGAGGGCCATGTCATTGACCGGGATCGCCTATGCACGGGATTGCCAGTTGGGGGAGCTGAGCGGCGGCGAGCAACAGCTCGCCTTTGTAGCCCGGGCCCTTGCCCAGGAACCCCGCCTCTTGCTCTTGGACGAGCCCACGGCCCACCTCGATATCGGGCATCAGGGCCAGATCATGGATCTATTGAGGCAGTTAAACAGGGAGCAATCCCTCACCATCGCCGTGGTCCTGCACGACCTCGCCCTTGCAAGTCTCTACTGTCAAAGACTCATCCTCCTCCATCAAGGCCGCCTCCGCAAGATCGGTACTCCGAAGACGGTATTGACGAAAGAGATGGTTGAGGAGGTCTATCAAACAACGGTGAGGGTCGTGAAGGCGCCGGGGAAAGACGGTCCCATTATCCTGCCTCTTGCCGGTAAGGGCTCTTAGCCACTGAGCGGTCCCGCTCTTCAGTATAGAGATAAGGACTACGGCCGAAAGGTGGCCCTGGCCAAAAGGCCACCTTCGGCTTCGGCTCCGGGTTGGGTTGGTGAATAGGAAAGCCCTGCAACAAGGAAAAACCGGGAATAGTGCCGCAGCTTGCGATCTTTCTTTAATGCGTGAGCTTTACAAGAGAGCCGTCGATCTCTAAAGTGTTGAGCGATGAAAAGACGATGAATACCCGTTCGTTGTTACTCTTTTTGTCAAGAGGGATAAGAAAGAATCCGGGCTGGTCCATATTGAACACATGGGTATACCCAGAGATGGTTTCTCCATCCTTAAATACAGCCCGTATCTTCTTTCCTGATCCCGGGAGGCCATCCGATCCCTTTGCTTCTTTGTAATCTTTATTCCCGCTGAAATCCTTCACAAAGAAGACCGCCTTGAGGTCATCCATAAAGATTTTCTTGATCTCCTCGCCGTGCATGCCTCCCACGGAAAGATGAAACAAGGGCCTCTTGGGAAGAAAGTCGGCGGTTGTACCCTTTAAGACATTGCCAGTCTTTTCATGCACCACAATCTTATTTGCAGGCATACCCCTCCTCCTTGCAACAAGTAGGCGCGGCCTCTCTTATGAGGCTGAATAAGCTTTTGTTTGCTGTTTCGCAAGACAATAAATAAAAATGAAGCGCTTGTCAAGAAAAAATCTCAAGCCCCGGGCCGAGCCTCTGTATCAAACGACGAATGTTCCTTTTACGCGCTTCGAGACAAGCAAGTATGGCACCCATATCGCGGACGCTATCAAGACTCGTATAAGTTCTACCAAAGATCCCATATCCTCTTGAGCAGCCACAAAAGGAATTAAGTTGGCAGCAAAATAGTCTATTGCCACAAAAACTAAGTTAGCAAGCAACAGTACAATGATCAACCTGGGGACAAATCTTTTTCTTTGAAAGAAAAAAACAGCAATAATAATCGGAAATAATATAAACAGACAATTTCCTAATATCTCAAAAAGCAAGAGCGGCGCCCATAGCGGATGATAAGACTCTGTCCCCGGCGTCGTCAAACGAGACCAGGTGTCAACTGAAAGTGCAGGTAGCAAGTCTTTGAAAAGTACAACTAAGAGCCGTATCGGTGCGAAGATTAAGCCAATGGCAATGAGTATCAGCCAGCCGCCGATTTTATCATACTGCTTTGGAGCAGCATCTGCATTTTTTTGTGCCTTCATGCTATTTGTACCCCTTTTCAATCGGATTCCCGCCCCGGCTGCAAAGGCTTACAGCTCCCAGGCTGCCCGCGCCCCCTCTTCGACGGCCTCGATGATCCGTCTGGCTTTGCTGGCATCGCCGACTACCACGTGGGGTATGCCTGCCTCTGCGAGGGTTGCCTTGAGTGCATCCTTCGATCTGAGGCCCACGGCTACCAACACCTGATCGATGGGGGAGAGCGTCGATTCCACGCCCTCTGTCTCGATCGTCACCTTATCTGCCTCAATCGCCTTGACCGCGGTATTGAAGAGCATCCGACAGTTATAATCCCGAAGACGCTTGTGCAGCATGTATCCGTGGGAGGTGATCTTTAACACCGGCGACCGCTTCATAATCTCCACTATGGTCACCTCACTCCCGTGGCTTCCTAAGTAGTCCGCCGTCTCCATCCCGATCAAGCCCGCGCCGATCACGAGCACCTGTTTTCCGGGCGAGACCTTGCCGCTTAAGAGCTGCCAGGCATCGCAAATGTGCGGACAATCTATCCCCGCTATCTTCGGAATGATTTTTTCCCCCCCTGTAGCCAGGATCACGTATGCGGGCTTCTCTGTTCGGAGCATGGCCTCCGTGACCTCCGTTCCCGTTTTGATTGTTACGCCTGCCCCTTGTACCTGCCTGATCAGCCAGTCGATCCACTCACCGTAAATCTCCTTGTGCGGCGGAATCCGAGCGTACCGGATCTGCCCTCCCAGCACCTGTTCCTTCTCAAAGAGGGTGACGCTATGACCGAGCCGCGCCGCCTCAAAGGCCGCAGTCAATCCCGCCGGACCTGCGCCCACCACCCATACGGATCGCGGTTTGGCCGCCGGCCCCTCGGGATAGATCGTCTCCTGCCCTGTCTCGGGATTGATGGAGCACCGGATGTTCCCCTCCCCGAGCATCTCCCGTTCGATACACCCCTGGTTGCACGCGATGCATTTGCGGATATCTCCGGCACGCCCTTCCCGGAATTTGACGAGGAAGTCAGGATCTGCGAGGAACTGCCGGCCGAAGGCAACAAGGTCGGCATCACCTTGGCCGATAACCTCGTCAGCCAGCGCGGGATCGTTAAAACGCCCCACGGCGATAACCGGCACCTCCACCACATCCTTGACCTTCCGGGCCAGCCACACGTTGAAGCCGGGCTTATACTCCGGCGGTGCCTGGGTAATGCCTCCTGGGCTCCCGTGGGTCCCGAAGGAGGCATGGATGATGTCCGCCCCCGCTGTCACGAAATCGGGCAGGATCGTCTGCATGTCATCGGCGGTATAGCCGCCCTTGATAAACTCCTCGGCGGAGATCCGGACTGAGATGGGGAACTCCGCTCCCACTGCCTTCCGCACCGCTTGAATTACCTCGATGACAAAACGCGACCGCTCCTTGATGGTCGCCCCGCCATAGTGATCAGCCCGCTGGTTCGCCAAGGCCGAGAGGAACTGCGTCAAGAGGTACCCGTGGGCACAGTGGATCTCCACACAGTCGAAGCCAGCCTCGCAAGCGCGTCTGGCCGCAGCACCAAAGGCG
>Ga0214473_10010589_pt1 | contig 10830 bp, 7 predicted proteins | sample RVTome_7_FD_203509 | JGI IMG/M metagenome (GOLD analysis project Ga0214473, IMG submission 203509) | Soil microbial communities from uranium-contaminated site in the Upper Colorado River Basin, Wyoming, United States - RVT98D197 | ecosystem: Environmental > Terrestrial > Soil > Contaminated >... | reverse complement strand
AGGTGAACCGATTTCCCTCTCCCTCTGGGAGAGGGTGCCCGCGAGCGGAGCGATGCGGGCGGGTGAGGGAACACGCGAACCAACAACATGAATCAGAATGGGGTGCTAGCGCGACACTATCGACAACGGGAGGAACTCAAGATTTTGCCCTGCGTGACTGTGCCGTGGCTACCTAACAGGCAACGAACGCCGCAGGTCCTTCGTACGCGTGCATGCTCCGGCGGCACGTCGCTCTTCACGTCATCGATGGATCAGCAGTCGTCTGGGGCCATCGGGGCCGGGTGGATGACGGGTACTTCGAACGCAAATCCCATGACTCCTTTCCCCTGTTTTCTGCATCTTCGTCCCCTTCCGTCGTTGCCGATACAGTAGAGGGAGGCGTGGACCACGATCACAATGACAAGGCGCAACGTGCGACAACTCAGACGGCTGGCGGCATTACACCGGGTACAGACGTCGTACATCGACATGCATGGCCGTCGACGGTTCGCATCGCCCGAGGCGTTGCTTGCCGTGCTGCAGTCGCTGGGCGCGCCTTTGGCGGGGATGGGCGATGTTGACGACGCCATTCAGGCGCGTCGTGATCAGATCATTGGCGAATGGCTGCCCCCTGTCCTCGTGTCCTGGGATGGTGAATCGGATCAGGTCTGCATTCGGATTCCCTCGCGTGCGATCCCATCTCATGCGATCGGGCCACCGAGTAGGTGCCAAGTGGCACGGTTGCAGTACGCGTTGCATCTTGAGAACGGCGACATCTGGTCCGGAAATGTGCCGGCTGACCAAGCGCGCCCGTTGCGGCATGTGACATGTGGCGGCGTCATCGCGGCGGTCAAAGCGGTCCTGCCTCCGAGGACACTGCCTCTCGGTTATCATAAACTGACCGTACTCATCGGGTCGCGCGCGTTTCATTCGTCAGTCATCGCGGCTCCCCGTCAGAGCTTTCACAATGCCGATCGCGATCGGCGTGGATGGGGTGTCTTCGCGCCGACTTATTCGCTGCAGTCGGAGCGCAATTGGGGAGTGGGCGATTTCACCGACGCGGAGGCATTGGTTTCGTGGGCCGGCGAGCAAGGTGGTTCGCTGTTCGGGACTCTGCCTTTCCTCGCGTCGTACCTCGATCACCCCTGTGATCCGAGTCCGTACACACCAATCTCGCGGCTTTTTTGGAACGAGCTGTTTGTGGATGTCACACGCCTCCCGGAACTCAGCGCCTGTCTGCCCGCTCAGGAACTGATCGCGTCGCCGGCGTATCAATCAGATTTGCGCGCTCTGCGCGCAGAACGTCTGGTCGATTACCGCCGGGCCATGCAGTTGAAGCGGGATGTGCTTTTTCTCCTGTCACGCCACTTGAGAGAATCCGGAGGAATGCGCTACGATGCCTGGCGCACGCACGGAGAACGGCATCCCGAGCTTCGGATGTATGCGCGATTCCGGGCTGCGACGACACATGAAGGGGATGTTTGGACGCGATGGCCGTCACAGTTGCACGATGGCAATTTCGAAGATTCCGACATTGATCGCGAAGAGGAGTGCTACCATCTCTACGCGCAGTTCGTTGCGTCGGAACAGGTCGAAGGTCTGACCAAGCGATGCGACGCCGAGAATGTCGCCTTATATCTCGACTATCCGCTGGGGACGCACCCGGAGGGATTTGATACGTGGCGTTATCGTCATCTCTTCGCGCTTGAAGCGACGGTCGGCGCGCCGCCCGACCCTGTCTTCACGACCGGGCAGAATTGGGGATTTCACCCGCTTCTTCCCGAAGAGCAGAGACGCGACCGATACAGATACTTCGCCTCCACGTTAAGGCATCAGATGCGGCATGCCGGACTGCTGCGTCTTGACCATGTGATGGGTTTGCACCGGCTGTACTGGATTCCGAAGGGATTCCAAAAGTCGGAAGGGGTGTACGTCCATTCTCCAAGCCGGGAACTCTATGCCGTCCTGACGCTCGAATCACACCGCACGAAGACATCGTTGGTCGGCGAAGACCTCGGCATCGTCCCAGGGTACGTGGGTCAAGCGATGGAACGTCACGGTCTGACAGGCATGAACATCGCCTACTGGGACCTGACTTCCGACCCGAATGGGGCGCTGCAACGAATGGCTGAAAGGCCGAAGACTGTTGCGAGTCTTAACACCCATGACATGTTTCCGTTTGCCGCCTTCTGGCATGCACTCGATGCCGACAGGCGGGCGGAACTCGGAATGATCACCCAGGAACAAGCCGACTTCGAACGTTGGAGCCGTGGCGATCTGCGAGCGCGTCTGATCGGCTATCTTCGCGAGCATGGCTATGAAATCACCGGCGAAGACGACACGGACGGGGCGTTGCGCGGCATTCTTTCGCTCTTGGCCGGTAGCAGCGCACGATGGGTTCTTATCAATCTCGAAGACTTGTGGCTGGAATCTTCGCCGCAAAACATTCCGGATACCATCGAGCAACATCCCAATTGGCGTCAGAAAGCGAAGATGACGATGGAACAGTTGATCCGCGACGAGAGGATTCGAGGAGTGGTGGAGATGGTCCACAACGCGCGGACCGAGGCGAGGAGCTGAAGCCCCTTGTTTACCAGTGGGTGAGTGTGCATCCTGAGAATCATATGGCGATGATAGCGGGACATCGGAGTGTTGTCGGAGAGTCACGCGCACTCCAAGCGGGTGAATCGCCTCTGGGAGCGATCGATCTGCACTTGTTCAATGAGGGAACCCACGAGCGGCTTTACGACAAGCTCGGCGCGCATCCGCTGACACTTGGTGGTGAAGCCGGATCGCATTTTGCGGTGTGGGCGCCGGATGCGAGTTCGGTTTCGGTCATCGGAGACTTCAATGGCTGGGACAATATCCGTCATCCTCTCTTTCCGCGTGAACAGTCTGGAATCTGGGAAGGGTTTGTTCCCGGACTTGGGCACGGAACCCTCTATAAGTACCACATCGCCTCACGCTACCACGGCCATCGAAAGGACAAGACCGACCCGTTTGCGAGATTCTGCGAAGTCGCGCCGCGCACGGCCGGGATTGTGTGGGACCTGGCTTACGAATGGCATGACGCGGAATGGATGACTGGGCGTGGGGACAAGCAGGCACTGCGCGCGCCGATTTCGATCTATGAACTTCACCTCGGATCGTGGCAGAGAAAGATCGAAGACGGGGACCGTTCGCTGTCCTACCGTGAGTTGGCCGAGCCCTTGGCCGACCATGTGAAGAAGCTTGGGTTCACCCATGTCGAGTTTCTGCCGGTCATGGAGCACCCGTTTTATGGATCGTGGGGATACCAAACGACCGGGTACTTCGCGCCAACCTCGCGCTATGGCACGCCGCAGGACTTCATGTATCTCGTGGATCATCTGCATCAGCAGGGGATCGGCGTCATCGTCGATTGGGTACCCTCGCATTTCCCCGGCGACGATCACGGATTGGGCTTCTTCGATGGTACGCACTTGTTCGAGCACGCCTATATGGAGAAAGGATTTCATCCCGATTGGAAGAGTTGGATTTTCAATTACGGCCGCCATGAGGTCGTGGCGTTCCTGATTTCCAGCGCGCTCTTTTGGCTCGAAAAGTATCACGCTGACGGTCTGCGTGTCGATGGGGTGGCGTCGATGCTTTACCTCGACTATTCGCGCAAAGAAGGCGAATGGATCCCCAATGAGTTCGGCGGGCGGGAGAATCTCGAGGCGATTCGATTCCTGCGGCAATTCAACGAGGCCGTGTACCGCAGTTTCCCCGACGTGCAGACATTCGCCGAAGAATCAACCGCTTGGCCCTCGGTGTCGCGTCCGACGTATCTGGGGGGGCTTGGCTTTGGCATGAAGTGGGACATGGGCTGGATGCATGATACCTTGATCTACATGACCAAAGACCCGGTCCATCGCCAGTACCATCACCACGAGCTCACCTTCCGGATGGTGTACGCGTTCACCGAGAATTTCCTCCTGCCTCTGTCCCACGATGAAGTGACACACGGTAAAGGGTCTCTTCTGTCGAAGATGCCCGGCGGGGATGACTGGCAGAAATTCGCCAATTTGCGGCTCCTATACGGATACATGTATTCGCAGCCGGGCAAGAAGCTCTTGTTCATGGGAGCCGAGATCGGGCAATGGAGCGAATGGGACCACGACCGCAGTCTCGATTGGCACCTGTTGCAATATCCCGGGCATCAGGGGATCGAGCGCTGGCTGGCCGACCTAAATCGCCTATATGCCGCGCACCCCGCGCTGCATGAGCAGGACTGTGACTCTCGCGGTTTTTCCTGGATTGATTGCAATGATTCGGGGTCGAGCACTCTCGCCTTTCTTCGCTACGGCGTGACGACCGGCAAGCCGGTCCTCGTGGTCGCCAATTTCACTCCGGTGCCGCGAACGGCGTACCGCGTCGGCGTCCCACGGGGAGGATCGTGGCGCGAATTGCTCAACAGCGATGCGGATATCTATGGCGGCAGCGGCATGGGGAATCATGGCCTTGTCGAGGCGAGGCGGGAGGCCTCGCATGATCATCCTTTTTCATTGGTCTTGACACTTCCTCCGCTTGCGGTGGTCTTCTTCACGCCTGTCGAATAGTGTGGGGTTCCCTTCGATGTCATCGTTGCGTTACATCTGCATCCACGGTCATTTCTACCAGCCGGAACGGGAGAATCCGTGGACGGGCGCCGTGCCACTGGCAAAGGATGCCTATCCATTCCATGATTGGAACGCGCGCATCACAGCCGAATCGTATGGCCCCAACGCTTGGTCGCAGATTCGCGATGCGAACGAACGCGTGAGCGAAGTCGTCAATAACTACGAGCACATCAGTTTTAACTTTGGTCCAACGTTGCTGTCCTGGCTGGAATCAAACAGCCGCGAAGTTTACGACGCAGTGATTGCGGCTGACAGGGCCAGCCAGTCGCGTTTTTCCGGCCACGGCTCGGCGATCGCCCAATGCTACAACCACATGATCATGCCGTTGGCCAATCGTCGCGACAAGATGACGCAGACGATCTGGGGCATCCGCGATTTCACGCACCGATTCGGGCGCGCGCCGGAAGGAATGTGGCTGCCCGAGACGGCGGTTGATCTCGAATCGTTGGAGGTCTTCGCTGAACAGGGAATCAAGTTCACCATCCTTGCTCCGCGTCAGATCGCGGCCACACGCCCGGTGGATGAGCCGGAATGGATTGAGAATCGGAACGAGTCGGTCGATCCGCATCATCCTTATCTTGTGCATCTGCCGTCGGGACGGTGGATAGCTGTCTTTGTCTATCACGGGGCCATTGCCCGCGCGGTTGCCTTTGAGCGGCTGCTGACCAATGGTGAACGCTTCGCTTCCCGTTTGATGACGGCGTTTCTCGATGACCGTCAGCACCCACAATTGGCGCACATTGCCACCGACGGCGAATCCTACGGCCACCATCACACGTTCGGGGATATGGCGCTGGCGTATGCGTTGCGCGTGATCGAGAAACACAGCGACGTGCGCCTGACCAATTACGGTGAGTATCTGCATCTTCATCCGCCGAGACACGAGGCGCAAATCCTCGAGAACACATCATGGAGTTGCGCGCATGGTGTCGAACGCTGGCGCAGTGATTGTGGGTGCCGCTTGGGGCATCCGAATTGGAATCAGAAATGGCGCGCGCCTCTGCGCGAGGCGTTGGATTGGTTGCGCGAAGAGATCAATCCGCGCTTTGAGGCCGTCTGTGGCAAACATCTGCAGGACCCTTGGGCGGCACGAAACGATTTCATCGATCTGTTGCTTGACCCCGGCAAGGATGCCGAGAAGGCATTCTTTGCGCGGCATCAAGCAAAGCGTATGACGCCGTCGGCTCGCGCGCAGACGCTCGCGCTCCTTCGGATGCAGCGGCACATGATGCTCATGTACTCAAGCTGCGGTTGGTTCTTTAGTGATATTTCCGGTGTCGAGGCGACAATGCTGCTTCAGCATGCCGGATGGGTTATCAAGCAAGCCCGCGACCCTTTAAGCATTGACCTGCTCGACGGTTTCCTCGAACGAATCCGCGCTGCCCAAAGCAATGATTTAGAAGCGGGCGATGGTGCGGCGATCTTCTGGCGCGCGAATCCCTCCATCTGAGTGGTGGGCGACTTCAGTTCACTGCCACGGTACCTGACTGAGCACCTGCCCATTTCAAAGTCGGCGGCTGTGCGCATTTGCAATCTGTTGTAACACAGAGGGTTGGAGCGAAGAGATTAATCAGGAGAAAATGATTCCATCATACCCCCAGAAGTTGCATGTTTGGGTATTGTTAGACCAAACGCGCAATTCTAACACAAAGGAGTGTGCAAGATGAAGAGTCGTCGGATTGTCTGTGGTCTGGTGGCGCTGGGGTTGTTTTGCGGCAGTATACCCGCGCGCTCGGAAGAAACCAAGGCGCCCGAACAGGGTGGCGCGGACATGGAAGCGATGATGAAGGAGTGGGCCAAATGGGCCAACCCGAGCGACATGCACAAGCATCTCGATAAGATGGCAGGCAATTGGGCCGTCACAACGAAGATGTGGATGGATCCGAGCGCACCGCCCATGGAATCGAAGGGCACTGCAAGAAGCACATTCGTCCTTGGCGGACGCTGGTTGCGTCAGGAATACACAGGCGACATGATGGGAATGCCGTTTGAAGGAATCGGCATGATCGGTTACGATAACTTCAGGAAGGAGTTCATCAGCACGTGGATTGACAATTTCTCCACCACGATGACGCGCACAACTGGGTCCTGCAACGAGACAGGTACAGAATTCAAAATGATTGGCACGATGGACGAGCCCATTACCGGCGAGCGAGACAAGAAGTTTCGTCATGTGTGGACGCTCACGAGTGCTGACTCGCACGTCTTTGAGGCGTATGACAACATCCCCGGCAAGGGAGAAGTCAAGGTGATGGAGCTCACCTACACTCGGGTGAAGTAAGCCGTCGCGCGGAGATCGTTCGTTAACACAAGACGCACCGAATGTGGAGTGAGTCAATAACGGCAAGATTCCAAGGAGGATCTAAGAATGACGCGTCGAATCGTAGGCATGGTACTCGCACTGCTTCTCATGGCGCCGGTCATGGCATCGGCCCAGGATGACAAGAAGCCGGCTGGTGGCGATCCAAGCATGGAGCAGATGATGGCTGAATGGGCGAAGTATGCCACGCCAGGAGCGCAGCACAAACTCATGGGAAAGCAGCTCGGGAAGTGGACCGTCACCACAAAGGTGTGGATGGATCCGAGTGCATTGCCCGCGGAGTCGAAGGGCACTTGTGAGGTGACCTCAATGCTGGGAGGAAGGTTCTTCCGTTCCGATTACAAAGGCGACATGATGGGTCAACCGTACGAAGGCATCGCGATCAGCGGGTATGACATCTACAAGAAAATGTATGTTGGCACCTGGATCGACAATATGGGCACGATGATGATGACCTTCACGGGCACGTGCAACGCCGATGGCTCTGAGTGCACCTACAAGGCCTCGTTCGACGATCCCGCGATGAAGGTGACAAAGGGCGTGCGCGAGGTTTGCCGTTGGACCGGCGCTGACACATGGGTGCTGGACTGGTATGAGACGGTGCCGGGGCAACCGGAGCACAAAACGATGGAAATCAGCCACGTGCGCGTGAAATAACATCTGCTTAACTCTGAATTAACCAGCCGCGGCCGACCACGGGATCTGCCGCGGTTTTTCTTTGGGGCATCGGGTGTGATCGGTGGGCTTGTCGCCCAACGAAGGAATGTGTAGATTGGTCATGTTAATGGCTGGTGGGAAAAAGATTCTCGTCGTCGAGGACGAGCGAGACATAGGCGATCTGGTGGTGCATTACCTCCAGAAGGAGGGGTTCATTTGCAATCGGATCGGCGATGGGCGAACGGCTCTAGCGCGCGCCGAATCGGAGCTGCCGGATCTGATCATCCTTGATTTGATGCTGCCCGGAATGGACGGTCTGGAAGTCTGTCGCCGTCTCCGGCATGATGAACGGACGATGCTGATCCCGATTATCATGCTCACTGCCAAAGGCGAAGAGTCCGACAAGGTAGTCGGTCTCGAGATGGGAGCGGATGATTATGTCACCAAGCCCTTTTCGACCAAAGAGCTGGTGGCGCGGGTCAAGTCGATGTTGCGGCGCATCGAGCGAAGCGAGAAGGCCCCGCTTGCGTATCAGTATGGGGCGTTGTCGTTGGACCGCAACAAGTTTGAGGTCATCGACGACGGCTCGTCGATCACGCTGACGGCGAAGGAATTCGGCCTCCTGGAGGCCTTCCTGCGCGGCCGGGGGCGAGTGTTGACCCGCGACTATCTGTTGAATAGTGTCTGGGGTTATGACTACTTCGGGTCGACGCGCACGGTCGATGTGCACGTCCGCCATCTGCGGGACAAGATCCCAATGTTGGTCGCGGCGATCCAGACGATCAAGAACATTGGTTACAAGCTCCGCGAAGAACCGTAGACGATGAATTCAACGAGGCGCATGGGCACGCTGTTGCGACGCGCGTGGCCCTATGTCGCCGTCGGCGCCGTTTCAATTCTTGTTGCCGGCTTCTTCATCTCCCGTCAGATTCAGCGCCAATACCTTCGTCAATCGCACGACCGCTTGGAACGCGAGGCGGCGGTGATTGGGCAGATCGCCGTCATGTTTTTCCATCTGAATGATGCCCGTCTCTGGCACAAACAGGCACGGGAATGGCACGGTCTGCTCGACGTGCGCGTGACCATCATCGATTCGATGGGAATGGTCATTACCGACACCGACTGGTCTCCGGATTCGTTGGCCGTTCTCAGCGGGAAGTTTCCGGCGACCGCATTGACCGAAGAGGCGGGCGAGGACAGGTGGGCGATTGGGTATTCGGCGGTGTGGAACGCCGAGTTGCTCTACGCCACGGAAGCTGTGCAATCGGAGGGCCGTACGATCGGCGCAGTCCGGCTCGCGCTTCCGTTGTCTGCGCTGAAGGGCCAGCAGTCTGACGTGCGGAATCTGTTCCTAACGATTCTCATCATCACCGGACTTCTTCTTGTCGCTATTTCCGTGTGGGTGAGCGACAGCATCCGGCGTCCGCTGGCGCGTCTGGCGCAGACGACGGCACGGTACTCCAAGGGAGATTGGGAGGCGCGTGTGCCGGTGAACCCGTACCGCGCTTCCGATGAGTTCTCCGAACTGGCGCATGACTTCAACAGCATGGCCGATGAAGTGCAGCTACGCTTTCTGCAAAGCCGCCATGAACGTGACCAATTGCAGGCGGTTCTGGCGAATATGTCGGATGGTGTGCTGGCCATTGACGCGCAGGGGCGGGTGCGTCTGGTCAACGACGCCTTTGTGCGGTTCTTCAGACCGGTCTTGTCCGAACCGGTGGGGCACGGGCACGCCGAAGCGTTCCGCGATCGTGGGCTTAACGAGTTGATTGACAAATTGCTGTCCGGGGAAACGCAGGAAAGTGAGGAGCTCGAGGCGCTCTCGCCCCGGCGTCGTATCCTCGTTGTCCGCCCCGCCTTGATTGAGGTGGCCAGCGGGGAGGATGTGCGGGGCGTCCTGGTGGCGCGCGATGTGACGGCTCGCCGCCAAATCGATCAGATGCGTCGCGACTTCGTGGCAAATGTCTCGCACGAGTTGCGAACTCCGCTGACCTCGATTTTGGGGTACATTTCGGCCCTGCGTGATTCGACGCATTTCGAACCACCTGCATCAACGTTTGTCGATACGATCGAGCGTAACGCCGAGCGGATGAACCGCATCGTTGGCGATCTTCTCGAACTGTCACGCATCGAAGCGCCGGGGTACCGACCCGCGGTGGCCCAATTCTCGCTCACGGCCCTGGTTGAGGAAGTACGTGTATCGATGGCGCAGTCACTGGCGGCAAGGAATCAGCGTCTCGAGGTCGACATTACCAGAGACGCCGACGATTGCACCGCCGACCGCGACGCGATCGGTCGCATCCTCGTCAATCTCATCGACAACGCCATTAAGTACAGCCCGGAAAGCACGAGCATCACCGTCACGGCCAGGCGCGAGGCCGGTGACTTGGTGTTGGAAGTTGCCGATCGTGGGATTGGAGTCCCAGACGGGGATCGTGGCCGTCTGTTCGAACGATTCTATCGCGTTGATCGTGGGCGTTCGCGCGAAATGGGCGGCACGGGATTGGGGCTTTCAATCGTTAAGCATTTGGCTGAGGTGCATGGGGGTTCAGCGCGTTATGAACCCAACCAGCCGTCCGGCAGCAAGTTAAGCGTCCACATTCCACAATCGATTGAGATTTGAAATTCACTGAATTCACCGTCTGCACAGTCATATTTCCTCCACAATTAACTCACCGTTAACATCCCTAGCACAAAATCAAAACACCGTCAACCGAGTCTTCCCCATAGGTTAACGCGAAGTGGGGCGAGACATGTGTGTCCATGGGAGGGAGTAGATGGTCAAGAAGTGGAAACGGTGGGTGACGGGACTGGCGATAGTTAACGTTTTGTTCATCGTCAGTTCATCTGCTGCGCAAGAGACTGCGGAAGATTCCCTCACTGAAAAGGTGGGTCAGATGGGGGATGAATTTGAAGGCGTGAAAGAACGGCTTTCTGTCGCAGAATCCGACATCCTCGGACTGAAGAAGTTCAAAATGTCGGGGTACGTGCAGGCGCGTTACGAGTATCACGATGATGCGATCAGCAGCCCGGCGAAGGGGACGGGGTCAACCGCCAGCGACAATCAGGGCAAATTGCTCAACCGGTTTCTTGTGCGTCGCGGACGGATCAAAGCAACCTATCGGGCCAATCCCAACGCGCTCGGAGTTGTCTACTTCGATGGCTCGGCATCGGGGGTGTCGTTGAAAGAGGCGTATGTGACGCTGACTGAACCGCACTCGCAATTGAACTTCA
>Ga0214473_10010588_pt1 | contig 10831 bp, 16 predicted proteins | sample RVTome_7_FD_203509 | JGI IMG/M metagenome (GOLD analysis project Ga0214473, IMG submission 203509) | Soil microbial communities from uranium-contaminated site in the Upper Colorado River Basin, Wyoming, United States - RVT98D197 | ecosystem: Environmental > Terrestrial > Soil > Contaminated >... | reverse complement strand
TGGAGCGATCGCGCAGGATGGGGTCGGGGTTGGCATCGCCGGGAAGGAGAGCGAGGCGAATGGCGCCGCTCAAGGCCAAAGCGATGAGTTCGTCGACGCCATATTGCCAATAGGCGGGGCCGCCGAGGAGGCGGACCACGACCAGCTGCGCATGCCGGACGGTCCTTTCAAGCCAGAGGTCGACCGAGAGGTTGTGGCTGAGGCGGAGCAGATTGGCGAGCCTGAACTCGTTGGTTCCAGCCCTGTCCGCGGCGGCCGCCAGCATCGCCAGTTCGCTGTCGGCGGCCGAGGCGAAAACGATGGGCGCCGGGGACTGGCCGAGGTCGATGGCCTCGCCTTCCTGCTGGGATGCGCCGGCCTGGGCCGAAAGAAGGTGCATCTCAGGCGGGCCGGTGGCGCAGCAGCGGCTCGACCACTACCATCGCACCCGCAAGGACAATGACGGCAAAGAACGCCGCCGCACCGACCGGCGGCCCGAGCAGCAGGTAGACGAGGATCATCAGGGCGAGCCGGCGGTTGGTCATCTCAGCGCGCCAGCTATGCCTTTTTCAGAAACTCCGTGCGCAGCACCAGGCCTTTGACCTTTTCGGCATTGCACTCGATTTCGGCGGGGTCGCCGGTCAAGCGGATGTTCTTGACCAGGGTGCCGCGCTTGAGCGTCACCGAGGTGCCCTTGACCTTCAAATCCTTGATCAGGGTGACGGAGTCGCCGTCGTTCAATGCCGTGCCGTTGCTGTCTTTGACGATGTCGCTCATATCGCTTTCCTTATGGGTTTCCGGGCTTCGATGATCGGGACTAAGCCCCTGCCCTTTGCAGACTTGCGGTTATCGCCGCCCGGTCGAGCGGGCTTTCGCCGATGACGACGAGCGCGGTTTCGCGGAGTTCACCGTCGCGCCAGGGGCGGTCGAACCAGGCGTTGAGCCGCGGGCCGACAGCCTGGACAGCGAGGCGCGCGGCGGCGCCGGGGAGTGCGGCGAAGCCTTTCAGCCGCAGTACGTCGTGGCTGCGGATGGTCGCTTCGATGCTCGCGAGCAGCGATTCGCGGCTGGAGGTGGGCGGCAGGCGCAGGGTGAACGAGTCGAAGTCGTCGTGCTCGTGGCCCTCGCCGCCGTGCTCGAGTTCGTGGTGGCTCTCGCGGCCGGCGAGATTGTCTTCGGTGGCAAGGCCGAGGCCCAGGAGCGCCGTGACGTCGACATGGCCGTTGCTGGCGCGGATCAGGCCGGTGCCGGGCCGCATCTCAGCGCGCAGTTCGGCCTCGATGGCGGCCAACGCCGCTTCGCCGACGAGGTCGGCCTTGTTGACGATGACGAGGTCGGCGGCAATCAGCTGATCCTCGAAGAGTTCGCCCAAGGGGGTCTCGTGATCGAGCATGACATCGGACTTCCGTTGTGCGTCGACCGCCGCTTCATTCGCGGCGAAGCGACCCTCGGAGAGAGCGGCGGCATCGACCACCGTCACCACGCCGTCGATGGTTACCTCCGACTTGATCTCGGGCCAGTTGAAGGCGCGGATCAGCGGCTGCGGCAGGGCGAGGCCCGAAGTCTCGATGACGATGTGGTCGGGGCGATCGGGGCGCGAGAGCAATTGCCGCATGGTGGGGATGAAATCTTCCGCCACGGTGCAGCAAATGCAGCCATTGGCGAGTTCGATCATATCCTCAGCGCGGCAGGTCTGGTCGCCGCAGCCGGCAAGGACCTCCTTGTCGACGCCCAGTTCGCCGAACTCGTTGATGATCAGCGCGATGCGCTTGCCATTGGCGTGACCAAGGAGATGGCGGATCAGGGTGGTCTTGCCGGCGCCGAGGAACCCGGTGACGACAGTGACGGGGATCTTGGTCATGCGTGGGCACCCTTGAGGGATTTCGCTTCGGCGAAGCGTTGGTTGAGCCAGCCGAGCAGCGGGCCCATGCCGAGCCAGAGCGAGGCGCCCACGGCCAGCGTGGCGGCGGCGAAGGCGCTCGCCAGTTCGGCGGGAACGGCGCTGCCGTGCTCGGCGACGAGCTGCGGGGCGCCGATGATCTGGGGCGCAAGGATCAGCAGCGCTGCGGCTGCGACGGCGATAGAATTGCGGAATTTGGCGATGGCGAGCAGCCCCGCCCCGGTCGAGAGGGCGGTGCCCCACCACCAGAGCTGGCGGGCGCCGAGTTCGGCGGCAGCCATGCCGGGCAGCTCGGGCGGCAGCCCGACGGCGGGCGCAAGCTGAAAGGCGACGAACCCTCCCAGGCCCCAGAGCGCGCCGTTGCGGGCGGTGATCCCGATCCCCGACAGCACGGACAGAGCGGCCAGCAGCAGGCCGAAGCCGATCGAAGTCAGGACATTGGCCAGCACGGTGTAGGAGGCGCGCTCCAGCCCGTCGGCCGGCGCCCAGGCCTCGGCATCGTGGGTGTGGCCGTCGGCCTCATGGGCGGCGGCGTCGGCATGCTCATGCGCGGGCGCCGCGCCTTCGTAGGTCTCGGCGATGAGGATCAGCGGCGCGACTTTCCAGTGCTGGAGGGCGCTCATGCCAATACCGGCTGCAAGTCCGGCAAGGACTGCAGCGAAAAAGATTCGCTGGAACAGTTTCATCGATGTCTCGCGAGCTATGGAAAGCGGGCTAGTGGCAGGGAAAGCCGAACGCGTGGCGCGTGTCGTGCGCGCCATTATGCACGGCCATGTCGCTGGCAAAGCCGACGCCGCCGACGAGGACGAGGCCGAGGAACAGGGCCAGCACGCCAGCCACGAGACGCTGCGAGATGGAAAGGGAAGAACCAGTCGAAGTCTGGACGGTCGTATTCATGTGCGGACACCCTCCGTGTGCACGTGGAGATGGGTTACCCCGGTTCGGTGCGGGCAGGTCTCCTGGCTCACGGCTCGGACGCTTTTCCGTTGCCTTCCCGACCAATTGGTCAGTGGCGCGAAACGAAAAGCTCGCCGCTTACAGTTGCGGGGGCAGCCACGGTTTTGGTCCCTGATGGGTACGCCGCACCGTGTTCCCTTTTGATCCCCTTCCCTTGGCGGGTCGAGGAACCAGCACCAGATAGAAGTGGCACGCGCCGGGCGCGAGGTCAATTGCGCCAGATCAATGCCTGCGACCCTATCGAGGCGATGATGCCCACACTAATTGCGAAGAGGATTGGACCATGGACGAGAACGACAAGGATAGCCGGAGAACTTTCACCGAAGAGATCGAAGTCGCCACAAAGGACCTGATCGCCCGGCTCGACGACCTGATCAAGGAAGGCAATGTGCGGCTCTTGCGCGTCCGCTCGGAAAAGGGGGACGTATTCCTCGAACTGCCGCTGACGGTGGGCGCAGTGACCGGCGGCGTCGTGGCGCTCACGGCGCCCTGGCTGGCGGTGCTCGGCGCCGTCGCCGGCCTCGTCGCCAAGGTCAAGATCGAGATCGTGCGGCAGGAAGAAGCCAAGCCCGAAGTACAGGACAAGCCCGACGAGCCGGCGGACGCACCGCCACAGATGTAGGTATTGCCGTAGTCAGCGAAAATCGGGGTGGGGATAGCCGAACGTGACTTCGACCACCCTTGGTTCGACCTGGCGCAGCAGCGGCAGGTCGGAGGGGACCTCCTTATCGCCGCTGATCGGCTCGGGGTCGGCGTCCGCAGGCAGCTCGACCGTCGGCTCGAAGGTCACCGTCAGGTGGCAGTCATTGCCGAGTTCGGCGAGCTTGCCCGACTCGAAGCCGGCCGAGCCGCCGTAGTCCCACCAGAAGCCCATGACAGTGAAGGGCCCGCCGTTGAGGGCTTCAACCTCCGCGAGGTCCATCCCCAGCCTGACGCCGCCGGGCGCGATGTCGCCGGCGGGGATGCCGACGAAGGAGAGATCGGTGCGCGCCGCTTCGTTCCACCAGATCGCCTGAAACTCACGCTCCGGATCGCCCGGATAGACCGTGGTGGCGATCATCGTCGTGCCTTCCGGCCCCGGCACTTCGCCGGTCACCACGTTCTGCGCGCCGAAGGTCTCGATGAAGCGGGCCTCGCTGGTGTCGATGCCGAAGACGCCCTCGCAGGCGAGCTGGGCGGCGGCGGCCGGTGTGGCCAGAGCGGCGAAGGCGAGGCAGGCGAAGGAGGCTTTGTGCATCGGGCGCCTCTGGCGGGTTATTCGCCGGCCGCGTCGAGGCGGGCGATCTGGTCGGGGCTGAGTTCGATGGCGGTGGCCGCGAGATTGAACTCGAGCTGGGCAACCGAGCTGGCGGCGATCAGCGGCATCATGCCGGGCTGGGCGAACAGCCAGGCGAACATGACCTGCTGCGGCGCCTTGCCGGTTTCGCGCGCGACCTCGCCCAGAACAGCGAGACGGGCCTCGTTGGCCGCACTCCGGTACTGCTCGGGTACCGGCCGGCCCGGTTCGCCCGAATAGGCGCCGCGGAGCGAGGCCGAGTAGGCCATGACGGAAATTCCAGCATCGCGGCAATAGGCCGCCATGTCGTCGGTCAAGGCGACCTGCGGGCCGAAATCGGCGTCGCGGCGCGGGCGCAGGTAGGTATGGCGCGGCTGCAGCACCTGGTATTCGGGCAAGCCGTTGGCACGGGCGATGCAGTTGGCGGTCGCCAGGCGGTGGGTGGCGAAGTTGGAGGCACCGATGGCGCGCACCTTGCCCTCGGCGATCAACTCGGCGAAGGCGGAAAGCGCTTCCTCCTGCGGGACGGCGAGGTCGTCGTTATGGGCAAAGTGGAGATCGATGGTCTCGATGCGCAGGCGCCTGAGGCTCTTTTCGCATTCGCGCTTGATCACCTCCCTGGCCAGGCCCGCCGGCACATCGTGATAGGGAAAGCCGACCTTGCTGGCGATCACCAGCTTGTGGCGGTTGCCGCGCGCGGCCATCCACTCGCCGAGCATGGCCTCGCTCTCACCGCCCTTCCAGGGGTCGCCGACCCAATGGGCATAGATATTGGCGGTATCGATGAAATCGCCGCCATGGGCGACATAGGCATCGAGCAGATCGAAGGAGATAGCCCGATCCTGCTTGGTGCCCAGATACATGGCGCCCAATGGCGCCGTGCAAACGGCGATGTCGGTGTGGCCCAACTTGGCATGCTTCACAAAACACCTCCCAGCCGACAGACGGCAACGCTGGTTCCGGACCGCGCATTTCCATCGGAGCTAACACGGGCATCGGCCCGGGAGCAACGGCGCGAAGGGCCAGCGAGCGGCCGTTGACAATCGGGCGCCAATCGACTCGGATGCGGGCGCCCAGGCCGCCAGCTCCGATTGTACGGCGTTGTCGTGGTTTTCTATTTCCGGAACGGTTTGGACGAAGGACCTCCGCCATGAGCATCGATTGCATTACCCGGCCGGCACTCACCGTCATCGGACTTCTGGTCGAGGCGCAGTGGCAGGAGCTGCCGCGCGCCGTCCCGGCGGCGTGGAACCAGCTCTTTGCGCGCCAGGGCGAACTCAACCCGAGCTGCGGGCCGCTGGGAGAACATCTCGAGGTCAGCATCTCGCGCGACGGTGGGCACTATCGTGAACTAGTCGGGGTGATCGTCGAGCCCGATGCCAAGCCGCCCGCGGGCATGATCAAGCTCACCATCCCTGCCAACCGCTATCTGAGGCTGGTACACGAGGGCCCTCTCGTCGGCATCACCGCCGGCTTCCAGGCGCTCCACGATCGCGCCGCCGCCGAGGGGCTGGAGGCCACCGATCTCAAGCTGGACATCGGCTACCAGCCCGGACTGCCGCCGGGACGGCACGAACTGCTGATCGGGCTCGCGCCCCTGGCGGAGCCGCAGCAAGCGGCGTGATCCACCGTCAAGCCTGGTGGGCGCCCCAGAACTTCAAAAGTTCGGCCCGCAGCTGCTCGGTCGCGTCGAGATTGGCGCAATGGCCGCCTTCGGGCACCTCGACGAGAGTGAAGTTCGGCCGCCCGGCCATTGCTGCAAGCGTCGGCCCCAGCGCCGCGTTGACTGCGCTGTCACGGCCACCGCGCAGCATCAGGATTGGCAGCGTTGCAGCCAGGGCGTTGGCGATCAGATCGTAGCTGGTGAGATTTTCGGCAACGAAGCGGCCCACCTGCGGGTCGAACTGGCCCACCAGCCTGGCGATCAGCGGCCGCGCGGCGGCATTGCGCGTTGTGGTCAGCGCGGTAAGGCCAGCGACGAGGCTGGCGCCGAGAATATGGTGGGACAAGGGGATGAAGCGGGCGCCCCAGCGTGGCAGGCTCAACCGATAGGCGGTTCCGAAGGTGGCGAGCGTCCTCAGGCGCGCCTCGTGGCGCGCAAGCAGATGCAGCGCCAGGATGCCGCCCAGCGAATTGCCGACCCAATGGACCGGGCCCACGGCGGCGGCATCGAGCATCGCGACGAGATCGGACGCCATGCGCAGGATGGAAAAACCCGCGAGCGAGAGCGGGACCGACTTGCCGGATCGGCCATGGCCACGCAGATCGGGCACCAGCACGCGATAGCCCAGTCCGGCGAAATAGTCCGCATCTGCGGCGAGCTGTTCGCCGGCCGCGGCGAGCCCATGGCAGAGCAACACCGGCGTGCCGTCGCGCGGGCCGAGATCGTCATAGACGACGGTGACCCCGTCATCTGTGGTCAGCTCGCTAGGCATTGCCGATCAGGATCCCGGCGGCAAAGACCAGTGAGCCACCGAGCACCACCTGCAGCACGGCGCGCCAGAACGGGGTCTGCATGTAGCGGTTCTGGATGAAGGCGATGGCCCAGAGCTCGATGAGCACCACCACCACCGCAACCGAGGTGGCAATGGTGAAGTCGTGGATCAGGTAAGGCAGGGCATGGCCGAGCCCGCCGACGGCCGTCATCACCGCGGCGGCAAAGCCGCGCTTGATCGGCGAGCCGCGCCCGGTGAGCTTGCCGTCGTCGGAGGCCGCTTCGGTAAAGCCCATGGAGATGCCGGCGCCGACTGCGGCAGCAAGGCCGACGAGGAAGGTCTGCCAGGTGTCGCCGGTGGCGAAGGCGGCGGCGAAAACCGGCGCCAGCGTCGAGACCGAGCCGTCCATCAGTCCGGCAAGACCGGGCTGCACGTAGGTCAAGACGAACTGGCGATGCTCTTCGTGCTTTTCGATGCTCAAGGCCTCGGCCCCCAGATGGGCTTCCTCGAGCTTATCGGCAATGCCGGCATGGACGCGCTCCTGCACCGCAAGATCGCCCAGGAGCTTGCGGATCGCCGCATCGGTCGTCTGTTTGGCAGCCTCGGTGTAGAAGCGGTAGGCACCCTCTTCCATCTCCCAGACCTGCTGGCGCACCACATCGAGGGTGAGATTGGCCATCAGCCAGACGGGCTTGCGGGTCAGGAACCCGCGCACGTGCTCGCGTCGAATCGGTACCAGCCGCGGCCCGAACTTTTCCTGGTAGAGATCGAGCAGCCGTCGCCGGTGCGCGTCCTCCTCGGCCGCCATGCCTTCGAATACGGCGGCCGAGCGTGGATAGTTCTTGCCGAGCTTGGTGGCGAACTCGCTATAGATGCGGCCATCCTCTTCCTCGGCGGCAATGGCGAGCGAGAGGATTTCGCGCGCATCGAGGGAAGCGAAATCGCGCTTGTTGAGTTGGAGAAAGCGGGAAAGCATGAGGAAAATTGTCCTGTTAGATTAGAATAATTCTAAGCTATCAGCGGCTCTGCGCGCAACCCCGCGCTCCCCACCGCGACGGTTTGCCTCCACCCCCCGGCCCATCGTCTCCACCGCTCAGCGGTCCCAGCCCTTGCGATTGACCTGCGCCACATAGCCGCCAACCGAATCCGGCACTTCCGTGCGCAGCCATTGCCGGAACCGGCGGGTCTTTTTCGGCTCCCGCCGTCCCTTGGCGGTGACGAACCAGTAGCCGACGCCGCTGGAGGCCACAGCGTCGAACGGGCGTACCAGCCGGCCGTCGCTCACCGCATCGGCCGACATCATGTCGACCGCCAGCAGCACGCCCTGCTCGGAGATGGCGGCATCGAAGGCGAGCGCCGGATCGTCGTAGGTCGGCCCGCTGGTTTCGGGCATGGGGACGCACGCCGCGTCGAACCAGGCCTGCCAGGACAGCATGGTGGCGGTGTCCTGGATCACCGGCACATGCGCCAGATCGGCGGGCGTGCGGATGGCGCGGGCGAGCGCTGGGGCGCAGACCGGGCGATAGGTCTCCCCGCCGATCAGCTCGGCGTCGGCGCCGGGCCAGTCGCCGGTGCCGAAGCGGATGGCGCAGTCGATATCGGTGCGGCCCAGATCGACGACATTGCCGGTCACCACCAGGCGGAGCTCGATATCCGGATTGAGGGCCGAGAACTTGCCGATCCGCCAGATCAGCCAGCGCGAGGCAAAGACGCTGGCGACGGTGAGCGTCAACGCATGTTCGTTTCTGCCCTTGAGCGCGGCGAGGCCATCCTGCAGCGCGGTGAAGCCGGCACTCAGCTGCGGCACGATCTCGCGCAACGCCGCGGTGGGGACCAGGCCGCGCGGCGTCCGCTCGAACAGCTCAAGCCCCAGCCGCTCCTCGGCCCGCCTGATGTGCTGGCTGACGGCGCCGGGGGTGACCCCGAGCTCTTCGGCGGCCGGGGCGAGCGAGCCGCGCCGGGCCACGATCTCTATGGCGCGGACCGCGTTGAGGGGGATGGGGAAGGCATTGCTCATATAGTTTTTCTATAGACCAATAGACATCTTGTCCATTGTTTGCAGTGGAGGATTGGCGCAAATCCGCGTCGTTGCAGCACCAGTCAGGGAGATTGAGGATGGACAAAATCTTGATGATCCTGCGTCAGTGGATCGAAGCCATGCTGGTGCGCGATTGCGTCGAAACCGACCCGCTGGCGACCATGTCGCCGCATGAACTGGCGGACCTGCCGGTGCACCATCCGTGCTGCGAGGAGGTCGGGCACTAGCCGCTATTCGCGCAGCCGCGCCGTGCTGGTCTTGCCTCTCGCAACAAGGGGCTAACCAAGACTCCGGGTTGTCCTCGCAGCGCCCTCCCATTCATCTGCTGTTCACTGGCCCCGCCTGATTCTTGCTCGCGTCCGGAACCATCCGGAAGCGTCATCGAGGAGCTTGGCCATGAGACCCTACCTGTTTGCAGCCGTCGCTTTCCTGGGCCTCATGGGCGGGGCGACGATCGAGGCACAGGCGGCGCCCCACGTCGTCTACGATTGCCCGCCCGAGGCCTCGGGCATGGTTTCCCACACCGGCGACGCCGGCTGGATCGCCACCAACCAGAGCAGCGGCGTCAGAACCGCTCGCATGGAGACCATCGGCAGCGACGTGGCGATGGTCTGCATCTACCGCATGTTCGGGGCCGAATACTGGATCTTCCGCCACCCGACTGCCGATTTCCCCAATTGCCGGCGGATCGAGGGCCAGTCCCGTTTCGCCTGCTATCACTAGGGCTCGCCTGGCGGCGGCGCCGGCGCCGTGGGCACCGGATGTTTTCCCACCGGCGACGCACCAACCCGACTTGCGGTTCATGCCCGGTTCATCGGCGGGGGCTATCTAGCCGCCCCCCGATCACCAGAGGATTCAGGAAATGAGCGTTTCAGACCTCTTCCGGCGCAAGCGCCGCGCCACGCCCCGGCTGCGCATCGACGATCCGACCGCCAACTGGACGCCGCGCGAATGGGCCGACCTGCCGGTCCACCATCCGCGGAGCGCAGACGAGGCGCGATAGCCCCCGGCTACTCGCAGAGCCGGGCGGTGCAGGTCTTGCCGTGGCAGCCCAGGTCGAGATGCAGATGGTCGCTATGCAGCGCGTTCGCCTCGGGCCCGAGCGTGGTGGTGAAACGCGAGCAGCCCGCATCGTGGGCGAAGCGCAGCAGCCGCCCTTCCGGCGAAAGGGCATCGGCCCAGCCGTCGCTCAGAGTAACGGTACGGCCGTCCCCAAGCTTGAGGCCGACAACGTCGAGGCCATTAGCAAAGCCGTGCTCGGAGACATCGGCGTCTTCGACGTGGTTGCGGGAGCGGCACATATACGAGGTGCCCACGATGATCGACTCGATCCGGGTGTTTTCGCGGGCCAGCAGATAGTTGTCGACGGCGGCGGCCCATTCGGGCAGCGCGGTGGCCATGCCGCAATTGAGTGTCGCCGCGCCCGAGAACGGGATCATCCGGCCGTTCGCCTGAACGCCGGTGACCGAAAGAGGCGAGCGCTCGCCGCACTGGTTCTCGGCGATCGGCGGCAGCGGCCTGGCCTCGACCTGACCAAGCAGCAGCGCCGGGCAGGCGGATTGATAGACGCGCGGCGGGGCGAGCTCTTCGGTCTCGACATCGAGCTGCAGCTTTGCCGTGGGCGGGAAAACCTTCTTGCCGGCCGCCTGCCCTGTCTTGGGCTCCGGGCGGTGACGTGGCAGCGGCACCAGCGAGGCTCCCTCCGGGGTGGCTACCTCCGGATTGGCGGGAACTGGCGCGGTCTCATCCACCAGCTTTTCCACCTCCGGACGGGGGCGCGGCAAGGAAATGCCCTGGGCAAAGGCCGGCAAGGTCAGTGCCACAATCAAGGCGATGAGAATGAACCGCATGGCCGGAGAATGCACCGGCAAGCCAATGGTTGCCAAGCCTGCCTGCCCAGCCGCGGGCGATCCGAGCGTGCCGCCGGACGAAGCGAGCCGGTTTTGACGCCCCAAAGCAGAACGGCGACCGCCTCGTCAACCGTTACCCCCACCCCCTGTTAACCGCCCATAAACCATCTTTGCGTGGGCGCGCGGTTCCTGCTATCAGCGCGCCATGTCCGTGCCCCTAGACCACATCCGCAACTTTTCCATCGTCGCCCATATCGACCATGGCAAGTCCACCCTCGCCGACCGGCTGATCCAGATGACGGGCGGGCTCGAGGCGCGCGAGATGAAAGAGCAGGTGCTCGACTCGATGGATATCGAGCGCGAGCGCGGCATCACCATCAAGGCGCAGACCGTCCG
>Ga0214473_10010587_pt1 | contig 10831 bp, 14 predicted proteins | sample RVTome_7_FD_203509 | JGI IMG/M metagenome (GOLD analysis project Ga0214473, IMG submission 203509) | Soil microbial communities from uranium-contaminated site in the Upper Colorado River Basin, Wyoming, United States - RVT98D197 | ecosystem: Environmental > Terrestrial > Soil > Contaminated >... | reverse complement strand
TGTCTGTCGGCTATCGAGCGGCTGATGAAGCTGCCGCCCGGCCGGATCGCACAGTGGCCAGAGGAGTTGATTCGGATGACGGAGACGGAGGAGCGGGAGTGACGTGTGTCGCTGGACTGGCGGAGAAGGGCCGCGTGTGGATAGGAGCCGATTCCGCAGGTGTTGGGGGCTTGTCCCTGACCGTGCGGGCCGACTCCAAGGTGTTCCGGCGCGGCCCGTTCGTGATGGGCTTCACCACGTCCTTCCGCATGGGTCAACTGCTCCGTTACAGGCTCACGATCCCTGAACACCGTCCCAACATCGAAGTTGAGCAGTGGATGGCGACCGAGTTCGTCGACGCCGTCCGGGAGTGCCTCAAAGCTGGCGGTTTTGCGAGGAAGAAGGACGAAGAGGAGACCGGTGGGACTTTCCTGGTCGGCTATCGCGGCCAACTGTTCGCTGTCCATGAGGACTATCAGGTCGGCGAACCACTCGATGGCTTCGATGCCGTCGGCTCCGGGGCGGAGCTCGCGCGCGGTGCGCTCTTCGCTACCCGTGGCAGGGCACCGCGACGGCGGATAGAGATCGCCCTTCAGGCAGCCGAGCGGATGAACGCGGGCGTCCGCGGCCCGTTCCACATTGAGATCGCGAAATGAGGCGCCTCGGCGAGCGAGCGGAGTACGGCCACTACTTAAACACCCTCGGCCGTGCCGTTCATTCGGACTTCCACACCCTCGTCTTCCTCGCCTCCAGCGGCGGCGGTCGCTTCGAGCTGGAGAAGACGACGGAGCGCGGCGACCAGCTCCCCGCTGGCCCGGAGGGCGCGTCCTTCATCACCACCGGCAAGTGGCAGCAACGCTCGCAGCTCTACCCGAGGCCGATGCTCATGTCCGAGCTGGAGAAGCGGACGTCAGCTCTGCCGGAGATCGAGCGCGTGCTCGCGGCCTGGCGGAGGCTGCCGGAGTGGGAGCCGAGCGGCGAAGTCCTGTACCGCGTGCTGGCCGTGGACTGCCTGGCACTGACGCCGGCACTGGGGCGGCGCGGGTTCCGTCACCACGACAAGCTGTACTGGAGGCAGAGGGCGGAGGCCTGGGAGATCGTCGGCGCGCTAGTGGTGGATGCCGACGTGCTCGCGGCCGCGGAGGCGGCGGGGGCGGTAGATACGAAGGCGTTGGCGTGGGCGAGAGCGCGGGGGCTGGTCGGCTAGTTCTCCGACTCCGCTAACAAAGGCGGGGACTTACCCTTTCCCCTCTCGAATTGATACGGCCGATTCCTACCACCCGCATCCCACCGACTGTAGCGCGCTCACCGATGTTCAGCGGGCTCCGAGCCCACGCCCCCATTCTACGGCAGCCGCCCCTGCGCGTCATCACTCCAGCCGCTCCACCGCCTCGGCCAGATCGTCAAAGACGACGTGCGTGTAGATCTCGGTGGTGCCGATGCTGGCGTGGCCCAGGAAGCGCTGCACCAGGCGGATGTTCCCGGTCCGGCGCAGCAGCATAGTGGCCGCTGTGTGACGAAGGGAATGGGGGTGCGCCAGCTCGCGGTCGATCCCGGCCGCCAGGCAGAGCCGTTCGATGATGTGCTGGGCGGCGCGGACGCTGAGAGGGCGGCGCAGGCGACTGAGGAAGACGGGCGAATGGCGTAAAACAGGTATTTCACGCCTGTCGAGATCGGCCAACGCGGCCCGCAGCCGGGGCGCCAGCGGGACGTACCGTTCCTTGTCGCCCTTGCCGTGGCGGACTAGCAACCGATCCTCTGAGATGTCAGCCCAGGTCAGGGCGCAGGCCTCGGCGACGCGCAGGCCGGCATAGGCCAGGACGCAGACGAGAGCGTAGTCGCGGGGGGAAGATGTGCGGGCCGCGTCCAGGAGGGCGGTTAGGTCGGCCGCCCCGAGGAACTTCGGCAGGCGGCGGGATTTGCGAGCCACATCAGCGGCCGCGCGGCTTGGCCCGGCGACGGTCCCCAACGTCGGGCAGCGCCTCGAAGGCGAGCTGCGCTGGCTGAAGCTGACTCTCGATGATGTTGTAGCGGCGGCTGCACATCAGGCAACACAGGTCCGCCTCGCCCAGCGTGTCGCGTAGCAGGTCGCCGCCGCAGTGGGGGCAGCGGAGGTCAAGAGCCATTCGCCCTCTCGGCGGCGCGGGTGATGAAGTAGAAGCCCACCACCACCTCGCCCAGTGTCTTCATCTCGGCGGCCGGAATCTTGCCCTCCACCGCGAGGTAGATCGCCGCTCCCACGATGGCGAAAGCCAGCAGGCTCCGTACCCTCAGCAGCCCTCCCGGCCCGAACAGCGCCAGCCCGATTCGCTCCTTCATCGCTTCCTCCTCCTTCACTTCAACACCACGGCAGCCAGCACAGCGAGGGTAATGGGCAGGAGGACGGCCAATATGCCAAGGCTGTAGTTCACCTTCGCCTCAACGCCGCGGATCGCCTGCCACAGCGCCCCGTGGTCACTCTCGCGCAGCGGGATAGGCTCGCTGCCCGGCGCGATCATATCCTGCGCCCTCCGGCTGCGGCTGCGGCGGCTCTGCGCTTCCACTCTATCCGCTGCCTTCCTTCAACGCTCGCTTGGCCGCTACCACGGCGTCGTCAAAGCTGAGACCGCCACTCTCCGTAATGGGTGCTCCCATCGGGAAGCTCGGCATCGCATCCAGCCTGGTATTGTGCTGCACGTCCGTGTCGCCGAGCCGGACGGCCGCTGCGCCGCGGGCCATCATGGCCTCGTTAGCGAGGGGTGAGAGGTGAATCTTGAACGGCCCTACGAATGCGTAAACCGCGCCTGTCTGGGTATGCTGCGCAAGTTCTAGCGGCATCTCGTCCTCCTGTGCTACTGATGTTGGCTGCGGCCACGCCCTGACCCACGCCGCGTCGAACACGTTGAAGTCCACGGTCGTTCCGTAAGCCGAAGTGCTGCCCCGGTACTGGTGCCCGACGATAGGCCCGTAGCCGGGGCGCGGCGGAACCGACGCCAGGTCGGCGATGCCGTTGTAGTAGGCGGGCCAAGCGGCGACGTGGCTGGCGTCGGGGAAGTGGCCCAGCTCCAGCGCCCACCAGTTCCAGAACCAGTTGCCGGTGTAGTTCAAGGGACGCTGGCCCTGCCGCTCCAACTCATCGAAGGCGTCAGCCAGGATCGCCTCCGTCACGCCCCGAATCTCGACATCGATGGCGACGCCGAATAGTTGGGGCCAGTGGCCGCCCGCGGCCTGCTGCGCCGCCCGGACCGCGTCGCGCCCGGGCCGATCGTTGACGACTGCGTAGCCGCCGCGCAGCAACCCTTCGTCCTTGGCGTTGGCCAGCGAGTTCAGGGCGTAGGGGTTGGCGTCGAGGCCGTGCCAGAGGCCCACCACAACGCCGGCGATGCCGTCTTCCCGCATGAGGCGGTGAGAGGCGCGGCTGACGGTGCCCTGGTACTTGCTGTAGTCCACGACGCGCAGGAGTTCAGCCATCTACATCATCCTTATCGTCGCGCCGGGCACAGGCGGCGTCCCCACCTTGGCGAACAGGTAGAGGTTCAGCGCGTCCGCTTGCGGCGTGACGGCGGCCTGGTCCCATGTCTCCAGTATCACGCCCGCCGCGATGTCGTTGATGTCGCCCGACTTCCCCGTGCCCGACTTCCAGTTCACCCCCGAATCCGGCGTCCTGTCCATCGGCCAGCAGCGCCAGCGGTGATAATCGGTAACGGTGTTAGGGGAAAGTGTCCATCCCCTGTGGCCGCCCCCGTTTGGCTCCTGAAGGAAGGCCCGCACATGGTTATGAAGCGCGTCTGCTTGTTCGTTGGGGTAGAAGAAGCCCAGCATCGCCGTGTAGATGTTCTCGCCCGCGCCCAGGCTAGGGTTGGAGAAGGTTAGAATCTGGCGCTGCCCGACTGTGCTCTCGCTGATGTAGTCCGTCCCCACCACGGCGGGGAAGTCGTCGGTCGCCGCCTGCTTGGTGCCGGAGCTTGCCGCCCAGTCGTCGTAGCCGCTCAGGGCGGGGTTTCCGTCCGGCGTCAGGGTGTACTTGATGATGTCTGTCTCCGCTCCTGAAGTCGGCGGCCAGTCCCAGTTGCCGTCGTCACCGTCCCAGAAGAACATGTTGCGCCAGCGGACGGTGGCGGTGGTGCCCTTGCCCGCCGCCAGGGTGCTCTTGAAATCCCAGTAGGCTATCTGGGAGCCAGGCATCGCCGTGCCCCCATTAACGTTGAAGGCGGACACGCCAGCGATGAGCACCTTGTTGTAGATGACGCCGCCGCGCTCCTCGTAGAGCCACTCGAACCAGTGGTCGGTGTCGGTGTTTATCCCGCCCAATGGCCCCAGCGCGCCCAGCTTCGTCCCCGCATTGTTGGCCACGCCGATACGGAACTTCGTGGCGGAGTCCACGATGATGACCAACTGGTTGCTGATGCCGGACGTCGGCTTCAGGATAAGCGTCTCGGTCCCCGTCGCGGAGGCGCTGTCCACACGGAGTATCCCAGCCACGATGATTCGCCTGCGGCCGGAACCAATAGCATCGCCGCTCTCCGGCTGGTCATGTATGAACCTCTGCGCCGACTCAGCGGCGTCGATGCGCAGGTAGTTCTTGGAGGCGATGGTCTCGATGCTGCCGCCGACGATGGCCCCGAACCATATCTCCAGCGGACTCGCCCCGTCGTCGGCAATCTCGAAGTCCAAGTGGTCGATCATCCGGGCAGAAGGCACTATTCCATCCCCCACCAGCTATGCCGCTCGGCCCAGTCGGGGTCGGTCGTATTGCGGCCCGCAGCCGTCACCGCCGCCTCGAAAGGCAGGATGGTGTGAACGTGACAGTCCACGGCCTGCCCCGTGTCCCGCTGTATCAGCCGCTCTATCTTCCGCGCCATGTCCCACCTGTCATGTGGACGGTCAGGCGGCGGCAGGGTGTCGAAAGTCCACGAGTGCCCATAGCCCGCGATGCCCCAGGCCGAGCAGGAGAACGTTCTGCGATTCGGGTCGGGCGGCTTCGAGCGGACAGAGCTGATGGTGGGGTCCAGGTCGCGGGAGTCCAGACACCGTTGCAGCAGGTTGGGGCGGTCACCGAACATCCTGCGAATGCCCGCCTCCCTAATAGCGGTGTTTGAGAACAGCAGCGGCACCCGATTTTGATACGAGATGATGTACGAGGGGAGCGCATCTATTATCTCCTGCCAGACCAGCTTCGCCTCGCCCGTAAAGAGCGCCAGCTTTGCCCTCATCACCTCCGCCACAAGGTCGTGGTCGAGTGAGGGGATGTAGGGCGGCAGGGTGGCCCCGGAATAGGTACAGAAGCGGGAGCAGACATGGTGAAGGTCGGCTCTGGACAAGTTGGCGGCGCTGGCGTTCATGCGGTAGAATGACCAGCCCTTGAAGTTGCCGGAGAGTGAGGTGACGGTGCAGTCCCCGATGTAGCCGAACGGCTCCGTGGCGACGACGGCGATGGGGGCGGGCTCCTGGTAGTAGACCTGTCTCACTACTCCTCCATGATGATGGCTATCAGACGGGCATCGACGGCGAGGGTGTCCTCCGAGACATCCCGGTAGACCTTGAACATCACGGGCTGGCCTGCTGTGGGTGTGCCGCCGACGGTGAGCGCCACAGCGTCCGTGATGTGGACATCGCCCGCCGCCAGTAGCGTGTCAGCAGCGGGGCCTACAGCGGTGCCGTAAGCCTGGTCGATAGCGGCATCGTCGGCGTAGGCCCTGGCCTTAATCATCCACTTGACCGTCCCTGAGCCGCTGCCCGCCGTCCAGATGAACTTGACCGAGAGTGTCCCGCCCGCGTAGTCGGGGGGCAGCACCCGCACCCAGATGGCGTTCTCGTCGGCGGCGGTGTCGAAGTCCAGCACGATGTAGTCCACATCGTTCGTTCCGGCCTCGACCTGCAAGGGCCCATCGCAAGGGTCGGTCGTGGCCCCGCGACCGTCGCCCGCGAGAAGGGTCAGGAAGACGGTGCCGCCGCCGCCCGCCGGCGTACTCGCCAGTTGTGACAGCATCTGGAAGTTGGTGCCATCGTAGACCACGGTGACGATCTGCCCAGCCTCGATGTCGCCGGTGGCGAGGGCCGTGTCGTTCTGCTTCAGGATAGTCTTCGCGCCCAGGCCGTTGACGTTCAGAGTCGCCGCCCCGGTGTTCGCCGTCCCCGCCTTGAAGTTGAACGCCTGCCCCGCCGCGTAGGCAGCGGGCGCGGGAGCGAGCGTGATGGCGTAGGCGTCCGTCCCTACGGAGTCGGCGGCGTAGATGTAGGTGCCGTTCTGGATAGGTGCCGCGAGAGGGAATGCCCGCTTATCGATGATCTGGTTGGCATCGATGTCCGTATCTGCCGCCGGTACGTAGATCGCCGCCAGCACGACGCTGCTCGCGGGGATCGCCGGGAGGCAGGCGTTGGCGTTGGGCGATCCGGCCACCGCCGATTTCGTCCCGGCGTTGTTGACGACGACCAGGTCAAAGCGCGGGTTCGTGCCGTCCGCCGCCGTGATCGTGACGTTGCCGCCGGAGACGGCGACGGTTGCCCCGGCGATGATCACCGTCCCCGACGCCACCGCGACCGTCATGTCCGGCGTGCCCTGCGCCGTCACCGCGCAGCCGGAGATGACGCCGTCGCCCTTCAGCGCGGCGACCAGGATATCCCAGTCTACAGCGTCGGGTTCGGCCTGGTCGGCGAAGGCGGCCGGGTGGACCGGCGCCGCCGGGTCGTTCGGGATCTCGAAGCTCATTGCTGGATCGTCCCTGGTGGCCCCGATTGGCCGCCAGTATGGGCGTAGATCGCCAGCGTGTGCGTCAGCGTCGGCGCACTGACGGCCGGCCCCCGCTGCGTGTCGCCGCCCCGCTGCGTCGAGCCGCCGCCGGGCTTGCGTTGCGTAAACGGTCCCGCCATCGCCCTAAGCCCTCGGCCCCATGATCTTCTCCGCCATCCATTCGCACAGCCGCCGCCGCACCGGCCCCTCTTCCAGCCCCGCCATGCTCACCGCCCGTAGACAGTGCCGCACAGCGCGTTCCGCCTCCTGCGCCCCGATGCGCAGCGGGGCCAGCGTCAGGTCGTTCGCCAGGTCGCGCAGCGCTATCGCCAGCGACCGCGGGGCGTGGGCGCCCGTCTCCTGCCAGCGCTCCCACGCCCCAGCCGAGGCCGCCCGCAGCGCCGGCGCGGACGCCGGCGCGTCGCCGCCCGGAGACAGCGAACGTACCGCCTCCTGCCGTTCGGCGATGGTGAGCGCGACGAACTCCGGGAGATAAGGGGGCGGTAGAAGGCGCAGGCCCAACCAGATAAGGTTCAGCCCTTGCCCCTCCGCCGCGTCGAAGGCGGCCCAGGTCACTTCCAGGCCGTCGCCGAAATGCTGGCGGAAGGCGTCGAACTCGGGGCCGCAAGCGTTCATCCCCGCCAGCCAGGTCGTCGTCACCCGTTCCGGCGGCGCCATCAGATCGTCCTCGACGCCACGTTATCGAAACGGAAGATCGTGTCGCGGCCCAGCCGGTACACCAGCGCGTTGCCGATTGCATCGAACACCAGCTCGCCCGGCTGCAGGTCTGTGTCCGTAATGCTGGCCCAGGCGATGTTGATAACCCGCGGGAACTGGCCCACGACCCGGCCCTGCGGCCGGAACTGCGGTGCCCGCTCCGGCGGCCGCTGTTCGCCGAGCCGCTCCCGTGTCGCGCCGGCCATCTTTACGCCTCCTCCAGGTAGAGCACCGTCTCCAGCACACTCCCCTTGCCCAACTGGTGCGAGATACCCTCGACCCAGAACCTCTTATCGAAGTTCGGACTGTGGGCTTCGAACTTCGCCCGCACGATGATCTGATCGTTGATCTCCAGCCCCACCTGCCAGGCCGTCACCTCATCGTTCCGGTTGCCCAGCGGCAGGGAGAGGATGATGACGCGGTTCTTGTACTTGTCGAGGAGCCGCTGCGCCTCCGTCGCCATCGCCGCGCTGGAGGTGCCCTGTAGCGGCATCGCCACCGTCAGCTTGTTATCCACCGGCAGGCCCGTGTCGGCGGCCACCGTGACGGCGCTCTCCTCCGACGGATAGTTGTAGGGGAGGCCGTCGAAGATGCAGTAGAAGTTGGTGACGGTCGTCTGCATCACGATGTCGGCGCCGGCGCCGTAGTTCATGTTCTTCGTCTGCACGCTGGCGGACTTCTCGGTGAGCTGCACTGCTCGCAGCGCCTGTGAGTAGGTGACACGGAAGACATCGCCGGCCGCGACGTCATGCTCCGGCGCAAGCTGCCACGCCGGGACCCGGGCCGAGCCCAGCGTCGGCGTGCCCCGGCTCGTCACCGTGACCTCGCCCACCCTGTCCGCCGCGTCCAGCCCATAGCCCAGCCCGTCGTCGAACTGGAGCAGGCCGTCGCCGTCGCCGAACACCGCCTTCGGGATCGCCGTCGCCGGACGGCTGTTCTTGTCACGGAAGGCTATGTCCCCGTTCTTCTTGGCGAATAGCAGCCCCGGCTCCGACCGCAGCACGTCCTGGACCAGGGCCGCCGCCGGCACGTGGAAAGCGTTCAGCAGCGGCACCGTGAAGGTGCCCGCGTCGAAGTTGCGCGGGATCGCGTCCACGAGCTTCGTCGCGTGCAGGGCGTCCGAGCGGAAGGCCGTCGCGCTGGCCACGTCCGTCACCAGCTCGATGTAGCGGTTCGTGCCCAGAGGAGAGACTACGGCGTCCAGCTCGATGCGCTGCCAGGATGTCGTCAGCGTCACCGTCTTCGTAGCCACGACCGTTGTGTCACGGAGGTAGCGGAAGCGCACGGCCACCGTGCCGCTGGCGGATCGCGCATAGACCACCAGCCGGTACGCATGGGCGACGGTGATCTGGCTCGTCACGTTGTAGCGCCAACCGGAGAGCGCCTGCGCCCCGTCCGGCGTCGCCAGGACAACCCAGTCCCCCTCGAAGAAGAGGTCCTCGCTGCCGGAGTTCGGGATCAGGGGCACGCTGAGCGTGGCCCCGGCCAGGGCCGAGTAGTTGTCCAGGTTCGGGGCGGCCCACGATATGTCCTCCGAGCCGGGGTTGGCGATCAGCTCTCCCTCCACCCGGTCCAGGAGCCGGTGCAGCACCAGCGCCGCCCCCTTTGATAGCATGTTCCCCAGCGATATCTCGTTCTGAGGCAGCAGCGTCAGACGGTCGTGGCAGGTCAGCACCGCCGTCTGGTCTAGCTTGTCCTCGCCCAGGTCGAAGCCGACGATGTAGCCAGTGAACAGCGGTATCGCCGGGTTTGTACTCCGGGCCGAGGTCGATTGGTGCGCCGTCCCGTCCCAGGCGCAGCCGGGCTGGTCCCCGTCCACGTAGAGGAGCAGCGTACTCCCTAGATAGAAGAAGCTGGCGTCCAGCCAGAAGTCGAACACGCCCTGCGCCCCGTCGGTCAGCAGCCTCAGCGCCGCCGTCACCGCGCCCGTCGGCGCTGTAACCGTCAGCGTGGGCTGTATCCAGCCGCTGCCGAAGGTGAAGGCCCCCTCGTCGGTCTGGATCAGGCCGCCGCCGCTGTTGTACCAGAGAATCTGCGCCTTCATGTTCTTGGCGGAGGCGCACTTCAGCCTCAGCGTCCAGGTGTAGACCTGGGCCGCCGTCACGGAGAACCGGCTGCCGTCGCGCTTCTTCTTCTCCACCCCGCTGCCGCTGACGTTGGTGGTCGTCGTCTTGAACGACGCCCCGCCGACCCAGGAATCAATAGTGTCGCGGACCACCGTCGCCGACAGCCCAGTGGCGCCGGCCGCGTCCACCTCCGCCGAGGGGTTGTCGTCGAAGTTCGTCTTGCCCGGCGTCGTCCAGGTGCGCGTTAGCTGCACCGCCACGAACTCGTCCAGCCCCGTCAGCGTCCCCTTGTCCGGCGACCAGCGGCCGTCCGTGTTCTTGAGGCGCAGCGTCATCTCGCCGACACCCATCGGGTCCAGGGCGCTTCGCCGCCCCCGCCGGATGCTGGGCGCTTCCAGGAGGTAGGACGTGGCGTCGTATTCGTAAGCGCCATCGCCGTTCAGGTCTAGCTTCAGCGTGTCGCTGAAGTCCGCCAGCGCCACGCTAGACTCCCGTCCTCTGGCGGCGCTCGATGGCGTCCGCGGCCGCCCGGCCCACGATCTCGGCCTCGCGGCGTGACAGCGGGCGCAGCGACCGGCTCTCCACCGTCACGTGCAGGCCGCCGCCGCTTCCACCGCGCGGCACGCGGTCCAGCGGGATGACGGCCTCACCGCGGCTGCCGCCGTGCAGGATCGCCGGCGTCACGACACCGGGCGGGATGAACATACCGTGCTGGCCGGAAGGTATCTTGAAGGCGAGAATCTGCTGCATGTTGGCCCAAATCTGGCGCTGCATAGCCACGTCGCCGCTGGCCAGCGCTCCCATAAACGCATTGCGTGCCTGAAAGATCAGCAGCTCCTTGAACTGCATCAGGCTCGCCCCGATGTCCGCTATCGTCGGCAGGCGGAGCATCCCCTCCGCCATCAGCCGCCAGCCTTCGATCACGAAGTCCTGGGCCTGCCGCTGCAGGCCCAGCTTCGTGATCTGGCCTTCGATGGCTCTGATGTTGGCCTGGTGGGCTTGGGCCGTGAGGTCTAGCTGACTCCTCTGGGTTTGCAGGCCCCCGATCTGCCCCTGTATCGCCCCTAGCTGTGTCTCCAAGGACCGGCTGAGGCTGTCGCTTTTCTCGCGTTGGAGGTTCGTGACTTCAGCCTCAAGTTGTTTGACGGTGATGCTGCTCTGGAGCGCCCTGATCTGGTTGTCGATGGTGTCGATCTGGTCCTTGTCGGCGTCGGTCAGGTCTTCGACGTTGCCGCCGACCTTCTCCAGAATCCGCGCCCGCGCCAGCTCCAACTCCTTCTGCTTCACCATGTTGGGCAGATTGATGATGCGCGCGCCCTCAAGCGTGGCGGCGGTGAGGGCGTTGCGGGCGTCGATCTGG
>Ga0214473_10010586_pt1 | contig 10831 bp, 11 predicted proteins | sample RVTome_7_FD_203509 | JGI IMG/M metagenome (GOLD analysis project Ga0214473, IMG submission 203509) | Soil microbial communities from uranium-contaminated site in the Upper Colorado River Basin, Wyoming, United States - RVT98D197 | ecosystem: Environmental > Terrestrial > Soil > Contaminated >... | reverse complement strand
TCGTTCCACATGCAGCTGATGACGAACCCGATGACCGCGGTCGAGGCGCTCCAGGTCTACTGCGGCTACGCCCAGATCGCGAAGCACTTGAAGCTGCCGTGCCAGGCTTACATGGCCCTCTCCGACTCCAAGTTCAACGACCCGCAGGCGGGCATGGAGACCGGCGTCGGCGCGTTCCTGGCGGCGCTGGCGGGCATCAACTCCGTCTCGGGCCCGGGAATGCTCGAGTACGTCAACTGCTTCAGCCTCGAGAAGCTGGTCTTCGACGACGAGGTGGTGGCCCACGCCAAGCGCTTCATCCGGCCGGTCGAGGTGCGCGGCGACCTGCCCGCCGCGGCCTTGATCGACGAGCTGGTGCGCGACAAGCACCTGCTCACCTCCGAGCACACGCTCGAGCACTGGCCCGAGGAGCTCTATCTGCCCGGGCCGATGGTGGACCGCACCAACTGGGACCAGTGGCAGACGCAGGGCTCGAAGGACTGGCGCCAGCGCGCGCTCGAAGCGATCGACGAGCTGCTCGGGTCCTACGAGGAGGAGCCGCTCGAAGCGGCCCTGCACCAGGACATCCGGGAGATGTTCCGCCGCACCTGCAGCGACCCGGACGTGAAGCTGCCCGCCTTCGAGGAGGCCAAATGACCGGCGAGCGAGGGCCGAATTCACTTCGGCCCGAGCGTGTTGGGGGGGAGATCGACTACGCGCTGATGAACCAGTTGCTGTTCGAGGGCAAGCACGAGCCGGTCAAGAAGATGACCGAGCAGGCGCTGGCCCAGGGCCGCCCGCCCATGGAGGTGCTGGACGACGGCCTGATCGCGGGCATGCGGGTGGTGGGCGAGGACTTCCGCCACAATCGGATCTTCGTCCCCGAGGTGCTGCTGGCGGCCCGCGCCATGAAGGCGGGCATGGCCGTGCTGAAGCCGCTGCTGACGGAGCGCAAGACCGGAAGCGGGGGCGCCAGCTCCCACGTGATCGTGATGGGCACCGTCAAGGGCGACCTGCACGACATCGGCAAGGGTCTCGTCGGGATGATGGCCGAAGGGGCCGGCTTCACGCTCGTGGACCTCGGCACCGACACCTCGGCCGAGCGCTACATCGAGGCCGTCAAGCAGCATAACGCGTCGATCCTGGGGATGAGCGCTTTGCTCACGACCACGATGATCTACATGCGAACCGTCGTGCAGAAGATGAAGGAAGCCGGGCTTGGCCACGTCAAGATCTGCGTCGGGGGCGCGCCGATCTCGGCCGAGTATGCACAGGAGATCGGCGCCGACGGCTACGCCGCGGATGCGGCGAGCGCGGTCGAGCTGTTCAAGCGGCTGCTCGGGATCGACCAGCCCGTCGCGAGCGCCGCCCTGCGCGCCGAGGCATAGCGGAGCGCCTTCCCTTGGGGACCGTGGCACCCGCGACTCTCGGCGTCCATGTCAACGGCAAGCCGGTCGAGGCGCACGAAGGCATGAGCCTTTTCGAGTGCGCCGAGGCCGTCGGCGTCGCCGTACCGACCTCCTGTTTCAAGCAGGGCAAGTGCCGCGAGTGCCTGGTGGAAGTCGAAGAAGGCGGCCTACTGCTGACTCCGCCTGCGCCGCAGGAGCGCCATCTGGGGGGGCGTTTTCGGCTGTCCTGCCGGGCGCGCATCACCGCGGCCGCCGGGACGATCCGCTGCCACACGCTGCGCCGCGGAGCGCTGCGCGTGGAGACGGAAGTTGTCGGCCTCGATAGCAGCCGTGCGCCACTCGACCCGTGCGTCACGCGGGCCGCCGGCCATATCCTGATCGACCAAAGGGCCGTCGCGGTGTCGGACGGGCCCATCCACGGCATCGCCCTCGACCTCGGCACGACGACCGTCGCGCTGCGGCTCTACGACCTCGAAAGCGGAGCCCTGCTCGCGACGCACTCGTTCGAGAACCCCCAGCGTTTCGGCGGCTCCGACATCATGGCGCGCATCCGTTACGACGGCGAGCACAAAGGCCGCCTGCTGCAGCGGACGCTGCTGGGCTATCTCGGACACGCCATCGAGTCGCTGCCGTGCGAGCCGACGAGCCTCTACGAGCTGGTCCTGGCCGGGAACCCGACGATGCGCGATCTGTTCTTCGGCCTCGACGTGGGCCCGATCGGCCAGATTCCCTACCGCTCGCTGACGGAGCAGGCGTTCCGCGCCGGGCGCGCCGCGACCACGAGCTTGACGCTGCCGGCGCGGCGGCTGCGGCTGCCGATGCACCCGGAAGCGCGGGTCTACGGCCTGCCGCTGATCGGCAGCCACGTCGGCGCCGACGCAGCCGCCTGCGTGCTCGCGACCGGCCTCGCGGAATCGGAAGAGCTCACCGCGATCCTCGACATCGGCACGAACACGGAGGTCGTCGTCGGCAACCGGAAGCGGATCCTCGCCGCCTCCTGCCCCGCGGGCCCCGCCTTCGAGGGCGGCGGTGTCACGTGCGGGATGCCGGCGCTCGAGGGCGCCGTGGAACGCGTCCGGCTCCTGGAGAATGGTCGCGTCGAGACCGGCGTGATCGGCGGCGGCGCGCCGGCGGGACTGTGCGGCTCGGGCCTGGTGGACCTGCTGGGCGAGCTGCGGCGCACGGGGCGCATGAACGAGCAGGGCCGGCTGGCGGACGAGCAGCATCGCTTCGTCGTCGACGCCGCGCACGGTCTGTTCCTGAGCGAGGCGGACATCAACGAGCTGGCCCAGGCCAAGGGCGCCAACGTGGCCGGGCTCAGGATCGTGCTCGAGAGTTACGGCGTGGGCCTGGGCGAGGTGACGCGGCTGTACCTGGCCGGCGGCTTCTCCCGCCATCTCGACCTCGACGCGGCGCGCCGCATCGGCCTGATCCTCGACCTGCCGCGCGAGCGCATCCTGCAAGTCGGGAACGCGGCCCTCGAGGGCGCTGCGATCGCGCTCCGCTCGGCGTCGCGCCGGCGGGCGATCGAGGAGGAGGTGAAGCGCATCGAGCACGTGCGCCTCGAGACACACCCGCGTTTCTTCGACATCTTCGTGGACGGCTGCCAGTTCGTGTCTTTCCCCGGTGGCGTCAGTTGAGCGAGAGGGTGTGCGTTGAACCGGAGGCGACGGAGCTAGCGGAAGCGATCGCCCAGAGCGAGTACGCGCGGCTGCTGGGCCTGCCGCGCTCACGCGCCCTGGAGGGCGACCTGGCCGAACGGGCACAGGCGGCGCGCGTCTGGTATGCGCGCAACGGCCGGCCCTGGGTCGCCGTGCGACGGGCCCAGATCGCGCGGCTGGACGCGGACAGCGTGGCGCTCGAGACGGGCGCGGTCTTCCACAGCCGCACGCTCGCGGAACGGTTGCTTGCCGGCGAGTCCCATGCGCTGTTGGCGCTGGCCGTAAGCGCGGGACCCGAGGCCGACCAGGAGTCGCAACGGCTCTGGCAGCTGGAGCGCCCCGACGAGGCCTACTTCCTGGACCGTTTCGGCGCCGCCGTGGCCGAGCACCTGGTGTTCTGGGCCTCGATCTGGGCGTGCCGCCGGGCCGAGGCCGAAGCTGAAACCGTGCTCGCTCACCTGAGCCCGGGGTGCGGGGGCTGGGACTTCGCGGAGCAGCCGGCCCTCATGCGCTTGATCGCAGACGGGTCGGAAGCGATAGGTCCGCTGCGTATGCTGCCGTCCGGGATGATGACGCCGAAGAACTCGCTGCTCGCGCTGCGCGGCTTGACGCGGCGTGCGGTGGCGCCGACAGCCGCCGACGCGTGCCGCAGCTGCGACCTCACGCCCTGCTCGTTCCGTCGCGCCGCATACCGGGGGGCCGCGTGAGCCTTCCGCCTCTGCTGCTGGCGCTGGAGCGGCGCGTGCTGCTCGGCGACGGCGCGATGGGGACCCAGCTCCAGCAGGCGGGCCTCGAACCCGGCGGCTGCGGCGAGGCCTGGAACCTCGACCACCCCGAACGCGTGCTAGCCATCCAACGCGCCTACGTCGAGGCCGGCGCCGACTGCCTGCTCAGCAACACGTTCGGCGCTTCGCGCGTCATGCTCGAGCGCCACGGCGAGGCCGACCGCGTCTTCGAGATCAACCGCGCGGGCGCCGAGCTGGCGCGGCAAGCCCTCGGCGGCCGGCCGGGCTTCGTGCTCGGCGACATGGGCCCCTTTGGCGGGCTGATGGAGCCGTACGGCGAGATCGCGCGCGAGAGCGTCGAGCGCGCCTTCCGCGAGCAGGCCCGCGCTCTCGTGGCGGGCGGCGTCGACGCCATCATCATCGAGACGCAAACCGCGCTCGAGGAGCTGGAGATCGCCATCGCGGCCGCGCGGGAAGCGGGGGCTCCGGTCGTGATCGGCTCGCTCGCCTTCGACAGGATGCTGGACCAGGACGAGGTGCGCACGATGATGGGTGTCAGTCCCGAGGAGGCGGCGGAGTTCCTGGCCAGGCAGGGCGCGGACATCGCCGGCACGAACTGCGGCAGCGGCGTCGACATGCGGATGGCGGCCGACGTGGCGCGGCGCTATCGCTCCGCCTGCGGCCTGCCGGTGATGGCGCAGCCGAACGCCGGGCAGCCGGTGCTCGAGAACATGAAGGTCCTGTACAAGGAGACACCGGACCAGATGGCGGCGGGGCTGCCGGAGCTGCTTCGCGCGGGAGCGCGCATCGTCGGAGGCTGCTGCGGCAGCACGCCCGACCACATCCGGCTCCTGCGCCAGAGGCTCGATGCGAGCGCGGAGCGGCGCTAGGTATGAAGATCAAGCTGCCCGTGGACGAGGCGCAGGCTGAGCCGTTCCTCCCGGACCGCAAGCTCGACGGCTCCGGCGTCGGCATCAACTACGCCGATGCGCTGCTGAAGCCGGTCAAGCTGACGCTCGCGGACGGCCGCAAGGTCGCGTTCAAGCGGCGCGGCCTCAAGATCACGCTCGCGATCGGCGACAAGAGCGGAGAGGGCCTGCTGAGGCGCCTGGAGCACGGCCCCGACGTCCAGGCCGTGCTGCGCCAGGCGCTGCAGCAGGCCGCCCACGGCGCGGGCGCCCGCATCTTCTTCGAGGACGGCGCCGTCTATCTCGATCCCGACCCCTCTTAGTTCACCGCCTGGAGCACCAGGATCACGATCGCCACGATCAGGAAGATGATCAGGAGTTGCCGGATGTCCGGGTCGAGCGCGCCCGCGGACGGATCGACACGGAGAGCCTCGGCCCGCGCGGCCAGGTCGCGCAGCTCCCCGTCGTTCAGCGAGGCGAGCCCGGCGCGCAGCGCCGCGGCGTCGATCCCGGCTGTTTCGACGGCCCGCACGGCCTCGGGCCTCGAGAGCACGCTGGCGACGCGGGCGAGGTCGCGAGCCCGCCCGTCCGCTGCGGCCGATAGGGCTGCGCTCACGTCGCCGCCGGTCACCAGGTGTTCTGCGCTGCGGACGGAGGCCGCCGGCAGAAGTACGACTACCGCCACCAGACCGGCAAGGGCCTTCTTCATGCGATTCCTCCCGTAGCTGCCCGTCGTCCTTTTCAGTCCGAGCGGCTGCCCGATTTCAGCACAATCGCGCCCATTCGTCACCCTGCCGGTCCGGGGCGGAGGCCGGTCGTTCTGTCGCGGCTTGACGGGGACGCGACAATGCCGAGGAACGACGCTGATCGGAGGTGGGTGATGCGGATGGTTGTGGCTTCATGGCTCGGCCTGGCGGCGATCGCGGCGGGTCCGACGCTGACGCAGGCGGCGGACGCCCGACCGATCAAGCTCTACATCTCCGCCGACATGGAAGGCGTCGGGGGGGTCGTCACGCCCTACCAGGCCGATCGCAAGCAGGACGAGTGGGGCCGCTTCAGACGCTTCATGACGCAGGAGGTCGTCGCCGCAATCGAGGGGGCCCGGGAAGCGGGCGCCAGCGAGTTCCTGGTCTCCGACTCCCACGGCAGCATGGAGAACATCCTGATCGAGGAGCTGCCCGAGGGCACCCGCTTGGTCCGCGCGCGGCCGCGCCCGCTCGGAATGATGGAAGGCATCGACGCGTCCTTCTCCGGCGTCGTGTTCATCGGCTACCACGCAGCAGCCAACACGGAATCGGCGGTCCTGGCCCACACAGTCCGCGGCGCGATCGGCATTCGCGACCTCCGCGTCAACGGCGTCTCGGTCCCGGAGGGGGGCTGGAATGCCGCGATCGCCGGGCACTTCGGCGTGCCCGTGGCGGCGATCAGCGGCGATCAGACCGTCTGCAGGCAGGTCGCCGACATGGTAGGGCCGATCGAGACCGCGGTCGTGAAGCAGGCTCAAGGGATCTACGCCGCCACGGTGATGCCGCCCTCCGAGAGCCAGCGGCTGATCCGCCAGAAGGTGAAAGCCGCGGTCGCCCGGCTCTCGGGCTTCAAGCCATTTGCGGTCGGGACCCCGGTCACGATCGAGATCGAGATGGGCACCACAGCGGACGCAGAGATCTGGTCGTGGATGCCGGGCTTCAGGCGCGCGGCGAACACGATCCGCTACACGGCGAAGGACATGATCGAGGCGGCGCGCATCTTCGGGGTGATCGTGAACGCCAACCGGTACGAGGCCTACTGAGCGGCCTCCCGCTAGCGGGCCTCCTCGGCAGCGATCTGCTTCCGGTGGTGCTCGAGGTGCACCGCCACGAACTTCAGCGCGTGCGGCGCCGGCAGCGGCCGAAATAGGGATGGGTGAGCCGGCCGGCGCCGGCCTCGAAGGCTCGCGTCAGCTCGAGCTCGAAGCGCCGGGCACGCTCGCGGAGCGTCTCGAGCAGCGCTTGGCGCGAGCGCGGCTGCTCCCCAGGTCGCAGCTCGCGCACCGCCGGCGCGCCGCTGGGCAGCCGGCCTTCCTTGAGCAGCATCGGCAGGAAACGCAGACGGAGCAGGCGGCGCTTCCACCAGCTCGGCCGCACCCGCATCCCCGCTTCGCCGGCCAGCTCCCGAAGCAACGCGTCGTAGCTGAGCACCAGATGCTCGGCCACCTGGCCGGGACACCACTTGTCGGGGGCGGGCCTGCGCAGCCAGGCGACCTCATCCAGTCGTTCGATCTCGACGAGGACGCGTTCCAGCGCCTGGCAGTGCTCGCCGCACCGCAGGCTCCACTCGGCATTGAGGGCGGCGTTCAACGTCGCTGCGCTTCGCTGCGCCGAGCCACTTCAGGCCTCGCGCAATGCGCTCGCGATCGGCAGGCGCGCCGCGCGGAACGCGGGCAGCAAACCGCCGATCACGCCCATGACAGCCGCGAAGACGAGGCCGGCGCCGGCGATCGCGGGCGTCATGCGGAAGTCGAACGCAATCTCGCTGAAGCTCTGGGTTTGGCCGGTCCCCGTCGAGAAACCGTGCATCGGGAAGGCGAGCAGGCAGCCGACCAGACCGCCGAGGACCGCGAGAAACACGGATTCCAGGACGAACGAGAACAGGATCGAGCGCCGCGAGAAGCCCAAGGCACGCAGCGTTCCGATCTCACGGGTCCGGGCCGCCACGATCGCGTACATCGTGTTCATGGCGCCGAAGACGGCCCCCACGCCCATGATGAACGCCACGAAGCTCGCCAGGTTGCGCAGGATGCTGGAGAGCGGCCCCGCTTGTTCCTCGTAATACTTGCGTTCCTCGATTGCCTGGAGCTGCATCTGCGGGTTGCCGCGGATCCACTTGTCGAAGGCCGGGATCTCGGCCGGGTTCTTCATGCGCACGACGAGCGAGTTCGAGCCAGGCCCGCGCTGGAACAGCGCTCCCAGCACGTCGAAATCGCCCCAGACCTCGCTTTCGAAGGCTCCCCCGCTCGAATCGAAGACCCCGACGATCTGGAAGCGCTTCTGTTGGTACTTGACCGTGCCGCCCACGTGCATTCCCTGGATGCGTTGCGTGAGCTTGCGCCCGACGATCACCTCGTCGAGGCCGGCGGTGAAGCTGCGACCCTCGCGCAGCTCGATGCCGCCACGCACCTCGAAGCTGCGGGGGGTCACGGCGCGGAGCGTGACATTAGTGGGCATGCCGTCGGTGGTCTTTGGAAGGCTGATCACGACCACCCACTCCCAGGAGGCCTGCGGCTGCCCGTCGGGCCCGCGCGCGACGCGCTCGTCCACCAGGATCAGGTTCCGCTGGTCGATCGGGATGGCCGAGGTCAGCTCCGACGCCGAGCCGCGCTGGACGACGATGGCGTTGTCCGTGCGGCCGGTCGAGCGCAGCGCCGCCCGGAAGCCCTCGGACATGGCCATCAGCACGGCGAACACGGCCACCACCAGGGCGATGCCGCTGATCGCCAGCAGCGTCACCTGCCAGCGGACGCGGACGTTGCGGACGTTGTAGGAGAGCGGGAGGGGCATCGCGTGCCTCAGACCGTCCTGAGCATGTCGGTGATCCGCGCGCGGTAGGCTCCCAGGGCGGGAACGAAGCCGGCGGCGAGGCCCAGAAACAGGGCCACGGCGAAGCCGAGCACGGCCACCAGCGGCCGCAGGTTCAGCTCGGAAAGCCCGATGCCGGCCAGGGCATCCTTGATCCCGGGGGCATGGGTGAGCAGCCACATGGTCCCGTGGCTGCCGCCAATCCCGAGCGCCCCGCCCAGGATGCCGAGCAACAGGGCCTCGACCACGATCAGACCCATCACCCGCGTGCTGGAGAACCCGAGAGTCTTGAGCACGGCGATCTCGGTGCGCCGCTCGCGCACGGCCATGCTCATGGTGTTGGCGGTGACGAGCAGGATCGTGAAGCTGACGGCGAGGCCGATGCCGTTCAGCAGCAGCGCCAGGTTGCCGGCCATGGAGATGAAGCCCGCCGCGAACGCCTTCTCGGTCTCGGTCCGGCTCTGCGCGTCGCTGTTCTCGAACAGCGCGTCGATGGCCTTGCTGATCGTGCCCGCCTGGTCGGGGTCCTCGATCTCGACCCAATAGCTGCCCGCCCCGAGCTGTCGTCCGGTAGCCTCGTAGAGGTACTTGTGGTGGAAGTACATCACGTTGGTGTCCGTGCCCGGATGGCGCACGGGGTCGGCGTCGAAGATGCCGCGCACCACGAACTCGAAGGGTCCGTCGGGCTTGCGATAAGGCGGGATGAAGCTCTCGAGGAAGAACGTGTCACCCAGCTTCCAGCCGAACTTGTCGGCCAGCTTGCGTCCGATCACGCAGCCGCGCAGGTCCTCCAGGAAGGCCTGGTACTGGTCGGGCGGGAGCCGGTACTCAGGATACATCGCCAGGAAGGGTTCCGCCTCCACGGCCATGTTCGGGAAGAAGTTGCTCCAGTCCGTGGTCGAGTCGCCCTCTTCGCTCTTGCCCTCCTTCTTCGCGGGCAGCGAGCCGCCGAACCAGGAGTTGATCGACACCCGTTTCACACCGGGCACGGACTGAATCCGGTTCCCATACGAGAGCGGCAGGTTGAAGACCAGGCTCACCGCGTGGCGGGTGACCAGGCGGCTGGCGCTGGAGCTGTCCAGCAGGCTGTTCACCGCGGCCAGCACCGACTGCAGCGTGCAGAACAGGAAGATGCAGAGCCCCATCGCCAGCACCGTGCTGAGCGTGCGCACCCAGTTGCGCCGCAGATGCTTGAGGATGAAGGGAAGGTACTTCATTGGCGTCCTCGGATCGTGCTCAATACGCCGGGAGCGGCGCTAGCGTGTCGACCAGCACGCCCTTCTCGAGGTGACGCTGCTTGTGTGCGCGCTCCGCGGCCCGCGGATCGTGGGTCACCATCACGATCGTCTTCTTGAAGTCGCGGTTCAGCGTCTCCATCAGGTCGAGGATCTCGTGGGCGCTCTTCGCGTCGAGGTCCCCGGTGGGCTCGTCGGCGACCAGCAGCTTGGGGTCGGCCACGATCGCCCGCGCGATGGCCACGCGCTGCTCCTGGCCGCCCGAAAGCTGGCGCGGGTAGTGCTGGGCGCGGTCCGCCAGGCCCACGACCTTGAGCGCGGTCAGCGCCCGCTCCCGCCGCTCTTTTCTCGCAAGCCGCGTGAGCAGCAGCGGCAGCTCCACGTTCTCGAAAGCGGAAAGCACCGGAATCAGGTTGTAGAACTGGAAGATGAAGCCCACGTTGTGGCTGCGCCACTCGGCCAGCGCGCTCTCGCCGAGCTGCGCGACATCGGTGCCGGCCACGACGACCTTGCCCGAGGTCGGCCGGTCGATGCCCGCGATCAGGTTCAGCAGCGTCGTCTTTCCGGAGCCCGAGGGGCCCATCAGGGCGACGAACTCGCCCTCGGGCACCTCCAGGTTCATCCCGTCGAGGACGCTGATCTCGAGGCTGTCCCGCCGGTAGACCTTGCGCACGTCGCGCACGTCCACCATGGCAGGCGCCGACGCTTGAACGCTCATTTCTTGATCCTCACGCTATCGCCGTCGCGCAGCGACTCGGGCGCGCGCGCCACCAGGGTCTCGGATCCCACCAGGCCCTCCCGCACGACGATGCGTCCCTGGCGCTCGTTTCCCGTCACCACCTCGCGCTGGCGCACTCTGCCCTCGTGCACTTCGAACACGACGGGCTTGCCGCCGCGCGTGGCGATGGCTTCGCTGGGCACGCTCACCACGGGAGCTGCGGCCGGGCCCCCGGCCGCCTCCTTCTTCTCCGGCTCCAGGAACGTCACCTTGGCGCTCATCTCCGGCTTCAGGTTCTTGTCCTTGTCGAGGATCGTCACCTTCACCTGAACCGTGGCCTTGGTGCGGTCCGCAGTGGGGATCACCTGGCGCAGCACCGCCCTGTATCGGCTGTCGGGGAAAGCCTCGACGCTGACCTCGGCCGGCTGGTCGGCCGTGAGCTTGGCGACGTTGGACTCGCTGACGTCGGCTTCGACCTCGAGCGTGTCGAGGTCGGCGAGCGCCACGATGGCCCCGGACGACGTGGAGATGTTCACGCCTGGCGGGATCGGGGCGACACTCTCACCCACTTCCGCCATCTTCTTCACCACGGTCCCCGAGAACGGCGCCCTGATCACGGTGTTCTGATACTGGGCCTCCGCC
>Ga0214473_10010585_pt1 | contig 10832 bp, 7 predicted proteins | sample RVTome_7_FD_203509 | JGI IMG/M metagenome (GOLD analysis project Ga0214473, IMG submission 203509) | Soil microbial communities from uranium-contaminated site in the Upper Colorado River Basin, Wyoming, United States - RVT98D197 | ecosystem: Environmental > Terrestrial > Soil > Contaminated >... | reverse complement strand
GCGGATCGCCGCGCGCGGGGAGGCGCCGCCGGCGAACGCCAGGAACGGCAGCGCGAGCACGGGGAACGACTTCGTGGCGATCCCGGCGCCGAGCGCGAGCGCGGACGAGGACGGAAAGCCGCGCTCCACTAGCAGCACCGCGAGCAGCAGGAAGCCAAGCGGGATCGCGTCGAACTGCCCGTGCGCGCCGGTGATCAGCAGGCTCACCGGGTGGAGCGCAAAAAGCCACGCGGCAAACGGCGCGGCGAGGCCGAGAGCGGCCGCGCGCGCGAGCAGCGCCACGATACCGAGGTCGGCCGCGAGCACCGGCAGCTTGACATTGACCGCGAACGACCCGATGCCCGCGCGCTCGAGCCCGAGTGCCGCGGCCTCGATGGCCGCCCAGGGCGGCGGGTAGGGGTAGAGCCGCTCGGTCACGTAGGGGTTCCACGACTGGTCGAGCAGGTGGCGTGCCACCCGCTCGTAGCGCGCCACGTCCGCGACGCTGCCGTCGAACGCCAGGATGAAGGCGAGCCGCAGGGCGAGCGCGACGAGCACCGGCAGAAGCGCCGCGCGCGTCACCGCAGCGGCTCGCGTGGGTCGCGCGCGAAGACGACGGGAACCGCCCAGTCGATGCGCGAGGCGCCCAGCTCGGCCGAGAGCGCGATGCGCGCCTCACGCGCGGCGTCGCCGAGCGGCTTGCCTGCGGCGAGCAGCGAGTAGAGCTCGCGCGCGAACAGCGTCGCCGCCGCGTCCAGGACTGCGTACTGGTTGGCGACCACGGCCGGCACACCGCCGGCGACGAGCGCAGGCGCGGCGCCGCGGGTCCAGTCGCTGCGCCCGCCGCGCGCAGTCTCGCACGCGTTCAGGAACACGAGGCTCAGGCCCCGCTGGCACACGACCTGCCGGAGCGCCTCGGCGCCGAGCGGGCGCGGGCCGCCTCGCTCGTCCTCCAGCACCAGGAAACCTTCGCGCTCGGCCTCGTCGAAATGGCCGTGGCCGACGAAGTGCAGCACGTCCACGTCGCCCGCGGCCAGCCGTCGCTGCAGGGCCGCGGCCGTCGGACGCGTCACGATCTCGACCTCGGCGCGCCCCGCGTCCACGAGCGAACGGAACGCCTTGCGGAGGTCGCTCGTCTCCGTGCGGGAGTCGAGCGGCTCGCGGCCGCGCGGCCGCGAGGCCACCACCAGCACGCGCAGCCGGCCGCGGCGTCGGGCCTTCGAATCCGCCGGCACCGCGGTGTGGGCGTTGCGGACGAAGTTGACGGACGAGGTGGCGAGGAACTCGCGTCGCGACGGGTCGAAGGCGAGCTCCCAGGGCTTGTCCGCCACCCAGTCGAGCATCGAGGTGAACACGAGGTCGAGCGGGCCCCGCTTCCGGCGCGCACGGGCCACGTCGTAGAGGCGCCTCAGGTCGCCCGGCAGCAGCGTCTCGAACAGATCGCGGCCGAACGCCCGCAGCTCGGCGCCCTGCGGAAGCGAGCGGCCGCGTCCGCCCCCTTCGAGCACGGCGAGCGTGCGCTCGTGGAGCCGGATGATCCGGCGCCAGCGCTGTCCGTCCTTGCCCCCGCGCCGCGGGAACGGCGCGAGCACGCGCGCGCCGCGGTAGGTCGCCAGGATCGCGCCTTGCTCCCCGGCGGGGTCCGGCGCCAGCACGAAGAGCTCGAAGAGGTCCGCCGGGCCTCGCGCTCTCGCCACCTTGCTTAGCGCCGCGGTCGCTCGGGCCGGTCGCGCCCCTCGCGGCGCTCGCGGCGCGGCCGCTCCGGCCGCGGGGCCGCGGCGCGCCTCGGGTCCGGGCTCGGGCGCTCGTCCAGGAATCGGCGGCAGGCGTGCTCGAAGCGCTCCACGAGCGCGCGGCCCTCGGCCCCCGGCAGCGGGCCGAGGCGCTTCCACGCGTTCTGCGCGGTCTCGATCTCGGTGGCCGCGGCGTTCCAGCGCTGCTCGACGGCCTCACGGCCACCGATCGTGTTCGACGCGAGCGCGTCGCGCAGGCGCGCGGCGAGGTCGGAGGCGCTCTCGGCCGCGCCCGCGGCCTTCGGCGCCAGGCTCTCGAGCAGGCCCTCGACGCGCGCCGCGAGCTTCTCGGCTCGCCGCCGGCTGGCCTCGGGATCGAGCTCGCTGCCCTGGAACGCGCGCGGGTAGAGCTCGAGCAGGCGGTCGCGCACGCCGAAGAAGCGCTCGTCGAGCGCCTTCAGCTCGTCCTGCGGCAGGCCACCCGCCTGGCGCCACGCCGTGTGCGCGGCCTGTACGCGCGCGACGATGTCGTCGGGCGGCTCCGGGGCCGGGGCGTTCGCCGGGGCGAGCGCCTCGAGCTCCGCGCAGATCTGCTCGCGAGCCTGGCGGGCGGCTTCCCGCGCGTGCGCGTCGCGGTTTTTGTAGCGGTCGAAGAACAGGTCGCAGGCGGCGCGGAAGCGATTGAAAACGGCGTCGGCGCGGCTCTTCTTGACGGGGCCGATGGCGCGCCACTCCGCCTGAAGCGCCTTGATCCCGGCCGTGGCCTCCTCCCACTGCGAAGACGCGGCGAGCGCCTCGGCTTTCTCCGAGAGAGCTTCCTTCTTTGCCAGGTTCTGCTCCCACTCGCGGCTACGCTCACTGCGGTGCTCCGAGAAGCGCGTGAAGAAGCGGTCGCACGGCTTTCGGAAGCGTTCCCAGACCCGTTGCGACACGGCCCGCGGCACCGGGCCGATCGCCTTCCACTCGGTCTGCAGCACGCGCAGCGCCTCGGCCGTTTTCACCCAGTCGCTCGATTCCGCGAGCACCTCGGCCTTTTCGACCAGGGCTTCTTTCTTCGCCAGGTTCGCCGCGTGCTCCTCGGCCTGCTTCGCGAGGTACGCATCGACCTTCGCCTTGACCTGGTCGCGCGCCGCCTTGAAGCGCGTCCACAGCGCCTCGCCCTTGTCCTTGGGAGCCTCCTTTGCCAGCTTCCAGCGCCGGTCGAGCTCGTGGAGCACGCTCGCGGCGCGCTCGAGGTTCGGTTCCGCGACGAGCGCCTCGGCGCGCGCCGCGAGCTCCTCCTGTACCGACACGTTGGCGAAACGCTTCCACTCCACGTCTTCGCGCAGCTGCTGCAGCAGGGGGTAGAGCTGGCGCCGCGCGGTTTCGAGCCGAGCCAGGAGCTGGTCGCGCTCGCGCCGGGACAGGAAGTGTCCGGGGTGCGCGAGTGCATCCTTGATCTCGCGCAGGGCGTGGTCCGTGTCGCGCAGCGACGCTTGGGCGCCGCTCGCGAGCACGGCCTCGGCGCGGCGCGCGAGCGCTTCGAGCGCGTCCACGTGCGCACGTTCCTTCGCGACGAGCTCCGCGCGCTCCGCCTCGGCGCGCGAGCGCAGTCCTGAAGCGACCGCCTCCCACCGCTCGCGCAGCTCCGGGAACTCGACCCCCGTTTGTGCTTCGCGCCAGCGCGCCGCGAGGTCGCGGAAGCCTGTCTGCGCGGCAGCCGGCTCCAGGACAGCGAGCGCTTCGGCTTCCGCGACGAGAGCGGCGAGCGCGTCGCGGCGGGCCACGAGCGTCTGGTCCAGCTCGCCGCGCGCCTGCGCTTCGTGCGCGGCGAGTGCCGCGGCCTCGCGCTCTCGCGCCGCGGCGACGTCCCGCTCGAGCGCGGCCCGGGCCTCCTCGTAGGCGCGTCGCTCGGCCTCCTCGTCCCCAGCCGTCGGGACGGCCCGCGCCACGGCCGGCGCCATGGCGGGTTCGCCGGTCTCGATGCGCGCGCGGGCGCGGCGAGACGCGGCCGGCACGCGAGCCTTCGCGGCTACGGCCTTGAGCGCGTCGGGATCGGAAAGCCGGTCGACCGCCGCCACGGCCAGGGCTTTCTGCTCGAGGTTCTGTGCGAGGCCGAGCAGCGTCGCGCCGTCCTCGATCCGGCCGAGCGCCACAAGCCGGGTCCTGGGGTCGGAGGCCTCGCGCACCACGCTCGCGAGCGCCTTCGGATCGGCGAGCGCGTGGATCGCAGCCTCGCGCACGGCGGCGTGCGTGGCCCCCTTCGCCACGCTCGCGAGGTGCTTGGTCTCGCGCAGGGCCAAGACGGCCGACCGCGCCAACGCCTCGTCCGGCTCGTGGATCGCAGCGTGGACGAGCTGGCCCGCCGCCTCCTCGCGCACCCCGAGATCGGCATCGGCGCCTGCGATCTCGGCGAGAACGGCGACTTCGGAGAGCCGTTTGACGGCCGCACGCCGCACGCGGGCATCCGCGTCTTCGCGCGCGAGCGCCAGCACCAGCGCGTGATCCGACGCCGGCAGTCGCAGCACCGCCTCCGCGCGTACGGCGGGGTCGGCGTGCTGCCACTCGGGCCGGCCGCGAAACCGGTCGATGAGGGTCTTGAGGGTCGTCTCCGCCAGGGCTGCCTCCGGGCTCCCGACTATAACTCCAACGCCTGCCCTTGCGCCGCCGCTACCGCCCCGCCGCGTCCAGCTGCTCGATCGTTGCCGTGGAGGCGGGGCGGGCCTGTTGCAGGCGGTGAGCTACCGCCTCGGCCTGGCGCATTACTCGCAGGATGTTGCCGTTCGCGAGGCGGGCGAGGTCCTCCTCGCTCCAGCCGCGCCTCAGCAGCTCGGCGAAGAGCCTCGGGTAGCCGGACACGTCTTCGAGGCCCTCGGGCCAGGCGTCGTTGCCGTCGTAGTCCCCCCCCAAGCCGACGTGCTCGACGCCCGCGACCTTGCGCACGTGCTCGACATGATCGGCCACCTCGCCGAGCGTGACCTTGATCGCAGGCATGCGCGCCTTGAGCTCCTGCCACAACGTCTGCCGCGCCGCCGGGTCCGCGAGGCGGCTCACGCGTTCGTCGTACTCCTTCCACAAGGGCATGCTCGCGCGCGCGAACTCATTCGAGACGAACGCGTTCACGAAAGTGATCATCACCACCCCGTCGTTCGCCTTGAGCGCGCGAAGCACGTCGTCCGGAATGTTGCGCGGGTGATCGCACAGGGCGCGCGCCGAGGAGTGCGAGAAGATCACCGGCGCCTCGCTCACGCGCAGCGCGTCCTGCATGGTGGCTGGCGAGACGTGCGAGAGGTCCACCAGCATCCCCAGTCGGTTCATCTCGCGCACGACCTCCTCGCCGAAAGGCGTGAGGCCGCCGTGGCGCGCCGCGTCGGTGGCGGAGTCGGCCCAGTCGAGCGTCTTCGAGTGCGTGAGCGTCATGTAGCGGACGCCGAGCTCATAGAAGGCGCGCAGCGCCCCGAGCGAGTTCTCGATCGCGTGGCCGCCTTCCATGCCGAGAAGCGACGCGACGCGTCCTGCTCGCATCGCCCGCTCGACCTCGTCGGCGCTAGCGGCGAAAGCGAGCGCGTCCGGATAGCGCGCGATCACGCGCCGGGCGATGTCGATCTGCTCGAGCTGGGTGGCCGCGGCCACGGTCTGGAACGGAACGTATACGGACCAAAACTGCCCGCCCACGCGTCCCTCGCGCAGTCGCTCTAGGTCCGTGTGGCCCGGGGTGCGGCGCCGCAGGTCATAGGCCAGGACGTCCCGCGGCGCGGCGGCGCTCTCGCGGATGGCCCACGGCAGGTCGTTGTGCCCGTCGATCACGGGATGGCGCGCGAGGATCGCCTTGGCTCGCTCGAGCGGATCGTCGGCCGCGACGCAGGGCACGGCCACGAGCAGCGCCAGGCCGCAGAAGATTGCGGAGCGATTGAACGAGTGTGAGCCGTCCTGCGTCTTAAGCATACAAGGCGCAGTCTAGCCGACGAGGGAGACTTGGTGCAGCGCGCGTCCAACTCGTTGAACGAATCTCCAGAAGGACGACTGCTGGCGCTGCGCTTTGGACCCTTCGAGCTCGACGTACGGAGCGGTGAGCTGCGCCGCAACGGCACGACGGTGCGTCTCCAGCCTCAGCCGCTCAAGGTCCTGCTGCTGCTGGCCGGGCGTCCCGGCGAGGTGGTGACGCGCGAGGAGATCCAGAGCGAGATCTGGCCCGCCGGCACTTTCGTCGACTTCGAGCAGTCGCTCAACTTCTGCGTCCGCCAGATCCGCGCGGCGCTGCGTGACGACGCCAACGCGCCCCGCTACGTCGAGACGCTGCCGCGGCGAGGCTACCGCTGGGTGGCCGGCCCGGTGCAATCGGAGTCGGCGCCCGCTGTGGTGCGCGAATGGCCACGGCCGCTCGCCGCGGAGCCCGCCGCGCGGCCGGGCGAGGCGAGCTCCGGCGAGACACCCGCGGCCGTCGCGCCGCAGCCCTTCCCCGCGCGCTGGCGCGTGCTCGTTGCCTTCGCCGCGCTCGGTCTGCTGGCGCTCGGCGCGCTCGCGGTGTTCGCGCTCCGCGAGCGCAAGCCGTCCGTCCCGCCAGCGTCGCCCGTGTTCCAGCGGATCACCTTCCGCCGTGGAGCGGTGAGCTCGGCGCGCTTCGGGCCCGACGGCCAGTTGGTGTACTCCGCCGACTGGGACGGCGCGGGCTGGGTGCTGCACGTGGCGCGCTCCAACCCGAGGGACTCGAGCGCGCTCGACATCAAGGACGCGACGGTCGTGGGAATCTCGGCCGGCGGCGAGGTGGCATTCCTGAAGGCGGGCGTCCTCGCGCGCGCGCCGCTCGCGGGCGGGCCCGCCAAGGACATGCTCAGCGACATCGCGGCCGCGGACTGGAGCGCCGACGGCCGGGACTTCGCGGTGAAGCGTTCGGAGGGCACTCGCTCCCGCATCGAGTTCCCGGCAGGCCGCGTCCTGGCCGAGACCGCCACGCCCCGGGGCCGCGTGCGGATCTCGCCCGACGGACGCCACGTCGCGTTCACGGAGCACCCCGTGCTGAACGACGACCGGGGCCTGGTCGTGATCCTGGACCGCGCCGGGAGGCGCGTCGCGACGACTCCCGAGTGGGCGAGCCTCGAGGGCCTGGCCTGGTCCCCGAGCGGGGCCGAGGTGCTGTTCACGGCCTGCGAAGCCGGCGCCGACAACTCGCTGCGGGGCCTCTCGCTCGAGGGCCGGGTGCGCGTGGTGCTGTCGAGCACGGGCCGGCTGGTGCTGCACGACGTGGCGCCCGACGGGCGCGTGCTGCTCGAGCGGGCGACCGTTCGCTCCGAGGTCGTCTTTCATCGCGCCGCCGCGAAGGAGGACAAGGACCTCTCCTGGCTCGACTACTCGGCGGTCGCCGGGATCAGCCCGAGCGGTGACACCGTCCTCTTCTACGAGAGCGGCGAGGGCGGCGGCCCCGAGTACACCACCTTCCTGCGCCGCAGCGACGGCTCGCCGCCGGTGCGCGTCGGCATGGGGCGCGCGCTCGATCTCTCGCCCGACGGCCGCCTGGTGCTGTCGGTCGACATCCGCAACGCCACCGCGCTGGACCTGACGCCCACGGGTCCCGGCGAGATCCGCAAGGTCCGGATCCCCGTTTTCGTCGCTCACGACGACGCCGGGTTCCTCGCCGACAGCCGGAGGATCTTCGTCACCGGGCGCGACGCTTCGGGACGGCGGGCGACCTGGCTCACGGACATCGACGGGAAGGACCCGCGCGCGCTGCCCCTGCCAGAGGGTCGTTTCCTCCGGCAGAGCACGTTCTCGAACGACGGCACGCGCTTCGTCGCCTCGTGCCCCGACGCGGGCGGCTCATGCAGCTACGACAGCCTGTCGGGCCGGCCGACACCGATTCCCGGGACGGAGAAGGGCTGGGTGGCCGTCGGGATTGACGCGAGGGGCCGCATCTACTATCGGGGCCGGATGGTCGGCCAGTCGGACCGGCTGCTGCGGCTCGAGCCGGCCACGGGCCGCGTGACGGAGCTCGCCGAGCTCGCTCCGCGCGACCGCGCCGGAGCGTTCGGCGTGTTGGACGTGACGGTCGCGGCGAGCGGCGAGGCGTGGGCGTACACGCTGCTGCGCCGGCTGTCCGATCTGCACGTCGTGACGGGCCTCCAGTAGCACTCGGTTCAATCCGCAGGCTGTTCGTTCAACCTCGTGGAGCGCGCGCCCACGCGCGCCACACCCGCCTCCTCGTCCCCCCACTCACAACTCGCCGCAAGCCACTGCGTGGGCTCGCGTTCGCGGCTCATCGCAAGATCGCCTACGCCTGTGCCCAACTCAGGCAACTGCGCCGCCCGGCCCGCCGTCTCCTCGTCCAGCAACAAGCCGCCACAGCCGTCGAAGGCGGGCGATGCGGGGGACTTGCCGCCGCCGTGAGGAGGACGCCATGCTGCGCAGGGTCGTGCTGGCAGTCGCCGGGCTCTCGATGACCACGGCCGCATTCGCCTCTGAGATCCCCGTCAGCGAGCTCCCCTCCACGCCGTTCGTGAGCGGGTCAGAGCCGGCCGCGCCGGCCCTCGTCCCGGCCGCGAGGCCGGCGCCCGCGGCGCGCCTGGTGTGGCTCGATCCGGCGAGCGCGGCTTTGGGCACCGACGCCATGGTGAGGCCGGAAGTGACACGCCTGCTGCGCGCCATGGGCGTGACGGCGTCCTGGCGCCGCGGCGAACCGCAGGAGCTGGCCCTGCCGGGGGAGCTTCGCATCATCTTCCTGAACCGCGCCGCGGAGCGCGAGCACGGCGTGCCCGTGCTGGGCGCGACGCCCTCGAGCTTCCAGGGCGAGAGATTCGTCTGGGTCCACGTGCCGAACGTGCGTGCGGCGGCGGGCGTCTCCAGCGAAAGGACCGGACCGAGCCTCGACCTCCATTCGACGCGTCGGCTCGGGCTCGCGCTCGCGCGCGTCATCGCGCACGAGGTCGTCCACGCGCTGGCGCCCGAGCTGCCGCACGGCCGCGGCCTCATGTCGGCGCGGCTCGACCACGGCATGCTGACGGCCGCGAGCATCGCGATCGACCCGCAGGTGGGCGTCGCGGTTCGCGCGGCTCTCGCCGGAGCCCCGCCCGCCGCACGCCCGGCCGACACGATCCTGGCCGTCGAGAGTACCTATAGGGAGCCCTACCGATGAGCAGCCAAGCCGAAGCCCCCGTTCGTGCCCTGCGTCCCGTCGCGACGCCACGCCTCGCCTCAACCCGCTTCGCAGCGGCTCGAATCGCACCGCTCGGCGTGCCGTCCGAGCCGCGGCCGACCCGGGCGCGCACGCCGATCGAGCTCACCGTGGAGGTCCTGCGCGGCCCGTTCCGGCCCCTGATCGTCTGGGGGCTGTTCTGGGGCCCGCGTCCCTTCTCGGAGCTGATGCGGCACGTCCCGGACGTCACCAAGCGCGCCCTACGGCGCGAGCTCGTGGAGATGGAGCGGATCGGCCTCGTCGTGCGAGACGTCCGCCCGGACACGAACCGCAAGGCGTTCTACGCGCTCAGCCCGTTCGGCGAGTCGCTGCGGCCCGTCGTCGGCGCAATGTACGAGTGGGGGCTGCTCTGCGCTGAGCCTCGGCGCTCGCGCGACGAGCGAACCCGGTCGAGAGCCGGCGCGTAGCGCGCTCGAGCCGCTGGCGCCGCCGGGCCTGCCGGCTCAGTGGACCTGCGCGAGCGCCTTTCGGGCCATCTCTCCCTGGGGCGTCGCCGGAGCGAGCTCCAGCACCCTGGCGAGGTCGGCGCGGCACTCCTCGGTCCGGCCGAGCTGCAGGTACGCGAGGCCGCGGCGGTAATTCTCGTACTCGGCCCGCGCCTCGGCGAGCCGCCCTTCGCGCTCGGCGGCCTCCGCGCTGGCGAGGGCGTCCGCGACCTCGGGCGAAACGGCCGTGGTCGCCGCCCTGTCGAGGCGGACCTCCAGCGTGGGTCGACGCGACTGCTCGGTGACCGAGAGCGTCACACGGCGCGAGAGGTAGCCGTCGGCCGACACCTCGACCTCCCAGTCGCCGCCGGTCAGGCCCAGGATCGCCCACTTGCCCTTCGAGTCGCTGCGCAGCGAAATGCCTCCCCGGCCCGGCAGCTCGAGCTTCACGCTCGCTCCCGACAGCGGCTGGCCGGCGGCATCCATCACTTTGCCGTCGAGCCGGCCGGTGCCCGCACGCCAGTCCTGGGCCGGCAGGAGCCGTGGGGCGCTCATGATCGCGACGACGACAGCCAGGCCGGCGAGTGCCTTCGCTCTCTCCGGCAGTTACGTGAAATGCCTCATTTCCAGACCTGACCCCTCTCGCGTCGCCAGCCCGCCGAGCCCTCCTCGTCGCCGATGAACGCGAGCGCGCGGGCGGCGAGCTCGCTGGACCCGGCGCCGGGCGCGGCCCGGCTCATCTCGACGAGCACGCGTCGGCTCTCGGCGAGCGGAGCGCCGCGCAGCGCCCGGACGATCGCGAGGCTCGCGTAAGCGCGGGCGTGGTTCGGGAAGGCGTGGATCTCTGCGCGCAGGGCGGCCTCCGCTTGCTCGTGGCGCCCGAGGCGGGCGAGCAGGTCGCCCCGCACGAACTCGAGCCACGGGACCGGGCCGAGGCTCGCGCTCCCGGCGCGCACGCCGTCCAGGCGCTCGAGCGCCGCTCTCGGGTGCCCGCGGCGGGCGGCCACCTCGGCCTGCACCACGGCGGCGCGGGCCAGGGCGCCCGGGTCGCTCGCCACGAGCGTCGCCTCGCGCTCGGCCAGATCGAGATTCCCGCCGGCGAGCGCCACGCTCGCGAGCAGCTCGTGGGCCGCATCGCTCTCGACGCCGATCGCACCCTCCGCGGCCGCGCGGGCCTCCGCAAGGTCCCCCATCTCGAGGTGGATGCGTGCCACGGTGAGCGACAGCGGGACCGCGAGCTCCGGGGCCTTCTCGATGGCCTTGCGGTACGCCGTCACCGACTCGCGGTAGCGGCCGAGCCGCCCGAGCGCGGCCGCGCGCTCCGTCAGCGCGTCCACGAAAGCAGGGTTCTCCGCGAGCACACGATCGAACGCGCGCACCGCCTCCTGGTCCTTGCCCTGCTGCACGAGGCCGAACGCCCCTCGGGCCGCGACGTAGCTCGCGATGCGGTCGCGCGGGTTAGGCAGGGCGGACGCGGACTCCGGGGCCGCCGCGCCGCCCGCCAGATAGCCGAGGCTCCTCAGCCGCTCG
>Ga0214473_10010584_pt1 | contig 10834 bp, 16 predicted proteins | sample RVTome_7_FD_203509 | JGI IMG/M metagenome (GOLD analysis project Ga0214473, IMG submission 203509) | Soil microbial communities from uranium-contaminated site in the Upper Colorado River Basin, Wyoming, United States - RVT98D197 | ecosystem: Environmental > Terrestrial > Soil > Contaminated >... | reverse complement strand
ATTGAGGAAACCTACGAAGCGGGACTTGTCCTGCAGGGGAGTGAAGTCAAGTCATTGAGAGCCGGCCGGGCTAACCTGGCTGATAGTTTTGCGCAGGTTAGAAACGCTGAGGTTTTCTTATACAATATGCACATAAGTCCGTACGAGTTTGATACTATCGTGCGACCCGATCCCAAGCGTGTACGAAAGCTATTGCTGCATAAAAAGGAGATCAGAAGGCTGATCGGAAAGACAGAAGAAAGAGGATACACGCTGATTGCGCTGAAAGTCTACTTTTCCGGCAAGGTTGCCAAGGTTGAGCTGGGATTAGGTAAAGGAAAGAAGCTCTTTGACAAAAGAAGAGAGATGGCAGAAAAAAGCGCCAAACGCGAAATCGAACGAGCAATAAAAGAGAAAAACCGATAAGGCCGACGAACGTCGAACGTCGAACGAAAAACCCAGAGCCTTATGCACTCGGCCTTCGACATTGGACGTTCGACATCCGACAACGGTTTTCAATCTTGGGGGCGAAAGGTTTCGACGGGGATAGTTTGGCAAGAGTGGCAGGCCGAGGTCCAATTCCTCGCAAAACAATTGGAACTTACTATAATTGGCAACGAACAACTTGCCCTAGCTGCTTAACAGCAGCTACGTCAGCTAAAGTTTGTCTGTGGCTTTAGATCTGGCGTCGTAAGCAGACTACCTCTTCTCTTGTACCTGTTAGGAGAAAGAGGGAATCCTTAGCAGGTTAGCGCCTGAAAATCCTGCCTGTGGGAGTTTCAGAGGCGAAATCAAAACACAGAACTAAGCTTGTAGAAACTCTTGTGGCTCTATCTTCGGACCGGGGTTCGATCAAACGGTCGCCTGTAGCGGTAACGCTACACGGAAAAACGAGGCTTACATCGGTGAACCCTAAGTCTGCCTTGGACTTGCAAAAATGCTTCTGGTTGTCATTCTGAAGGACCCTGAGCGAAGTCGAAGGGGACTAAAGAATCTCGTTTTGAATAGGACGAGATGTTGTAGCAAGTCAGGCAGATACGGCAACGCCGAGGGGTCTTGGCCATGGAATTGCCAAGCCAAGGCCCTGTAGAGACTTACATAGCTGTTCCTGCCCAAAGTGGGCAAATCTAACGCAGCTATTACACGCCTCGCTTCCCAAAAGCACGGGAAGAAGACATAGTCCACTGCCGGCAGAAATGCCGGAAAACAGGTCCCCGCGCCTCCACCAAACAAAAAAGAGACTCTTAACCGAGTCTCTCTTTTTGTTTCCAGCCCTTGAAACCGAAAGCACAATGAAATCTCATAAGACCTTGCAGATGCCAATCTTTGCTTGGCGCACCGAAGCACGATTGAGGAACTACATAATTATGCCAAGTTTTCTTTGACTGGCAATACTAAATCAAATAGAATGTTGGCAATTATGCAACTAAGACAGAAGTGAGGGTTGAGAACAGAACAAAAGAAAGAAAGGTTGCTCTGTGGAGATAAAGTTCTCTCGGCATGCGAAAAGAAGGGCAAGACTATACAAAATTCCGGAGCCCACGGTTCTACGGGTTCTTGGGAAAAAGGAGCTGACTGATGGGCATCACGAGATTACGGAAAATGTTGAAGGATTCAACTATCCGTTGAAGATCGTGGTTACGGTTCAAGATGATATAATAACGGTAGTAACGAACTATCCTTTGAAGAAAGGAAGAAAAGGATGAAAGTGTACTATGACGGTGAAGTCGATGCCTTATATTTAAAGTTGGGAGACGAGACACCTGACGGGGTTATTGAGATTTCTGAAGGTGTGAATTTAGATACAAGTTCTGAAAACAGGATAGTGGGCATAGAAATCTTAGATGCCTCTAAAAAAATGGATTTAAAAACAGTACTATCTTACACTCTTGAGCTTGATAAGGATTTAATACCCAAGAAGACTGCTTAATGAGTCATCAACCGATGGCAGATTGATCTGCAACAATAAATAAACCAAACGTTGGCGATCATGAATAAAGATACAGGTAGATGCTTAGCGGAAGAACAAATGAATTAAGAATCCGGCCTCCGGTGATCCTCATCGTTCGACTAATATGATGAAAGAATCAATGACTCAAGCTATTCAGAACGAGTTGTCACAAATTGGGGAGTCGGAAGATGTCACCGTTCTGTATGCCTGCGAATCAGGGAGCCGGGCATGGGGTTTTGAATCTATCGACAGCGACTACGACGTTAGGTTCATCTATTTGCGACGGACTTTGCGGTACTTGAGCATCAAACGCCAAAGGGATGTTATCGAGAAGTCTCCGGACAACGGAATTGATGTATCGGGCTGGGATTTGATCAAGGCATTGGAACTGTTCCGCAAGTCTAATCCGCCATTGCTCGAATGGATTCAGTCACCAATCGTTTATCGCTCTACGTCAGCGCTGGTCGAAAGGCTGCAAGGACTTCTGCCTCAGTATTATTCTCCAAAGGCATGCATGTACCATTACCTTCACATGGCGGACGGAAATTTCCGCGAGTACCTAAAGGGAGCGGAGGTATGGACAAAGAAATACTTCTATGTGCTACGTCCTGTTCTCGCTTGCCTGTGGATAGAGAAAGGACTGGGGGTAGTCCCAACAGAGTTCCATAAGCTGCTTGAGGGGGTCGTGACCGACGGAGCCCTAAAGGACGAGATCGACGCTCTGCTCACTGCAAAGAAAGCGGGAATGGAACTCAGAAAAGGTCCACGCAACGAAGTCATTTCTTCCTTCACCGAGCAACAAATACTCAGGCTGAATGGCGCCGGCCAGCGGTCAGCAGGCACCAGCGACCCCTCAGCCCTGAATCGGCTTTTTGCTGATGTTTTGGTGGAAGTAAATGGAGATAGCATCGAAGAATGCAATGCCGCGGGTGCTTAACAAGTCGTGCCTGATCGTGTGCGTTGGGCGGTTTAGATAATTTCTGCTATTAAGTAGAAGGGAGTAAGTGGCATGAAGATCCATTACGATGCTGTGAGCGATGCTTTATATATAGAGTTCAAAAAAGCCACAGTAACTACGAAGCGTATCGATGAAGATGCTGCAATTGACTACGACGAAGAAGGCCGTGTTGCAGGAATTGAAATACTCTCTGCGCAGGAGCGGGTTCCTCCTTTGTCATCATCCGGCGTGACTGGATGATCCACAAAATGCATACTTCGCTTTCAGCTCGATAAAGCTATTCTCTTGTGATATTTTTTGAATCAGAACAGAAGTGCAATTGCCAAAAAGAGCGCTTTTTCGCGGGCTCTGCAGGGGGGGAAAGAATCATGCAACCAACGGGGGCAAGAACAGCACCTAGGTCTTTGATAATAGACGAGTCAAAGACACCAATGGTCGGTAGCAGGCCAAAGCTTTTGGATCGTCTTCGCGAAGCACTGCCATACTTTCCGACATTCGTTCGCAACGCACCTTTTGGAGGGCGGTTACGATATCCGAACGGTCCAGGAACTACTGGGTCACAAAGACGTGAAGACGACGATGATCTACACACATGTTCTCAATCGCGGGCCGCTTGGGGTTCGAAGCCCTATCGACACGCTTTGAGGTACGACGCTGGCGTCTTATGCCGATCCGCATAAGACGCCATGATAAACGAAGCACTCCAGAACGAAAACAACCCGTTAGCTCAGTGGCTAAGGCGGAAGTGATTTTTTTTCACAGGCGTCTTATATGGCACTCATAACAGCCTTTGGGTTGTTATGCCGGATCAATATAAACAATGTTCGGATGACCGACAGCCGCGCTGCTCGCAAGGGGTGGTCAGAGAGGCGTACGATTCTATGTCCACCCCAAGGATCAAGACCGTTCGCGAGCAGATAGCGTGGTCCTATGCGAACCTCGCTCGAGCCGACGCGGCTCTTGAAGATGGGGCGCGTCAGTACGGTAAGGTGCACCACATCATTCGCGCCAAGCTGTATCGCGGCCTGGTCTCGGGTGAGATGTCGATGCGCTCCCTGTTTCATGATGAGCGACTCAAGATGACATTGCCGCAGGCCTGCTATTACTGCGGCAGCAACGACAATCTCGCGGTCGATCATCTGATTCCGCGAATCAAGGGCGGAGCAGACGAGGCCGACAACCTCATCTGGGCGTGTCGCAGCTGCAACAGCTCCAAGCAGGGTCGAGACATGCTCGAATGGATGAACACAAAGGGCGAATTCCCTTCCATTCTGCTCTTGCGGCGCTATCTGAAGATCGTCGCTCGTCACTGCGAGCAGCGGAACTGCATGGACGTCGACTTGTCCGAGGCGCGGGAACTGGAGTTGCCGTTCGACCTGTCGTTACTGCCAACGGAGTTCCCGCCTTTGCCCGGACTCCGGCGGTGGGTCTATCCGATCACGTGATGGGCGGCATTCCGAACAGCGGTTTAGAGCTGTCTCGCTACGCTCGCAGCTCAAACCGCGCGTGTTATATGTAGGAGACTAAGTGATGAAAGACATCGAAGCGATCATGAATAAACTTGCCGGAGATTCTGATACCATCATAATTAACCCCGAGACGCTGGAGGAGCTGAAACGTTCTGGGGTTCCTTTCGACACCGTTCCAGCCCCTACTATTGAACAGCTATTTGAACGGAGAAAGCAAAATGCATTTTTGAAGATACAGCAGCTTCCCTCTCTTCCAGAAGGGCTACCACCGGCTGTGCAGGCCCTTTATCAAGAGATTATGGAATGCATTTTCTTTGGCCTGAATGGGACCGCCATTACAATGTCCGCAATCCTTATTGAATTTGTTCTCAAGCACGCGACTTTCATAAAGGAGGCCGGAGGGTATCAAAAGGCCGACCCTCAAGACTGGGATCAATTCGAGAACATGGAGCTTGCTCCTGCCATAAACCGCGCCAAGAGAGCTGGCGTACTGGACGCGAAGATGGCAGAAAGACTCGATTCTTTTAGAAAGACAATCAGAAACCCATACAGCCACTACAATATCAAAAAGATCACCCAGGGTGTTGTCGCCGAAAAAGTAAAGCAGGTGGACACGAAGACCGGGGAGGTATCGGAGGTCGATCTGGAGGCAAAAGACCACCCCATGATCCAAGCGCAGGTCAAACCGTGGGTTGATGAACAGAGTTTGCTGGCTGTTTTTAATTTTGCTGACGAGGTGGTCAAGTATCTCTTACGTCAGATTCAAACATAGCATATAACAAGGGCTTGCAGCGAATCGCAGAAAAGCCGACTCTCGCTGAAGCCCGGCGTTATCCGGCACAAGAAGATCTTGTTATTGACAAGTAATACCCCGGGAGGTAACATTTAGTAATGGGAAAGGTCCGGCGAGGTGGGTTTGTATTTTTCTCATGGAAAGGTGATCATGGTCCTCAACATGTACATGTTTATGAAGATGGCAAACTCATTGTGAAATGGGATGTTGAAAACCAGAAGGCCATGAAAGGCAAGCCAACCAAGAGAATTCTTGAACTGATCGGCGAGTTGCAGAATGAGGAGTTGATATGAAGATTAGTTCGGTTCATTTCAACAATCGAAGAAAAGGATTCGAGATTAAGACTCGTTCCCAGAGTTACTGGTTTCCGTATGTCAAACTTGATATTCAACCTAAATCAGGAGACAAAGTGCTTCGTGCTTCAGTAGATGCTGAGCTGAGCAATGAAGGTTTCGTCTATGCTCTTGAGTCAGGTGAAGAGGGAACTGTTCATATTGAACAGGTTCTTGAGTATAACCGAGATCCTTCTTATATGCGAGATATCTTGCTTTATAAACTCACATTGGAAGCTCAGAAACGAGTGAACACGAGCCCTTTGAGCAAGCGCGAAGTAATTCGACGTTTGGGAACATCGGCTACACAATTATACCGGTTGCTTGATCAGACAAACTACAGAAAAACGATTGACCAAATGTTGTTGTTGCTGAATGTCCTGGATTGTGAAGTGGATGTGATTGTGCGAGCCAAGAGTGCTTAATTACTTTATTGACCGATGACATGCGCTTGCAGCCGCCAGCACCTACGTTGCACTCCGGCGCTGCGGCTGAACAGCAGCTTGTTCGCCAAGGAGATGATCGAATGAAATACGATCAGGACAAAGTTGATGAAATGACTTTGGCCCTACTCTATCTTGTGACAACGGAACGACAGGAAGGACTGGGCGCCAGGGCATGGAAGGGATTCGATTGGGACACGATGAATCGACTCCACGAAAAGGGCTGGATCAGCAATCCAAAGAGTAAGGCACTGTCCCTTCATTTAACAGAAGCCGGGTTCAAGAAATCCGAACAGTTGTTTCTGAAGCATTTCGAACAAAAGGAGAAATGACTTTGGTGAACAATGCCTGCACCGTACGGCGCACAAGGTGCGCCGGTGAAGGCTGACGGTAGGCAAAACAAGAACATTCCGTTGACAAGTGTCACGTGACAGGTTACTATTGATACATGATCAAAACATTTTCTGATAGGCATACACAAGAATTCTACCAAAAGGGGAGCTCAAGGCGGTTTCCACCTGATATCAGCAAGCGGGCAATGCGCAAACTGGAATACATTAACTTGGCAACGTGTTTGGATGACTTGCAGGTTCCTCCAAGCAATCGACTCCACAAACTTGAACGTGAGCGGAAGGGACAATATTCGATCTCTGTCAACGATCAATGGCGCATATGTTTTCGATTCATAGACGGTGATGCCTACGACGTAGAATTTACTGACTATCACTAAAGAAGAGGTGTGAGATGAGTATTCAGAACACAGGAGAGAGGAAAATTCGGCCAACGCACCCCGGCGAGATGCTACGCGAGGATTTTTTGCCGGATTACGGCCTCACTGTGTCGAGTTTTGCCCAGGCGCTCGGTGTGTCGCGTCAAACAGTAAATGAGCTAGTCCGAGAACGTCGGTCAGTCACCCCTGAAATGGCGCTTCGACTCGCCCGTTTGTTTGGCAATACGCCGGAGTTTTGGTTGAACGCTCAACGTGCTGTGGATCTTTGGGAAGCAGCTCGGGCGAGCAAGAAGAAGATTGAGCGCATCAAACCATTGAGTGCAGCATAATGTAAAAATGCCTAACAAAGAATCCAGCGGACGGCAAAAGCGCCACCGCTGATTTTGAACGTTGGCTCGGACGCTACGCGCCGAGCCAACGGGCTGCGAATTACCATCCACTGGTTGTCCGGTGCTTCGCACCTTATCCGCAGCCTGTTGGGCAGTTTGATATAGAATCTAATGGACTAATCAGAGTTCGCAATAACAAAGGAGGCACAAAATGCGTTGGTTTGTAATTATCATTTTGGCCTTAGGAGCTCACTTTGCACTGACCACAATTGCCCCCGGGAGGCTGGGAAAGCATTATTCTATTGGCCATTTGCAGTAAGAAACGATGTATTCAAACAGTCTGCCAATAACATCCTTAGTGTGCAAGAGAACCCGGAGGAGGCACATGATGACGGCGATTCAAACAATTAATTTGACTAGAAAATTCAAAAACCGAACCGCCGTGGATTCCCTCAATCTCTCGATTGAAAAGGGCGAGCTTTTTGCACTGCTTGGACTAAACGGCGCTGGAAAAACAACAACCATCAAGATGCTATGTGGTTTGTTATCTCCCACAAGTGGGGACGCTGTGTTGTTGGGTGACAGTATTATCGAACAACCGACAGCCGTGAAGCAGAAAATAAATATATCGCCGCAGGAAACAGCGGTTGCGCCCAATCTTTCGGTTCAGGAAAACCTTGAATTGATGGCGAGAATATATGGCAGTAATAAGAGCGAAGCGCGTTCAAAAACTGATGAGATCATGCAGTCGTTCAAGTTGTCTGATCGATCAAAGGATAAGGCAAAAACGTTGTCTGGAGGATTGCAGCGGCGGCTGAGCATCGCCATGGCTCTCATTTCAAATCCCGAAATCCTCTTTCTCGATGAACCGACACTTGGGTTGGATGTCGTCGCCCGGCGCGAGTTATGGAAGGTTATGAGAGGTTTAAAAGGCAGGATAACGATGGTGCTGACGACGCATTATCTTGAAGAAGCAGAGGCCTTGTCCGACAGAATCGGCATCATGCATGACGGCAGACTGAAGGCGCTTGGCACGGCGGAACAGTTAAAACAGGAAACCGGGAAGACATCTTTTGAAGAGGCGTTTCTCGCGGTGACGGAAGCGGAGGTATAGGCATGAGGTTTTCAGCTTTCGCATCACGCAACAGCAAGGAATTGCTGAGAGATCCCTTAAGTTTGATCTTCTGTATTGGGCTTCCTTTGTTTTTGCTGGTATTGGTAGCGGTGGTTAACAGGAATCTTCCGCCGGTGGAAATATTCAAAATGGAGAACTTTACTCCGGGAACCGCCGTCTTCGGTTTCTCATTCTTAACGCTATTTTCGGGAATGCTGATAGGAAAAGACAGAAGCACTTCATTTCTAACAAGGCTATTTGCGTCTCCGCTTACGGGATCAGATTATATTCTCGGTTATTCACTGCCGCTTTTGCCCATTGCTTTACTGCAAAGCGCCGTCTTTTTTATTGTCGCCTTTTTCTTAGGACTGCCCGTTACTGTCAATGTTTTGATGACCCTTCTTGTGCTGATTCCGGCTGCCGTGCTTTTTATAGGCTTTGGTTTACTATTTGGCAGCATCTTTACTGATAAGCAGGTTGGCGGCTTTTTTTCCATATTTGTCTGGTCGGAAGTTTTTGTCAGCGGTATGTGGCTTCCTTTGGACATGGTAGGCGGTTCGTTGAAAACGATCGCATATGCGCTTCCGTTTGTTCATGCAGTCGATGGGGCAAAAGCCGCCCTAGCGGGAGAATACTCGTCGATTCTTCCACACCTTTTATGGGTTATCGGGTATGCGGTCATCGTCTTCATTATTGCTGTATGGGCTTTCAGGAAAAAAATGAAAGGTTAGTTCCCGAAAAAGAACATTAGAATTATTCACAACTTCATAGATATATGCTGCCGGGCAGCAATTTTGCATCCGCATTTTTTACCGGCTGGGCCTGGCTGGATAGATCATATTCGGAAAACTGGGCAATGTATGGTTTCTTCTTCATCTCAGTTCCAATCATCATCACGGTATCATTATCAGTGATTCTTGCATTATTTGTTGCTCGGGTCGGGAAGATCGAAAACACACGAAGGTTGGAAATTTTATTTTATCTCTTGCTGCTTTTTCTGGCAGCACAAGCTGCAATTGGATTCCTAGTGGGCTAGCGAAGAAGGACGCCAAGCAAACGTTGTGCGAAAATAAAAACTTGATTTGTCTTTTAGTTGGCCTATATTTAGACTAACAAAGGAGTCACAATAAGGAGCTGTGCCATGAAAAACATTTCAGTCAAGAATGATATTGTCCCAATTGCCGAATTCAAGAGAAGCATCTCTAAGTGGTTCAGAGGTCTGCGGAATACGGGACATCCCTTGATTATTACGCAGAATGGTAGACCGGCCGGGGTTCTATTGTCACCAAATGACTACGACGAATTGGTGTATAGAAAATCTTTTCTTGATTCTGTTGGCAGAGGAATATCGGATGCCGAAAACGGAAGGACTTACCGTACTGAAGAAATCAGAGCGGCATTAGCAGCCAGAAGAAGCAAGGAATAGTACCGGATGAAAATAATATGGACACATGAAGCCCTTGTCCAATTGACGGAAATTGAAGACCATATTTCGAAAGACAGCCCGGAACGAGCAGCAAGATTTATCGATCAACTTATTGAACATGCAGAAGAAGCATTGTCCGACAAACCTCTGGTGGGCAGGACTGTACTCGAAATTGCCAATCCCGATGTAAGAGAGTTGATATTCAAGAAATACAGAATTGTCTACAGACTAAATGAAAATAGCATTGAAATTCTCACTGTCTTTGAAGGACATAGGTTGTTGCGGATTGATGAAATTGGTTTGTAGGTTGACGAATACGGATCTTTACAACAATCCGGAAGATTTCGGCGCATCATGGACAAGCAACGATCGATCGGTCATCTTCGTCCGGAATGCTGGAGCAAGGTGGAAAAATGTAGTATTTAGGCGGAACGCGCTGCTTCTGTCTGAATTGCCAAACATGAGTAGTCAAATGTCACTGCGTAGGTAGCTCTTCCGCCGCTGATAAGCAACCGGGTCTCACTATTCCCGCAAACCCGATCGGCTGGCCTTTCGCTCCTTTTAGGATCTTAAGGTCTATGCTGACCGGTACTTGCCTTCCGACGTTGGTTCTAAGAACAAGTTCAACGTCTTTGGCGAATCCTTCTTTCAAAGTCTTTCTCCTGGCTCTCAGGGCTGTTATCCACGAGCATCGAGCGAAAAACGAAAGGCCGTTCTTGCCGGTGACTTCACTTTTATGATATCCGAGCATTCGCAAGCCCACCTTGTTGATTGTGAGAATGGTTCCTTGGGTGTCTGTAAAAACGATGCCGTCGGCAGCGCTTTCGAAAAATGCCTCCAGTCTTTTGTCGGCAATCCTGAAACCTTCTCCTGCAGCTACTGCTCTCACTTTTTCAGCACTATTCCCTCTTGTCGACTGCATCCTTCGTCTCCAGTCCATGCATGTGGTGCGATGAACACATCTACAGACACATCCAATTGAGAGTCACAAACACCTGGCCTTCTCTATCCCGGTATCAAGAGGACCAGGGGTGCGTCTGAGGCTGGGATGGCCCCCTGATACGGGATACTCTCCAACGGGGCATAATGCCGGCGACACGGGTTTGCCCGTTGGCTCATTAAGCTTGTGTTTTGAGAAGGTTGATCTCGTCCTTCCTTTCCCTTGCCTCACATGCTCTTTCTCTATCGCAGATGAAAACGACTTTGACCTCCTTGTCTCTGTATCTCAGCGCTCTTTTCTTGAGCCAAGTCTCAATCGTTTCCTCTCTCTCACCGATCAAGGCTACAAAATCGCCGTACATCTTGACAAC
>Ga0214473_10010583_pt1 | contig 10835 bp, 8 predicted proteins | sample RVTome_7_FD_203509 | JGI IMG/M metagenome (GOLD analysis project Ga0214473, IMG submission 203509) | Soil microbial communities from uranium-contaminated site in the Upper Colorado River Basin, Wyoming, United States - RVT98D197 | ecosystem: Environmental > Terrestrial > Soil > Contaminated >... | reverse complement strand
ACGAGAATCACGCCGATGAACTTAATGGCTAGCGCGGTAGCGGCAGCTAAAAGAAGTAAAAAAACAAGTTCGTAGATAGCGACTGGGATACCCTCGGCTTTAGCTAGGGCGGGGTTGAAAGTGATGGCAATGAATGTTTTACCAGCTAAGAGCATAGTGATGGCACCGGCGGAAGTTATAATGAGGGTTAATATGACGTCGAAGCTGCCGACAGTGAGGATATCACCAAAGAGAAAGCTTATGAGATTAGCTTGGTAGCCGGGGGTAAGCTGAACAATTATGACACCCAGGGCCACCGAGGCGGCAAAGAACACGCCGAGTAAAGCGTCGAGGGAGAGGCGGGATTTGAGGCGTACGCCAGAGATGGCGATGGCTACCAGTAGAGTGTAAATAAGGGCGCTGAGGAAAGGGTTAATTTGCAGGAGCAGTCCAATGGCGATGCCTGTGAGTGCGGCGTGGCCTATGGCGTCAGAGAAGAATGATAGGCGCCGGAGCACGACTACGACGCCGAGGATGGCCATTAAAGCAGCTAGAAGAAGACCGACTATTAAGGCGCGTTGGAAAAAGGGAAGACTAAAGAGAGTAAGGTCAACCATAGACGCTTCTATTTAAAAGAGTGGTCGTGGGCAAAGTGGCCGACTGGAGTGCCATACATTCGTTGGAGAGTTTCGTTAGAAAGTGCCTTTTGGGGTATGCCGGAACATAAGATTTTTTTATTAAGGCATAGTACTTGAGTGGCATACTGCATGACTATTTGCAGTTCATGGCTAACGATAACCATAGTGAGCCGTTGTTCTTTTTGAATGCGAGCCAGCAGGGGGTAAATAGTTTCCTGCCCTTGGGCGTCAATGCCGGCGGCCGGCTCGTCAAGCAGTAGGAGTTTAGGTTGGTCCATAAGGCTGTAGGCCAGGAGGACGCGCTGTAACTGACCGCCCGACAGGACGCTTAAGCGTTGATTGGCCAAGTGACTGGCGCCTACGAAGTCGAGAAGTTCGGCGGCGCGTTGTGTTTCCACGCTACTCATACCGAGAGGACGGGGTGATTTCAGTGAGAATAAGCCCTGTACGGTCAGGGGGAAAGTTTGGTCGAAGTCAATCATTTGGGGGATGTAAGAGATAAGAGGGGCGACGCGTTGATATCTTTCATGTTCGATGCCGAAAATATGAACGTGGCCGCTTGTTTTTGGTAGCAAGCGGAGGATAGTTTTGAGCAAGACTGATTTGCCAGCTCCGTTTGGTCCAATAATAGCGGCGGTTGACCCGGTAGCAACAGTGAAGCTGATGTTGTCGATGATGGTATGACCAGCGAGCTCAACAGTTAAATTTTCTACGGCAAGGGCGACAGGCTCATTCATAAAACGTATGGTACACTACTTAGGTGGCGGAAGATACTGTCAGCACTATTATTAAGGCCATGATTGAGCGTGGTTTGCTCAAGGACGACGCTAAATTGGCCGAGATTAAAAAACAATTGAAAGATGGTGCGAGCTTGCACGCGGCTTTAGTGGAGACGGGGCTGGTGGATGACGAGGTGTTAGCTCGAATACAGGCAGAAGTTGTAGGGATACCCTTTGTTGATTTGAAAGAGAAGACGATACCGCGAGAGGTGCTGGCTATAATTCCCGAGTCAACGGCGCGCGGGCACATGATAATTGCTTACGAGAAGACAGGGGAAGTGTTGCGTGTGGCCATGGTTGATCCGGGCGATCGGCAAATGGTGGAGTTCATTCGCAAGAAAGTTGATTTGCCCGTGGAAGTGTCCCAAGCTAGCGAGTCGGCCATAAAGGAAGCGTTGAATATGTACCAGCAGAGTTTAGGAGCGGAACTGTCTGATGTAGTTAGTGAGGAACTTAAAAACATAGTGCCTGTCAGTGAAGATCTTACGCGCGCGGCCGATGATTTACCGATTGTCCGTATTACCCAAACGGCACTTAGGCACGCAATTTTGGAGGGGGCTTCTGACATTCACATTGAGCCGACGGAGACACAGGTGATTATTCGTTACCGTGTTGACGGTATTCTCCGTGATGTGCTGACGTTGCCTAAGGCAGTATTGCCGGGATTGGTGGCGCGCATAAAAGTGTTGGCTAGTCTTAAGATTGATGAGCATCGCTTGCCGCAGGATGGGCGTTTTAAAATAGAGTTTGATGAATATAAGGTGGCCTTTCGTGTTTCGACTCTGCCGGTATACGACGGAGAAAAAGTTGTTATGCGTTTGCTGGATGAGTCGAGTCAGAGTTTAAGATTGGAAGACCTGGGGTTGCGTGAGAAAGATTTGAAAACGCTGCGGAGGGCTATGCGGCGTCCTTATGGTATGATTCTTGTTACGGGACCGACGGGCTCGGGCAAGACGACAACTTTGTATGCAGTAATGAAAGAAGTGAGTACACCAGAGGTCAACATTAGCACTATTGAAGATCCAATTGAGTATCGTATGCCGCGCATTAATCAGACCCAAGTGCAGCCAAAGATTGGTCTGACATTTGCCAACGGTTTAAGGTCTCTGGTGCGTCAAGACCCAGATATTATTATGGTGGGGGAGATTCGGGATGAGGAGACGGCCTCCTTGGCAATTAACGCGGCATTGACAGGACATTTAGTGTTGTCGACACTGCACACAAACAGTGCAGCGGGGGCGCTGCCGCGATTGCGTGATATGAAAGTGGAGGCGTTTTTACTAGCCTCAACTCTAAACTTAGTGTTAGCGCAACGTCTGGTACGGCGTTTGTGTGATAAATGCAGGGTAAAGCAGAAATATACTCCAGAGCTGATTAAAGATTTAAAAGAGGATTTTGATACAGATGCTATTTTAGCTGTGTTGCAGCGGGAAGGGGTGGTCAAGAGTGGGAGTAGTTGGAGTGATGTTGTTCTGCACAAGGCAGGCGGGTGTAAAAAGTGTCATAATGGGTACAAGGGTCGCATTGGTATTTATGAGATGATAGAGGTGACGCCGGAGGTTCAAGAAGTGATTACGCCGCAGACAACCACGGCTCAACTTGAGGCAGTGGCGCGCAAGACGCAGGGATTGGTCACTATGGTTGAAGATGGTTTTGTAAAGGTGGCAGCTGGGATTACAAGTTTGGAAGAGGTTTTGCGCGTGGCGCGGGAGTAAAATAACACTATGCCCGTTTATTCATTCGAAGGCCGGCGAGAGAAGACAGGTGAGCTGGTGCAGGGTTTAAGAGAGGCTGCTAGCCACGCGGCTCTCGGCCAAGATTTGCTTAGTGAGGGTATTCTACTCACGCGTTATTTGCAAAAAGCGCAGCGACTGCCGGGCGCCACATTTTTTTCGGGGATATTAAACCGGGTACCGACTTTGGAGCGGGCGCTCTTTGCGCGTTACTTCGCACTGATGTTGCGTGCTGGCTTGGATGCGAAGCGAGCGTTGTCTGCCTTAGGACAGCAAACGCGCAGTAAGCCTATGAAAGTAGCCCTGGAGTCGTTGTACCAAGATGTGGAACGTGGTAAAACGCTGGCGGAAGGCATGCAGGTATTTCCAAATGCTTTTCCCCCGCTGTTCGTAAGTTTTGTGCAAGTCGGTGAGACGACTGGTCGTCTGCAAGAGTCGCTGGAGGTTTTAGCTAAGCAACTGCAGAAGGAGTATGAGTTGGGACGAGCTGTTAAGGGTGGGCTAATGTACCCGATTGTGATTGTTATGGCTTTGATCGCCGTTGGAATAGCCATGATGTTTTTTGTAGTGCCGAAGCTGGTAGAAGTTTTTGAGGGATTTGATGTGGCGCTGCCGTTGCCGACGCGAATACTTATTGGTATTAGTGATATCTTTCAGGGATACTGGCCTTTCCTTTTTGTAGGTGGTGGAGCGCTGCTCGTGGGGTCATGGGTTTTGATGCGAGTGCAGTCAGTCAGAGCGTTGGTGTTTCATGGCCTGCTGCTGCTACCGGTGATTGGTCCTATTATGCAGAGGGTTAATTTGGCTCGTTTTGCGCGAAACTTGGGGTCGCTTTTGTCCAGCGGCGTTTCTTTTATTAAGGCGCTTGATATCTTGGGAACGAGCACGCCTCACCCGAGCTATGCTCGTGTGCTTATGGCCGCGCGTGAGCACGTTAAGCAGGGTAAAGAGTTAAGCGCTTTTTTAAGTGATTTCAAACGGTTGTTTCCGCCAGTGGTGATTAATATCATTAAAGTGGGCGAGGAGACAGGAGCATTGGACGAGGTACTGAGTGAGACAGCGCTGTTCTACGAGGGAGAGGTTGACCAGACGATGAAGAACCTGACGTCGATTATGGAGCCAATTTTGATGATATTGATGGGTTTGGCGGTGGGGGCTCTGGCCATATCGGTGATATCGCCAATCTATGACTTGGTGAACGTGATTTAGTGGTTAGTAATTTTCAACCCAATGCGACGTGTCCAAAAACCAAAGTTTCAATCTGGTTTTACTTTGATTGAGTTGTTGGTAGCGACATTTATTATCGGGACGACGTTGATGGGTATGTTTGGTCTGTTTGTGCTGACTTTGCGTACGGCTCAGGAAGGGGAACGGCGGGTGGCGGCAGTGGCGCTGGCTAACGAGCGGGTGGAGATGATTCGGAATTTGCCCTACGTTGATGTGGGCACGGTTGGCGGCGTGCCGGCCGGCAGTATTTCTCAGGAAGAGGCGGTGGTGCGTAATAACGTTTCTTACACGGTGCGCACTGATATCCGTTATATTGATGATCCCTTTGACGGTCAGGTAGCGGGTGGCAGTCAGGGTGAAGAGAAAATAACCATTTGCCATAAGCCGGGTACTCCCTCGGAGCGGACGCTGGAGGTGCCGGCCTCAGCGTTGGAGGCGCACTTGGCGCATGGTGATACCACGGGAGCGTGCGGTGCGGGTGGTGAAGGTACGCCGCCGGGTGATGAGCTTAACGCTGATTATAAACAGGTTCGGGTGGAGGTGAGTTGGAACCAGCCCGGTTCCGTGCGTTCAGTCTTACTAATTACCCAAGTGGTTCCCCAGGGCATGGAGGGAGGGGAGCTGGGCGGCACACTAGATTTTCAAGCGTTGGACGCAGTGGGCCAGGGCGTGGAAGGAGCCACGGTGCAGATTGTCAATGAGGTAACTGTTCCGGCGATTAATATGACGACGCAAACGAACGCCGAAGGCCGATTGGTCTTGCCGGGTCTGCCCGAGAGCGCCGGTACCTACAAATTGAACGTGGGTGCTGCTGGTTACACAAGTGAGCAGACGTATGACGCGGCGGCTGACTTTGTACCGGACACCGACCATGCTCATTTGTCGATGATGGTACGGGAAGTAACCAGTAAGACTTTTGCCATCGATCGCGTGGCTAGTTTAACTTTGACTACCAAGGATGAAGCGGGGGCGGCGATCAGCGTGTCTTATAATTTACGGGGGACTAAGGCTATTGGGGTGGATGGGGCGGGAGAGAAGGTGTATTTGGTGAATGATAACGGACAGACTGACGGGGCAGGACGAGCCAGTTACAGTGATTTAGTTTGGGATGCGTACGATTTTACAATTGATGGGGCAGCCACGGGCTACGACATAAAAGAGACTAGTCTACTGTTGCCGTTGTCGGTTAATCCCGGGGAGGCGTTGGATATGATAGTGACGTTGACGCCTCACCTGCCACTGTTTCTTCATGTGACGGTGACGTCGCCGGAGGGACTGCCCGTTGACAATGCCACGGTGCGCTTGGTGGGTCCAGATGTTGACAGGGAGCTGGGGACGGGGGAGTGGGGGCAAGTATTCTTTGCCGACTTGCCCGCGGTTGAAGGTTATGAATTAACAGTTAGCGCACCTGGCTGGCAGGAGAGCAGGCAAACGGTGTTGGATGAGGGGAGCGAGCGGGTACGGGTGGAGCTGACACCAAACGAATAAATATGACAACGAGAGGCCTAACATTGATTGAAATCATACTGGTGATGGCGATCAGTTCTATTATTATTGCGGCTCTTATGCGTTTTATGGCGGTTGGCTACCCGCTGTCCCGCGTGGTTTTTTTACAGGCCAGTTCAACTGAAACAGCGCGCGTGCAGCTAAAGCGTTTGTCCAAGGCGCTTAGAGAACTTAGAGAGTCGGACACAGGGGCGTATCCGTTGGTGGTGGCGGAGCCGCAAAGGATTATTTTTTATTCCGATATTGACAGCGACGACGCGACGGAGCGAGTGCGTTATGAACTTGTCGGCACGGATTTTACGCGGGGAATTATTAAGCCGAGTGGGGAGCCGCTATCCTACCAAGAAGAAGAGGAGGAGACGGCAGTCGTGGCTGGCCGCGTGCAGAATGGCAGCACAGCAGTGTTTATATATTACACGGGTGATTATCCGGCGGACCCCGTGCCTTTGTCGCCGGCGGATTTGACGGGGGTTAAGTATATTCAGTTTCGTTTAATGATTGATGCGGATCCTGATGTTGATCCACCGCCGATGGAAGTGTTATCGCAGGTGCAACTTAGAAATTTAAAGGTTAATCTAGGGCAGGAAGTGGAATAGAAGTGTAGAATGCAAAGAGTTATGAGCAGGGTGAGGGGTAAACAAAGAGGTGCGGTGCTGACGATGACGCTGGTGTTTTTTGTTGTCTTTTTAGTGATCGCTACGGCCTGGCTTAGTTTCGCCGTTAGGCAGTCTCACGAGGTTACGGATCAGGAGCAAGAAGAACAGGCTTTCCAGATTGGCGAGGCTGGCATTGAGCGCACTTTGTTTTTTCTTAATAGCGGGGTTTACACGCAGGATGACCTGGCGGGGTTGAGCGCCCCGGTGGTGGGGGTGGTACAGGATAAGTCGGGTAAAACAATGGGTAGTTATGAACTGACTTTTGATGTTGCGGGAAGCGGGCCGCTTACTGTTACCGCGCTAGCTCACGATATAGAGTTAGAGAAGCGCTGCCAGCGGGTAGTGGCCGATATTGAGTCAATGACGGGGGTGCTTACTGGACCAGAGTATTACGTGCGGTCATGGGACCATGATTTGGACGTGACGTGTGGGCCGGCTGGGGTCACTACTTCATTGCCGACGATAAGGTTTTCCTCGTTCCTAGCGTTCGGCGTTGACGAGGGGGATCCGCCGGCTGTTAATCAGGCGGCTTTTACCATAATGCTATCGCACGTTTATCCATTAAGAGTAAGAGTTAATTTTGCGACGACTGGTTTTCTATTTTTTCCAGCTACTCCGGGAGTGGATTATATCTCTAAAAATGAGACGGTGACTTTTGACCCCGGCGAGACGGTCAAAGTGGTTATGGTGGATATCGTGGCCGATAACGTTTGGGAGCGGTGGCTTGGCGTCTTGCCGTATGATTATTTTCGAGGGTTGATTAGCAGCCCGGAGAATGGCACTTTATCTTGGCCGACTAGCCGCACGGCTTATATCATCGATGATGATTAAAAAAACTAAAGAAAGGGGCCTCACGTTTATTGAGGTTTTGGTGGCGGTGGCGGTGGGAGCGATCGTGTTGGTGGCGTTATTTTCCTTGGCCGGAAGGTTTTTTGGATTGTCGCGGACACAAGTAGAGCAGGGTAGGATTGCGGAGGACGCTAGAGTAGAGATGGAGCGGATGAGCGACGCTATTCGCAATGCGCGCAATGTTGATTTTAACGGAGATGGGCAGTTTAGCGGCGGAGAAGAGCGGTGGATTCGGCGCGCCGGACCGGGTGAAATTGTGATGTATACCAACGCTGACGCTGATGACGAGCCGGAAATGGTGCGTTACTGGGTGATGGGCAGCGATTTAATGCGGGGTGTGACGGAGCTTACGGGAGGAGGAGAGACAACAGAGATTCTGGCGCGCAGTTTCCGGAATGTGTCGCAGGTACGTCCTTTGTTTACGTTTTATTCACTGGGAGGGACAAGGGCGGAGGCGGTGGACTCTTCTTTTGATCTCAAGGCGATTGACAGAATAGGTATCTTTTTTGTGGTGGATGTTGATGAAAACCAGCCGCCGGAGGCGGCGTTAATTGACACGGTAGTGACCCCGCGCCGGGGATATCTAGAGCCAACGATTGGTACGGCGCCGGCGTTGCCGCCGCCGGGGGCAGTGTGGCCAACACCATGACTAGCAGAGAGGGACAAAGCGTGGTGGGCGTGCTGGTCGCGGTGCTGGTGGTTGGCTGGTTAACGGTGGGGATATTGAGCATGTCTATGTTGACGACGCGGTTATTAGTCGGGGGGGAGCGGGCCGTAGTGGCACTAGCTATTGTGAATGAGCGAAAGGAATTTATTGAGTCGTTGCCATATGGTGATGTGGGATATGTGTCGCCGGGAGCGGGTGAGCCGCAGGGAGTGATTGATGGGAATATTGAAGCGCTAACTCGCAATAATCAGACTTATCAACTAAACACGTCTATACAATATGTGGATGATCCGCTAACAACAGAGACCGATGATTATAAGAAAGTAGAGTTAAGGGTCGAGTGGACGACGGCGGCGGGTGCGGGGCGGGATGTGCAGGTAGTCACGTATCTGGCAGAGAAGGGTGAGCCGAGGTCGTGTGCATCGTGTCCGGACTCGCGAGGCTGCGACGCGACGACGGGTATTTGTGATCCGCTGCCGCCACCTTATCCACCGGGGGCAGGCACTCCTTGTACGCCGGGGTTGCTATGTGATAACGGGGAGTTGTGTCCTCTCACAGGCTTTTGCCCTAGTGGGGTGGCGATGCCGAGTGTTCCAGTGGAGGGAGAGGCATGTGTACCTGGCCGGCTGTGTAATAACGGGGCGTTGTGTCCCTTGAGTGGTGTGTGCCCGACGGCCAGTTGTCCAGATTGGACTTGTCCCTCACAAAGTACTTGCTTTAATGGCTTTTGTTATCAAAAAGACTGGTATGATCTCACGTTTCCGTCGTATGACAATAGCGGTCCGGCTGACAATAGCCCAATGACTTGCGAGCAGAACCAGTGTGAGACCTCACTAGATTGTCCGACCAATTGCCAGTCGAGCTGTCAATACATAAATTCTGAAACGTTTATGGGTTGTGGCCGGTGGCGAGTGGTGAGGCAGTGCCAGCTAACCTGGGTGCCGAGTTGCCGGGCGGCGCAGGCGGGAGGGGCGTCGTCGTCATGCCGCGGAGGTTATGGCGCTGGCGGCAGTTGTTCTGATCTGGAGTGTGACCCAGTGCCGTGCCCTCAACCTAATCTGCTCGTTGATCCTAACCGTAGTTGGTGCGTTAATGGGCAGGAGTGTAATATTTCATCAAGTAATACAGCTTGTTCCGCGGACAGTGGTTGCCCGAGTGGCGAGCTTTGTGCGCCCACGGGTTCCTGCCGCACTATTTGCCCCAGTAACGCAGCGTGTAGTTATTATTGGGGTGGTTGGACGCGAGGGTGCAGCGTGGAAGTATTAGCGGAGGGGCCGGCAGGGTGTAGTGTGGTTGGCGGTAATTGTCGGGGGCCAGCGGGAAGTTGTGCGGTAGCGTCATCACTAGCGACAGTGGTGGTGGACACGGCGAACGTGGATCCGCTTGACTACGATTTAGTGTTAGCAGATCCGGTGGGGGTGGGGGAGGGAGATTTTCCCAATCGAACCACGGTAGCTTTTAAGATTTCATTGTCGCAGGCAGTGGTTGACACCTTAACGGCCAGAGTAGAATTACAAGACAGGGAGGCGACGCAGGCAGGTGGCGACTACGCTGGAGCAGGTATAACACTGACGTTTAACCCGGGTGAACCGCAAAGCCAAATAGTGTTGGCAGAAATAGTTGGCGATAATGATGCAGAGATTGATGAAAGTTTTGCGGCAGTGGTGGTTAGGGCAGTAAGTAATGCTCATGAAGTACAAATAGGCCAGGCGGCGGCCACGGTGTTGATTAAGAATGATGATTAAATGTCGTCATTGTCACCCTCACCGTGGTTGATGCGGGAACGTACTTGGTTAGTAGTGATAGTATTGGTGGCAGGAATAGTGACGCGGTTTATGTGGTTGAATTTCCCCCGGGAAGTGGTGTTTGACGAGGTACACTTTGGCAAGTTTGTGACGGCGTATTGCTGCACGGGGGAGCGTTTTTTTGATATCCACCCGCCGCACGCTAAGTTGTTGGTGGCCGGAGGAGTGCGCCTGGCGGGATATAAGGGCGATTTATCTTTTTCGCATATTGGACAGTCATACGGGGAGGCACCGGTGTGGGCATTTCGGCTGGTGCCGGCAGTGATGGGGGTTTTATTGCCGCTAATCTTGTTTGGATTGTGGCGGCAGCTGGGCGCGAGCCGGGCCGCCGCTTTTTTTGGTGCGCTGGTGGTGGTGTTTGACAACGCGCTGACGGTGCAAAGCCGAGTTATTTCACTGGACGGGGTTTTATTAGTGGCGACGTTTGGCGCTTTGAGCGCGTATTTGTGGGTGGAGGGTGGTATCAAAGAAAAGCCTGGTGATTGGCGGCGGTGGGTGCTGGGCAGTGTATTAGTGGGAGGATTAGCAGGCTTAGCGGTGGGGGCTAAGTTTACGGGATTGGCAGCAGTTGGTTTGCTTGGTTTGATTTTGTGTTGGCGGGTTTTAAGAGCCGTGACGTATAAGGAGCTGGCGCGGTATTTGGCGGCGGTCTTAGTAATGGTGGCTAGCGGGGTGATAGTGTACGGGGTGGGGTGGGCGCTTCATTTTGCGTTGTTGCCGCTGCCCGGGTCGGGGGATGCCTGGCGAGTGCCGCAGTGGGAGAGTCCGTTACTAGTCAGTTTTGTGCGGGAGACTAGGGAACTGCACAGGATTATGTACGACGCTAACTACAATCTGACGGCTACGCATCCTGATGCTAGTGCTTGGTGGAGTTGGCCGCTGATGCGGACATCGGTTTTTTATTGGCAATATGGGGGTGCGGGAGGACGGACGGGGTCGATATATTTTTTGGGTAATCCGGCTGTGTGGTGGGGGACAAGTGTTTTATTTATTCTT
>Ga0214473_10010582_pt1 | contig 10837 bp, 7 predicted proteins | sample RVTome_7_FD_203509 | JGI IMG/M metagenome (GOLD analysis project Ga0214473, IMG submission 203509) | Soil microbial communities from uranium-contaminated site in the Upper Colorado River Basin, Wyoming, United States - RVT98D197 | ecosystem: Environmental > Terrestrial > Soil > Contaminated >... | reverse complement strand
ATATAGTCAGGTTCTTGTCGAACGTTCCCATTACTACACCAAGAAGCATCCCTTTGTCAACAAAAATCGGAGATTTCTAAAAGAGCCCAGAAATCCCTGATTACAACGATTATGCAACGATTACACCGATTAGAAAAGCAGTGAAAATAAGGATAGATCGATGTAATCATTTCTTGGAATCTCTGTAATCAAGAGAGAGGCTCTCTCTGTTTTTGCTTGACAATTGAGAGAGAAATGACTAAGAATGACTTTGGTTTCCTGGAAGCCACAAATGAAAAAAGGGGGTAGATTCCTATGAGTGACAAGAAAGAGTTGAAGAAGCCTGAGAAGAAACATGGAGGGATGAGTCGTCGGGATTTCGTGAAGAAGGCGGGGTTAACAGCTGCCGCGGTTGCCCTATCCTCTGCCGGACCCAAAATCCTTAAATCTGCGAGTGCGGCTGCCAAAGACCACATCCTGATTGGCCGGCCCCTCCCGGTCACAGGGCCTGTGTCCGCATTTACCACCGTATCGCCGTGGATCGATAATAAGGCGATTGCGGATATCAACAAGGACGGTGGGATCTTCATCAAGGAGGCCGGGAAGAAACTCCCGGTGAGAGTGAAGATCATGGATACCGAGAGTGACCCGACGAAGGCGGGTGACATTGCCTCCAAACTTGTTCTGAACGACAACATCGATATCATGTACGTTTCCGCGACTCCTGCCACGGTGAGTCCCGTAGCGGCTGCGTGCGAGCGGTTTAAAATCCCCTGCGTCAGCACCATGATGCCTGTTGAAATGTTTTTGCTGGGGGGGCCCTTCTATTGGGCTTTCGATGCTTCCCTCAGCGTCAGGGATTACATGGCCTCTTTCCTGCAAATGTGGGATGACGTTAAGACGAACAAGGTGGTAGGCCTCTTAGCTCAGAACGATCCCGACGGAGTGGCTTGGGCGAACGGCGCCAAAGGGGCGCTCGGACCCGCGGGCTACAAGGTCATTGACATCGGCCGGTTTCCAGCGGGAACGATGGATTATGGGACGATCATCAGCGGATGGAAGAAGGAGAGCGTGGAGATCATGTTCGCAAACATGTCACCTCCTGATTTCACCCGAGTGTGGCGCCAGGCGTTCCGTGAGAACTTTATCCCAAAAATCGCTACCGTTGGAAGGGCGCTCATGTTTCCTACGGCAGTCGAAGCCATTGGCGGCGATTTGGGCCTGGGAACGTCCACCGAAGCGGTATGGCATCCGTCTTATCCTTTCAAGTCCTCTCTGACCGGCGAAACGGCAAGGCAGTTGAGCGAAGCGTACGAGACCGCTTCCGGAAAACAGTGGACCGCCCCTCTTGGCGGGCTTTATGCGGGTTTTGAAATTGTTGCCGACGTACTGAAGCGAGCACAAACGCTTGACAAGGAAACGTTGCGGAAGGCCTTTGCAGCGACGGATTTGGCTACGATACAAGGGCACACCAAATTCAATGAAAAAAATGTTTCCATCACACCTTCGGGCGGCCTTCAATGGGTGAAAGGGAAAAAATTCCCCTTCGATCCTGTACTGGTTGCGAGCGGCAATTACAAGATGCTCCCCAAGGAAGGGAAAATGGTCTCGATCCACGAGTTGCGGGGGATCAAGTAATCTGCAGGAAGTCTCCGTAACCCTCTACGGCCTGGGCGGTCACCATCGAGACACAGAGTATTCAGCCCTGAAGGGCTGAGTTACGTAACTCAGGGCTTTAGCCCTGATCAATTCAAGGAGAGCGGGAATGACAGAAAAGACTCAGAAAGCAGGTTTAACAAGAAGAGAATTTATGAAGAAGACGGCGGTCGCAGGGGCTGTCTTGAGTGTTGCCCCTTTGACGAGGCCGGTTTGGGCCGCCGAGAAGAGGGATTACATCCTGATCGGCCGGCCGAATCCCACATCCGGTCCGATCTCTGCTTTTGGCGAAGCGACCCCGTGGATTGACGAGCGGGCCGTCGCTGAGATCAATAAGGACGGCGGAATATTCATCAAGGAAGCAGGGAAGAAACTGCCGGTGCGCATCAAGGTGGTCGATACGGAGAGCGACCCGAGCAAGGCGGCGGATGTTGCCTCCAAACTAATCCTTCAGGACAACGTAGACCTGATGATCGTCCTCCATACGCCGGCTACGGTCAATCCGGTAGGGGCGGTCTGCGAGCGGTATCAGGTTCCCTGTATCTCCTCCGACGCCCCCATCGAATCCTGGTTGACCGGCGGGCCTTACAAGTGGACATTCCATTTCCATTTCTCAGTGCCCCAGATCGTGGAATCTTTTGTTTCCATGTGGGACAGCGTTGCAGACAAGACCAACAAGGTGGTGGGCGGCCTCTGGCCCAACGATCCGGATGGCAAGACCTATTCCGAGATGTTTACCAAGAGGCTTCGGGAAAAAGGATATAAGGTGATCGATCCCGGCAGGTTCCCGAATGGAACACCGGACTACAGCTCGTTGATCGAGCAGTTTAAGAAAGAGAAAGTGGAGATCTTGACAGGCGTCCAGACCCCCCCCGATTTTGCCAGCGCCTGGCGCCAGTGTTTTCAACAGGGATTCATACCGAAGATGTCCAGTCATGGAAAGCCGATTCTCTTCCCGTCCGCTGTTCAGGCCATTGGAGGAAACCTGGCCAACGGTCTCACCACTTGCATCTGGTGGAGTCCTTCTCATCCGTTCAAGTCCTCCCTGGCCGGATACGGCGCGAAGGAACTCTGCGATGCATGGACCGAAAAGACCAACAGGCCGTGGACCCAGCCTCTCGGCTTCAAGTACGCCGTGTATGAGGTTGCCGCAGATGTCCTGAAAAGGGCTCAAACTCTGGATCGAGCAAAGGTCCGGGAGGCCATCGCAGCCACCAGCCTGAATACCATTGTGGGACCCATCAAGTACAGCGCCCAGAACTTTTCAAGAACCCCCATGGTCGGCGGTCAATGGGTGAAGGGGAAGAGGTGGCCATGGGAACTTGAGATCGTCGAGAACAATCAGCACCCCGAGATCAAGAAAACGGCGAATCTTATTTTTCCGATCCCGAGGTAAGGGTTGATAACCGAGGTTAAGACTGAGGTTGAGGTTGAGGTTAAAACCACATGGCCCGTTCAGTGAACGGGCCATTTTTTCAGGGCAGGAGGTTATTCAAGAGAGGACTAAAACTACTCCGGGGGATTCCCCATCCCCCTCCCAGCCTCCCCCTTGAAGGGGGAGGAGCACAACGATTTCCCTCCCCCTCAGGACGTAAACGCAAACCTAATTTTTCCCTCCCCTTCAAGGGGAGGGTTAGGGTGGGGATGGGGTTAGAAGGCTAATGCGTCCGAAGGGGAATGGCAGCTTGCCCGAGAAGTTATTTTGAATTATTTAAAATACGGTCATGAAATAAGGAGCGTGGGACCACGGAGGAGGAAAAGCAAATGGATTTTATGATCGGACCACCGAAGTCTGTTAAGATTCAAGCGCGACCGGAGCCCGTTGAAGTAGACTTACACCGGACTGCAGTCGTTGTGGTGGACATGCAAAATGCATTTGTCAGCAAGGGAGGGATGTTTGACACCTTTGGGTGGGATATCTCTGCCGCGGAAGGAGTGATCGAGAATAATCGAAAGATCATCGATGCCGCGCGACGAGCGGGGTCCAAGATTGTGTTTCTGAAGATGAGCTACGAGCCCGATTATTCGAATAGCGGAGGGCCGGAATCTCCCAACTGGCACAAAGAATTAGGTCTGGCCATGATGAAAAAGAATCCGGAATACTGGGGGAAATTTGTGACCAGAGGCTCCTGGGACGAGGAAATTTGCGATGACTTAAAGCCGGAGCCTGGAGACATCACGGTCAGAAAGCAGAGATACAGCGGCTTTGCCGGTACGAACCTCGACCTCATTTTGAAAACTTACAACACAAAGTACTGCATCTATACCGGCGTGGCAACGAATGTCTGCGTCGAATCCACCTTAAGAGATGGTTTTTTCCTCGACTACTGGCCGATCCTTGTTTCCGATGCTGTGAACAACGCCGGCCCGCCTATCACCCAGCAGGCCACGCTCTGGAACGTGGAAGCTCTATTCGGTTGGGTGACCACCACGGATGACTTCTTGAAGGCTCTTCTTTCACGTCAGGGTTGAGGATAGGGCTGCGCGGCTGCCTTCACCCGATGCCTGGTGCTGACCTGCAGAACAATGGGAATCAAGACAGCGAGTAAGCCTGCCAGGTTCCACATGAGTTTGGGCGTGAAAAGGAGGAACGTGCCCACAGCAAAGAGGATTTCTTCCAGCCAGGTGTTGCGTCTCAGGAAATAGCGGTGGATGACGAAGACAAAGGTGATCACCGCAAAAACGGATGTCACGATGGCTAAAATATTCTCAAAGAGCGTTCCTGTCATGAGGATCGGCGTATAGACAAAGAGGAGCGGAATAACCATCACAAAGACACCGAACTTCATCGCTTCGAGAGCCGTCTTAAGGGGATCGGACTTGGCGATGGCTGCCGCCGCATAGGCGACCATACACTCCGGAGGTGTCAACCCGGACATCTGTGAATACCATATCAGTAAGAGGTGCGCCCCCATTACCGAGACCCCGAGCTGCTGCATTGCAGGGGGGATGATGACCGCCAGGATGACATAGGTGGCTGCAATCGGCGCCGCCAGACCCACGATGAAAGAGGCGACCGCTGCCCAAACGATCGTGAGTAAAAGACTTCCGTGAGACAGGCTCAGAATGATATGTGACAGATTAAGGGCCAGGCCGGTTAGATGAAGGATTCCCACCATAATACCTACCACTCCGGCTACACCGGCAATGGATAAAACATCTCTTGCAGAGTCCATCATGGCTGACCAGAACGATTTTAGACCCATGCGGCTGTACTTGCCGAACCAACTGACCAGGATACAGCACCAGCACGCATAAAAAGCGCACTTCTGCGGGCTGAATCCATAGATCAGGAGGGCCATAATTACAAGGAGCGGTGCGAAGAGAAACCACCCCTGTTTGAACACCCTTGCGAAAGAAGCCATTTCTTCGCGCGGCGTCCCCTTTATTTTGTACTTTGCCGCCTCGACCTGGACCATGACCGCAAGACCTATGTAATAGAGGGCGGCAGGAATGGCGGCGATTTTAATGATTTCGATGTAAGGGATTCCCGTAAACTCAACCATGAAGAAGGCTGCCGCGCCCATTACGGGCGGCGTGAACATGCCTCCGGTGGAGGCGCCTGCTTCCACCGCGCCGGCAACTTCGGCACGGTACCCGGCCTTTTTCATCAAGGGGATAGTGAAGGCCCCGGCTGCTACCACGTTGGCTGTCGGGCTCCCTGAGATCATGCCCATCAAAGCGGAGCTGGCCACTGCAACCTGGGCTGTTCCGGCGGGATACCTGCCCAGCAGGGCATGGGGAAGGTCTACGAAGAATCTCCCTACTCCTGACCTGTGAAGAAAAGCGCCGAGGATGATGAAGGGCAGGACATAGGTTGCCAAGACATTGGTCACGGCGCCGAAGATGCCATCCATGGAGGTATAGCAGAAGATGATAATGCGTTGAACGTCAAAACCTTTGTGGGCAAAAAGGGGCGGGAGATACGGCGCTATGCCTTCATAAGCGTATAAGAGGGCGACGATTCCGATAATGGAAAGCAGGGCCCCGGTCGCGCGTCTGGCGCCCTCCAGGACAAGTATAATGGTTAATACCCCCATCGCGATTTCGAGGGAGGTGTATTCACCACGCCTGGCCATGATAAATGCGTAGTCATAGACGAAGAAGAGGCCGCCAGTCAGAGAGAGAAGGGCCATTACAGAATCGGGAAAGGTGAACCGGTCCTGCGGGGACTTCGTACTGAAAGGATACCAGAGGAAGATAAGCATCAGGGTCACACCGAGGAAGACCCCCCGGTGGCTTTCCGTGCTGAATACGCCAAAGCTGATCGTGTAAAAATAAAAAAGAGCCATCAGGCCGCCGATGATCTGGGCTGTGTTCTTTTGCCACCCCTTAAGCTGCCTTCTCTGGGTCAAAATCATGTTGTTCAGAACCCATTGGCCACAACTTCTTAAGGAATTCAAAACCATTACCGATCTCCTACTCGTCCGAATCGGGGTGATATCCAAGCGGGCGAACAACACGTCTCAATGGGATGACTCTTTACGTAGGGACATAAGTGATGCAGCATATTCCGCACTTCTGGCATCAACCCTAAAGGGTTGAGTTACGTCACCACCAAATCTGTAACTCAGGGCTTTAGATCTGATGCTCGGACGGAACGTATTTCAGGATGTGGATTCATTTCTGGCGTTCTGTCCAGCAGAAAAATATGCCTCTCTGTTTCGGCATGTAGAAACAGAGAGGCTTTCCTGGATAGCTCTATTTCGCCCGCAGAGCTTCCGGAATTTTTAATCCCGTTTCTTTCCAGAATTTCTCAGCGCCGGCGTGGAGAGGGACAGCAATGCCGCTGATTGCAGATTCGTTTGCCTGCATGACCTTGAGCGGTCCAAAGGCTTTTCGGAGCGCGTCCGTATTGGTGAAGGCGATCTTCGTCATTTGATAGACAAGATCCTCCGGAAGGTCCTTGTTTACGATCCAGAAAGTACCGCAAACAACGGTGGGGACATCATGATCCAGACCTTTGTAAGTGCCTTTCGGGACAGTGAAAGGGCGGTAGAAACTATACTTTTTGAAGAAACCAATTTCGTTTGCGGTAGGGCCGACGTCGAGCAAGCGAATCGCTGAGGTGGACGTTAAATCAACCACGTCGGGCGCCGGCATACTGGGCGCCCAACAGTAAGCGTCTATTTGCCCATCTTTCAAAGCAGTGGCAGCCTCGCCTCCGGCCAGGAACTGCTTCTGCACTTTGAGACCCATCTCTGTCAGAAACCGTTCGCCAAAGCCTGCTGAGGCGGAGCCGGGGCTTCCCAGGGACACCTTCTTCCCGCTGAGATCTTTGAGCGTCTTAATTCCGGATTTCTCAAGCACCACAAAGTTCACTACTGCATCCAGGGAGTTGCCGACAATACGAAAGTTCATCGTCTGCTTGCCTTTCCAGAGCCCCTCGCCGTAATAGGCTTCATGCAAATCCGGGGCTGCGGCGATTCCCATATCTGCTTTGCCCGTACTGACCAGGGTCACGTTTTCTCCTCCTCCGGACGTGGCTTGAGACGTAGGAGATATACTTCCACCGGACTTTTCCTTCAAAACGATTGAAATGGCGGCGGCAGCCTTGCCATAGACACCGGTGGCAGGTCCTCCTGCAAATCCGAGGAAGACAGGCTTTCCCGCCCCGATCCCCACCGCGGCAACCATCAGTGAGAGGCCCAAAATAACTGTCGATACCAAGAATCCTTTTTTCGTCCCTTTCATAATTCTTCCTCCTTTCTTCTGTTTGAACACCCGTATTGTCGTTAACGCAAGATTACCCAGCAAAGGGGTGATGGTAAACGGATACGCTTGGGCCACATCCTGCACTTTGGATCTTCTTCATTGACTATTTGTTCGGAAATGCGGAAGAAACTACCGCTTCTCAGATAGGTTAGGTTTCAGTGTGAATAGCACACACGTCTATTAATGTCAATATTCAGACTTCTACCCACCGGCTACGAGGGGGAGCATTAAGAATTCATCTCCGTCCTGGAGCACAGTTTCCATTCCATTCAAGAATTCGATGGATCGGCCATTGATCATTAAACGAATATGCGGGAGAAGAGAATCACTCCCCGGCTTGAACAAGTGGGGGGAAAGGTTGTCTCCCCACTTGTCGATCATCCAGGAAATAAGATCCTTTACGGTACTTCCGGGGGGGAGAGAAACCTCAAATTCCCTCTGCCCGAGGACCTTTTTCAAAGCTAAAATGGTGTTGATCTTGATTCTGATCGCTTCAGACATGACGCTTCGGCCAAATCCCAAAACCCAAATCCCAAAACCCAAATCCCAAAACCCAAATCCCAAATAAATCCCAAATAAATCCCAATCACCAATCCCAAATGACCAAAACGATTCTTTTTGGAATTTGGATATTCGTGAATTGGAATTTGTTTGTTATTTGGTGCTTGTCATTTGGTGCTTATCTCATGTTTGTCATGAACACGTCATAAAGACCACTTTGCCATTTTGAGCACAATTCTATTCATAGGCGACTAACTGGTCTGCTACATAACCGAGACCAAGCTCGACAAGCTTTGCTCTTGTGGGAACGCCTGTCTTCAGGTCCCACCCTCTGACGGTATAATACTCATCCAGCATCGCCTTGAGGTCCTCTTTGCTGATCAGTTGGCCTTTCGAAGCGCCGCTCTCCAAAGGCTCCGTCATCAGTCTTTCAGGGAACGTGTCATCGGCCCTGGTGAAACCTTCACGAACATTGAAGGCCCTGGCAAGGTTGCTCACCCGCTCACCGACCCGGGCGACTTCATCCGGTGTGAAACCAAGACCCGTAACGGCCTCCATCAAGGCTGCTGTATTCTCGGTGGCCGTAGGGGCCATGGAAGTATCGAGGAGAAAGGCACACATCGTCGGGCAGTCGCAGGTGGCGGCGCGCACATCCTGGTTCCATTTTGTGAGTTTTCCTTTGCCGTCGATGCTCAGCCGGTCTACCGCATAAGGGATAGGGACCCCGAAAATCTCCTGGAAGGCATAGCCGCGGTTATGATCCGCTCCTGTAAAGGAAGTCGCATAGGCCAATCCATGCCCTTTTGCCCCTCGCACATCATAGCCGGGGAGTTCGAGACCTTTGATGTGCATGGCATATTTATCCGTTCCTTTGCCTATTTTGGAGGCTGCAATCTTCACCCCGTCGGCCAGAATTTCACCGATTCCTTCCCGAAAGGCGATGAGCCTGATCAAGGTGTTCATTGCCTCGTGATTCCCGAAGTGGAGCTCCAGGCCTTTTGTATCCGCAAGCGTGAGGATTCCCTTCTCAAATAGCTCCATGGCAAAGCCAACCGTTACCCCTGCGGAGATGGTGTCCAGTCCGAGCTCATCGCACAGGCGGTCGGCGGCAATGATGCTGTCCATGTTGTCTACGCCGGTTTCCCCGCCCAGGGAGTAGAGCGTCTCAAATTCCGGTCCTTCAGCCAGAATCCCCGCGTAAGGTCCGGTTTGAGCCAGGTTCATCTGACTGCAGCCGACCGGGCACTCATAACAGAACTCTCTTCCGATCCGCCGGCTTTCGAGAGGCTCTACTCCGATTTGATCCACGGGCAGGAACTTCCCCGTGGCTGTCCAGTTCTTCGCGGGAAAGATACCCAGGGCGCAGGTATTATCGACATTCGACGGAGTGCCCGTTTTGGCGAACTCCGAATAGAGCACAGGGCTGTCTTTCATGGCTTTAAGCATCTGGCTTCTTGCGATCTTAAATTTCTCCTGGGAGGCGACCCCGATCGAACCGCTTCCCCGAACCGCGACGGCTTTGAGGTTCTTGGATCCCATCACGGCCCCGAGGCCTTTGCGGCCCGCGGCCCTTCGTTCGTTGATGATGCAGGCGATTCTGCTCAGGTTTTCACCGGCCGGCCCGATACACGCAATTCGTATGTTCTGATCTTTCAGATCGCTCTTGATGATCTGCTGACAATCGGAAGTTTGAGTTCCCCAGACCTTGGCGGCATCCCGAAAGCTGACCTGACCGTCTTTGATCCAGAGGTAGGTCGGTTTTTCAGCTCTCCCTTCAATGATCAGGACATCATAACCCGCATGTTTGAATTCGGCGGGAAAATGCCCTCCTGACAGGCACATGCCCACGGTATTGCTTAGAGGAGACTTGGCTGTCACGGATATTCGGCTGGCACAGGGAACTGTTGTTCCTGTAAAAGGACCCGGAGCAAAAATAAGCTTGTTCGCCGGACTCAACGGATCTGTTCCTGCTTTGACCTCATCGAAGAGAAGCTTGATTCCAAACCCCGCTCCTCCAATGAAATCTCTGGCCATTTCGACGGGCAATCTCTCTTCTTTGGCTGTTTTGTCCGTAAGATTCACCCGTAGAATTTTTCCCGTATATCCGCCGGCAAACTTTTCCATCTTTGACTCCTTTCTTCCTGAGATTTCTGAAAAAGTCCGGAAACCATTCCGTAATATTACATAGACAGGAGAAATAATCCATTATGGAGGAGCATTTGAGAAGTAGATCATTCCTTGTTGACCCACTTCCTTACGGACCCGGCCTTCCTCTTCAAGGTATTTCAGGTGGGCAATCACCTCCCCAACGGCAAACCACTTCTGTATCACGGGGAATGAATCCCAGGACTCACAGGAAATATCCCAGCCTATCAGGGATGCAACCTGATAAGCGGTTTTCTTGTCTCTCTGCAACGCGGAGATGATTTCTTCCGCCCTCCTCTGGTGATGATCTTTCAACTCGGTAATTCTTTCTTTCAAGTTTCTAAATGGGCGCCGATGGCCGGGCAACACCAACTCGACATCCAATCCATAGACTTTGTCCAGGCTTTTCAGATATTCTGCAAGCGGATTCCAATCAGCAGACCTCAGTTGAATTGAGGGAGTGATGTTATTCAGTACATGGTCTCCGGACAGAAGGATCTTCTTTTCGGGATCATGGAGACACATGTGCCCCCTCGAATGACCTGGCGTATGGACACATTTGAAATGGTAACCGCCGTAGTTCAGGAGATCCCCATCCTCCAGGATCTTAAATGAGGAAGGGTCTTCCAGTTGCGATAAATAGCCGGGATGGTTACGAAAGGCTCCCCGAAGCTCATCTTCCGGGAAACCATTCATTCCCGTGAAACGGATCATATTCTCCCAATGGCCCCCGGACTTGATTTGACGAATGCTATCTGCGTCGGGTCCGCTCAAATAGAGGATGGATTCTTCTGTCTTAAGTTTCGAAACAAGGCCAATATGATCGATATGAAAATGGGTA
>Ga0214473_10010580_pt1 | contig 10840 bp, 9 predicted proteins | sample RVTome_7_FD_203509 | JGI IMG/M metagenome (GOLD analysis project Ga0214473, IMG submission 203509) | Soil microbial communities from uranium-contaminated site in the Upper Colorado River Basin, Wyoming, United States - RVT98D197 | ecosystem: Environmental > Terrestrial > Soil > Contaminated >... | reverse complement strand
ATGATAACAGTCCCGGGGGTCCACCTGACCGGAAATATATCCATGAGCATGCCTGGATTTTTCCCAGACCGGCATGAAAAGCTCCGCCCCGCGCTCGACGACTTTCTTATACATCATCCAGAAAATTCCTTCAACATCCTTCCCGGGATTCTCCTGGATCAGTTTCTGGACATAATCAGCCCAGAATTTAGGGTCATCCTTGACCGCGGCCAGGCTCAGGGGGGGGTTGGTCGTTACTCCCCGGAAAAAGGTTTCTTTTGAATTTTGCGGGTCGAAAAGGCGTTTCAGTTGCTTCTCCCAGAGCTCCTTTTTCCCAACCGGGGCCTTTTCCACGACGCTCTTCGCCCAGTTCGCATAGACCAGAGGTGACGAATCCCACCAGATCTCAGCATTGATATTCGTCTCTTGCAGCTTTTCAAGGACATTCTTCTCAGACATGTTCGCTTCCTCCTATTTACCCATTGTCCCGTATCCAGACTGGAAAAACCCGAGGATTACGCGGAGCTGAAACACCCCAGGATGAAGCTTTTTAGGGTGTTGATCGTTTTCCAAACCCGTTGGGAAAACGACCTTGTCGCCTAAAGATGAACGATATTACGCTATCATTGCATCTAAAACCTTGGCAAGACCAAAATGGTTCGCTGCGCGGATCTTTATGGCTCAATAAGAAATTGAAATTGTTGAGCCACAGCGGTCACGGAGAGCACCGAGATATGGAAGCAGAGAATGGAAAAGAATTTGACTCGGCATCGTCAAAACAGATTCCCCAAGCGTTCGCCTTTTCCTTTTGGTTTTTGAACGTACATCCTTCTGTGGCCTCGGTGATCACGCGCAGCGCGTGACAAATAAGTTTCTGATATTTTTGTCTTTTATTCTTTTTCCTTTTTTTGGCTGAACGGTTTCAAAAAATTGAACTTCATGGTGTAGTCTATCAAGTCCTTTCCAAAAACGCAATTTACTTCTGGTAAATGCAGGGGGGTAAGGTTCGGGCTTTATGCGGTGGGTTCAGCGCTTTGCCGGTGCGGCGGCAACCGCGATTTCATGTTGACGGAAGGCTGGCCATTTTATATATTAGCTTCCAAATTATTGCGTTCCCGTTAAAGGAGAAAGGCGAGCATGAAGGAATTTGCTTCCGATCGGGCCCTGAGTTTTACGGAATCGGTCATCCGCGACATGACCCGCGTTTGCCTCAAGCATCAGGGCGTAAACTTAGCCCAGGGTTTCCCGGATTTTCCGGCGCCCGCAGAGATCAAAGAAGCGGCTGTGAAGGCCATTCGTGCCGATGTAAACCAGTATGCCATCACCTGGGGAACCCCGGCGTTGCGTCGGGCGATCGTCGAAAAATTTTCCCGGGACAATGGCGTGACCATGGACCCGGAGAAGGAGATCACGGTCTGCTGCGGGTCCACCGAGTCCATGATCGCTTCCCTGATGGCCATCGTCAATCCGGGGGAGGAAGTCATCGTCTTCGAGCCTTTCTACGAGAATTACGGCCCGGATACGATCCTTTGCGGGGCCCGCCCGCGCTTTATCACGCTCCATGAACCGGACTGGCACTTCGACGCGAGGGAACTGGCCCGGTCCTTCAACAACAAGACCAAAGCCATCGTGATCAACACCCCCAACAACCCGACGGGCAAGGTCTTCAACCGGGAAGAGCTGCAGCTCATTGCCGACCTCTGCCTGAAATGGGGCGTCGTGGCCGTTACCGACGAGATTTACGAGCATATCCTTTATGACGGCGCCAAGCATATCAGTATCGCCTCCCTCCCGGGAATGCGTGACCGAACCATCACCATTAATTCGATCTCCAAAACCTACAGCCTTACCGGATGGCGAGTCGGCTGGGCCATGGCCTCGGAGAAGCTGACGGGATCCATCCGCAAGGTCCACGATTTCCTGACGGTGGGGGCGGCCCATCCTTTACAAGAGGGCGCCATTGCCGCGCTGCGGTCCGATCTCCCCTATTACCAGACTCTGGCGGCGGAATACCGCGAACGGAGGGATTTTCTCCGGCAAGTGTTGGAGGAAGTTGGGTTTCGCGTCTACCATCCCCGGGGCGCTTATTACATCATGACGGACGTGGGCCATATGGACTTTAGGGACGATGTGGACTGTGCTTTCTATCTGGTGGAGAAAATCGGGGTCGCCACGGTGCCGGGAAGCTGCTTCTACAGTCGTCCGGAGCTGGGGAAGACCAAGGTGCGTTTTGCCTTTCCCAAAAAGATGGAAACCCTCGGCCTGGCGGCGGAAAAACTTCGGAAGTTCAAACCGAAATAATAGACCCGGGGACGCGGGGACGCGGTGACGCGGGGAAACGCAAAGAATGTCTGTATCCCTTGGTCTCCGCGTCTCTCCCTCTCACCCTCTCCGCGTCTGTTTTTTTATCGTTTCGTGCGGATGCGGACTTTTTTGCCCTTGCGCCACTCGTAAACGACCGGGCTGGCCACGAAGATGGAGGAGTAGGTGCCCACGACGATCCCGATGACCAGAGCGAAGGAGAAGTCATGGATGACTTCTCCCCCGAAGAAAAATAGAGCCAGGCAAACCAGGAAGACGGTGGTCGAGGTGACGATGGTTCGACTGAGAACCTCATTGATACTGCTGTTCATCACATCCGCCAGGGGGTCCCGGGGGCGCAACCGAAGGTTTTCCCGGATCCGGTCGTAGATCACCACGGTATCGGTCAAAGAATAACCGGCCAGGGTGAGAAGGGCGGTGACGAGGAGGAGGTTCACTTCTTTCCCGAGGAGGTAAAAGACCCCCAGGACAGTCAAAACGTCATGAAAAGTAGCCATGGCCGCAGCGATGCCGAAAGAAAATTCGAACCGCCAGGCTAGATAAATGATCATGCCCAGGGCCGAGATGGCGACGGCAATGAGGGTGTCATGCTGCAGATTTTTCCCGACCTTGGGGCCGATCTCAGTGGTGCTATCTATGGCGAACTTATTGTCGGTAAATTCTTTGGCGAAGATCTGTACGATCGTATCGGCCACCTTTCCCTCGGGAACCGTCGTGGATTTCTTGACCTGGATGAGCAGCTTGTTCCCCTCCGTGAACTGCTGGAGCTCGCTGTCCTTGAACCCGTTGATATCCAGCGCGTGACGGGCTTTGTCGAGCTGGAAGGGCTTCTCAAATTTGAGCTGCACGGAGGTCCCACCCGCAAAGTCGATTCCCAGGTTGGCGTGGCCTCTGATCAATTGCGCCAGGGCGATGATCCCCAGGCCTACGAGGATGGCGGACAGAATGAAGGCGTATTTCCGCAGCCGGACGAAATCAATGTTCGTTTTTCCCAGGAGTTCGATGCCCATCTAAGGGTTCCTTCCTTTCATCAGATGCTCAGGGTCTTGAGCTGCTTCTTGAAGTTGATCCAGTCGAAGATAACCTTTGTGCCGATGAGAGCCGAGAAGAGGTTAATGATGACACCCAGGCTGAGGGTGACCGCAAACCCTTTGATGGGGCCCGTCCCAAATTGGAAAAGGACGACCGCGGTGATCAAGGTGGTAACGTGAGAGTCGATGATGGTAAAGAGCGCCTTGTCATAGCCGGAGTCCACGGCCGCCCGGACCGTCTTGCCCAGGCGTAATTCTTCCCGGATCCGCTCGAACATCAAGACATTGCTGTCCACGGCCATGCCGATCGCCAGGATGATTCCGGCGATGCCCGGAAGGGTGAGGGTCGCCCGCATGGAGGCCAGGGCGCCCAGGAGATAGACGATGTTAAGGATCAGCGCCCAATCGGCAATCAGGCCGGAGATGCGATAGTAAACGGCCATGAAGATTACCACCAGCAGAGACCCAATAAGGGCGGCGCGAATGCCCTTGTCGATAGAATCCTGGCCCAGCGTGGGGCCGACCGTGACGTTCTGGATGATCTTAACCGGCGCAGGCAAAGCTCCCGCCCGAAGGACGATGGCCAGGTCCGAAGCCTCTTCCGTGGTGAAGGAGCCGGTGATCTGCGCTCTGCCCCCGCTGATGCGCTCCTGGATCACCGGGGCAGAATGGACGTTGTTGTCCAGGACGATGGCCAGACGCTTCTTCACGTTCTCGGCGGTAATCTGGTCGAACAGCCTCGCCCCCTGGGCGTTAAATTCCAAGGAGACATAGGGCTCGTTGAAATCGGATTTGATCTGCACTTGGGCATTCTTGAGGACGTCTCCCGTCATCAAAGAGCGTTTCTTCAGAAGATAGGGACGCCGGGTGACCACACCCGTTTCCCGGTCCGTGGCCTTTTGGTAGAGGATCTCGTCTCCCGGGGAAAGGTTGCCTTTCAGGGCTTCTTCCAGGCTGTTCTCATCATCGACCAGCTTGAACTCCAACAGGGCGGTGCGGCCGATCAACTCGATGGCCCGCTGGGGGTCTTTTATGCCGGGGAGCTGGACGAGGATCTGATTCTCTCCCTGGGGAGCGATCACCGGCTCCGATACTCCGAATTGATCGATCCGATTGCGAATGGTCTCCAGTCCTTGACGAATGGCCGAGTCCTCGATGGACTTAACTTCTTTAGGGTTCATTTCCAGGAGGTACTGGAACTTTCCTCCCTGTTCGCGCAGGGAAGCAGCCTTCAAGTTGGAGAATTGGTCCGCGAGCACTTGGCTGAAGCGGTCGTTGGCCTTGCTGTCCGGCAGGATCACCGAAATCTTTCCATCGGCGGTTCGTTCTGCCTGGGCAAAGGGGACATCCTTCTTGGTCAAGGTGTCTTTGATCTCGCTGGTGTACTTATCGACAGCGCTTTCCACCGCCTTCTGCACCTCGACCTCGAGCAAGAGGTGCATCCCTCCCCGGAGGTCTAGCCCCAGGTGGATCTTTTCCGAAGGCATGATCTTGGTCCACCATTTGGGCAGGTTTTCCGTAAGAGTAGGGAGCAGGAAAACGATCGAGAGGGCCAGGAAAAAGACGATTAACCCCACTCGCAACTGGATGGTTCTCCACATGGTTTCATCTCCTTTGGAACTCTGGCACTGTCAAAAGCCAACCCCAGAGGCCACTGCGCAAATGAAATTGGGTGCAATCGCGAAACGGATTAAAGGCGAAGAAGCCAGAAAAAAGAACATCCATTTCTTGAGTCCTTTTCCCCTTTTTCACCTGTATTTTCTATCGCCTCTCTGGTTTCAAAGGTCTTCCGTTAAAAATCCTCTCCCTGCAGGAGGGGGTGCTCATGACCGGCATCAAGTTGGGGTTCGAACGACCCCGGCGATGGAGCTGCGGGAAACCTTGATGCGGACTTTTTCGGCAATCTCCAGGGTGACGACGGTGTCCGTGATCCCCGTGATCGTCCCGTATACCCCACCCGAAGTCACGACCTCATCCCCTTTCTTGAGGTTGGCTAAGACCTGTCGGTGAGCCTTGGATTTCTTTTGCTGCGGCCAGATCAGCAGAAAGTAGAAGACTACAAACATCAGGATCAGGGGAAGAAAACTTCCCAGACCGCCGGCGCTGCCCCCTCCGGGTAATCCGCCCATGGCGTAGGCTACATCATTGAACATCGAATTTTCCTCCTTGTTGGTTTTTGACATTCCTCCGCGAAGATCTGCAAAGATTTGCTGAAGAGTTAAAAATGATTCTATTCCGGAGAGCGGGGTGGGCGGGGAATGATTCCCGGCCTTCCGATGATGGTTCAGCTCCGGATACCCAACGGGCCTGGAATTCTTGACCAAAGGCCTCGAACCGGTCTTCGGCAATGGCCTTTCTCATATCCTTCATAAACTGCAGGTAAAAATGAAGATTATGGATCGTGTTCAGGCGCAGCGCCAAAATCTCCTCCGCCTGATAAAGGTGCCTGAGGTAGGCGCGGCTATAATGCCGGCAAGCATAACACAGGCATCCGGGCTCGATGGGCGAAGGATCTTCCGCATATTGGGCATTCTTAATAACGATCTTTCCGGAACGGGTAAAAAGGGTGCCGTTGCGAGCGTTCCGCGTGGGCAGAACGCAGTCGAACATGTCCACCCCGTGGCGAACCGCCTCCAGAATGTCCCCCGGCAGCCCCACGCCCATGAGATAGCGAGGCCGGTCCTGGGGCAAAACGGGCGCCGTGTCCGCAACGATCCGGAACATCGCCTCTTTGCTCTCCCCCACGCTCAAGCCCCCGAGCGCATAGCCGTCGAAACCGATTTCCGCGAGAGTTTCAGCGGCCCTTCGCCGCAGATCGGAATGCATTCCCCCCTGGACGATGCCGAAGAGAGCCTGGTCCTGAGAGGCATGGGACTCTTTGCATCTCCGTGCCCAGTCCAGGGTTAATTCCAGGGAACGCGCGGCTTCTTCGTGGGAAGCGGGATAAGCGGTGCATTCGTCCAGGCACATGATGATGTCCGCTCCCAGGGCCTGCTGGATTTCGATGGCCTTCTCCGGGCTGATGAAATGGCGGGAGCCGTCCAGATGCGACTGGAAGTGGGCCCCTTCCCCGGTAACTTTTACGAATGAGGTAAGGCTGAAAACCTGGAAGCCTCCACTGTCTGTGAGCAGAGGATAATTCCACTGCATGAAACCGTGCAGCCCCCCCATCCGGCGGATCAACTCATGTCCGGGCCGCAAGTAGAGGTGGTAGGTATTGGAAAGAACGATCTCCGCTCCCATCTCCCGGAGCTCCTCAGGAGTCATAGCCTTAACCGTCGCCTGCGTCCCCACAGGAATAAAGGCCGGAGTGCGGAAAGCGCCATGGGAAGTGATGCCTTGCCCCAGCCGGGCCCCAGATTTTGGATCTTTCTTGAGAATTTCAAATTGCATGATAAAAAGTGTCAGTGTGAGTGCCAGTGTCAGTAAGGCCGTGAGTGCGCGAGCCGCAACGGCGCAAGACCGTCAAACCACTTGTCTCGCACCTTCCGGTTTTCTTTAGGGCATTCTAGCGCATTTTACCCATTTAAGGCACCTCTAAAGAATTAGCATGGCGTCGCCATAGCTGTAAAACCGGTAATTTTTCCCGATGGCCTCCTCATACGCGGCCAGGATAAACTCTCTCCCGGCAAAAGCCGAGACCAGCATCAAAAGGGTGGAACGGGGAAGATGAAAGTTGGTAATCAGGCGGTCTACGGCCCGAAAGCGGTGGCCCGGCAGAATGAACAGCCCGGTTTCCCCGCGCTCTGGCCGAAGCCACCCGATCTCATCGGCACAGGACTCCAGAGCCCGAGTTACGGTTGTCCCAACGGCGAAGACCCTTTTGCCCGAGATACGGGCATCATTGATTGCTTGGGCGGTTTCCGGACCGACCTCAAAAACCTCCGGGTCCAGGTGGTGATTTTCGATCTCCTCGTGCTTAACCGGCAGGAAGGTGCCGATTCCCACATGGAGCGTCACAGGATGAATGGAAACCCCTTTCCGCTTGATTTGATCCAGAAGCGCTTCCGTGAAATGCAAACCCGCCGTAGGGGCCGCGATGGCTCCTTCCTGGCGGGCATAAACGGTCTGGTAACGCTCCCCATCCCGAGCCCTCATGGCGCGGTCGCCATTCCTCCGAATGTAAGGGGGCAGGGGTGGAAACCCAATCCGTCGTATGGCCCCATCCATATCCCCCGCGCCACTCAGGCGGAGGTTCCAGAGACCATTGGGATTTCGCTCCAGCAGTTCCGCGCGAAGCTCCTCTTCGAGATACACCATCGTCCGGCCGCGGACCTTGCCGGAACTTTGCACCAGGCCTTCCCACTCGCTGGCCGTTTCCACAGTTCCGCCGTTACCCCGGGTCACGGGGTTCATGGGCCCTTTTTTCCGTACCAGGAGGATCTCTACTTTCCCCTCGCTCTGCTTTTTCCCGATCAGCCGGGCGGGCCAGACTTTCGTGTCATTGATCACCAGCATGTCTCCCGGCTGAAGGTATTCTGCCAGGTCGCCAAAGTGGCGGTGGGCCACAGATTGGGTTCGCCGGTCCAGAACCATCAGCCGCGACTGATCCCTCGGGTCTACCGGCTGCTGAGCGATCAGCCGTGGCGGAAGATGATAATCGAAGTCATGAAGTTTCATAGAAATAAACAAAGTGCCTAAAGTGCGCTAAAGTGCCTTAAGTGCCTAAAGTGTTCTAAAGCAAACCGGAAGGCTAGAGAACGCAAGGGATTTGACGTCCTTGCACCCTTGCGCCTTGCGCACTCAGGGTTTTACGGGCCGGACTCTCACCCTGACACTTTTTTCATCAACGAATGGTTCCGACTTCCACATTCCGGTAATAATATTTCAAGATCGAGAGGTAATCCATCCCTTTTTCAGCCATTCCTTTGGCTCCCCATTGACACAGGCCAACACCGTGTCCCCAGCCAAGCCCCGAGAAAAGGTATCCCCCCTCTTTTTTTTGGACCACGAATTTCGTGGACCGGAGGAAATCGTAGCCCAAGAGGCGCCGGAAATCCTTGCCCGAGATATCCAGCTGCCCGCTTTCACTCGTGACGGCCAGCTGCGACACTCGCCGGCTCTCGCTGCGCTCGGCTATTTCTATTCCCAAAACATCAGAGCCCAAAAATCTTGCTCGTTTCAGGGTCCGGCGCAGTTTTTCCGAGTCGATCGGGTAGTTCCAGAGGAAATGGGGGGAATCGCCACAGAAATCACAAGCGATGCTTTTCAAGTACGGAAAGTGGCCGGGCCATAGGTACTCGGGCGATTCCGTTGCGCCCCCGCAGCAGGAATGGTATACCGCAAAAATCGGACGCCCATGATAAAGGACTAATTCTCCCTTGGTCTCCTCCACCGCCTTGCGGGACTGGAGGTCTTCTTTTCCGATTCCCTCATAGACCTGGGCGCTGACCCCAGAATCCAGATCATACAGTTCCGCTCCCCGATTTTCCACCTGGAAGGTCGCATACGTTCTGGCCACGACCGCCTGGGATTTTACAGCTTCCCGGGGCCACTGGGAGGAAATTTCGCAATGGACCACGCCCACAAGGTATTCTTCGAGCGGCAGCTCGTTGATAACCCATAGCCCTCCGTTTTGGCCGGGAAAGATCTTCAGCTTATCCCGATACTGCCGGCCATTGATGACCAGGGGGCCCCGCGGCGATGTTAATGAAAAAGCCTGCGCGGCAATGGGATGGCCGAGAACCCGGAGACGGGGGCCTTTTTCTCTTTGGATCGTCAGAGAGGAAAGTTTTGTTTTTTTAAAGAGCGCTCGACCTGTCGTGAGGTCCCGCAGGGCCAACTGCTGCCCCGATATTTTACATTGGGAGACATCCCGGACGATGAGTACCCGGATGAGTTCTTTTGCTTCGGCTAAGCCGCCGCAAATAAAAAAAATCCCCAAGCTGAGGATCGTTCCCAAAAAGAAAGAATGCACGCGATTAGGAATTTGGATGATTTCTTAAAATAAAGCTTTTTATTTAAACACTTTTATCGGAATAAAGTCAAGAATTTTATAAGATTATATTAATAAAATTACCCCGAAAAGTCAAACGGTCCCATAAATGGTAGAGGGTGATCTTCCGAATAAAATATCCGTAAGGAAAGATGCGAGGTGCGAAAATCGGGAGGGATGGAGGAATCAGAGAAGGTTCCGGAAAAGCATCAAACCCGGGTAGGGTTTCAAGACGATCACGTTAAATTGATCTTCGCGCAAGTAGAGACGGGCCACGCGCATGACCTCTTCCGAGGTCACCGCCTGCACCTTGGCTATAAATTCTGCGGGCGATACCCAGGACCCCGACAGCAGGCTTTGGGCGACGAAGTCGGCTAAGGCGGCGTTGTTTTCGTTGCGAACCAGCGTCCGCCCCTGGATATAGCTTTTGATCTCATCCAGTTCGCCCGCAGAAAGGGGTTCTTGACGGATTCTCTGAATCTCCTGGAAGAATATGGATTGAACCTGTTCGATGTTTTTCGGGTCCGTACCCGCATAAGTAGCCCAGAGCCCGGTGTCGGAAAGCGGATGATAAAGGGAACCTACCAGGTAGGCCAGAGCCCTTTTCTCGCGTATTTCCTGGTAGAGACGAGAATTCGCCCCCGACCCGAGAAGGGCGTTGATGATCTCGAAGGCCGGCCGGTCGATATCTCTCAGGCCCATGGCCTGAAGGGTGATGACCACGATGGCTTGATCGAGAAACTTTCTTTGCCGCACTTCTTTGAGTTTACTTTGACGCCGGGGCGGGAGAAGGGAGCTGGAAAGGGGCTGGCCCTTTGGCCAGGGATTGAATTTCTCCCTGATCAGCGCGTGTGCGGCCCGGGGATCCACGTTGCCGACCACCGTTAGAAATCCGTTATGCGGCACGTAATAGCGCTTATAAAATTCTATGAGGTCGGTGCGTTGAATGCCTTGGACGGTTTCCTTGGTCCCGGAAATGGGCAGGCCCAGGGAACTTTCCGGAAAGAGGGTGCGGGAGACAATATTCAGCACATAGCTGGGAGGGTAGATGTTGGCCAAGGAAATCTCCTCGAGTAAAACCTTTCTTTCCTTGGCGATCATCTCTTCGGTCATCAAAGAATCCTGAGCCACATCCGCCAGAATTTCCAGCGCCAAGCCCAGGTGCCGGGGCAGGAGCGAGATGTGCAGCTGGGTGTATTCCCAGTGGGTGTAGGCGTTCATCGAGCCCCCCACCGCGGCCATCTGCCGGGAGATGTCTTTAGCGGTCCGCTTGGAAGTCCCCTTGAAAAGGAGGTGTTCCACAAAATGGGAAATGCCGTTATTTTTGGAGGATTCGTAACGAGACCCCGCTTTGACCCAAAGGTCCACAGAGACGGAGGCCGTTCCGGGGTTTCCTAAAATGAATACTTCCAGGCCATTGGAGAGAGTTTCCCGCAGGGGGTTGGCGGAGGAGGGGGAGGCCGATGAGCCCAGCAGAACCGGCAGGAGTAAAAGTGGAAGAAGGCTGGCTACGCGTGATCGACCCATATTTTCATCTCCCTCGCAAAAAAATTCCAACCCTCTCCCAAAGGAA
>Ga0214473_10010578_pt1 | contig 10841 bp, 5 predicted proteins | sample RVTome_7_FD_203509 | JGI IMG/M metagenome (GOLD analysis project Ga0214473, IMG submission 203509) | Soil microbial communities from uranium-contaminated site in the Upper Colorado River Basin, Wyoming, United States - RVT98D197 | ecosystem: Environmental > Terrestrial > Soil > Contaminated >... | reverse complement strand
CCCCCCTCCCCTATCCCCTCCCCGAGGGGAGGGGGACTGTCGCAGGATCAAGGCAACAAAGCACGAGCAATTGTTACCATCAAGCTGTGCGTGATGGGTTACTCTGCGCTAACCCATCCTACGGTCTGCCTCTCTCGTCATCCGCGAGGCGCCCATAGACCTCGGTGAGGTCCCGAAGGCGACCGGTCACCTCGTCCGTGAGCTGCTCGGGGCGGTATCTCCAGGTCCAGTTCCCCTTCGCTTGGCCGGGACAGTTGAGCCGCGCCTCTTTCCCCAGGCCGAGAACGTCCTGCAACGGAAAGACCGTCGTGTTGGCAACCGATTCCATCAGGCGGCGGATGCAGACCCAGTTGAAGTCGCGGCCGTCCGTGTCGAGATACTTCCCGATGTAAGTTTCTCTCTTGGCATCCCCACGGAGTCCTTTCCACCAGGCCAGGATCGGTTCGTTGTCGTGCGTTCCCGTATAGGCGACCGTGTCGCGTTCGTACTCGTGCGGCGGCAGATCGGAGCTTCTGGCGTCATGGCCGAGTCCGAACTGCAGGACCGCCATTCCGGGAAGGCCCACACGCTTGCGAAGATTCTCCACTTCCGGAGTGATGATTCCAAGGTTCTCCGCGATGATGGGAAGATCCTCTCCGATCGCGCTCCTCAGCGCCTGGAAGAACTCGTCCTTCGGTCCGGGGACCCAGCGCCCATTAACCGCCGTCGGTTCTCCCGCCGGGACCTCCCAGTAATCCTCGAAACCCCGGAAATGGTCGATCCGAACCACATCGGCGAGGTCCAGGCTGGCGCGGAGGCGCCCGACCCACCAACTGTAGCGCGTTTCCGCCAGCCGGTCCCAGCGGTAGATGGGGTTACCCCAGAGTTGCCCCGTGCGGCTGAAATAGTCCGGCGGGACCCCCGCGACGACGGTCGGATTGCCGCCGGCATCCAACTGGAAAAGCTCGCGGTTGGCCCACACATCCGCGCTGTCGTGGGCCGTGTAGATGGGGATGTCGCCGATGATGGCCACGCCCTGCTGGTGGCAGTAATCCCGCAGCTCTCGCCACTGTGTGAAGAACGCGAACTGCGCAAACTGGATGGCCTCGATCTCGTCGGCCAATTCCTTTCGCGCGCGGTCGAGGGCAACCTGGCGATGAAGGGAGAGTCTTTCTTCCCACTTGGTCCACATTTCGTATCCGTGCGAAATCTTGAGAACCATGAAGAGTGCGTAATCCCCCAGCCAGTGCCGATTCGCGTTGCGGAATTCCTCGAAGGCCTCTTTCTGCGCGGCGGAACCATGCGCGCGAAACCCGTCATGCGCTTTTCGTAGAATCTCCTGCTTCCAGGAGATGACGGCTCCGTAGTCGACGGTCCCCGCAGGAAAGTCGCAACCGCCGTCGAGGTCCTCCGGCCGGAGCCATCCCTCTGCAAGGAGTCTTTCCAGACTGACGAGCAGGGGGTTCCCGGCAAACGTGGAAAAGGACTGATAGGGGGAGTCGCCGTACCCGGTGGGTCCGAGTGGAAGGACCTGCCAGACCCGCTGGCCCGCGTCCACGAGGAAGTCGACAAAGCGGTAGGCTTCCTTCCCCAGGTCGCCGATCCCATAAGGGCCGGGCAGAGAAGTCGGGTGGAGCAAGATTCCACTCGCGCGTTCGCGGTTCAAGAAGCAGAGGGCAGGTTGCAGGTCGGGCTTGTCCATGGCCCTCCATGATACATGAGCCGGGGATTTGTCCTACTGGAGAGGGGTAGGGGCACCCGCTTCAGGCGTTGAATCGACACGAAGGGTACGTAGTGCGGCCTTTAGGCCGTATGGGGGCGAAGTCGTGTGAAACAGGGCTGCCCGCGGTCCCAGACAGGAACCGGTTCGAAGCCTACTGCTACGTTATTGCCCCTGGTACCAAGCCACCAGAGTGAGGCTCAGGAGCTGGTCCACCCCCACCTCTGCGTTCGGATCGGCGGCGGCATCGAAGAAGATCTTCCGGGTATCCGGGTCGAGTTCCGATTTCTTCTTCTTCCAAACGGATTTCAGGAACAGGAGATCCTGCACGCCTACGACATCGTCGCCATCCAGGTCGGGAAGGATGCGAGTGGTGAACGTCCCTTTCGCTCCGGCCGAGATCGCCTGGCCGGTGTCCTTGTTTTCGACCGCCTTCTTGAAAGAGGTCTCGTTGGGAAAATCGACCGGCGTTACGTCGATCCGCCAGAATTCGGCGATCTGGATGTACAGATTCGAGGCCTCCGGCTCGCCGCGCGAGAACGGTCGAAAAGCGCCGCTGAGTTCCGGTCTCCGCGTCCAGTTTATGGCATTCGAGGATTCGTACCACTCGAAGATGTAATCGACGAAATCACCGTCCACGTCGGTGCTCGATTTGACAAAATAAACCGCCAAACCGTCATCCGGGGTCGGGTTGTCCGGCAGGATTCGAACCACCGGCGCCGTCGGCGGCGTGTTGACAATGGTCACCGAGTCGCTGCCCGAGGGGCCGTTGCCGTTCCCGTCGCTGGGAGTCACCACACATTCGAGGACCTGCCCCCGAGAGGTAAATTCGTGGTTCAGGAAGGAGGTCTCGTTCTCCAAAATCTCTCCGTTGCGGAACCACTGGTAGGCATAAGTCACCGGCAGTCCTTCCGGATCGACACTCCCCATCGCGTCGCAGAACAGATCGTCCAGGGTCGTCGGATTCTGCGGAAGGATTTTGACAATGGGCCGCGAGGGCGGCGCGTTAATTGGGGTGGGGGTGCTGGTGGGTACGCGCGTGTTGGTGGGGGTGGGGGTGGGAGAAGGTTGTTGAGATAGAGGTCTGCCGAATAGCCAAGTGAAGACGTTCTCTGCAAACTGGTAATTGTCATGCGTGTACAAATTCAAACCGCCGTGAATTTCATTCGAGAACGTGTCCCAGTCGCAAAACGCCACGACTCGCCCTTCCCCCGGTTCGGCTACGGCGATGACGCCCTGTCCCTGTCTGGTGGCCACGATTCTGGCAGTTGCCGTTACATCGACTATGGGGTTGATCCCGAGCGCTGTGACGGTGGAGAGTCCCTCGGTCACCGGGTGATCGGAGAAATCATTGATTGAGATGATTCCCCATGCGGAGGTTGGACCCAGGGTGATTCCAAACTGGCCTATCAGCGCATTGTCGCTGGTGTAGTACTCGGAACCGTCACCCTGGCCCACGATGACAAAAGTTCGCCCCCCGCCCTCGACGTATTCACCAAAAGTCGCGACCTCTTGCGGGGAAAAGGACCGCGCGTTGGACCCCAGCACGACAATTCCGTAACCGGACAAGAGCTCTTGGGTTATCGTCGGCTCAAAAACCTGATCTACCAGAAAACCCCAGCCTGTAATTTCGGCGGCAAAATCAACAAAACCGTCCGGACCCGATTCGGTGATGTTGCCGTAGTGGGTCCTTGTGCTGTTGTAAAAGAGAACCCGCGCGGGAACCGGTTCGCTGACAGGGGATTCGAGCCAACCAAGAACGTTTTGCAGGAAGGTGAGGTTGTCATGAGTATAGAGATTGAGACCCCCATGGTTGCTGTTCGAAAAAGTGTCCCAATCGCAAAAGGCAACGATCTTTCCCTCACCCGCCTCAGCAACCGCAATGGCGGTGGTCCCGTTGAGCGTTGCCACGGCCTGGGCAGGTGATTGAACGCTGGAAATCGGATTGATTCCCAACGCGGTAACCTGATCGAGGCCTTCTGTCACTGGGTGAACTGAAAACTCCGTAATGGTCACTCCCCCCCAGGGTGAGGTCGGTCCATAGGCGATTCCGAAAGGATCGAGCAGATCGTTGTCGCTTGTGTAAAACTCGGATCCATCCCCTTGGCCTACGAGGAAGAACGCCCGTCCACCAGCCTGAATGTACGCACTGAAGACCCCCGATTCAGTTCCGGAAAAAGATCTTGAATTCGACCCCATCACCACAATGTCGTAATCCGAAAGCAGAGATTCCGTGATCTCGGGTTGGTAGACCTGGTCCACCTCGTAACCCATCCCGATAAGTTCTTCTTTGAGATCGGAAAAGCCATCAGGCCCCGTCTCATTAAGATCGCCATAGTGGGTGATATGGCTGTTGCAGAAGAGGATCCGCCCTGGATCGGCCTGGATCTTTGGCGTGAAAATCAACCACAAGGCAAAACCGACAACCTGTAACCCAACTCTTGTTACGCTTTGCATTGTCTTAAAGCTCTGTGTCAACGAGATTTTACATCAATCACCTCACATAGAATGCATCAGAGGACTGTCGAACTATAGATCTAAATGACGAATTAATCAAGACAAAAATTGAATATTGCATCCTTTTTCTCCCCAATGGGCCAACTGAGGCACGCGGAGGATAGATCCTCACACGCTTTCGGTGGAAAGGTGGGAGGGAACCCACGGTCTGATTCGGAAGGCAACTCGGACTAGACTCCTTGAGCGAGCGGGATCTTCACCTATGAGTCAAGTTTTTCGCCCCCAACGCCCCGACACCCCACGAGTGAAGGGGAAGCGCAACCTCCGCACCGGCGTAAACACCGGTGCTAACGCTGCAAGCACGCTGAAGCGCGCTACCGGTCCGAGGGCGCTTCAGCGTCCTTTTCCCCTTAGACCCGTCCCTAAGGGCGGGGGGGGCACGATCGGTCAATCGTGAGGGCACTTTGGGAAAGGTCTTGCGGTTTGAGGCGAAGCCTCGCTAGTGGTAAAGCACCCAATCAGAGACTTGGCTGGGGACAATTTTCCGAGGGACTACACCAGAGCTGAGCCATTCGAAGATGTTCTGGGCAAGTGTCAGATGGCTGTCGGTATAAAGGCTGAAGTCTCCGTGGGAGATGTTCGAAAAAGTATCCCAGTCGGAGTAGACGACGATTCTTCCCGTGCCCGTTTCGAGGGCCGACAGGACGGTCTCCGCGTTCCAAAAGGCCAGCGATTGGACACCCGGACCGGCGCTGGCAATTGGGTTAAGCCCCAATGCGATGACCTTTGTCAAACCGACGGTGATCGGGTGCGTTGAGAAGACCGAAATGTTGTTTTGACCCCAAGGTGTTGTCTCACCGAGAGTGATGCCAAATTGGGAAAGAAGCAGGTTGTCGCTTGTGAAGAAGTCATCATCCTCGCCGTAACCAACGAGGAACAAAGCCCGGCCCCCATGAGATATGAAATCACCAAAATCCGCGACTTCCTGGGTGGAATAGGATCTGGCGTTGGAACCCAAAACGACAATCTCATTGCTGTCCAGCAAAGACGGTGTCATAGCAGGTTCGTCGAGTTGAACCACTTCGAAATCCCAACGGATCAGCTCCCTTCTCAAGTCGGAAAACCCGTCAGGACCTCCATTCACGAGGTTTCCGTAATGGACATCTGCTCGATTGCAGAACAAGATGCGAAGGGGCAGTTCGATGTCCGCCTTGGCTTCGCGGTTGCTGAGCACGCAAGTCAGCACCACGGGCAGAAAAAACAACGAAGTAAGAGAGGTGATTGGTGGAAGTCTCCCCATGTTGAAGAGTCTCACGGCACAGAGCCCCCTTTGCCTTCGGCATCTGGATATTTCCGACAGGCAAGCAGAGACTAGATCTCTGAAAATCGTTGGTCAAGAGTCGTTATTCCGAAAGGAACAGGTGGAGCCAATCGGCATGGTCGTGGTTCATGTTGTCTCCACCATCTTCAACGAGGAGATGGATTCGCGACAGGCCTTCTACCGGGATGCTGAAGACTTCCTCTGGAGAACTGCCTCGAAGAACGCTACTTTGGTAGAGATTACGACCCTCGGAGACTATCTTGAAAACCACGGACCCGTTTTCACCAACCTCGTCATCGATACCACAGGCCCCGGCAAGCACTGAATAGGGTCTTCTGAGGTCTAGTGCAATCTGAGAAGGGGCATGTGTGCCCAGGCCTCTTGAATGGAGCTTTCCTCCCACCGAAAGAGGCGCTCCGCCAGCCGATTTGTCGATTCCCAGATCTCCCCAGCCCTGCTGATGTTGCACGATCGTGAATTGCTCGGTTCCGATGCCGGGGCCGGTTTCCTCGACAACGGCCTCCACCGACTCCATTTCGGGTGGAACCACTACCTCCGAGATCTGGTTTTCAGCGATGGGGACAACGTACTTCATATAAATTGCTTTCTCACGGAAGGGCAGATATCGCTCGGAACTCTCACCTTTGGGGTAAAGCGTGCGGAGCACTTGGGCGAGGCCTCGGATCTCTTTCGGGAAGACAAAGGTTGCCGTTCGGAGGTTCCAATCGGGCGGGAATCGTGTTCCGGAAGGCTCTTTGAAGGTCTGCACGTTTCTGTCTGCCGCGACAAAAAGGTGCGAGCGATGGCTGAAGTCTGTTGGCAGTTTGCCTTCCAAAACGTAGGTGATGTTAGAGGGACCGGAATCGCGGGCGTCGATGCAGATGAGAGACATGCTGACTTCCGCAAAGCGGCCGCTCGCCGTGTCGTGACGGATAAAATAGAGAACGAAGTCTGCGTAACCGACAAATACCAGACCACCGGCAAGTAAGAGAGCTGCCGTCTTCTTTCCCGCTATGCCACATGCATCCAAGCAAGAAAAGTAGATCTCACGCCCCCAGAGGGCCGGAATCGCCTGCATGAGGAAAGCCATACCGGCTATCCGACTGTACTGAGGGGAATCCATGGTGAGAACGGCACCGAGGAACCAGTTGAGAAACACACCAAGGAAAGGAATCCAAACCGTGAAGCTGCGGAGACGGGCGGCGACCACTCCGAGGCCAAGCGCGAACGCCGCTGCCGAATAGTCATCGAGGGCACCGCCTTCGTGGTAACCATATTGGAGGTTGCTGTCGCCGGTCCTGCCGAATACGAGCAGGGCTCGCTTCAAATTGTTCTTCAGTACGGCGGGTAGGTAATCCTCACCGAAGCTGTGTTTCAAGTGCCGGATTGCGTTGGGATCGCTTGTGAAGACCATCGACCCGCTTCTTCCAACAAAAGCCTCCGGCCTCTTCGTATAAGTTGCGGCCAGCGGCGCGAAGGAAATCACCATCGACAAGACCAGCAACAATAGAGGAAGTGTGAACCTCTTGCGGAACCTGGAAGAACAAACCCAAGAAATCCCGAGAGATATCGCAAGCCAAAGGGGAACCACGAGTGCAGCGTTATACGTTACCAGGCAGGCCGTGAAGGACGCCCCGGCAGCAACGAACCAACGCACCTTTCCAGTCCTGATAGCCCTCCACAAAAGGAAGCTGCAAATGGCGCCCAGAAAGGCCGAATGGCCGCAATGGATTCCGGTACGTGACCAATGAACCGCAAAGTGTGAAACCGCCACGAGGCCGATTGTTAGCAGCCCACCTACCCTCCCCCAGATCTCCCGGAAGACGAGATACGTGCAGAGGATGGCCAGCATGGAAAGAGTGACGTTCGTGAGCCGATGTCCGTAAAGGTTCGGCGGAAAGAGCGTCTGAAACAAAGCGCTCGGGACAAAACCCAGTGTGTTGAAATTGAAGAAACTCCTTGTTGTGAACCAATCAACGCTACCCTTTCTCCATTCCTTGATGATTTCCTGAGCCATCAACCCGCAACTCGCCTCGTCGTTGTGAATCACCACCGGAAACCGTTCCAGGTAAGGCAGGCGGAAGGCGAGGGCGACGCCGAGGAGGAGGACGAAAACGGCGATCTCCGCCCAGGTCCACCTCAGCGGATAGCGGGGCGGGCAGGACTCTCCGGCTCCGCCCTTGGCGTCCGCGTTTTCGGCTTCGCCCCGCGGATCGCGGTTGCGGCGGATCCAGAAGGGGAGGAAGAGGACGGCCAGGGAGGCGAGCCAAAGGATCATCGTGATCCTCGAACTGACCTGGGTGGAGTAGCTCGCAAAGTAAGTCGCCACCCCCAACAAGGTCGCAGGAACGAGCCACCACCAGCGACTCCTCAGGTGCGGGTCCGGGGGAGGAAGGGGAAAAGAGGGGAGGCGTTCCCGTCTCCAGGCCGAGGCCACGAAAACCATCAGGAACCCCACCAGAAAGAGAACGCCGGTTTGGCCGGGGTGCGTCTCGATTCGAAGCTGCCCCGCAAGGGCCGGAATGAACGCCAGCGTCACCAGCAGCAAGCGAACCACTGCGGGCCAGAGTCTGGGTTTCTTCGCTCCGGGGGTAGGGTCTTCCGGCATGGCAGAGCTTTTATCACCCGGACGGGGAGCTGGCAACACTCGGACGCGAGCCTCCCTTTTCCCCTCTGGATAAACGATGCCTTGCGCACCTCTTGAAAAGTAGTTGACAGGTGATGCATAGTTGTAGTATACTATTTGTGTTGTAAGTAAATCAGAATAATGTACTAGCTATGTGCGTTGAAGAAAACCTCACGGAGGGCGCCATGTGTTTTGCCACCTTGCTACAGAGACTCTCTTCCGGCTTCCCGTTCCCGTTCAAATCGAGCCAAAGACTCCTGGAATTCGTGCTGACCGCCTGGCTGGCATCCGAGGCGACGAGGGTCGTGTTTCTTTGCCTGGCCCTCGCCAGCTGGTTTCTCGCGTGCCGGGCATGGGCAGTGGCTCCCGGCGTCTTGGTTACACCCCCCTCCGTCGACTTCGGCAGCGTTCCTCTCGGTTTCGGAGCCGCAGAGCCGAAGACTCTGCATATTCAGAACCTGGGGGGTGCGAAACTCCGTTTCTACGGCAAAGGAATCGGGTTTGGCGAAGCGGCGAACGAGACCGACTTCCAGCGCATCTTCTTGTCGAGGACCGAAGGGCCGTTCTCCATTGCCGACTACGGTTGGCGGTTCGGGTCCGAGGGGAACCGGTACCTCCCACAAGGAGAATATCAAACACTGGTACTGGCTTTCGATCCCAGGGACACGGGCTGCTGGGATTCCCGGCTCTTCATCCTCACAAACGACCCGGAAGAACCCCGAGTCGAGATCCGTGTCACCGGCAGCGCCTTCATCCCGGGTCGGCCGACGCCGAGACCGGCTCTGGAACCGGGACTCACTTTCCCCGTTTTCCAAAACCCGGAAAACGGGCACTGGTATGGAATGGATTTCGAACGACGGAGTTGGCATGAGGCGGCGGCCTACGCGCAGCAGGTCGTCTTCGAAGGCCATCGCGGCTACCCGGCGACTTTCACCTCGAGGGACGAGCTGGACTGGGTTCTCGCCAACGTTCCCTTCTGGGGAAGACGCGAGGCCTGGATCGGGGCGAGCCAGAAAGGAGGTGCTGCGGAACCTCTGGACGAGTGGGAGTGGGTAACCGGAGAAAGGTGGGAGTTTTCCAACTGGGGCGAGTACGAACCCAACGAGAGTTTTCCGGACGAAGACTGCCTGATGCTCTGGACGGCCGAGGGAGGCGCCTGGAACGACCACCAGGGTTCCTACGAAACCGTTTCGATCGTCGAGTTCGGCGCCCCCGTTCCCACTCCCACTCCCACATGGACCCGGACCCCCGCTCCCACATCCACTCCCACGTCGACCTTCGCGCCGACCAACACTCCCATCCCTCCCTTCGACCCCAAACGCTGCGACTCGGGGTACTACGTTCTCGACTCATTCGGGGGGAGGCATCGAGCCGGCCATCCGCCAGTCATCTCGGGGAACCTCTTTTTCGGAAGCCCGTTGGCCCGGGATCTGGAGCGGGCAACAGATCCTCAGAACGGGGACTTCGAACTGACCATTCTCGACGGTCAGGGGGCCGTCCACTTCATCCGCAACCCCGGCACCACCATCCCACAGGAGTTCTTCTTCCCCGTCGAAGAGGATTTCCCTCGCGGTCGGGCCGTGGACCTGGTGATGACGGCCGACAGCCAAGGTTTCTGGGTTCTGACCGACTTTGCGGGGATCTACCGGGCGGGTTCGGCCAAGCCTCGGGGTAAATCGAGCCTTGTTCCCAATTGCAAAATCATGGGAACGCTCGGTTACGACGTCCCCTACGCGGAGGGGCGCGATCCCAACCTCCCCAATCCCGGCGGCGCTTCGATCCGGGCGGTCTCACTCGGCGTCATCGACCTGGAGGGCGATGGAAAGGCGGAGGGCTATGTGATCCTCGACAGCCAGGGAGGACACTACCAGCTTCAGCCGGACGGGACGGAGGTCCCTCCGGGCATGTACGCGAACTGGCCCAAGAACCACCCACTGCACCTGCTCGATCCCATCGCGTATCCCTGGCCTTTCTTCCCGGGGCTGGACATCGCCCGAGACCTGGAGGTGCTGAAAAACCAGCAAGGGGCTGTCATTCTCGACGGTTGGGACGGCATTCATCCCGTTCCCTTCCACGTCGAGGACAATCCCGTTTACTTCGCGACCAACCGGGTGTCCAACTCCGATCCCTCCTCTGTCCAGACCATTGGGCTGCCCTACATCACCACCGGCGTGGACGATCCCACGACCTCCGGGATCGACGAAGGGGACCCGGCCGTCTACGGCATCGACGCCGCCTCGATCTTCACCGACCTCGAGTTTTCTGCTGCCTGCAACAACGGGTTGTACACCATGGACCGGTACGGCGGCGTGTTCGCGCTCGGAACCGCACGGCTTGAGGACGCCGACGTCTCCGCGAACTACGAGGGTTCCCCATACTTCTTCCCATTCCTCTATGCGGAAGACTTCGAGCTTTTCGGTTGGAACGAATCAGACTTCGAGACGGGGTTTTGGCATCCGGAAACCTGTTTCACTTGTCCGTTTTCCTGGCTTCCCGAATTCTGATGCGCAGGGGGGCGACGCGACGGGTCGCCCCTGATGCAATTGGGGAAAGAGGCTTTTCTCCACAATTTGCTCGGGTGTGGGGAACCCTCATGATCGGCTACTACTCTGAGAATAGGCAAGGTCGCGTTCCGTTCCCTCCATGATAATCATTTAGGTGGCTCCTCCGTCGGGAGGTGCTATTCTCGGAAATCAGGCAAAGACCGAGAAGCACAACCCGAAAGGAGGAAGCCATGG
>Ga0214473_10010577_pt1 | contig 10841 bp, 9 predicted proteins | sample RVTome_7_FD_203509 | JGI IMG/M metagenome (GOLD analysis project Ga0214473, IMG submission 203509) | Soil microbial communities from uranium-contaminated site in the Upper Colorado River Basin, Wyoming, United States - RVT98D197 | ecosystem: Environmental > Terrestrial > Soil > Contaminated >... | reverse complement strand
GCGCGCGAGCTCGGATCCGGCCGCGCCCAGGCGCAGACGCAGGGCTCGATCATCCAGTAGTCGCGTGATGGCGGCGGCCAGCGGCTCGGGCTCGCCCGCCGGCACGAGCAGTGCGGTCCGGCCGTCCCCCAGCACCTCGACCACGACGCCGACCCGGCTCGCCACCACCGGTACCCCGGAGGCCAGGTACTCGAAGAGCACGCGCGACATGCCGTCGGACTCGAGCGCCGAATACAGCGCCACGTCGAGCGCGGCCATCGTGGCCGGCAGGTCGTCGACGAAGCCCAGGATCGAGATGTGGCTGCCGAGCCCGGCCGCTTCGACCTGGGCGCGCACCCGCGGGAGCAGAGGGCCCTGACCGATGAGCAGGAGGTGGAAGGGGTGCCCGTCGCCCGCGAGTCGGGCCGCGGCCTCGATCACCGTCTGGTGGCCCTTCATGACGCGGAAGCCCGACACGAGGCCGATGAGCGGGATCCCGGGCGGCAGGGCGAGCCGCGACCTCAGCCCACCGTCGCGCGCGGAGACCGCGTCGGGGCGAAAGCGCCCGGCGTCGACGCCGCCCGGAATCGCCACGACCCGGTCGGCCGCGGCGAGCCCGGAGGCGACGAGCTGAGCTCGGATCGCCTCCGTCACCGTCACGACGTGGTCGGTGGCGTGGCGGTAGAGCCACCGATTGAGCGCGTGCGGCCGTACCGGCTGGACGATATGGCGGGTGCGCACGAGCGGCCGGCGGGAGTACGAGAGCCGATTCGCCAGCGCGGCCAGCCAGTGCTCCTTGCCGCGGTGGACGTGGAGCACCTGCGTCGTGGGCAGCCACTTCACGAGGCTCCGCAGGTCGAGAAGGTCGGCCACCGGGTCGACCCCGCCCGCGAGCGCGAGCGTCTCGACGCGGCTCACGCCCTCGTCCCTCGCGCGGCGGATGACGCGCGCCTCGCTCCGCCGCTTGCAGACGAGCGCGACGTCGTGTCCGGCCCGCTCCAGCTCGACGGTGGCCCGCGCGGCCCAGTACGCATCCGACGACCACCCCCGGCACGACACGATCTGCAAGATCGTCACGCCGGAGTGTCCCTGGATCCCAGAGTGCCCGCCGCTGGGGGAGTGCGGGGGCCATTTCGGGGCCCCCGCATAAGACAGAGCCTGCAGATTTCAACGAGTGTCCGCGGCTGGGGGAGTGCGGGGGCCATTTCTGGGCCCCCGCATAAGACAGAGCCTGCAGATTTCAACGAGTGTCCGCCATTGGGGGAGTGCGGGGGCCATGTCTGGGCCCCCGCAGCTGAAGCGCCGCTCCGTATATCTTCTCCACGCGGGAAGCGTGTGCGTCGGAACTATAGAGACTGCGCGCCCGCTCCCGGCCCGCCCGACCCATGGCCGCCGCCCGCTCGGGCTCGGCCAGGAGCGCGCGTAGCGCCGCCGCCACCGACTCGGGCCGGTCGTCGTCCACGAGGAGCCCGGTGACGCCGTCGACCACGGTCTCCGGCAGCGCGCCCACCCGCCGTCCGACCACCGGCCGGCCGGCGGCCATGGCCTCGAGCGCGGCCCGGCAGGACTCGTCGGAGCCCGCGCCCATGAGCGCGAACGCGTCGATGGCCTGGAGGACACCGGGCAGATCGGCGTCGCGATAGCCGGTGAACAGGACCTCGCGGGCGAGCCCCAGCTCGCCCACCAGGCTCTCGAGCCGGGTGCGCGCCTCCCCCTTGCCCACGAGCAGGAGCCGCGACTGCGGGTACTCGGTCAGCAGCAGCCGGAAGCCGCGGATCAGCAGCTCGTGCCCCCGACGCGGGGCCAGGCGGGCCACGCAGCCCAGCACCGGCGCGGCCCCGAGGTCGAATTCTTTGCGGATCGCGGCGCCGTCACTCGCGCCCTCGAAGCGGGCGAGGTCGACCACGCCCTCCACGCGCGCCAGACGATCGGCGGCGATGCCGGCGCGGCGCGCGCGCTCTTCGATCTCGCGGCTCACCACGATCAGCGCGTCTGTTCTTCGATATAGCGACGTATCGGGCCAGCCGAGCCGGACCGCGCGGGCGTTGTGGAAGGTCCGGACGAGCGCGGCCCGCCCGCGGCCGAGCCAGCCGAGCCAGTGGTCGTGGGAGTGATGGACGTGGACCACGTCCACGCCTTCGACCCGCACGAGCTCCCGCACGCGCCGCAGGTCGGCCAGCGCCCGGAATGGATTGCCCCGGACCTCCAGCGAAAGGCCATCGACAGGCTCGAGGCCAGCTTCCCGCGCCTTCTGCTCGAAGCGGTCACCCGCGATGAGCCCGAGCAGCACCCGGTGCCCGCGCGCCCGGAGCCCGGTGAGCAGGCGGATGACGGGCTCGGCGCTGCCGGTCCACCAGCGGTTGGCCACGAGGTGGAGCACGGTGAGCGGCCGCGACTGGCTCATGCGAGCAGCTCGCCGTAGAGACGGAGCAGCCGGCCGACCGCGCTCGTGTGGGAGAAGCCCTCCTCGACCAGGGTGCGCGCGGCCCGCGCGCGGCGCGCGGCCGCCTCCGGCTCGTCGAGCACGCGCTCGATCGCCGCCGCGAGGGCCGGCGCGGACTCGCTGGGGACGAGCAGCCCGGTCTCGCCGTCCTTGACCACCTCCGGGATGCCCCCGATCCGGGTCGCCACCACCGGCACGCCCGCGGCGAAGGCCTGCAGCAGCGCCTGGGGGACGCCCTCGGTGCGGGTCGAGGCGAGCGCGAAGCAATCCATGGTCCCGAGCAGCGCCGGCACGTCCGGCCGGAAGCCGGTGAACACCACCGCGTCCGAGAGCTTCGCGTCGCGTGCGAGCTGCTGCACCCACAGGCGCCGGATGCCGTCGCCGACCAGGAGCAGCGAGGCGCCGGGCCGCTTCGCGCGGACCATCGCGAAGGCGGAGAGCAGCTCGGGATGACCCTTCGAGCCACGGAACATCGCCACCGAGCCGATCACCGGTGATCCGAGACCCAGCTCCCGCGCGGTCTCCGGGGCGCGGACGCCGAACGGAAACGCCTCCAGGTTGACCCCGGCCGGGATCGCGACGACGCGCTCGGGCGGCACCCCGACCTCAATCACCATCCGGCGAATCGCCTCGCCACTCGTGATGACCCGGTCGGCGAGCCAGCGATACACGGGATTCGGGCCCCGCCGGATCGCGATCGAGACGTGCCGCGTGCGCACCACCGGCACGCGACAGAGCCGGGCCGCCATGCCGCCGAGCCAGGCGTCCACCGAGCTGTGGGTGTGCACCAGGCTCACGCGCTCGCGCCGGATCAGCCGGACCAGGCGGGCGAGGGCGCGTGGATCGAAGGCTCCCGCCATGCGCAGCGGTGCCGTCTCGAGGCCCGCCTCGCGGGCCCGCTCGAGGAGGCAGCCGTCCGGCTGGCACGCGAGCAGCACGCGCCAGCCGCGCTCCATGGTCCAGCGCGCTTCGTTCAGCGTGCGCACCTCCTGGCCCCCGAGCCCCGGCGAGGCCTCCGTGTGGAGCACGGTCTTCATGCCACGGCGAGCCTCACCTCGCGCAGCACCGCGTCGGGCTCGATCCGCGTGAGGCAGACGTGATCGATGGGACAGGTCGGCAGGAAGCACGGCGCGCAGGGTACCGCGCGGTCGAGGGTGCGGGCGGCCGGCCCGCGCGGCGCGGTGAGGCGGCGATCGGTGGGGCCGAACAGCGTCACGGTGGCCACGCCCACCGCCGCGGCCAGGTGCGCGACCCCGGTGTCCCCGCTCACGAGGCAGCGGAGGCGCGACAGGAGCCGGGGCAGCAGCGCGGACCGGTCGCGCCCGACCAGCGAGGCAACCGGGCCGCCGGAGGCGGCCATCACGAGAGCCGCCGCCTGCGTGTCGTCCGCCGTGCCGAGGAGCACGGGCCGGAACCCGGCGCCGGTGAGCTGGCGGGCGAGGCGGCCGAAGGCGTCGGGCGGCCAGAGCTTGGAGCTTCCGAACGCAGCGCCCAGATGCAGGCCGACCAGCGGCGCGCCCGGCTCGAGTGAGGCATCGGCGAAGAGCTGGTCGACCTCGAGGTCGGCCGGCTCGCTTTGGGGGAGCTTCCACACGGGCACCGCGGCGGCCCCCTCCGCGCCGAGCGGGTGGAGGAGCGCGGCGTACTCGTCGACCTGATGGAGCCGCGGCGATGGCAGCGGGACGGGGTCCGTGAGGAACGGGCCGCGTCCGTCGGTGACGTAGCCCAGCCGGCGCGGCGCGCGCCAGCACCAGGCGGCGAGCGCGGATTCGAGCGAGTTCGGCAGCAGGATGGCCAGGTCCGGGCGCTCGGCGGCGAGCGCCCGCGCCAGGTGTCGCCGCGCGGCGAGCGGCTTCGGGTAGAGGAGCAGCACGTCGGCCACCCCCTGCCCGGCCAGGAGCGGCGCCCAGCGCCCGACGAGCGTGATCCGTGCGCCCGGCTCCGCCGCGCGGAGCTTGGCCAGCGTCGGCAGCGCCATCACCGTGTCGCCGAGCCAGTTCGGAGTCCTCACCACGATGCGGGCGGCCAGCGCCGCGATCATGAGCAGGGGCGGCCCAGCGAAGCATGGGCCAGGACGCCGGCGAGTCGCCGCTGCCACAGCTCGAGCCCGGACTCGATCACCAGGCGCACCGGCAGCACCCACAGCGGCAGCCGCGACGGCGGCAGCTCGCGCACGCGCACCCAGTCCTTCTCGGTCGTGATGAGGCCCTGCGCCCCGGCCGCGCGCGCGTCGCGCGCCAGCTCGGAGAGGTCGCGCTCGGTGAACCAGTGGTGGTCGGGGAACTCCACGAAGCCGACGGTTCGGACCGCGGCGGCATCCAGGGTGTCGGCGAAGCCCTGGGGCGAGCCGAGCCCCGCGAAGGCGATGAGCCGCCGGCCCGCCAGCTCGGAGACCGGCAGGCGTCGACCGCTCTGCGTCTCGATCGCGTCCTCGACCTGATAGCGCGCGGCCAGCACCGCCGCGCTCGGGTTGAAGCGCCTGACCGTGGCCGTCACCGCCGCCACCGGCTCGGCGCCGGCCGGATTGGTCACGACCACGAGGTGGGCGCGGGCCAGCGCCGAGAGCGGCTCGCGCAGCATGCCGCGCGGGAAGACGCGCGCGTTGCCCCACGGGGCGCGACCCTGCACGACGAGGATCTCGAGATCCTTGGCCAGCGTGCGGTGCTGGAAGCCGTCGTCCAGCACGAGCGCGGTGGCCCCGCACCGCTCGACCGCCATGCGGCCGGCTTCGTGGCGGTTCTCGCCCACCACCACCGGAACGCCGGGCAGGCGCTCGGCGAGCAGCACGGGCTCGTCACCCGCCCTTCGGGTGTCGACGCGTACGCCGTCACGATCGGCCACCACGTACACGCCCCGGGTCGCCCGGCCGTAGCCGCGGCTCACCACCGCCGGGAAGGCGCCCAGCTCCTGCAGCGTCCGCACCGCCAGCTCCACCGTCGGCGTCTTGCCGCTGCCGCCCAGCGTCAGGTTCCCCACCGAGACCACCGGACACGGCAGCCGGCCCGTCCGGAGGAGGCCCCAGCGGTACGCCTGGGCGCGCATCGCCAGCGCGGCGCGGTACGCCACGCTGAGCGCGGAGAGCCCGGCCGTCACCACCGGCGTGTCGGGATCCTCCCAGTACCGGCGCAAGAGCACCTCGGGCGCCCGCCGCGGCGTCGTCATGGGGCCGCCTCGTCCTCGGGTCGACGCCACAGGTGGCGGGCGACCAGCTCGAGCGTGGCGCCGACCGCGCCCCCCCGTCCGGGGAAGGCGCCGCGGGCCGCCTCGCCCATGCGCCGCGTGAGGTCTCCGTCCTCGAGCAGCCGCGCGAGCTCGCGGCCGAGCTCCAGGCCGTCCTTGACGACGAGCCCGCCGCCGCTCCGCTGCAGCAGCTCCGCGCTCTCGCGGAAATTGCTCGTGTGCGGGCCGAACAGCACCGGCTTGCCGCGCATCGCCGGCTCCAGCACGTTGTGCCCACCCACCGGGACGAGACTGCCGCCGACGAACACGACCTCGGCCAGGGAGTAGAGCTCCGCCAGCTCGCCCACCGTATCGAGAATGAGGACCGCACCGGGGGCGCGCTCCTGCGGCAGCCGGCTGCGCCGCGCCGGGACGAGGCCGCGCGCCCGGATCAGCTCTTCGACCTCGCCGGCGCGCTCCGGATGCCGGGGGGCCAGGAGCAGGCGGAGGCCCGGCCAGCGCGCCCGCGCGCCGAGGAAGACGTCGAGGACGACGGCCTCCTCGCCCCGATGCGTGCTGCCGGCGACCCACAGCCGGTCGAGCGCGCCGAGTCCGAGCCGCTCCCGCCAGCGCGCGGCGGTCTCGCCCTCCTCCGGCACGAGGTCGCTCTTGAGATTGCCGGTGACCACCACCCGCTCGCGCGGGGCCCCCAGGGCGACGATGCGCCGGGCGTCCTCCTCGCTCTGCATCGCGAACACGGAGACGTCGGCGAGCACGCGCTGCATGAGCCAGCGCACCCGCCGGTAGCGCCGGAAGGAGCGGTCGGAGATGCGGCCGTTGGCGATCATGGCCGGGATGCGGCGCCGCGCGAGCGCGCGCAGGAAGTTGGGCCAGAGCTCCGTCTCGATCGCGATGAAGAAGCGCGGCCGCGCCGCGTCGAGCGCGCGCCGCACCGGGCCCGGCAGGTCGATCGGGAAATAGCGGTGCACCGCCGCGGTGGCGAGCCGGTCGGCCACGATGCGGGCGCCGGTCGGGGTGATCGTGCTGACCACGATGCCCAGCTCGGGCCAGCGGCGGCGGATGCCTTCGACCAGCGGCACCGCCGCCGCCGACTCCCCCACCGACACCGCGTGGATCCAGCAGCGCGGCTCCGGGGGCAGCCCGTCGCCGAGTCGCCCGAAGCGCTGGGCCAGCTGGCGCCCGTAGCCGGCGCGGCGCCGCCGGGCGAGGAAGGCGGGGAGGTACGCGAGCAGGCCCATGCCCAGCACCGCGGAGTAGAGCGCGTACATCAGCCGCGGGCCTCCTCGTCCACCTGCCAGGCGAGGCTGCGGAGCGCGGCCTCGACCTCCTTGCGCGCGGCCTCTCGCCCGGCGCGGTCCAGAGCGGCCGGGACCCGGATGGGCTCGCCGAAGCGCACCACACAGCGGGCGAACGGCCTCGGGATCCGGAATTCGTCCCACGAGCCGAGCCGCCACTGCCGGGAGGCGCCCACCGCCACGGGCACGATGGGCGCGCCGGAGAGCCGGGCCAGCGCGATCACGCCCTCTTTCAACACCTCGCGGGGCCCGGTGGGGCCGTCCGGCACCACCACGACCTCGCGGCCGCGGCGGAGCGCGCCGGCCAGCCGGCGCAGCGCCTCCCCGCCCCCGCGGGTGGAGGAGCCGCGCACGGGGTCGAGGCCGAAGCGCCGGATCCAGCGCGCCACCAGCTCCCCGTCGTGGGAGCGGCTTGCGAGCACGTGGCAGCCGCGATCGCCGTAGAGATAGGGCAGGAGCAGGAAGCGGCCGTGCCAGACCGCGTAGATCACGGGTGCCCGCGCGGCCCAGAGGGGCGCCACCGCCGTTTCCTCACGCCGCAGGCGAAGGGTCCGCGCGAGCGCGCGCAGCGCGACCGCGCCCAGGGCCGGCCCCACCGCCAGCGCGAGCCGGGCCGGCACCTTCATCCGGCCCTCGCCGCCGCGAGCACCGCGCGCGCAGCCCGACGCCCGACCCCCGGCTCGCCCAGCCGCGCCCGCAGCTCCTTGAAGGCCGCCCGCTGGGCGGTGGCCGCCACCGGATCATCGAGCAGCCGCGACGCCTCCGCGGCGAGCCGGGCCCCCGTCACGTCCTCCTGGATCAGCTCGGGCACCACCGCGCGGCCCGAGACGAGGTTGGGCAGGCTGATCCACTGCACGCGCGCGAGCAGCCGGGCGATGATCTCGGTCGTGCGCGAGACCCGATAGCACACGACCATCGGCGTGCCGAGCAGCGCCGCCTCGAGGGTGGCGGTGCCGGAGGCGATCAGCAGCGCCTCGGCGCCGGCCATCACCTCGTAGGTTCGGCCGCTCACGAGCTCGACCGCGGGGCCTCCCGCCGCGCGACGCAGATGCGCCTCCGCCTGCGCCCGGGGCACCGTCGGGGCCAGGCCCAGCACGAAGCGCCGGCGTCCATCGGCGGCGGCGAGGCGCCGCGCGGCCTCGAGCATCGGGGGGAGCAGGCGCTCCACCTCTTCCTGTCGACTGCCCGGCAGCAAGCCGATCAGCGAGTGGGCGGGGTCCGCGCCGAGCCGCCGGCGCGCCTCGTCGCGCGTGAGGTCCAGCGGGAGCGCGTCGAGCAGGGGGTGGCCGACCAGCTCCACCGGCACGCGGGCCTTCTCGTACAGGGCGGGCTCGAAGGGAAAGACGGCGAGCACCCGGCTCACCCGCCGGGCCATCTGGCGCACGCGCCCCTGCCGCCACGCCCAGAGCTGCGGCGGAATGAAATACACGACCGGCACGCCCGCGCGGCGCGCCTGACGCGCGAGCCGCAGGTTGAACTCCGGGAAGTCGATCAGGACGAGGGCGCGGGGCCGCTCCCGCCGGAGCCGCTTCACCAGCGCGCGGTAGGCGCGGTAGAGCGCCGGGATGCGGCCGAGCGCCTCGCTGGTGCCCACCGCCGCCCGCGCGGTCGGATCCACGATCACGTCCATGCCGGTCGCCGCCATGTGGGCGCCGCCCATCCCGCAGAGCCGCACCCCCGGCTCGAGCTCCTGCAGGGCGCGGCAGAGCACGGCGCCGTGGAGATCGCCCGAGGCCTCGCCGGCCGAGAGCATGATGGGCGCGCGGCCCGGCGGCCCCTCAGGCGGGGTCATCGACGCTCACCACCGCGATGCCCGACTGGTCGGCGAGGCGCACCACCTGCTCGCGATCGAGGAGCAGCACCCGGCCGGCCGGGACGGCCAGCGCGGTGGCGCCGCCCTCACGCATCGACTCGAGCGTGGCCGCGCCGACGGTGGGAATGTCGAAGCGATAGTCGTGCGAGGCGGCCACCGTCTTCACCACCACCGCGCCGGGTCCCGCCAACCGCGCCCCTCGACGGATGGCCTCGTCGGTGCCCTCGGCGGCCTCGACCGCCACCGTCACCCCCCGGGCGCGCACCACCGTCTGGCCGATGCCGTCGGCGGCGAGACGGGCCGCGAGCCGGAAGCCGTCGTGGATCTCCTGCCACTCGGCCTCCGACGGGCCGCGTCCGGTCAGCGTCCCCGCGGGGAGGAGCCACGGGGAGAGGAACTCGCGCTGGTCCAGCACCTCGATGCCCATGCCGGCGAGCGTGGCCACCACCATCTGGGCGAGCGCGGCGTCCGACAGGCCGTCCCGGGCCAGGCCGCGCCCGGCGGCATCGGCCTGCTCGTACCGGGAGAACGCGGTCGACTTCCAGAACTTGCCGACGAAGACCGCGGCCTCGACCCGGCGCGCGGAGAGGCCGGCCAGCACGGCCTGGATATCGGTGATGGTGGACGGGATCAGATCGTCGGCCGCTTCCGCGAGGCCGGGAGCCTCCTCGAAGGCGAAGGCCGCGACGCGCCACCCGCGACGCTTGGCCTCCGCGGCGGCGCGGCCGGGAAGGGTCCCGGCCCCGGCCATCAGGCCGAGCGAACGCTCCACGGAAGATCCTCCGGCCAGGCGGTCTCGCCCCGGCCCTCGCGGATCATCCGCTCGATCTCCAGCGCGACGGCCAGCGATCGCAGATCGTCCGCCTCGGGCAGCTCGACCGGCCCGCTGCCGTCGGCGGCCCGCGCCGCCGAGATCAGATGGCGGATCTCCAGCTTCAACGGATTGTCCTTGTGGACCAGGAGGTGCTCCACGAAGGAGGCCTGCCGGTAGCGGATGGACTCGCGGTTGAGCGTGTATTCCTGGGCGGCGCGACGGTGGATCTGGATGTCCTGGTGGGAGTAGTCGAGCAGGATGTAGGCGTCGGGCTGGGTGATCGCGAGCGTGCGGATCTTCTCCTCGGTGGCGCGGCTGGCCGTGATGGTGGCCATGGCCCCCGAGTCGAAGACGATCTGCACGGTGGCCACGTCGGTGACGGGTGAGTGCACGGAGGAGCCCACCGCGGTGATCTTGCGGGGCTCGCCCTCCACGAGGCCCAATACGATGTCGATGTCGTGGATCATCAGGTCCATCACCACCGAGTCGTTCTGCACGCGGGGCACGAAGGGGCCGAGCCGGCGAGACTCGATGAGGATGGGCCGCTCGACGATCTTGCGCAGCTCCTGCACCGCGCCGTTGAAGCGCTCGACGTGTCCCACGTGGAGCACGCGGTTCTGCTGGCGGGCGACGCGGAACAGATCCTTCGCCTCCTCGAGGGTGGAGGTCATGGGCTTCTCGACGAGCACGTGGGCTCCCGCCTCCAGGAGGTCACGGGCCACCGCGAAGTGCTGCTCGGTGGGCACGGCCACCGTGGCGAAGTCCACCAGGCCGGCGAGCTCGCGGTGATCGCGGAAGGCGCGGGCCCCGTACGGCGCGGCCACCCGCTGCGCCCGCGCGAAGTCGGAGTCCACCACCCCGACCAGCTCCACGCCCCAGATCTCGGCGAGGGCGAGGATGTGATACTGGCCCATGTGCCCGGCTCCCACCACCGCGCCCCGGATCTTGGTCTCGTTCGCGTGGGTCACGAGATGCCCTCCTCGATGATCTCGGCGCGCTCACGCCCGGCCTGGCCCGCCGCGCGGACGATGCCGCGCTTGGATCCCTCCACGAACTCGACGAGGCGCGCCACCAGCGGATGGCCGCCCATCTCCGCCCTGATCCGCTTGACCGCGGCGCCGGGCGCCATGCCCGAGCGGTAGAGCAGGCGGAAGGCCGACTGCACCTGGCGCCGCGAGGCGGCGTCGATACCCCCGCGGCGCATGCCCACGACGTTGACCGCGCGGGCGACCGCGGGCGCCCCGTCCGCGACGATGAAGGGCGGCACGTCCTGGGTGACCTTCGAGCAGCCGCCGATATAGGCGTAGGTGCCGATGC
>Ga0214473_10010576_pt1 | contig 10842 bp, 7 predicted proteins | sample RVTome_7_FD_203509 | JGI IMG/M metagenome (GOLD analysis project Ga0214473, IMG submission 203509) | Soil microbial communities from uranium-contaminated site in the Upper Colorado River Basin, Wyoming, United States - RVT98D197 | ecosystem: Environmental > Terrestrial > Soil > Contaminated >... | reverse complement strand
TTCCCGGTTTAAAGCTTGTATCCCTGTTCAAGAAAAGGAAATATTTTTTGAGCTAAAAACTTAACAGCCCCAAAAAGACACTTCAAAAATCAGAAAAGCCATCCAACCCATTAAATCAAAGGTCTCACTCTGTATATGATTCGGCGTAATCACAGGGCAATTCAATTAATGATCTTGCAGGGCTGTTCGCGAACAGCCCCTACTGCCCCGAAGACGGTCCATATTGATGCCAGGCGGGATGGCAGTAATTGATAAAATTTAATCATGACAGGCGACTATCACCCCAGCACCTTCTCCACATACCCATCCACCTCGAATGGCTCCAAATCCTCCAGAGCCTCGCCCGTGCCGACAAACTTCACCGGCAACTTAAGTTCCTCCACTATCGACACCGCGCACCCGGCCTTGCTCGTACCGTCGAACTTGGCCAGCAGCAAGCCTGTCACCCCCAGCTTCTGATGGAAAATCCGGGCCTGGGCCAGGGAGTTCTGGCCGAGCGTGCTGTCCAGGACCAGCAGGACTTCATGCGGCGCGCCTGGGAGCTTCTTTTCCACCACGCTTTTCATTTTCACCAGCTCCTCCATCAGCCCGCCCTGGGTGTGGAGCCGGCCGGCGGTGTCCAGGATCACCACGTCCAGGCCGCGGCTGACAGCCGCGCTCACCGCATCGTAGGCCACGGAGGCGGGGTCGGCCCCGGGCTGGCTCTTGACTATCTCGCAGCCCAGCCGCTCGGCCCAGCGCTCGACCTGCTCGATCGCCCCGGCGCGGAAAGTGTCGCCAGCGGCCAAGAGCACCCGCCGGCCCTCTTGCTGGAAGAGATGGCCCAGCTTGGCGATCGAGGTGGTCTTGCCCACGCCGTTGACTCCTACGGTGAGGATCACGGTGGGGCCGGACGAGGCCAGGCGCAGGCCCACTCCGCCCTCGGCCTGTTCGAAGACTTTCCGGATTTCCCGGCGGAACAGCTCCTTCAGATCGGTTTCACTCCTGAGCTTGCCCTTTTTGCCCTCGGCGGTGAGGGTTTCCACGATCCGCAAACTGGCGCTCACCCCGAAATCGCTCTCCAGCAGCAGCTCCTCCAGCCGCTCGAGGCTCGACGTGTCCAGCCCCCGGACCATCACTCCCACGTCCAGCAGGGCCACGTCCCTGATCCGGGTCCAGAGGGATTTCTTCCGGCGTTCGTCCCGGATGTCCTGCTTATTGAAAAAGCGGGTCATTTCACAATCTCTTTAGTCTTGAAATTAATCCTTACGGGCGAACACGCCTGCTACGCCCCGATAAATCGGGGCTACGCAGACTGAAGGTTCGCCCCTACGACAATTTCACTACGATCAATCCATAAGGCGGCCGCAGGCACTCAACCGGGTACGGCATTATATTTACCGGATGGGCCACTAATCTACCCGCGGGCAGGGTGCTTGTCAATCGGGCTTTCTGGACAGCCGAAGGCCCCCGCCGTATATTGAAGCGATTCAAGCCGGATAGGCGAAAGGCGGGAGAATGCCATCTGTCGGATTCAGGGAAGCGATAGCCGGATCGGTGCTGGTCTGCGATGGGGCGATGGGCACCCTGATCTATACGCGGGGTGTGCACCTGAGCCGGTGTTTCGACGAGGTGAACCTGTCCAATCCTTACCTGGTGGGCAAGATCCACCAGGATTACGTCAACGCCGGCGCCAACGTGATCGAGACCAACACTTTCGGCGCCAACCGGATCAAGCTCGGCCGGCACGCCCTGGCTGGAAATATGAAAGAGATAATCGACGCCGGGGTGAGGTTGGCGCTGGAGGCGGCCGAGGGCCGGGAGGTCTACGTGGCCGGCTCGATCGGACCATTGGGAGTCAAGCTCAACCACCCGGAGGGGGTGGGCGAAGCCGAGGCAGCCGGGGTGTTCGCCGAACAGGCCGGCCTGCTCCTGGAGGCCGGGGCCGACCTGATTATCCTGGAGACCTTTTCCGATCCGGTTGAGCTGGCCGTGGCTCTGGCCGCGGTCAAAGGAGTCGGTCCCCAGGCCGCAGTAGTGGCCTCGGCTGTGTTCGATGACACCGGCCGCTGCGGTGGGCACTCTCCCGAAGAGCTGGTCAACCTGCTGCTGGCAGGTAAGCCTGTGGCCCTGGGGCTCAACTGCCGTCTCGGCGCGGATCGCATGCTGCCTGTGCTCGAACGCCTGCACGCGGTCACCGCTCTGCCGCTCTCGTGCATGTCCGATGCCGGCGAAAGCCGGCTGGTGGACGACCGCGACATGTACGTCTCGACTCCGGAGTTCGTCGCCGAATACGCCAAGCGCGCGATCCTGGGCTCTGGCGTGAAACTGGTGGGCGGCTGCTGCGGCACCAATCCGGCGCACATCCGGGCTATCGCCGCCACCGTGCGGATGCTGCAGCCCGGGGCGCACAAGATCAGTCTCAAATCCAGGGAGGAGCTGAAAGAGATAGAAAAGAAGCCGGCCGTCCCCTGGCAGGAGAAGACTCCTTTCGGCCGCAAGCTCGCCGCCGGTAAGTTCGTCTGCAGCGTGGAGATCAGGGCGCCCAGGGGCCTGGACCAGACCGGCATCCGCCAGGCGGTCGAGGGCCTGGCGGCGGCCGGCGTGGATGCGATGAACATCCCGGACGGCCCGCGGGCCACCGCCCGCATGCACCCCCTGCACATCGCCCGGCTGCTGGATAAAGACCCGGAAAAGATCGAAATAATCGTCCATTACACCTGCCGCGACCGTAACCTGCTGGGGATCCAGGCCGACCTGCTGGGCGCCTGGGCCCTGGGCCAGCGCAACATCCTGGCGGTCACCGGCGACCCGCCCAAGACCGGCGATTACCCGGACGCCACCGCGGTGTACGACATCGATGCGATCGGCCTGGTGGGTGTCCTCGACCGGCTGAACCACGGCCTGGACCTGGCCGGCCGGCCGATCGGGGAGCCGACCGCGTTTCTGATCGGCGTGGGCTGTAACCCCGGCGCGGTCAACCTCGACCTGGAAGTCGAACGGCTGCGGGCCAAGATCGAGGCCGGAGCGGAGTACGTCTTCACCCAGCCGGTCTTCGATCTCGCCTACCTGGAGCGCTTCCTCGAACGGGCCGGCAAGCTCCCTATTCCGGTGCTGGCCGGCTATTATCCCCTCTACAGCTACAAGAACGCCGAATTCCTGCACAACGAGGTGCCGGGGATGACGATCCCGGAGGACGTGCGCCGCAGGATGAAAGAGGCCGGCAGCGGGCCCCGGGCCCAGGACGTGGGCGTCGAAATCGCCCGCGAAGCCCTGAGTGCGATCCACACCCGGGTGCAGGGGGCCTACATCATGCCGCCGTTCGACAAGTGGGAACTGGCGGTGAGAGTGGTGGAGGGCTTCATCGAGCCGGCGAAGGCCGATTGATTTTAGCACATAAGGCCGGGATATAAGTCGGGAGCTGCGTGACCCCGCGTAGGGGCGAACCTCGTGTTCGCCCGCTGTAGTCGGGTAATAATAACGTAGTAGCGACGCATGCGTCGCCGCTGCGGGTACTTATATTCGGAATTGCAAATTGTCGACCGTAGGAGTGCAACCTGTTCACCCCGATTTTATCGGGGCTGCGCCATTTCCGGCCTTCTTTCCTGGAACTGTTTTCCAGGGAAACAGGAATATTTATCCGGACTGTATTGAAGAGGAGGTAAAATATGGACCGGATCAGGACCCGCAAGATGGAGCTGGAACAGGCCCGCCGGCTCGGGATCGACTCCTGGAGCAGATGGGAGTGCGAACCCTCCACTTTCGACTGGCACTACCCGAGCAGTGAAACCGCCTACGTGTTCGAGGGCGACGTGGTGGTGACCACCTCCCACGAACGGGTGAACATCACCGGCGGGATGCTGGTCACCTTTCCGGCTGGACTGAGCTGTACCTGGGAAGTGAAAAAGAAGATCAGCAAGGTCTATACGTTCGATTTCGAGGGATAGCCCTGGTTCATCGTCTGCGAATTTTCAGCGGGACACTCTGACGGCCTGATAACGGAGGCGCGAGGTAAGATTTATGCAGACCCTGGTTCATTTCTCTCCGGTTTTGTTCCTGATCGCCGCCTTGCCCCTGGCCCTGGCTGCCGAAAGCACCCCGGTCACGGTCACGGTTCAGCTCGATTCCACGGTCAACGTGATGGCCGGCGGCCTGGGCGCCTCCTGGCACGCCATCGAGGATTCGATCCCGGTGGAAGGCCGCACCAGCCACGGCGGCAGCGCCTGGGGCGCCAACCCGGACCCGGAGGACGAGGCGCGCTGGCGGCAGGTCTATAAGCATGCCCGCTGGCTCGGCTTCGACTTCTGCCGGGTGGAGATCGAGCGGCGCATGTTCGAACCCGAACCGGGACAATTCGATTGGAACGGCCGGGAAATGCGGTCCCTCTACCGCATCCTCGACTGGTGCCAGGCGAACGGCTGCGATGTCTTCCTGCAGCAGATGTGGTGCAACGTCGACTGGCTCGCCTACCCCGAATTCCGCCTCGACCCGGTGAAAAGAGTGCACAGCGCGCCCTGCGACCTGGACGCTTTCGCGGATGGTCTCGCCGAACTGGCCTGGCACCTGCTGAAAGAGAAAGGCTACACCTGCATCCGCTGGCTTTCGATCAGCAACGAACCGGGGTATTCCTGGTCGTGGTGGCAGGGCCCGCCCAACGAGTCCCTGCCGATCACTCCGGCCCTGGAGAAAGTGCGCGCCGCGCTCGACCGCCGCGGCCTGGCCCTGCCGATCAGCGCCCCCGACTGGACCGACACCCCGGCCCTCGAACCGCAGAAGATCGATTTCGACCACGTGGCCGGGGCCTACGACATCCACTCCTATTACTCCCGCTACGATTGGACACCGCTGGCCGGCCTGGCCGTGGACCTGCCCCTTTCGCTGGTCGAAAGCCGCCTGTCCGACTGGGCGAAGTGGGCCCACGACCGCGGCAAGCCTTTCTTCCTCACCGAACTGGGCAGCATGGCCTATGGCTGGCGGGGCCGCGACCCCGGGCCGAACACTTTCCCGGCCGCCCTGAAAGATGCCGAACTGGTGGTACGCGGGCTGAATGCGGGCGTGGACGGGTTCAACCGCTGGAGCTTCACCAACCGCGGCGACCTGGACGGCCAGTGGCAGATGATCGACACCTGGGACGCGGACCGCGGGGCTTTGCGCGAGCGTTTCACGCCCAAGCCGAACAGCTATTTCACCTATGGCCTGGTTTCACGGTTCAGCGCCGGACATTCGCGAGTGGTGCGGGTTGCGGTCGACGGCGGCCGCATGGACAAGAACCTGCGGGTGTTCGCCGCGGCGCTGGTCAGCCCGGCCGGCAACCTGACCCTGGTAGTGGTCAACGACGCCGAGACAGCCTGGGAAGTGCGGCCCCGGTTCGCGGGCCTGGCCGCTCCACGGACTCTCTTCCGCTACCGGGTGGAAAAAGAGCAGGCGGATGACGTCCTACTGGAGATCGACCCGCAGCAGGAATTCCGCCTTACACCGAAGCAGATCGGCTTTACCGACACTCTCCCGGCGTTCAGCCTCACGGTTTATTCCACCTACCGGCTCGCCCACGCCGACCCCGGTGTTACCGTGGAGTAAGCCGGCAAGCATACCTGCCCCGGTTTCCCGCCGGATTGGATTGTATTATATTGATATATAACGAATTACATTTTTCCCAGCTTCGCTGTTGGCTCAGGCTGAAATCTTTCCTTGACTGGAAGGGAAAAGGGGATTAGTATAACGTTAGTGTATGTAAGTCATGCATGATATGTATGGCAGTTGCATCTGCCGGTTTCCCGCTCAACAGGAAAGTCCCCCGCATGAAGCTCAAGGCCATCGAAATCTCCGGTTTCAAGTCCTTCGCCAACAAGGTCCGGCTCGAATTCACGGAAGGCATCACCGCCATCGTCGGCCCCAACGGCTGCGGTAAGACCAACGTGATCGAGGCGGTGCGCTGGGTGTTGGGCGAACAGAACATCCGCACCCTGCGCGGCGAGCGGATGGAAGAGGTGATCTTCAACGGCACCGCTGAGCGTAAGCCGCTGGGCCTGGCCGAGGTGCGGCTGTTTTTCCTGGACCCCGACCAGAGGATGGGTTTCGACGCCGAGGAGTTCGTGGTGGGCCGGCAGATTTTCCGCGATGGCGAAAGCAACTACTTCATCAACGGCCGGCTCTGCCGCCTCAAGGACATCCAGGACCTGTTCATGGACACCGGCATGGGCAGCAACGCTTACTCCATGATCGAGCAGCGGATGGTGGAGGCGGTGCTGAGCGACCGGGCCGAGGAACGGCGCTTTCTGTTCGAGGAGGCGGCCGGGATCCAGAAATACAAGCAGCGCCGGCGCTTCGCCATGCGCAAGCTGGAAGCCACCGAGGGCGACCTGCAGCGCCTTGGCGACATCGTGGCGGAAGTGCAGCGCACGGTGGGATCGCTGGGCCGCCAGGTCGCCAAGGCGCGGCGCTACCAGAAGCTTTCCGAATTGCTGCGCCGGGTGTCGGTCACCCTGGCCCGCGAAGAACTGGCTGCGCTGGCCGCCGAAAGAAAGCCCCTGGCCGAACGCCTGCTGAGCCTCAAGGAACGCCTGGCCGAACTGGCCGCCGCCGAAAGCACCCGGGCGGCCCGGACCGAGGAGCTGCACGGCCGGATCAACCAACGGCAGGCGCAGGCCGAGGAGCTTTTCACCGAACTGGCCGAGCTGAACCGGGGTATCCGCGAGGCCGAGGACGAGCTGACCGCCAACCGCGAAAAACGGGCCGCTTCGGCGGACTGGATCGCGGAAGCCGGCAAGCGCCTGGAAACTCTGACTGTCAACATCCAGGCCCGCGAAACCGAGCTGGCCGAATTCGATTCCCGGGTGGACGAGCTGGCGGCTGAAGTGAAGTCCTGCGAACAGGAATATGCCGAAGCCCGCCGGGCAGCCGATGAAAAGGCGCAGGATGAGCGCCTGGCCCGGGCAAATCTGGCGGCCGAACAGCGCCGCCGCGAGGAGCTGGCCGGACGAGCCACCTCCTGCACCAGCCGCGCCGAGGCGATCGAGGATGCCGCCGCCTATGAAAGAAAACGGGCCGCCGAACTGATCGAGCGTATCCGCGCCCTGGCCGGAAAGCACGAGGAAACAGCCGGACGGCTGGCCGCTCTCGAAGAAAAAATCTCCGCTGCTGAAGAAGAAGCCAAAGTGCGCCGCCGGGAGCTCGCCGCCTGCGAAGAACGGCTGGGCCAGGCCCGCGAACGTCTCACCGGAATCGAAAAAGAAATAACCGCCGAAAGTATCGCCCGCGACCGCCTGCTGTCTGAAAAAGAGCTGCTCGACAGACTGCAGCGCGAGATGGAGGGTTTTGGGGAGGGAGTGAAAGCCCTGTTCACGGGCGAGGCCGCAGCCGATGGCCTGGAAGCCGTGGCCGCAGAAGTGTTCCGCACCGAGGAGCGATTCGAACGGGCCGTGGAATCCGCCCTGGGTATCCGCATCCAGAGCGTGGTCACCCGCGACACCGCCGCCATGCTGGCAGCGATCGGCCGGCTCAAAAGAACCGACGGCGGCTCCGCCACTTTCATTTCCCGCGACCTGGTGAACGGCTACCGGGCCAGGAACGGCAGGATCGACATTCCGGTGCTGGCCTGGTGCGAGGACGTGGTGCGCTGCGCCGGCGAGTACGATTTCCTCAAGAAGCTGCTCCTGAGCGACGTGGCTATCGTCGAAGACCTGCCGACCGCGATCGCGCTGCAGAAAAGGAGCGAAGAGCCGCTGAACCTGGTCACTCTCTCCGGCGAAACCCTCAACATGTACGCTGTCTCCGGCGGCGCCTCCACCGCTACCCGGACCGGTTCGGCGCTTCTGAACCGTCGCCGACGTCTGAATGATATCGAAGCCGAAATCGCCTCCGCTGGCGCCAAAGCCGCCTCCCTGCAGGTAGAACTGGAGAAGGCGGGCCGCAGCCTGAGGCTATTGGAACAGGAGAGGGAAGAACACCAGGCCGCCTTGGCTGAACTGGAAGAAGGAACCAGCGATCTGCGCTCCTCCCGCGACCGGCTCGACCTCGAAGCCGCCAATCTCACCTCCAGCCGCGAGGAAGCCGAAAGCCGGGCCGCCGAGGCCGGGGAAAAGGCAGCGGGACTGGCTGCCGAAAAAGACGAGCTTATCCGCCGGGCTGGCCAGGCGCAGGCCGAGCTGGCGGAAGTGGAAAAGGCTATTGAGCTGGCTACCCGGAGGGTGGAAGCCTGCGAGGCGGCCGACAGGCAGGACGGTGGCGCGCTGCAGGACGTCTCCCTCAGGCTGGCTGAAAAGAGGGCGCGGCTGAGCGAGGTGGAAAAAAGCCGCTCCCTCATGGAACGCGAACTCGAAGCCGCCCGTGGGGATAAGGCGCGCCTGGCCGAGGATATCGAAAGCCGCAAGGGCCTGACCCGGACGCTCAAAGAGCGCGACCAGGTCCTGCACGCCGGACTGGAAGAGGCCTTCGGCAGGCGGGAAGAGCTGACCGCGGCCAGGGACGAGCATGAAGCCGCCCTCGCCGAGCTGCGGCAGGAGATCGACCAGATCGAAACCGAGCTGCGGGGCCTGCGCAAGGAGAAAGAACAGGCCAGCGAGGCCCGCTACCAGGTGGAGCTCGAGCTCGAACGAATCACCTCGCGCCACAACCTGGTCACCGGCCGGATCAGTGACAATTTCAACCTCGACCTGGAAAACCTGGACGAGGATTTCCCGTTCTTCCCGGACCCGGAGGAGCGGGAGCGGGGCGAAACCGCCAGCCGCGAGCTGGCCGAGGACCTGCAGGACAAAATCGCCAAGCTGGGGCCGGTGAACGTGCTCTCTCTCGAAGAATACGACCGCGAAAAAGAGCGCCTCGATTTCCTCGAGCGTCAGCGCGACGACCTGGTTTCGGCCCGCAACAGCCTGCTGCGCCTGATTGAAGAAATCAATAAGACCGCCCGGGAGCGTTTCCTGGACACCTTCCGCCAGGTGCAGGACAACTTCCAGGACATTTTCAGCTCGCTGTTCGAGGGCGGCACCGCGCATGTCAGCCTGGCCGATGAAAGCGACCCGCTGGAAAGCCCGATCGAGGTGATCGCCCGGCCGCGGGGCAAGAAGATGCTGGGCCTGGGGCTGCTCTCGGGGGGCGAAAAGGCCCTCACCGCCCTGGCCCTGCTGTTTGCCATCTACACGGTCAAGCCCTCGCCGTTCTGCATCCTCGACGAGGCGGACGCCCCGCTGGACGACGCCAACATCGACCGTTTCCTGACCATTATCCGCCGCTACGCGCGCTCCACCCAGTTTGTCATGGTCACCCACAACAAGCGCACCATGGAGAGCGCCGACTGCCTGTATGGAGTTACCATGCAGGAGCTTGGCGTTTCGAAGGTGGTGTCCGTGCAACTAAATCAGGTGGGTGATAACGGCCGGATCGAGATAGGCGAGGAAGTCCCTGCCGAAGTGAAGTAAAACTCACTATTAGTCGCGTGTTTTTCTTCCAACCCTTAAACGGAAGCCCTAACGCGCTTTCTTTTTAAGCGGCGATTGTGAAAAGCGTTTGAATTTCATTTGGAAAACTCCATAGATAGTTCAAGACGGAGGATCCCAAACTGTAAATTCATGGTATATATAAACTTGTATGCGAGCAAGAAGATACACACTCATGCTAGATTGTGTAGTGTATGTATTGGCTAAATACAATCAACAAACAGAGGATTACCAGATTAACAGTGAATTATAACCGCTGCAATGGGGCGATAGCGAATCTCAAATAGGAATTGAAGTTCTGTTTAGGCTATTAGTATTTAGTCCTTCCCCACCCAAACTGGCAAAGACTTGCCTGTTTTCTGAGATATTAATTGTGCCATATTATCGCGATTTTGTATTAACATTTGAACTTCCTTAACAGCCTCTGTATCATTTATTACATTTATTCCAAGTCTTTTAAGTTCGTTTTTGTGTCCCAAGATTCCCTCAGGCTGTCGTCTTGATCCACCATCATTTGAAATAAGTGTTCGGCCATATTTCCAGGCATTAAAGATTATCTCAACATCATTACTTTCATTTTGATTTTTAACACCATCAGGGAATACTACTTTTTCAATCTTCGAAAACATTGTTAGTTCATCGGGCGTTGTGATTTTGGTAGAAGTATAGATATGAGATTGAGCTTTATACTTCCTAGTTATGCAACTACCAGATGAGGCTTCGTTTTGTGCCACTTCTGACATATCTATCAAAATAACACCATCATTTGCCCATTTTTCAAGCAAATTCATGGAAGATAATTTTTGACGAGCATTTATCACATTCGTATCTAATTGATACATTTTGTAAATAAACCTGCTTGGCATTTCCATCTTATTATTATCCTAATACAAACTTTACTGGGCGCCATTATTATGATGGTCTACAGTTATATCTCAATTTTTCAAATTATATCGCTTCCTGACATCAGTAATAACTTCAATGGCTTTTTCGCCACAAATAACTGCGGGGGTTCCACTACAAGTGACGTACGGTTCAGACCAATTGCAGCCATCCGGGCCAGTTTCACGTAGAGCAAGAATACCGTTTACGTGGCAGTATGTGCATTCATCATGCTTTTTAAGTTCGCTATTGATTATAATCACCAATTCTTGTTCTGTTACTTTTATCCTTTCCAAATCACACCTCTGTCTTTTGTTCTATCCCATTATTATTCAGTTTCCAGGAAAGACAGCATCTTGGTTTCCTTTTCAAAAATAGCACCGAATATAATCACACCGGAATCGCATATACTTATATATAATAAGAAACCTTTGATTTAATCGCTGTATAATTTTTCTCGCAAAATTCGATAAAGTTTATTAACTTGTTGTGGTACATAAAGTTAAACCACAACAAGGGGATTTAAATGGTTGGTCAGCTCAAGCCTCAG
>Ga0214473_10010575_pt1 | contig 10842 bp, 6 predicted proteins | sample RVTome_7_FD_203509 | JGI IMG/M metagenome (GOLD analysis project Ga0214473, IMG submission 203509) | Soil microbial communities from uranium-contaminated site in the Upper Colorado River Basin, Wyoming, United States - RVT98D197 | ecosystem: Environmental > Terrestrial > Soil > Contaminated >... | reverse complement strand
ATGGCCCTGGGCGATAAGGCCGCGGACTTCGGCTTCCACGCGCGCCGGCCCGAAGACCCGCCGTCGCTTGTCCGCGTTCCAAGTGCAATACCCGCATGCGTGCACGCAACCGCGGGACAGCTCCAGCATGATCGCGTTGGGTGCGGGTGCGAGCGCACCGGTGAGGAAGGGGGAGGGGAGGGTGTCGAGGTCCTCGACCATGCGAGCGGGGCCCGTCGAGCGTATGTCGCCCGAGGGCGTGCGGATCACGAGCCCCGGGATCGAGCCCAGGTCCCCGCCGTCGCTTCGAAGAATGTCGAGGAACGCGAGCTCCCCTTCTCCCAGCACGAGCGCCTCGACGCCCGGCATCGAGGCGAGCAGCTCCTCGGGGTCACCCTCCGTGGCCCGTCCGCCGACGAGAATGCGCAACGACGGCCGCCGCCGCGTGAGCTCGGCTGCCGCCCAACGGACGGCGTCCACGTTCCAGCAGTAGCTCGAGAACCCGACGATGTCGGGCTCGCGCTCGAGGATCCGATCGAGGTCCGCCGGCGTCAGCGTCACCTCCTCGTCCGCGTCTTCCAGGCCCAGCGGCTGCGCGAGGTCGAGGAGCCCGACATGGTTCTGCGCCGACAGCTCCGGATCCGCGTCGACGAGGGCCTTGAGGTACCCGTTGGCGAGGCTGTAGGGCTCGGGCGCGAGCGTGTCGACGAAGCCGCCCTGTCCACCGAAGGGCCCGTCTGCCCCTTCGTTGACCATGGAGCGGAACGCGCCGACCAACAGAACGCGGCGCCGCGACGCGGCCTTGGCCACGCTACGCTCCTCCCCGGCCCCGGAATCGAGGAGCGCTGCGGTCGAGACCTCGCCGCTCCCGCCGGTTTGCTGGCCCAACTCGCGAGCAAAGGAAGCGGCGGCCGACCACTTCGTCGCGGTGTCGAGGGGCCGGTCCGGAGGATGGCTGACGCCCAGGCGACCCGCCGTGTGGAGCACGCGCACGCCCGGCCCGAGGGCCTCCACTGCGAGGCTGATGCGCTCCCACGCGGACGACAGCTCGACGCAGAGTTGGTCGCGCGTCGGCGCCCACCAGCTCTTCGTGACGAACCCGTCGAACGGCGTTCCGCTTTCGCGAAACTGCGTCAGCAGGCGACTGACGACCACCATCCAGGCAGGCGCGTTCGCGGGAAGCGCGCCCTCGCCGAGGTGAATCGGAGTCTCCGGCGCCGCCCGCAGCAGGTCCGTCAGGGCGCTCCAGAAGGCAGTCTGGAAGGTGCGCCGGTGCCACCACACGAAGGCCCTCCCCGAGAGCGACGCCGTGGCCCGACCGCCGCGCAGGACGACCGTACATTCGGGCTCGAGAACGAGCTCGTCTCCCGCGACCAGGGCGCGCAGATCCTCTCCCACGCCCCGCTGTGCGCCCGCGCGATAGCGGAACCGCTCAGAAGGCTCGTGCTCCGGGACCAGCTCCACGAACGTGTCCTGCTGCTCGAGCAACAGCACGTGCGGGTTCGACAGGCGCTGCAGGAGCCTTCTCTCGGTGGCGGGCTCGGACGCGAGTGCCGCCAGCATCGTGCGCGCGCGTTCGAGCGTGGGCTCGCACGTGAGCGCGCAGGGCACGTGGTCGATCACCGTATCGCAGCCCGGGTTGAGCTCGAAGGGGACGGTGCCCCCTGCGGCCACGCGGCGCGCGACCGTCAGCCAGCCATGGTGCTCGCTCAGGGGGCTCCCATCGTCGACGTGGGCGCGGATACAGCAGTCTGGGTATCCGAGCAGCCGCCCGACGTCCGTGGCGGCCTTCGCCCAGTCTTCCCGCGACGCGGGCGCGTGGATGGTCTCCGTGCACGCGACAGCCCGCTCCACGTCGGCCACGTGCCGGCCCACGAATGCTTCCCAAAGGCCCGGAGCCCCTGCCGGTGCGACACGACGACGTACCCGCACATGGGGCAGCCGTGCGTCTTGCTCGAAGGTCCGCGCCTCGGCCTCCCTGAGCGGCTCGACTTTGATGACGGGCTTCAGGTCGAGCAGCCTGTCGACGGTCATCGTCCCGATCCGTCCCTGCAAGGCGGCATCGAAGGTGGTCGCGTGGCGTTGAAGGCGCTCGTCCGCGGGACCCTTTGCAACATCTTCGTCGATGCGCGCGCGAACCGCATCGAGGAGCCCCTCTGCGGTGACGGGCTCGTCGGTGGTCGACGCGACCGACATGGCCGTTCGCGTCACCAACGCCGCGAGGGCCACGATGTCGAGGCCGCGCCTCTCCTGCGCGTGGATGACGAGCTTGCGAGCATCGCCCATGAGTTGGTCTTCGTCGGCCGCGAGCTCGTCGCCCATGCGGCACAGAATCCGGTTGATGGGCTCCATGACCGGATCGCGAAAGGTCCAGGGGATCTCGGCCTCATAGAAGCCCTGCCGCGCGGTGTCGAGGAGCGGGTCGTCGTAGCTCTTCCGGAGCAGACCGTCCCGGCGTGCGACCTGCGTGAGCGGGAGAGGGCCGTAGAGCCGGAGCCTTCCCCCCAGGAGCTTCCCCGCCATCTGGGCGACGCCGGCCGTGCGGACCACCGTGAGGTTCAGGTCGAGCTCCTCCGGCCGGGTCCAGGGCGTGAACGTGATCACACTCAGGCCACCGTGCTCGCGGAAGCCGAACGTCTCGGGGTGCTCCCGCTCGAGCTCGAAGAGCGTGCGGATGGCACGGAGGTTGGTCGCCGCGTCCAAACCCTTGTTGAGACGCTCGAGCTCGGCGCTCGAGAAGCTCTCGATTCCGATGAGCGACAGATGGAGGCGGTGTCCCGTGCCGGCGAGGGCAACGAGCCCCCTCCGCAAGACGTCCTTGTGCTCGATGAGCTTGTCCGCGCGGCTGTCGAGGAGCAGGCCCATGGGCTCGGTGAAGAGCCTGGCCGTGAGGGCCGCGAGGCGATCGGCGTTGCGTACGGCGTTTTCGCCTACGATGCGGACGCACAGCGGGCCTGAGGTGCGCGGGCAGGTGCGGGCTACCGCCGAGAGCTGTCGCTCCATGAGCTCGAGCGGGTCCTCGTCCCAGCGATCCGCGCTCTCGGGCCGCGTGCAGAACGAACAGCCCCCGCGGCGAACACAGATCCGCGTGTCCACCCCGTCGAGGAACGAGTTGCGCGCGATGGGAGCGCTATACGTGCATTCGTTGCCGATGACGACGAACGGCATCGGATCGATGCGTGCCGCGAGAGGATTGCCGGCCTCGAAGCCGTAGTCGGGGGTCGTGCGCTCGAAGAGCCCGGCCCCGCGGACGCGGGGGTCGGGGCGGCCGACGAGCTCCCCCAGGTCGTCGCTCGCGACGTCGAACGCCTCGAGGCCCCGCTCGCCGAGCACGCGGCGGCTCTCTTCGTCGCCGGCGCCGCACATGACCCACGCGATGCGGGCCCGCGGCGCGGCGGCGTGCAAAGTTGCGAGCATGGGCGGTGGCGGCATGTGACTGAGCATGATCCGCGCCGGCACGAGCCCGCGCGTGATTCCCGCGAGCGCTTCGAGATCGTCCCGGCCCGGGCCGGCTCCCCCACCGTCGACGACGCCAACACCCGCCGCCGGGAGACCGTATCGAACCCACCGAACGGCGATGCCTTGCTCTTTCGCCCACGCGAAGACGAATGGGAAACACACGCCGCGCTGAAAGCGCCGGTCGACGGCCAGCTCCACGAGCAGCAGGGGGCCGACCGGCGCGTCTCCGGGCTCCGTGCTCGCCAACGCCACCGTCATGCCTCCTGGGCGACGCGGTGTCGCCCCCTTCGAACGCGAGCGACCGTCGTCTGAGCGGCCAGCAGACCGCGCAGCGCTTGGCGCATCACGAACGACTTCGCGTCCCTCTTCCAGTATCGCTCGGGATGCGCCGAAAACCAGCGACACTCCTCGGGCTTGAGGATGATCGAGACGTTGACGTTGGGGGCGATCCCGAGGGGCAAGCCGCGCGTCATGCAGCTCTCATACACGCGCTCGAACACCGGAATCAGGTCGTCGGTGCGCGGCGGCGCGTGACCGGCCAGGTCCGTACCGCGTAACGGACGGAACACGCACACGGTGGGGATCGCGCCGACGCTGGTGATCCAGTCGATCGCCTCGAGCGTGGCCTCGACCGGTTCGAGACCAGCGATGATCTCGCCGTTGGTCGTGTCGAAGATGGGAGCGCAGTGCTCGATGGCGGAGAGGTATCGGTCGAGCCCGACCTTGGCTGCCTTGCCCGGGCAGTAGCGCTCGAAATGGGCGCGGTCCCAGAATTCGAAACAGAAGCTGACCTGATTGACGCCGAGCTTGCGCAGCGCCCGATAACGGCTCAGGTCCGGATGTGGTGGAGTCTGGACGCCGATGAGCAGCCCGGTCTCGCGTTTCACCGAACGGATGAACGGCTCGAGATCGTCCAGATACCTTTCGTCCTCGTAGTACCCAGTGTTGAAATGGACGTACGTGATGCCCAGCTCCTCGCGAGCTGCGATCACCGTCTCGACCACATCGTTGACCGATTTCTCCGCGTCCTCGTCGGCACCGAGGTTCAACCCGACCGAGCAGAACGCGCAGTTGGCTTTCGGCTTGGACAGCCAGTGAGAGCACACGCCGGTCGGATAGATTCCGAGATAGGTTCCCTGGAGCACGCCGACGCGGCTCATCTGCCGGCCGCTGCGGGTCCTGCGCGAATAGAACGCCGGTGCTGGCGGCACGACGACCGAAGCCACGGGGTCGCTGCCTCGTTCGATGACATAGCCGCCGCCGCGGTGCGCGAGCGCGTAGGGGCTGGTCTTCGCAAACTCCTCGACCACGGGAACGTTGGTCCACAAGCCGCTTGGAAGGACCAGCTCGAGCCCCGATCCCAGACCTGCGCGCGTGCGAAGGATGGGGCGCCCATCGCGATCGAGCTTCTCGCAGCTCGAATCGATCCGCAGACCTTTACAGTACAGGTCGAGCTTCAAGAGGCCGGGGTTGCTGCGTACGTCTCGTTCCACGGCCGTCAACCCGTTCGATCACGAATGATGTCTGCGAGGCGAAACAGCAAGTCGTCGTGCGCGTCGAGGGGGGCAAGGCATCGCTTGGCCGAGTCGATCAGCTCGACGAGCAGACGGCGAGCTTCGCTCACGTCGAGAGCCCGCAGCAGGTTGGCGCGCTGTGAGTGGCCGTCGGCGGCCCCTCTCGCTTCGTCGGCGTCGAGAATGTCGTCGCTCACTTGAAAGGCCTCGCCGAGCGCTTCGCCGCAGGCGCGCATCGCCTCGACTGTGGACCGGGGAGCACCGAGGAGCCAGGCGGGCACAGCCATGGCGGCTGCGAAGAGCACGGCCGTCTTTTGTCGATGAATCCGCAGCAGCGTGGCGAGGTCGGCAGGGTCGAGCTGCGCAGCGAGGTCGAGTTGCTGACCACCGCTCATGCCCGCCGCTCCCACGGCGAGACTCACCTCACGAACTGCAGCCACGACGCGATCGGCACTGGCGTCGAGGTCTGCGCCATTCTGGGCGATCAGATCGAACCCCTGGGCGAGGAGGGCCACCGACGCCAGAATCGCGGTGGACTCGTCGAACGCTCTGTGCGTGCTCGGCTTGCCGCGCCGGGTGGCGTGGTCGTCCATGCACGGGAGATCGTCGAGCAGCAGCGAGCTGGTGTGCACGAGCTCGATGCCGCACGCGCCCTTCATCACGGACGCGGCGCTCGCGCCGAGGAGCTCGGCCACGGCCAGGGTCATCGTGGGGCGGATTCGCTTCCCGCCGGACATCACCGCGTAGCGCACGGCTTCCGACAAGCGCTCGGGGACGTCGTCGCCCCGAGGCAGGAGCTTGGGCAAGGCGTCGTCCACTTCGTGCTGCCACCGCAGCATGTCGCTATTCATGTGCTTGCTGGACCCCATGTCGCACTCTCACACGCTCACCAGATAGGCCGCCGCGAATCCGACCTGAAGAACGAGCATCATCACGTACATCTGGGTCCATGCCGGGTGATTCTCGGTGCTCGCCAGCGCCTCGGGGTCCCTTAGCATACTGCGTGCGACCCACGTGCCCCACAGGGCGAGGGCGACTCCCAATGCGGTGAGCGCTGCGCGGTTGCCCGTGAACCAGCCGACCTGCGCCCCCACCGCCAAGCCCGCGAAGGGCAATACGAAGAACGGGCTGATCATGGCAGCGCTCTTTCGCAGCCCGTATCGAACCGGGAGGGTCTCACATCCTCCTGCGCGATCGCCCTTCATGTCCGCAAAATCCTTCGTGGTCGACGCACCCAGCAGGAAGAGCCCAAAGACGCTGCCGATGATCCAGGGCTCGGGGGTCAAGACGTCCTTGACCACGCTCCAGCCGCACACCTTGAGCAGCAGCCCCCGCGGCACGGCGATCGAGACATTGGCCCACACGCCCCGACGTTTCATGCGCAAGGGCTCGCTCGAGTAGGCGGTCGTGAACACACTTGCCGCCCCCGCGAGCGCGAGACACTGCCAGCCCACGATCGCGGCGAGGGCCAGTGCCACGACCAAGAGTGCGCCGGTGAGCCACCACGCCTCCCGCTTGCTCAGCCTTCCGTCACACAATGGGCGATGGGGCTTGTTGACGCGGTCGATCTCGAGGTCACAGATTTGGTTCAGGCCGTTGCTGAAGGCGTTGAGGCAGGAAGCCATCACCGCCCCCACGAGGATGTGCACGGCGAGCATCGTGGGGCCATGCGCCCACGAATTGGTCCATCGTCCCGCGTCGGGCGTGGTCGCCCCGAGGGCGGTGAGGCTGCCCGAGACCATGCCGATGGCCGGCGGAAGCAGAGTGAACGGCCGGCTGAAGTCCAGGTAGGCCTCGAGCTTCGATGGAGACCGTGTGCTCACGCGGCGGTCGCTTCCTCTCGAAGGCCGAGCTCTTCGCTGCTCGTGCCGAGCATTCCCTTCGGCGCGAAGAAGCCCAGCAGCAGAGCAGCCCCGATGTACACCACGGTCATCTTCATGCGTGGAGAGTGCGGGCCAAACCACTGCACCGTCAGGTCCGACAGCGCGTAGACGAGGAAGAGGGCGATTGCGCTGCCGACGTTCACCCACGCCTTCTTCGAGAACATTCGATACTTGATGATGCAATACGGCAGCATGATGAGCAGGGACGTGGCAGCCCAACCGTCGAAGGCGTTGAGCGTCCAGTCGAAGGGCAGCCAGCTCAGATACGACGAGTGCCTGTCCCAAACCCACAAGCTCAGGCGCGTTCCCGAAGCTTCCACCGCGTACGAAATCGCGGTCGTCACGAGGGCCGTCAGCGCCAGGGTCAGGAAGACGTTGGTGCGGGGGAGGCTTCGTTTCTGGATCATCCTCGCCAACACGAAAGACGCGTAGGTGGTGAACACCCAGCCGGCGACGACCGCCAGGTTCACGCCGGCCACCTTCCCCATGGCCGGGTCGGGCGTAAACGGGTGGGGCTTGTCGGTGGCGGAGCTCAACCCGATCACGATCAGCTCGCGCACGAAGCCCATCACCAACAAGTAGCCGAACAGCACCAGGCCCGGCTTCTTGCCGAAGGTCCGCAACGCGTGGCGCGCCAACAACAGGAGGGCACCCAACGCGCTCACTTCGAAGAAGACGACCTCACTGCGCACGGGACGGCCCCCGCATGCGTTGAATCCCCAGCAGCAGCGCTCCTCCGACGGCGGGGTAACCGAGGCCCGCGTAAACCCAGTCGCCCAAGAGGGCCGCCAATGCGACACACGAGAGCAGCCACAGCAATACGAGTCTCCATGTCAGGCCAGCGACCGCGCACGTCATCAAGAACAGGAGCGGCACGGCCGAGAGCAGCAGCAGTGGAGAGCGAAGCCAGCCCAGATCGAGGCTGCCGAGCACTGCGATCATGATGCCCAGCGCTGCCAGCACCTCCCAGTTGTCCCGAATCAACGCGTCGAGCACGGGACGCCGCATCCTGGGTGTGTCCGCGGCCTGAACGGGATCGAGCGGCATGTGGGGCTCCCATGGTAGCAACGGCGGGCGCGCGCGGCACCTATTGCCTGGGCAGTGTATACTTCGTCGGCGCCCGGGCGACGCGAAGCGTGCAGACGTGGTCGAAGTGAGCTCGAGAGAGGATTGATGGACGCCGCGCCACGCGACAGGACCGTCGTTCTGGTGCACAGCCCGCCTCACGGCGAGGTGGACTTTCTCCACGTCGGCCTCGCCTATCTGCAGGCGGTGCTCGAACAGGCCGGCTTCGAGACCGTCTTCCACGACATCTCGTTCGCGGAGCACCGCGCCGGCACGGATTTCTACGACGCATACGTGCTCGAGCTCTCCCGCCGGATCGGCGGAGACGTGGGCGACGGGGTCGATCCGCGACTCCTCATGGAGGTGCTCCATCCCGACGAGCTCCCCGAGATATCCGGGATAGCCAAGAGAATCCTCTCCAAGGTCGAAGCGCACTTGCCCGTCGTGGCCGGGAGCGGCGACGTCTTTCTGTTCACGGTCAACGTGCTCACCCAGTATTTCGCGGCGGCCCTGGCTTCACGGCTGCGGGCGGCCGGCAAGATCACGATCGCGGGTGGCCCGAACCTGGGATTCGCGCCGCTGCGCAGCCTGCTGCTCCGATCGGGCGCCTTCGATGCCGTCGTCGACGGCCCGGGCGAGAGCGTGATCGTCCCTCTCGTCGAGAGCCTCGGCCGAGGAGGCGATTTGGCGATCCCCGGAGTCTCCGTCCTCGACGACCGGGGCGAGATTCTCGTCACGCCGATCGGGGCGGCACCGCATCCGGACTCGCTGCCATACCCGTCGCTCCACGGCATGACGTTGACGTACTTCGTCCCGATCCTCGCGAGCCGTGGCTGCGCCATGCGGTGTGCGTACTGCTCGGAGACGACGAAGACACCGAGGTACCTCCAACGCGACGCCGATGTGGTGGTGCGCGAGATGGAGTGGGCCGCGGCGGAGTACGGTGACCGCAACTTCCATTTCCACGACGACCAGATCAACAGCTCGGCCGTCTGGGCTGACCGCTTCTGCTCGAGCCTCGCCGAAGCGGGCTGGGGCTTCACGTGGGAGAGCTTCTGCGGGCCGGACGGGCTGACGCCCGAGCGGCTCGACCTCATGCGCCGTTCCGGGTGCGTCCTGCTCAAGCTCGGCGTGCAGAGCTTCTCCGGCCGAGTTCTCGGTCTGATGAAGCGCAACGATCGCGTGCGGGCCGTTACGGACGCCATCGTTCACGGCGCGCGCATCGGCATCTCCATGCGCTTCGACATGCTCACCTGCTTCCCCGGCGAGACCGACGACGATCACCGCCAAAACCTGGAGGCCATCGAAGGCATCTACGCGGCCACACGCGACGTACACTTCTCGCCGAACCCCTTCTATCTGTCGCTCGGGTCGGAGACACACCTCGAGCACGGCTCGTTCGGGATCAACCTCAAGGCGTTCGATCCGGACAGTCTGCCGCCTCGCCTCGCCTCACTCGTGCGCACCTCTGGCGCGTTTCCCGTCGGTTTCAAGTACGGCATCGACCAGGAGACGGTCCGGCGCCGGCTCGACGACTATGGGGCCATCCTCAAGCGGCAGGACAAGGACTACCTGTATCTCGGACAGAGGGGCCTTCCGGAGCGGAGCGCAGAGGCCACCAAGCCCGCTCCAAGTCGGCCCGTCCGCAGGCGGCAGGGCTCGGACCGATGAAGAAGCGACTCGCGATTGCCTTCTTCCCCACGCCGTTCAGCGGCGAGGCCGCGATGCACGAGATCGGCCTGCACCGTCTCGAGAAGATGTCGTGCGCCTCGTGGCAGACCCATTGGATCGGGCTCGATCCCACGGATCCGAACGCCAGCGTGCGAAATGCCCAGAGCGCGCGACCGGACCTGACCGTGCTCCACGTCCATCGCACGCAGGTCGCAGACGCCATCGCGTTCGTCGACGCCGCCGCGGCCGAGATGCCGACCGTGCCGCTCGTGTGGTGCGGCTGGACGGCGCATCCGGCCTATCTCGACGCGGCGTTCGCTCAGATCGGTCATGTCACCCACGGCTCGTTCGCGCTGGCCTGCGGCGAAGTGGAGGCCGTTCTGCCCCCGCTCCTCGCGAAGGTCGACGCCGGCGGTGGCGGCGCGGAGGATCTCATTGGCCTGCCCGGCATCGCGGTGTGGCGGCCGGCGGGCCGGACCTGGCTTGGGTCCCAGGAATTCGCTTTCGTCAGGGACATATCCGCGCTCCCCCCTGCGCGGATCGAGCACATACCGAAAGACTTGCGGGGCAAGCGCGGAGGCTGGCTCGAGCTGTCGCGGGGCTGCATCTACCGATGCTCGTTCTGCCTCGCCTCCGCTTTCCCGAAGGCGTCGCTGCGCCGTCACTCGCCCGGGCGGATCACGGAGGAGATGCGCAGCGAGGCCACGCGCGGGGTCGAGGTTCTGGGCCTGTTGTCCGCGAGCAACAGCTTCGACGAGGACTTGCTCAGGGCGGTCGTCGAGTCGGTGGGGGAGCTCGGCTGGAATGACGTGCAGGTTGCCGGGCCGGTCCACGCGCGATTCGCCCGGGGGGAGACGCTCGAGCTCCTCTCTCGCCTCCGGTGGGATCTCATGACCATCGGACTTCAGACGATCAATCCGTCCGCGCAGAAGCTCCTTCGTCGCCGTGACGATCCTGGGGAGTTCGCGCTCGACATGGAGGCCGTGTCTGCGTTTGTGACACCGGAGATCGAGCTGATCCTGGGGCTGCCCGGAGACTCCCCCGAGTGGTTCCGCAAGACCATCGAGTACGCGCTCGCGCTGCCCGTGAACATCACCGTCCACACGCTGCGCCTCGATCCGTGGTCGAGCTTCCTGATCGACCGGGACAAGCTCGGCATTCGGGCGGACTTCAGGGACAGCGGGCGTGTCATCGAGACGCGCGATTTCAGCCCGGCTGATCTCACCGCGTGCGCGGAGTGGCTCCGGGGGATTTCGCGCGGACCTTGGCCC
>Ga0214473_10010574_pt1 | contig 10845 bp, 7 predicted proteins | sample RVTome_7_FD_203509 | JGI IMG/M metagenome (GOLD analysis project Ga0214473, IMG submission 203509) | Soil microbial communities from uranium-contaminated site in the Upper Colorado River Basin, Wyoming, United States - RVT98D197 | ecosystem: Environmental > Terrestrial > Soil > Contaminated >... | reverse complement strand
ACGCCGCTCCGGGACCGCGCATGCAGTACAGCGGATTCTCTTTTGTGCAGACAACCGCCGGGCTCTTTCGCCGGCTGATCCCGGCTCAACGCCGGGTCAGTCCGCCCTCCGGCCTATTCCCGCGCCAGGGATCGTTCGCGATCAAGACGCACGATGGATTCCTGCTGACTGTCTATGAACCGTTGTTTCGCGGCGTGGGCTGGGCGCTCGGACGATTGCGCTGGTTACAGCATGGGAATGTCCATCTGTATGTCCTCTACATCCTGATCACGACGCTGGCGCTGCTTTTCTGGGGACTGCGATGACGAGCACCATTGCCATCGCTCATATCATTCTGGCGCTTGTGGCATCGCCCTTGGCTCTGGGAATCATTAATCGCACCAAAGCCACTATGGCCGGGCGACGGGGCCAGCCGCTTTCCCAGGCCTATTTCGACATCATCAAGTTGCTGCGCAAAGGCGCGGTGTACAGCCGCACCTCCACTTGGATCTTACGGGCCGGTCCGTTGGTCACGTTGGCGGCGGTCGGGATTTGCCTCTTGGTGGTGCCGTTTGCCGGCGCCAAGCCGTTGTTGTCGTTCGAGGGCGATCTCATCCTCGTGGCCTACCTGCTGGGTCTATCGCGTCTGTTCACCGTCCTGGCGGCCCTTGACACAGGTTCCAGTCTTGAGGGCATGGGCGCCAGCCGTGAGGTGACCTTTTCCATGCTCGCCGAGCCGGCGCTGTTTGTGGGACTATTGGCGTTGGCGCGGGTCACTCACAGTTTGTCGTTCGATGGAATCTTGTACAAGACGGGCGTGACCGGCTGGAGCATCGGCGCCCCGGCGCTGGTCGCTGCCGCCTTGTTTGTGGTCTTCCTCACCGAAAACGCGCGCATGCCGATCGACGACCCCAACACGCACCTCGAGCTGACGATGATTCACGAAGTCATGGTCCTCGATCACGGCGGGCCCGATCTCGGGTTTGTGCAGTACGGAAGCGCGCTGAAGCTCTGGCTCTTGGGCATTTTGATCGTGGGTGTCGCCTCCCCCAATCTCGCTGCGGCCAGTCTTTGGGCACGCGAAGGTTTTGCGATCGGCGGGATATTCGTTCTCGCCGTCCTCGTGGGGATTGTTGAATCGTTCATGGTGCGCTTGCGTCTGCTGAAAGTGCCGCAACTGTTGATCGGCGCCGGCGCCCTGTCCATGCTTGCGGCCATTCTCGTCCTCGGATGATGCCATGAACGATCTGATCGGCGTCATTGTCGTCCTCATCATCATGACGAATTTTCTTCTCTTGGCCGCGGGATCATTGCGCGCCTCGGTGCGGATCATCAGCCTTCAGGGGCTGGCGCTCGGTGTGCTGCCTTTGTGCGTGCATCAGGGCGGTCTGACCATTCGCCTGTTGTTCATCGCCGTGCTCGTCATCATCCTCAAGGGTCTGGTTTTCCCACGATTGTTGATGCGCAGTCTGCGTGAGTCGGGCTCGGCGCGCGCCATCACTTTCTACGTCGGACCCATCGCATCGCTGCTCATTGGCATTTTCGTTTTGGGCAGTTCCCTGTGGTGGGGCTATGTGTTGCCGCTGCCGGAAGCGACGCCCTACAGCCTGGCGATCCCGATGGTCTTTTTCACCATCGTCACCGGGTTGTTCCTGATCGTCAGCCGCCGTCAAGCGCTGATGCAGATTGTCGGGTATCTGGCGTTGGAAAACGGCATCTACGCCTTTGGAGTCTTCTTTGCGCAATCGGAATCGATGCTCATCGAGCTGGGCATCCTCCTCGATGTGTTCGTCGGCGTGTTCATCATGGGGGTCATGGTCTTCCACATCAGCCGGGAATTCGACAACATCGAAACCAGCCAATTGAGCACGCTGCGCGATTGGATCCACAGCCGCAACGACGCCGCAGCCAAGAAGGATGGCCGATGATGGCCCTGGCCCTCGTCCTGATTCCGATTCTGGCCGGACTGGTGTCGTTTGCCACCCGCAGCAATCATCTGAGACGCGCCATTCTCGTAGGGATCGCGGTCGTGCATGCGGCATTGACCGCGGCAACGTGGATCGTTCGACCCCAAGCCGCATTGGGCGGTTGGTTGCAGCTTGATTCACTGGGACTCGTATTTCTGTCTGTGATCAGCGCCCTGTTCTTGTCCACGTCGATCTACGCTGTCGCCTATTTGGCCAAAGAACAGACCAGCTCGCGCCCGGACTTCGAAGAATCATTCCTCTTTGTCAACGAGCCCGAGGCGGTCTTCGTCGGCTGTCTCCTGTTGTTCCTCGGAACGATGACGTTGGTCACGGTCAGCCACAACTTCGGCCTGCTTTGGGTCGCCGTTGAAGCCACCACCCTGAGCAGTGCGCCTCTCATCTACTTTCATCGACATCACCGTTCCTTGGAAGCGACCTGGAAGTATCTCCTGATCTGCTCGGTGGGCATCGCGCTGGCGCTTCTGGGCACATTCTTTCTCGCCTCGGCGGCGACCACGCAGACTGGGCACAGCATACCGCTGGTTCTCGGCGATCTCATCACCAACGCCGGCAGTCTCCATGTACCCTGGCTGAAAGTGGCATTCCTCTTCATGCTGGTCGGCTATGGTACGAAGATGGGATTGGCGCCCTTACACAGTTGGCTGCCAGATGCGCATAGTGAAGCGCCGTCGGTGGTCTCGGCGCTGCTTTCCGGAGCGCTCTTAAACTGCGCCTTCCTCGGCATTCTCAGAATCGGTCAGGTCCTGACCGCCTCGGGAGCCGCCGAATTCGCCAACGGCCTCTTGCTGGTTTTTGGACTCATCTCGGTCGTCCTCGCCACCGTGTTCATTGTCGATCAACTTGATTTCAAACGCATGCTGGCCTATTCAAGCATCGAGCACATGGGCATCATGGCGGTGGGTGTGGGATTGGGCGGGCTCGGTTCATTCGGTGCGCTCCTGCACACCGTGAACCATTCTTTGACCAAGGCCATGCTCTTCCTGGTTGCGGGGAACATCCTCGGGCACTACCGGACGAAATCCACGAAGTTGATCACCGGGATGTTCGGCGACCTGCCCGCATCAGGGATACTCTGGATGGCCGGGTTTTTGGCCATCACCGGAACCCCGCCCTTCGGGTTGTTCCAAAGCGAATTGGCCATTCTGCGCGCCGCCTTCGATGGCGGACGCTATTTCGTCGCCATCGTTTTGTTGCTCGCACTGGGAACGATCTTTGTCGGCATGGCCGCCATCGTGACACGGATGCTGCAGGGCAGGCCGCGTGAAGGCGCCATGGCGCATAGCACATCGGAAGCAGCGGCTTCAATCATTCCGCCGGCGGTGTTGTGTTTCGCCGTTTTGGTGCTCGGGATCTACATCCCCTCCGCGCTAAACGACCTCTTGTTGGAAGCGGCCAAGCTGCTTGGTGGACACTTATGAATCATGAGCGCTCCCATCGATGCCGGCACGGCGAATTGATTCATCTTCGCGATATTCCGGCTGTTCGATACGACGAATTCGCGGAGACGGTGGTGGAATCGGCGCGGCAGGGAGAGCGTCTTGTTGCCCTCTTCGCCCAACCCAGGGAGGACGCGTCGCTCCGGCTTTTTGCCATAATGACCGCACGTGATCAAGGCGCCCTCCGGGTCGTTACCACAGCAGTCGGGGACCGCTACCCGGCCTTGACGGCGCGATGCGCCGCCGCTCACATGTTTGAGCGTGAGATCGCCGAGACCTGGGGCCTCCGGCCGGAAGGACACCCCTGGCTCAAACCGGTTCGGTTCAGCCATTCTCCCGCCGGTGTCACCGACTTCTTCCGGATATCTGGTCCCGATGTCCACGAGGTGGCAGTCGGCCCGGTGCACGCCGGTGTGATCGAACCGGGTCATTTTCGTTTCGCCTGCGCGGGCGAGAAGGTGCTTCATTTGGAAATATCACTCGGCTATCAGCATCGCGGCGTTGAACGGGCGCTGAACGGTGGGCCGACCCCGCGAACCATCCACTACATGGAGACTCTCGCCGGCGATACCTCGGTGGGTCACGCGACGGCGTATTGCCAGAATGTCGAGGCGCTGGCGCGCGGCCACGTGCCCCTGCGCGGCATGATTCTCCGCAGCGTCGCTCTGGAACTGGAGCGACTGGCCAATCATGTGGGCGATTTGGGAGCCCTCTCAGGTGACATCGGCTATCTGCCGGTCGCGTCGCATTGCGGACGCATCCGTGGAGATTTCTTGAATCTCACCGCCCACATTTGCGGGAACCGCCTCGGACGCGGCATCGTCCGCCCGGGGGGTGTGGCGCACGATCTGAACGTTGAGCAGGTCGACGTGTTAAGCGAAAAGCTCGCGCGCGGCTTCGCCGATGTTCGCCAGGCGGCGCAACTTTTCTGGGATGCGCCCTCCGCCGTCGATCGCCTGGAGACAACAGGCACACTCAGCGCGGCGAACTGCCGGGCTCTCGGAATCGTCGGGCCACCCGCTCGCGCCGCCGGGCTGGAGCAGGATGCCCGTCTCGACTTCCCTTCCGACATCTTCCGCTTCGCGCAGATACCCGTGTCTTTGTGGCACACCAGCGATGTGTTCGGACGCGCCTACGTTCGTTGGCTGGAGATCATTCGTTCGGTTGAGTTCATCAGCGCCCAGCTTGGCGCAATTCAAGCCGGAGACATCCGCGTTCCTGTGGGTCCGATGACGCCGAATGCGATGTCAATTTCGCTCGTCGAGGGCTGGCGGGGGGAGATCTGTCACATTGCCTGCACCGATGGCGATGGACGCTTCCGTTGGTACAAAGTGATCGACCCGTCATTTCATAACTGGATGGGACTGGCGATGGCGATGCGCAATCAGCCGATTTCGGATTTCCCGCTCTGTAACAAGAGTTTCAATCTCTCGTACTGTGGCCATGATTTGTAAGAGAAATCCTCGATGCTGAAAACCTTGCTCACACGCATGAAATTCGGGAATCGAACTGTCGGTTTCCCGAATGATCTCCCTCTCCTACCGGAACGATATCTTGGCCGTCCGGTGATCGGTCCCCAGCCCTGTGTCGAGGGTTGCCGCGAGTGCGTGGAGGTCTGCCCCACCACGGCCATCACCGTGGTCGATAACCACCCGGTACTTGATCTCGGGCGTTGCATCTTCTGCGCCGAGTGCGTCAAGTCGTGCCCGTCCGGCACCGTGCAGTTTTCGCGCGACCACGCCATGTCCGCTAATGAACGGCCCAATCTCCTCATCCGGCACAATGCCGAGAAGGCACTCGTGAAAGAATTGAATCGTGAGACGCTGCGACTGTTCAAACGCTCGCTCCGTCTGCGGCAGGTCAGTGCCGGAGGGTGCAACGGCTGCGAAGTCGAAGTGAATGTCCTCGGCACAATCGTCTATGACCTGGGGCGATTCGGCATCCAGTTTGTCGCCTCGCCGCGTCACGCCGACGGCCTACTGGTCACCGGTCCGGTGACCGAGAACATGCAACTTGCCCTACGAAAAACGTACGAGGCGGTGCCGGATCCCAAAATCGTGATTGCCGTTGGCGCCTGCGCCATCGCCGGCGGGCCGTACATCGATCATCCGCAGGTCCACAACGGCGCCGCCAGCACAGTTCCGGTCGATCTCTTCATTCCCGGCTGTCCCCCGCACCCGATTACGATTCTTGATGGCATGCTCCGCCTGTTGGGGAAGCTTTCGGAGCAACGGAGCTCGAATAGTCCTTCATTGTCGGGTCAATAGCCGCTGGACTTCTCCCCGGGTGTGTCAGGCGAGCGTGCGTATCGTTGACGAACCGATGTGCACAAGGTCGCGTATGATTCTGCGATTTCGTCGATGCACCACAGGATTACTCCCGGAACCGACGACATAGCGGCGAGCACCCAATCCCCGTTGCCCGCCTTTTGGATCGTCGACCAATCTTCTCCACTTGCTGCCCCTTGATCGCGCGGGGGTGATCCGTATCTTGCGGCGTTCGAAAGATCATTGCCCACTCGGCTGGAAATGAAGGGGGCGAGTCATATCACAAGTCAGATCACACGGTCGGCCCACCATCGCGCTTGCGGCTTATGTCGTCTGTGCCGCGCTGGCTCTGTGGTGCTATTGGTCGACTGCTCCGCGCACCATCACCTGGTGGGAAGGCAGTTCGTGGGTGATGGCGGCTGTGACGTTGGGGATCACCTTTCCCCCGGGGTCGCTTCTCCTCACGATTCTGGGATGGTTGGTCAGTAAGCTCCCATTTGGGCTCCCCCTTCCGTTCCAGCTCAACCTGTTCGGCGGCGTGATGGCGGTCGCGGTCATGGGGATTGTGTTCTATATCGCCCTCGATCTGTCACGCTCGATTTGGTCATCTGAGTCGAATGATGAAACAGTGCCGCCGTCTCTTTGCGCGTTGGCCATCGGCTGTGTGGTGCTCACCTTTGCCCTGGGATGGACCACATGGCGGTACTCCAACAAGTTCACCCCCTACATCCTCACCGCCCTGATGACGGGCGCGCTCCTGTGGGCCATGCTGCGCTGGTGGCGCGACGCGGACAGCGGACGCTCTACTTGGCTGGCGCTGATCATGTTCTGCTTCGGGTTGGACTTCAGCATCCATCGAACCAACATGCTCTTGCTGCCCGGATTCGCCGTATGGATTCTGTTTCGTGACCCCAGGACTTACCGGCATCTGCGGAATTGGGCGGTCGCGATAGGAAGCTTGGTGATCGGTCTAAGCGCCCACCTGGGGATTATGGCGATTGCTCGACGCAACCCCATCGTGAACGCCAACGACCCATCCACATGGACGCGCTTCTACGATTATGTCTCTCTCAAACAATTCGGCGGCGGCTGGTTGGTGAATCTCTGGCCGCGTAAGGGGCCGTTTTTCAGCCATCAGATGATGGACTATCTGCGGGCGTTTGCAGCCACATTCGCCGATCCGTACGGTCCACTCGGACCGATCGGACTTCTCCCCTGCTTTCTTGGGCTGGTGGGGATTGTGTCGTTGTGGCGACTGCGGACGCAACTGGCGATGGGTCTTATTGTGCTCTTCCTGGTCTCGAGTTTAGGCGCGGTGCTGTATTTCAATCTGCCGATGAATTTCCCTTGGCCGATGGATCGTCACTATCTCCCGTCGTTTGTGATCTTCACGATCTTCATCGCGGTCGGCGGAGTATCCGTTCTGCGCTGGGTGTGGCGCATGCGACCCGCTCCGCGTGGGGCCGTTCTGGCCGGGTCGATTGTCTTGCTCGTGGCCATGCCGGCAAGCCAGTGGCTGCGCAATCATGAGCGTGTGGATCAGTCGCGTGATCTATTCGCGTACGAGTTTGCCGGGAACATCCTGAAAACCGTGGACCGCGACGCGATCCTGATCGTGCAGGGGGATAATCTCTGGCCATTGTGGTACCGCAACGTGGTGGAAGTTACGCGCCCCGATGTCACGGTCCTGAGTTTGAGCCTGATGAATGCGGCATGGTATGTCAATCAAATGCTCAGTCGATTTCCGGGAATGCCTGTGAAATTGACAGAAGAGGAGAAGGCGGAACTGGGACCAAAGGCGTGGGAGGGTGACTCGGTATTCGCCGTACCCGTGCCTCAATCCACAAAAATAGCCCTCGCAAGAACAGGTATTGTGGCCACGGATACTGTGCACCTGCATGCTCCGCCGCCAGTTTACATGAATCTTCTATTGCCCCAAGAGTGGCTTCTCGTGGCCATGATTCGAGAGAACGAATGGAAGCGGCCGATCTACTTTACCGATGTGCCGCCTTGGCTGGCGCCCAATTGCCGCACGGAGGGGATTGTGCATCGGCTGATACCGAGCGATGCTCCTGCCATTGATTGTGCTCTCCTGCGCAGAAATCTCTTCGAAGACTATGAATGCCACCACGGCAGTCTTGGCGGTGCGGCCGTCGCTGATCCGCTGGCATGGATGCCGCGATCGGCCGCGGAGCGGTACGTTCATGCGTTTGTGCAACTCGCGGAGTGCGAGGAACAGCGCGGCAATACCAAAGGCGCCGTCGAAGCCCGCCGACGTGCCCGGACACTATTCCCCGAAGTTGTCTCCGACAGCCTGTAACACAGTGACAGCCGATGAGCAATAGATGGGGTGTCGGCAAACACCGTCTGTGGGAGTCGGGTAGAGCGAGCGAATATTACCGTGTGGCTGCGATCTCGCTTTCTCGCCGATGCCCACGCGCATTTGACGAACTTCCACCTCCCAAGCATGGAGACGAAAAACGGGCGGATCAGCGATCCGCCCTAACGAACTCAAATGGTATATGTGTTTAGTACGCCAAGAGATCCTTCACGCCTGCCTCAATCCAGTCGTTCTGCGGCAGAATCGCGTCCTCCATCTCCGGACCATAAGACACGGGGCAGTCGAGCGCGCCAATGCGACGCACGGGCGCATCGAGATGTTCGAAGAGGTTCTCGGTGATCCAGGCGGAGATCTCCGCGCCGAATCCGACAAACTTCACATCCTCATGCACCACGAGCACGCGGCTGGTCTTCTTTACGGATTCGGCCACGATGTTCTGGTCCCACGGGACGATGGTGCGCAAGTCGATGATCTCGACATTGATCCCTTCAGCTTCCAGTTTCTGTGCCGCCTGCTGGGACTTGAGCACGGTCGCACCGTAAGTGACGATTGTGAGATCGCTGCCTTCCCGAACAATCTTGCCGCGGCCAAAGGGGATTGTGTAGTCAGGACCGGGGTACTTCGACTTCAAGATCGGCTGGCGGTAGAGACGTTTGTGCTCGAGGAACAGCACGGGATCGTCGCAACGCAACGCGGTGCGCAACAAGCCGACGGCATCAAGCGCAGTCGATGGGAAGGCGATCAGAAGTCCCGGGAAATGCGCGAATGTGCCCTCGATCGACTGCGAGTGGTAGACCGATCCCGATCCACCGAGGTAGCCGCCTGTCGCTACACGGATGACGGCCGGAGCGGAAAACGTGTTAAACGAACGCCAGCGAATCTTGGCGAGCTCATTGACGATTTGCATGGTCGCGGGCCAGATATAGTCGGCGAACTGGATCTCGGCGACCGGCTTAAGACCGTGTGTCGCCATGCCTGTGGCGGTCCCGGCAATTGTCGCTTCGGCCAATTGCGAGTTGTAAACACGCAGCGAACCATACGCTTTCTGTAGGCCGATGGTCGCCTTAAACACGCCGCCTTTGCCCGGCACCTTTTGGAGCAGGTCCTCGACACCGACATCGGCGACGTCCTCGCCGAAGAGGACGATGCGCGGATTGCGCGCCATCTCGTCGTGCAGCGTCTTGTTGATCCCCTGAATCAGCGTGAGTTCCGCCTCTTCCCATTTTGGTTCTGCGAGAAACTGATCGGAGGTCGCGTCGACGTCAGGTGATGTCACATACCACATCGCCGAGTCCTTGGAGGGACGTCGCGCCACGAGCGCCGCCTCAGCGGCGGCATTCACTTCCGCGTCGATTTCGTCGCGCATCGTCTGCAACTGCTTATCCGTCGCCACTCCCTCACGGATCAGATACTCGGGGAATGTCTTCATGGGATCGCGTTGCGCTTCCTGGTCACGCATCTCCGGTGTCTTGTACAAACGGTCATCATCCGATTCGGAGTGCGAGTACGGACGAATCACATGCGCGTGCACCAGGCACGGCTTGTGTTCGACACGCAAACGGCGCTCAAGCGCTTTGAATGTCTGGTAGCAGGCGACCGGATCGGTGCCGTCGACTTCGACGATCTCCATGAGGCCGCGTTCGGCCAATCCGCCCAACAGCTTTGAGATCGATCCACCCGCGGTCTGCTGGACCTTGGGAACGGAGATGGCGTAGTTGTTGTCCTCGATCAGGAACAACATGCCCAACTGCCCATACTTGGTTTCGAGGCAGGCGGCATTGAGCGCCTCCCAGAATTCGCCCTGGGACGTGGTGCCATCGCCGCAGGAGGTGTAGACGAACTCGTCCGGATCGAAGCTTTTCACCTGCGCCGCGGCTTCGGGGTTGTTGCGGAGATAACGTGAGGCCTGGGCGCAACCGGCGGCTTGCAGGAACTGGGTCCCGGTACACGAAGAGCGGCTGACAAAGTTGACCTTGGGGATGGACCAGTGCGACGGCATCATGCGGCCGCCCGAGGTTCCCTCAGCGGAGCCGACCGCATCATAGAGCATGTCTTTGGCGGACAGACCCAGCGACAGCGCCAAGGTGCGGTCGCGGTAGTACCCCCAGAACCAATCGACTCCAGGACGCGCCATCAGGCCGAGAGCGGCCAAGACCGCCTCGTGCCCGGCGCCGGAAATCTGAAAATAAACCCGCGACTGCGCCTTCAGTTTGCGTTCGATGTCATCGACACGCCGCGATGTATATATCCAGCGATAGAGTTGCAGAAGTTGCTCGACCGAAAGCGTGTCGGTGCCGGAGGCCGTCTTGCCATCGGTCGCACGCTTCGGCTTGGACATGGATGATGTGACTTCGCTCATCAGTGTGACGCTGCCTTTTCCGGGTTAATGACCTCTACTGCCCCTGCCCGAACCTACAATCTAAATATGTTACCCATCGCCATCAGGATTGGCAAGGCGATTTTCCCACATGCGCATTCACGCTGAAGCCGTTGGCCGATAATGAGTCCGCCCGGAGAATCGGCTCCGGAGCCGCGGCCACATCAACCAAGCAAGCAGAGCCAATATCCCAAGGGAGATCAGCCAAAAGAGCAAACGTCGATTGCGCATCGCAGGTTCCAGACTTCCTCAGGCGTGGAATTCGAGAACGTCGCCGTCCTCTATCACATGATCGGCGGGAACACGGCTTCCATCCAGTGTCGATTTGGCCTTGCTCCAGATGCGGGCATACTGCAAACGTTCCGCGATATCCTTGTGGATCGAGCGTGCCGCATCGACAACCGTTGCCCCATGCGCAAGCAGGATCGGATCGTCGGAATCCGGCTCGCGTCCGGGC
>Ga0214473_10010573_pt1 | contig 10845 bp, 9 predicted proteins | sample RVTome_7_FD_203509 | JGI IMG/M metagenome (GOLD analysis project Ga0214473, IMG submission 203509) | Soil microbial communities from uranium-contaminated site in the Upper Colorado River Basin, Wyoming, United States - RVT98D197 | ecosystem: Environmental > Terrestrial > Soil > Contaminated >... | reverse complement strand
TTGCGCTCACCCTTCTGGGCCTTGGCCTTTCCGGCTTGATCGGCGAAGCTTTCGTAGGCCAGCCCGGCCTCAAGATGCCAACACTTTTCGGCATTGATGCGCTTGTACCATTTTCACTGATCCTCACCGCGGCTGTCTCCTATGTGCTTTTCAAGACCAAGATGGGGCTGGTCATCAGGGCGGTTGGCAACAGCCACAATTCCGCGCACGCCCTGGGTTACCGGGTCATAGCACTCCGCTATCTCAGCGTCATGTTTGGCGGCGCCTGCGCGGGCCTTGCCGGCGGTTATTTGTCACTGGTCTACACGCCGCAATGGATTGAGAACATGACAGCGGGGCGGGGCTGGATAGCACTGGCGCTGGTTGTTTTTGCATCCTGGCGGCCTTTGCGAACGCTTGTGGGGGCATATCTTTTTGGCGCGGTATCCATTTTGGGCTTTGTTGTCCAATCCATGGGGCTTGGCATTCCATCGCAATTCCTTTCGGCACTGCCTTATCTTGTGACGATTATTGCGCTGGTGGTCATTTCGGGAAACAAACGGCTGACGCAGGCAAACACACCGGCTTGCTTGGCTCAATCTTTTGTGCCTGAAAGGTAGGAAGCAACCGGCCCTGCCGGCGCGGCAGACAGGGTCAATTTGAGCAAGTGCCGCAGAATGAACTGAATAACAGGGAGACAAAACATGAAGAAATTATTGATGACAGCTGCACTGGCGGCGGTTGCGCTGGGTTTGGGGGCGACCGCTTCCCTGGCTGAAAAATACAAGGCCTGCTGGGTTTATGTGGGGCCCGTCGGCGATGGTGGCTACACCTACCAGCACGACGTTGGCCGCAAGGAAGTTGACAAGGAACTGGGCGACAAGGTTGAAACCGTTTATGTTGAAAATGTCCCTGAAGCTGATGCCGACCGCGCAATCGAACGCCTGGCGCGGGATGGCTGCCAGCTCATTTTCACAACCTCTTTTGGCTTCATGGATCCGACCATCAAGGTTGCCGCCAAATTTCCGGATGTGAAGTTTGAACATGCTACGGGATACAAGACGGCTCCAAATGTGGCGACGTACAATGCGAAATTCCACGAGGGCCGGTATGTTGTCGGCCAGATCGCAGCGAAGATGTCGAAATCCGGGACGGCGGGCTATATTGTTTCCTTCCCCATTCCTGAAGTTGTCTCCGGCATCAACTCCTTCATGCTTGGGGCGCAAACGGTCAATCCTGACTTCAAGGTGAAGATCGTTTGGGTCAACACCTGGTTTGACCCCGGCAAGGAAGCGGATGCCGCCAAGGTTCTGTTGAGCCAAGGCGCGGATATCCTTGTGCAACACACGGATTCAACTGCGCCACTGCAGATTGCCCAGGAACAGGGCAAATTCGGCTTTGGCCAGAGTTCGGACATGATGGCCTTCGCGCCCAAGGCACAGCTTACGGCGATTGTTGACAGCTGGGGTCCCTATTATGTGAAGCGGGTCAAGGCTGCCATGGACGGCACATGGGCCAGCACGCAATCCTGGGAAGGCATGGCCGACGGCGCGGTGACGATGGCTCCCTACGCCAACATGCCTGAGGACGTGGCGAAGATGGCGGCCGATACGCAGGCCGCCATTACCGCCGGCACACTCGATCCATTTACGGGGCCGATCACCAAGCAGGACGGCACCGTTGTGGGCGAAGCCGGCAAGCCACTTCCTGACGGCGATATCCTTGGCATGAACTGGTACGTCAAGGGCGTTGACGATCAGTTGCCGCAGTAACAAGAGCCAGACTGAGGTGTCGGGCGTCTGTACGACGCCCGACATTTGCCTTGCACTTGAAACCTGATGCCGGGTGGATGTCGGTTAGCGAAGATATGGACCCAATCATGATTGACTATGTGACGTTACCGAAGGCTGAAGTGCACATTCATCTCGAAGGCTGCTTTGAGGTGGAAGATGTGGTCAAGAACTGCCGGGAAGCAGGGATTCCACTTCGCCGGGATCCCGATGAACTTTTCCGGGCGGACGATTTGAAAAGTTTTCTGGAAATGCTGGATTGGATCTGCGGGACCTTCCGAACGCGCGATCAATTGTTCACGACGGCCTACAAGTTCTCGCGGCGCATGGGGAACAGCGGCGTGCGCTATGCCGACGTAATCGTAAACCCGACACATTGGCTAATTTGGCGTAATGACATTCCCGGAATGATCGACGCCTTCGACGCGGGCTTCAAAGCTGCCGAGCGGGATGGATGTCCTCCAGTGGGACTCTGCGTCAGCCTGCTGCGGACACAGTCACAGGCGGAATCGATCGAGCTTGTGGAGTTGCTGTCAAATATCAAGCATCCGCGTGTCGTCGCCCTCTCGATCGACGGCAATGAGGCGGCGGCGGGCCGTACCGGCCCTCGTTTCGCAGAAGCCTTCCGGCGCGCTGCCGCCGCTGGGTTGAAACGCACTGTGCACGCTGGTGAGTCGAGTGGCCCTGAGGGCGTTCGCGATGCGCTTGAGTTCCTGGGTGCTGACCGGATAGATCACGGTGTCCGCGCCATCGAGGATGCAGAGCTCGTGAGCCTCCTCGCCGATCGGCAAATACCGCTGGGCATCTGTCCGGTCTCCAATATCTCACTCGGAGTCTACAAGACCACGGCGGAACATCCGATTGACGCTTTGCGCAGGGCCGGAGTTTCAGTTTCGGTCAATACAGACGATCCGGCGCTTCTCAATACAACCCTGGAAGAGTCGTACGAAGAATGCGCTTCAGTCTTTGGATGGAGCAAGGAAATTGTGCGAAGTCTTGCCGCGACTTCTGTCGACGCGAGCTTTGCAGATCCTTCCACCAAGGCCCGTATCAAGAACGATCTTATGGCCTGGTAGGCTCATTAGTTGACAACAGGCGGAGGCACTCGGAGTTGATTGAAGGGAACTTAATTTTGATCGAAACACACTCCGCATCCGCAAGTGAGTTGTTGCATTTATCTGCCGTGAATGCGGTGGGGAGCGAATGACATGGATCCGTTTTTAATAGAATGGCTGAATTTACTCGCCCGCTGGGGGCACATGATTGCCGGCATCGCGTGGATTGGCACGTCGTTCTATTTTGTGGCTTTGGATTTTTCCCTGAAGAAACCGGCGGGCCTTCCTCCGGGCGTTTCTGGCGAAGCATGGGAGGTTCATGGCGGCGGCTTCTATAACGTTCGCAAATATCTCAGTGCGCCCGCCAAGCTTCCGGAGGACCTGATCTGGTTTAAGTGGGAAGCCTATCTCACTTGGGTTACGGGCTTTCTGCTGCTCTGTTTGCAGTACTATGTGAACGCAAGATCCTATCTCATTGATCCCGCCGTGATGGCGCTCTTGCCGTGGCAAGCCATTGCAATTTCACTAGGCAGCATGGCGGTTGGCTGGGCGATCTATGATTTTCTTTGCCGCAAGTTTGCGGTGTCGCAGCCGCAGCTTCTGGCGGGTTTGGTTTTCGTGTTGATCCTGGCAGCTGCGTATGGTTACAACCAAGTTTATTCTGGCCGCGGTGCCTTCATTCACATCGGGATTTTTGTGGGCACTCTGATGGCGGCCAATGTATTTGCGGTCATCATTCCAAACCAGCGGAAGATTACCGAGGCCCTTATCAGGGGTGAAACGCCCGATCCCGCCTTTGGTGCCACCGGCAAGCAACGCTCGCTGCATAACACCTATCTGACCTTGCCTGTGCTCGTCATGATGGTCTCAAACCATTATGCCATGGTCACCGATCACCCACAGGCGTGGATCCTTGCAGGCCTGATCATTGTGGGCGGCGTGGCGCTGCGGCATTTCCTGGTTCGTCATGAAGTGGGCGACCCGCTGAATAAAATTGCATGGACCTTGCCGGTTATTTTTGTGACGCTTGGACTTGCCCTTTGGATGACGAATGCCGGCCCCTTGAATGAGGATTGGTGGAACCTGCTGCTGCGTTGGGGCCATATGATTGCGGGCATCGCCTGGATCGGCACGAGCTTCTATTTTGTTGCGCTTGATTTTTCACTGAGGAAGCGGGAAGGCCTGCCTGAGGGAGTCGCGGGTGAAGCCTGGGAAGTCCATGGTGGTGGTTTTTACAACGTGCAGAAATATCTGGTTGCTCCTGCCAAGCTGCCCGGTGATCTCATCTGGTTCAAATGGGAGGCCTATCTCACCTGGGTTACAGGTTTCTTGCTACTCATCGTGCAATATTATCTCAATGCCAGCACCTATCTGATTTCGCAGGATGTGCTGGCGCTGACGCAATGGCAGGCAATCGGCTTATCCGTTGCGAGCCTCATCGCGGGCTGGATCATTTATGACCTGATGTGCCGTTCGCCCCTTGTGGAGAAGCCGGGGCTTCTCGCCTTATGCGTTGCCGCGCTCATTCTGCTTGCGGCTTACGGCATTACCCATGTGTTTTCCGGGCGCGGCGCGCTGATCCATATTGGTGCCTTCATCGGCACCATCATGGCTGCCAATGTATTCATGGTGATCATTCCGAACCAGCGGAAGTCCACGGAAGCGCTGCTGCGGGGCGAAGTTCCAGACCAGAGCTTTGGTGCCACCGGCAAACAGCGCTCGCTGCATAACACCTATCTTACGCTGCCGGTTCTGCTGATGATGATCAGCAATCACTATCCGATGATCACCGATCACGCTCAGGCATGGATACTGGTTGGCCTGATTGTTGTGGGCGGGGCAACGCTGCGTCATTTCCTGGTGCGTCTTGAGGTGGGCGATCCCATTGCCGAAATTGCCTGGACCATTCCGTTGATCAGCGGTGCACTGGCCGCCGCACTTTGGGTTACTGAACCGGAGGCGACGCCGGCCTATTCCGGCACGGTGACAGATGAGGAAGCACTCACAATCGTAAAATCGCGGTGCAGTTCCTGCCATGCCCAAACGCCAAGTGATGCCACGATCAAGAAGGCGCCCAAGGGAATTGCCCTGGAAACACTGGACGAGTTGAAGCGCTATGCCCAGCAGATTGAAACCCAATCGGTGAAGAACAGGGCCATGCCACTTGGCAACAAGACGGGCATGGTGGCGGAAGAGCGGGCAAAGCTGGGCGCGTGGATAAATACACAATGAAAACGCTTCAACAGGTGAATGCCCTGAATGGCGCTGAGTTTGAAAAAGCATTTGGCGATGTGGCCGAGCATTCGCCCTGGGTGGCGCGCAATGCGGCGGGGGTGCGGCCATTCACGTCGCGGGAAGCGATGGTAAACGCCTTTCGCGAAGTTGTTCTGTCAGCATCGGAAACGGCACAATTGGCACTGATCAGGGCGCATCCGGACCTGGCCACAAAAGCAAAACTCACCGATGATTCCACGCGTGAACAGGCGCGGGCAGGGCTTGGCACGTTAAGCAAAGAGGAATTTTCCCGTTTTACTCATCTCAATGACCTCTACAAATCCAAATTTGATTTTCCCTTCATCTTTGCCGTGAAGGGCGCCACCAAGCAGCAAATTCTGGCGAGTTTTGCCGAGCGGGTGAACCATTCCAAGGAAGACGAATTCGCCATGGCGCTGGAACAGGTCTGCCGCATTTTCCGCTTTCGCATTGAAGATCGCGTTGCGCCATGACGAAACTCATTCGCGGGCAGATTCTGAGCTTTGGCAAGACGCATCATGACGTCACCCATGAAAGCAAGGGCGGGGTTGTCGTCGGCGATGACGGAACGATTTTGTGGAGCGGGCCGCTCTCGCTCCTGCCGCGCAATTTTCAGGGGATTGCTACGGATGATTTTGGCGATAGCATCGTCATGCCGGGCTTCATTGATGCCCATATTCATTTTCCGCAGCTCCGCATGCTTGCGGCCCCCGGCAAGGATTTGCTGGACTGGCTGACGCGCTTCACCTTTCCGGAAGAAGCGCGTTATGCCAATTTCGATTTTGCAAAGGTGAATGCCAAGACGTTTCTGGAATATCTCTTTGCAAACGGTACGACAGCAGCCATGGCCTTTTGCTCCTCGCACAAGGCTTGCGCCGAAGCCCTGTTCGGTGAAGCACTTTCGCGCAGGATGGCGCTTGTTACCGGCAAGACGATGATGGACCGCAATGCGCTGCCCGAAGTGCATGATGATGCGATGACGGGAGGCGTCGACTCGGAAAAACTCTATCAGGCGTGGCATGGCAAGGGCCGCCTGCGCTACGCTATTTCACCTCGCTTTGCGATAACGTCAACGGAAGCGCAGCTGAAAGTTTCGGGCGAGCTGCTCAAATCCTATCCAGATGCCATGATGCAAACCCATCTCTCGGAAAGCCCCGGCGAAATTGCCTGGATCAAAACGCTGTTTCCCAATGACCGTGATTACACGGCGGTTTATGAGCGCTTTGGACTGGTAAAGGATCATAGTGTATTTGCCCATGGCATTCATTTATCGGACAGTGAATGCCAAAGACTTCATGAGGCAGGAGCCACCATTGCCCATTGTCCGACGTCGAATAACTTCCTGGGTTCGGGGTTGATGTCGATGAAGCATCTTGGGAAGAAGGAGCGACCTGTTTTCATTGCCCTGGCAACGGATGTTGGTGGCGGAACAAGCTATTCGATGCTGGCGACCCTTGGTGAAACTTACAAGGTTCAGATGCTGACGGGATATAAGCCAAGCGCTTTGGAACTCTTCAGGCTTGCAACACGCGGCAACGCTGAGCGCCTGCATCTTGACCATGAAATCGGCTCGCTGGAAGCAGGCAACTATGCGGATATTGTCGTGCTTGATCCCAAAGCCACGCCCATTCTTGCAGCGCGGCAGGAGTTGTCGCAATCGCTGGAAGATATGCTTTTTGCCTTGATGATTCTGGGCGATGATCGTGCCATCCGTGCTACCTATGTGGCGGGAGAGAAAGTTCATGAGCGACTATCCGCGTGACACAAGGGCCAGGCTAGCGTCATCTGATTGCATTGGACTGACTTCAAGTTAATCTGCTTAGATGTCGGGATATCCATCGCCAGGGCCGGAGTATGCGCAAATCAACGAAGTCTAAGTTTTCAAAAACTGGAATGAGGACAGATTCCCGCGGCAATCGCCCCGGCCTGCGGGATGAATCAATCCATGTCGAATTATCCAGGGCCATCGTTGATCATCGCATTCCACCGGGAACGGCCCTTCAGGAGGATGCGCTGTCGAGCGCATTTGGAGTGAGCCGCACTGTTATTCGCAAGGTTCTGCAAAAGCTTTCCCATGAAAGACTGGTTGACCTTGCTCCCAACAAGGGTGCTACGGTGGCACGGCCCTCGGCAGAAGAAGCAAAAGAGGTTTTTGATGCGCGACGGCTCATTGAGAGAATTCTTGTCGAGCGTGTTGTGGCAACGGCTGATGACGAGAGCATTGACGAATTGGGCAAGATTGTTATCGCGGAAAAATCTGCATTTGATACTGGCGACAAGGCGCTAAGACTCAATCTGTCGGGCAATTTTCACCGGCAACTTGCCAGGCTGGCTGGCAATAGTGTGTTGGATGACTTTCTCAATGAACTTATATCGAGAACGTCTCTAATCATCGCCTTATATGAGTCTCCAGGCGCGGTTCCGTGTTCGCACGGCGAACACATGGAAATTGTTGGTGCCCTGAAACGCAGAGATGCAAAAAAAGCGGCTCAATTCATGGACCACCATCTTCAACATATCGAGGCCCAGATTGAGCTTTCAGAAGACTACGTCCGTGTTGACTTCAAAAACATGTTCAGTAAGTCTGGTTAGCGTGATATCAACTTGCCATTTGTCATGGCAGGTCTCGAGGGTGGAGAGTAGCTTTCAAGCTTCCCCTTGTAGGACTTGTGGAGCGGATAGGCGAGGTCGCCGCGCTTGCTTGTCTTAAGACCTATTCCAGCGAGCGCCTCGGCAAATTTCACGGCCGCCGCTACACCATCGATTACGGGCACGCCAAGTATTCCTTCGAGGTAGCGCGCAAGATCCGCCATGCCGGCACAGCCGAGCACGATGGCGCCGGACTTGTCTTCCATGATTGCCTTTTTGCACTCTGCGAGAATGAGCGCACGCGCATTGGACTTTGGATTTTCAAGTTCCAGAACCGGCAGTTCGGTGGCGCGCACGCCGCGGCAATGATGTTCCATGCCGTAGTTCCGCACGAGATGTTCGGCAATGATCCGCGTGCGCTCCAGGGTGGTGATAATTGAAAAACCCGTGGCAATGAAACTTGCCGCATGCATGGCCGCCTCGGCAATGCCCAGCACGGGACCAGTTGCGACCTCGCGTGCGGCGAGGAGGCCCGGATCACCGAAGCAGGCAATGATGTAGGCATCTGTTTTCTCTGCTTCACCTTCGCGAATCTCGTCGATAAGACCAATGATGCTCAACGCTTCATCATAGTGGCTCTCTATTGAAACGGCGCCGGACAGGGACGTTACCGCCACGATTTCAGTGCCTTGCGCGGCAACTGCCCGGGCTGCAGCGGCGATTGTTTCTGTCATCGAGACCGTAGTGTTCGGATTGATGATCCTGATGCGCATGGCGACCCCTTCTGGTCAATTGTTTAGCAAATCCGTGCCCTAAAAACGGGCTTTAGCTCAATTCCAGTGCAATTGTATACAATATTGTATTTTTTTATTGCATTCAAAACGGATTTGAGCAACATTAATTTTAGAGTGGAGAAAAAAGAACAAGCTTGCAGGTCAAACAAGCGGTGCTGCTCGCGAATTCACCTGGGAACAACGTTCAATGAGGGAGATTTAATATGAGAACCATTTCAAACATGTCACGTCGGGCAATGTTCGGCGTTATGGGCGCTGCGATGCTCGCGGCCACTTCAGCTACGGCCTTTGCGGAGAATACAAAGCTCAAGATTGGATTTGTCGGCGTTACAAGTGGTCCGGCGGCTGCCTGGGGCACATCAAATGTGCGCTCCATGCAGACACTTGCCGCCTGGTACAACGAATTGGGCGGCGTCAAGATCGGCGAGGTTACCTATGACCTCGATATTGTTACCTTTGACGACCAGAAGGATCCCAAGCGCGCAATCGCGGGCATGGAGAAAATGGCTCAGGAAGGTATCCACTACGTTGTGGGTCCAAACGTGGATGATGGCGCTGCCGCCGTCCGCCCCGTAGCAGAAGCCAATGGCATCATCTATTTCCCCTATGCCTTCCCGAAGTCCCTTTACGAGAAACCTGCTTCTAACGCCGTGCTTGGCATGATCGCCAACTATCAATCGGGCCCGGCGATTTACAAGTATCTCATGGAAAACAAGGGCGTGAAGAAGGTGGCTTTTGTGGCCGCCAACGAATCCGATCCTTTGAGCCAACGGGATGGCGGTGTTGCCGCGGCCAAGGCGCTTGGGCTTGAAGTTGTCGCGCAGAACGACACCTATCAGAATGACACCCGCGATTTTTCGCCGGTTCTCACGCCAATCGTTGCACTCAAGCCTGACCTGCTCGTGCTTTCGGGCGTTGCTCCGGCAAATGCACCATTGCTCATCCGTGCTGCCCGCGAACTTGGCTATGAGGGCCTGATCTCAACTGAAACGGCCCAGGACGCCAAAGTGCTCGAAGAGGGTGCCGGTGAACTTGCAAACGGTTTCATCTCGGTTGGTGGTGCGTCAACGCCCGAAATTGCGTCTGACAGGATGAAGGAATTCGTTGAACGTTATACGAAAATGTTTGGCGAATATAACGATGAGTCAAACACCAAGGTCTATGCGCTCGACTACATTCTTGAGACGCTGAAGGCCAATCCTGCCGCAATCGGCAATGTCGAAGAGTTCAAGAAGACCATGGACACCTTCTCTGCCCCAAATCCCTATCTTAAAGGCGATGCGAAGCTGACCTATGTGGGTAGCACTTCCTTTGGCCAAAAGCGCCAGGTTGCGGTTCCAATGGTTGTGAACGAATACAAGGATGGCGCTTTCCAAACCCTGTTTGTTGGAACTGTTGACTAGACCGTAGATGCTCCCAAACTCATGAGGGCTTGGTATAATCCAAGCCCTCACTTTCTGTGACGCAGGCTGCATGGAACAGGTCATTGCCAACGGACTTTATCTCGGTGCCCAGTATGCGCTGATTGCGCTGGGGCTTACCCTCATATTTGCCCTGATGAACGTATTGAATTTTGCCCACGGCCAAATGTATGTGCTGGGCGGGTTCATTACTTACACCGTGTATGGCCAGCTCGGCCTTCCCTTTGTTGTGGCCTTGCTTGCATCCGGCGTGACCTTGGCCGTCATCGGCGCCCTCATGGAGAAGTATCTTTTCCGGACCGTGATCAAGCGAAGCCATCGCGAGGAAAGCACGATGCTGCTTGCTGCGGCGACGGCCTTTTTTTTCGATGCGGTGATGCTTTTGATTTTTGGCGAAAAACAGCGTGGCGTGCCCAAGATCGTCAAGGGCGTCTTCAATACCGATGGCCTGATCATGCCCTATGACAGAATTGCCGTGGGCGCTTTGGCAATCGTCTTCATCGCAGCATTCATTCTCTATATGCAATACAGCAAGCCCGGCCGCGCCATGCGGGCCCTCGCCCAGGACCGTGTCGCAGCACAGCTGATGGGTGTTGCGGTCGAACGTTATTCCATGATCGGTTTTGCCATGGGTGCGATGCTGGCAGGAATTGTCGGCGGGCTGCTGGTCACCATTACGGGTGTCAATTCCGGTATTGGCGGCCCCATCTCGATCAAGGCCTTTATGATGGTGATGATCGGTGGTGCCGGTGTTGTCGGTGGGGCCATTGCCGGCGGTTTCATTCTTGGCATGATGGAATCGGTTGGCCTTACGGTATTGCGTGAGTATGGCGATGTCACCTATCTGGTCATTTTTGCCGCGCTCATGGTGTTTCTCAGCATCAGGCCCAATGGCCTGATGGGCAAGCCGTGGGGTTGATGGAACAATGACACGCACCGCCAAAGCTGCCTCAATTTCCGCGTT
>Ga0214473_10010572_pt1 | contig 10846 bp, 8 predicted proteins | sample RVTome_7_FD_203509 | JGI IMG/M metagenome (GOLD analysis project Ga0214473, IMG submission 203509) | Soil microbial communities from uranium-contaminated site in the Upper Colorado River Basin, Wyoming, United States - RVT98D197 | ecosystem: Environmental > Terrestrial > Soil > Contaminated >... | reverse complement strand
AGCGGACCTGGGCCTCGATGTAGGTCGCGTAGTCGCGCGCCACGCTGATCTCGACGCCCGGAGGAAGGCTCCCCCGGATCCGCTCGACCTCCGCCCGCACGTGGCGGGCGCTCCCGACGATGTCGGCGCCGCTCTGGCGCTGGATCTCGAGGGAGACGCCCGGGCGTCCGTTCAGACGGGCGATGCTTCGCGCCTCGGCCATCCCGTCCTCGACGATCGCCACCTCGCGCAGGCGAACCAGCCGGCCGGCCCGCTCCGCCACGATCAGCTCTCCGAAGTCGGCGACGGTCCTGGCCTTTCCCTGGGTGGTGACCGACCACTCGCGGCGATCGCCCTCGATGCGTCCGCTGGCGAGCTCCGCGTTCTCGTGGAGGAGCGTGTTGGCGACGTCCTCGATCGAGAGGCCGTAGCCGGTCAAGCGGAGCGGATCGAGCCAGATGCGAATCTCCCGCTCCCGGGCGCCCACGATCTCGACGGCGCCGACTCCCGGCAGTCGCTCGAGCCGCTCCTTCACCTCGTGCTCGGCGAGGTCGGAGAGCTCGCGAAGCGAGAGGGCGCCGCCCAGCACGATGTTCATCATCGAGATGGCTTGCAGGTCGAACTTTCCGACCACCGGATCCTCGACGTCGAGCGGGAGCAGGGGGCGGGCCAGCGCAACCTTGTCGCGGATCTCCTGCAGCTTGAGATCGATGTCGTACTCGAGGCGGAACTCGACCCCGACTCGCGAGAGGCCCTCGGAGGAGGTCGAGGTGAGGGTGCGGATTCCCTCGATCGAGTTGATCTGCTCCTCGAGGACGTCGGTGACCTCGCGCTCCACGGTCTCCGGGGAGGCGCCCCGGAGCTCCGTCGTGACCCAGGCGATGGGGAATTCGATGTCCGGGTCGAACTGCATTTCGAGCCGAGCCAGCGACACCAGACCCAGGACCACCAGGCCGAGGGTCAGCATCGCCGCGAAGACGGGACGCCGGATCGAGATGTCGGAGAGGCTCACGGGGTGGCCTCGACGAGCGCGGCCGGCGCGGAGACGCCGGCGACTCTCTCGACCCGCGCTCCGCTCTCGAGCCGCCTCACCGCCTCCCCTCGCACCACCTCGTCTCCGCTGGCGACGCCGCTCAGGATCTGCGCGCGATCGTCACCCACGACGCCGATCCGCACCGGCACGCGCTCCACCCGGTCGCCGGAGACCCTGAACACGTAGCTGCGGCCATCGCGGGTGAGGATCGCCGAGCGGTCGACGGTCGGCGCGGGCCCGCCGGTGCCGGTCTCGATCTCGGCGCGCAGGTAGGATCCCGCCTTCACCGTGCGCGACGGGTCGTCCACCGGGCCGCGCACCTCGTAGGTGTGGGTCTCCGGGTCGACGCGGTCGCTGACCCGGTCGATGCGCGTCAGCAGGGGCTCGGATAGCCCCTCCACGTAGAGCCGCACCTCGGCCCCCGTCCGCACCGGCGCCGGCCAGGCATCCGGAATGGCGAGCACAGCCTCGAGCGAACCCGTCTCCTGGAGCATCAGGATCGGCCCCAGACCCGCCATGGCTCCCTCGTGGGCGTGCCGCTCGACGATGCTCCCCGGGTAGGGCGCCCGGACCAGGGTGCACTCGAGGTCGCGCTCCGCCCGGGCCACCCTCGCCTCCATCTGGGCGACCTGGGCTCTGGCCACGGAGGCGGCGGTCTGGAGCTGGTCGAAGTGCTGCTCCGATGCGGCCTGCTGCTCGATCAGGCTGGAGACGCGGCGGACCTCCTGCTCCGCGTTCTCGCTCTCCGCCCGCGCCAGGGCGAGGCCGGCGCGCGCCTCCGCCAGGCCCATCTGGTAGGGCCGCGGGTCGATCTGGAAGAGCGGATCGCCCTCCTTCACGCCGTCTCCCACGTCGACGAACAGGCGGACCAGCCGGCCGCTCACCTCGGCTCCGATCTCGCTCACCCGCCTCGCCCGGATCGAGCCCGAGGCGCTCATCGAGCTGCGGACCACGGCCAGCGCGACCCGTTCGGTCTCGACCCGATCGAGCGCTGCGCCTGCCTCGGACTGGGAGGCGCCGCCTCCCTCCGCAGCCTCGACGCCGCCGGGCTCGCCCTCCGCGCAAGCGATCAGCGCCAGGACCGAGAGGAGCCCGAGCCAGCGCGACACCTGCATCATCGCCCCCCCCGCGCGAGACCGCGGAACAGCACATCGAGGCTCGCCTCCACCAGGCGCTCGTCCGAGGCATCGATCCACTGCGGGTCGAGGAGGTGCTCGATGAAGGCCAGGTGGAGGATGCGAACGACCTCCGCGGAGCGCTCCACGTCCAGGTCCTCCCGCAGCTCGCCGGACTCGACCCCGGCGCGGATCGCCTCCACGAGCTGCGCCCGGAATTCCTCGAGCGAGCGCCGCACGGCCGCGCTCCCGCGCATGTCCAGCAGAACCAGCGGATCATTCTGGAAGAGCGCGCGCACCAGGGGATTGCCGCGAGCGTACCGGAGCGTCGCGCGGTGCATCTCCGCGAGTCCCAGCAGGACGCTCTGGCCCCCGGGCCAGTTGGCCGTCCGAGTGGCGGCATCCCAGTCGGCGAGGGTGCGCTCCAGGACCGCCTCCAGAATCTGCTCCTTGCCGCGGAAGTGGTGGTAGACCAGGCCCTTGGAGACCCCCGCCTGGAGCGCGATCTCCTCCACCGTGGTCTTGGCATAGCCGCTCGCGGCGAAGCAGTGGCCGGCCGCGTCGAGGATCCGGCGTCGGGTGCGCTCCGCTCGTTCGGTGCGCGCCCCCGTCGTCTCTGAGTTGGCCACAGACATCCCCGGAATTATATAAATCGCACGGAAATCGTCCAATTCGTACAATCCTCACCGCGGCCCACCAGCGGCCCGACGCCGGCAACGGTGCGCAGGGCCGGGGCCACGCCTGGGGTATGCTCGCGGCCCGAGGGAATCCATCCCACTCGAAGAAGGGAGAGCGGATGTCGCTGGCGGGACGGGTTGCACTGGTCACTGGAGGAGGTCGCGGAATCGGGCGGGCGATCTCTCTCGGCCTCGCCGAGGATGGCGCCGAGGTCGCGGTGAACTACCGCCGCGACGACGCAGCCGCCAAACAGACGGTGGCCGAGATCGAGGCGCTCGGCCGCCGCGCCCGCGCCTACCGAGCCGCCGTGGACTGCCTCGACGAGGATCGCGAGATGGTCGAGAGTATCCTCGCGGACTTCGGCCGCATCGACATCCTGGTCAACAACGCGGGAATCGCCAGCCGGGGAAAGAGCGTTCTCGACACCGACCCGGCCGAGCTGGAGCGCGTGATCCGAATCCACGCCCTCGCGCCCCACCATCTCTGCCAGCTGGTGCTGCCCGGCATGCGCCAGCAGCGCAGGGGCGACATCGTCATGGTGTCGAGCACCGCCACACTGCACCACGGCGCCAACGGCGCCCCCTACAACATGGGCAAGGCGGCGATGGAAGCCCTCGCCTACACGCTCGCCAAGGAGGAGCGACCCCACGGCATCCGCGTCAACGTCGTGGCGCCGGGCCTGGTCGAGACCGAGATGGGAAGGCGGCTGATGAGGGCGACCGCCGGCATCGACGATCTGCGCAAGCTCGACGCGCTGATGCCCTTCGGCAGGGTCTGCCAGCCCGAGGACGTCGCGAACGCGGTGCGCTTCCTGGTCTCCGAGCGCGCCTCGTACCTGACCGGGGAGAAGGTCAACGTCCACGGCGGCGGTCAGATCTGAAGGGGCTCGGCGCGAATCCGCCTTCGTTGCCTACTTCTGTACATCGTGTATAGTTCGACGCTGGCGCTCGGCCAGGCGGGCGCGACCGGCGAGGAGAGGCGGAGCATGAACGGCATCCACGACCCGAAGGGAATGACCCGGTTCGCAAGCGACTTCCTCCGGCTCCAGGGCGCCACCATCGTGGGGGTCGCGACCATGGAGACGCTCGCGGGCGGCCCTCCTTCGACCGACCTCGGCTACGCGCTGCCGGGGGCGAAGTCGGCGGTGTGCTTCGCCGTCCCCTTCGACCAGGAGAAGATCGAGCGCTATCTCGCCAAGCAGGATCACGCCGGCCACCAGAGCGACAACTTCCACACCAACATCTACGCGACCGGCCTGGCCGTGGCCCTCGCCGCCTACTGGAACCAGCAAGGCATTGCCTCCTACGGGGTCTGCTCGAACGCGGTCTATCGGCGCGACACGCCTCGAGGCATGGCCGACTTCCTGCCCGACATCTCCCACCGCTACCTCGCGGTGCGGTCGGGGGTCGGCTGGCTCGGTCTCTCCGGCAACCTGATCACCAAGGAGCACGGCGCCGCCGTGGTCCTCGGCTCCGTGGTCACGACCGCGGAGCTCGAGCCCACCGAGCCGCTTCCGCCCGAGGAGAGCTACTGCGACGAGTGCCAGCTCTGCAGAGCGAGCTGCACCTCGGGCCTGATGGCCAAGCAGGAGCGGACCACCGTCACCATGGGCGGCATGGAGTTCAGCTACTCGAAGCGGCGGAGCTACCATCGCTGCGACCTGGTCTGCGGGGGCTTCACCGGCCTGGCCAAGAACGGCAAGTGGTCCACCTGGTCACCGGGGCGCTTCCCGATCCCGGAGAACGACGAGGAGTTCCTGCCGGCGCTGATCGAGGCGGTGGGCGCCTCGGCGCCGCGACCCCGCATCGAGGGCGGATTCCATCACCCGGCGATGCCGAGCGGACGGGTGATCAACATGACCTGCGGAAACTGCCAGCTCGTCTGTCACCCCGACCGCGACGAGCGCAAGCGGCGCTACAAGCTGCTCACCAGGAGCGGCGTCGCGGTGCAGAACCCGGACGGCTCGCTCGAGGCGGTCTCTCCCGAGATTGCGGAGAAGCGCCTCGGCGAGATGCCCGAGGCGCAGAGGGCCTGGTACCAGAAGCCCTGAAGCGGGACCCGGGCGCCCTCGGGCCCCGGAGGAAGGCGGAGCCGGGAGACGGCGGCCTGAACACGACCGGCGGCCAGCCGGGAGATGGAGAGGGAAGCGGGTGAGCAGGAGTCGAGCGAGCCTCCGCGTCGCGGCGATCCAGCTCTCGCCGGTGCTCCTCGATCGCGACCGCACCGCGGAGAAGGTCATCGAGTGGATCGAGCGATGCGGACGGGATCGGATCCAGCTCGCCGTCTTCCCGGAGACCGTGATTCCGGGCTACCCCTACTTCGCGATGGTGACGCCCCCCGCGGCGATCGGCGAGCTCGTCGCCCGGCTTCACGATCAGGCCGTCGAGGTGCCGGGCCCGGTCACCGAGGAGGTCGGCGCTGCGGCCGGCAGGGCGGGCACCGTGGTCGTGCTCGGCGTGAGCGAGCGGGACGGAGGAAGCCTGTACAACAGCCAGCTCATCTTCGACGCGGACGGCTCGCTCGTCGGGAAGCGCCGCAAGATCATGCCCACCTTTCACGAGCGGATGATCTGGGGCTGGGGGGACGGAAGCGGGCTCCGCGTCTTCGAGACCGCGGTCGGCCGGATCGGCGCGCTGATCTGCTGGGAGCACTACATGCCGCTCGCCCGCTACGCCCTGATCGCGGCGGGCGAGGAGATCCACTGCTCGCACTTCCCGGGCTCACTGGCCGGCGAGCCGATGGCCGCCCAGATCGACGCGGCGATCCGCCACCACGCCATGGAGTCGGGAGCCTTCGTCGTCAACTCGACCTGCTGGCTGACCGACGAGCAGAGGGCCGAGATCGCCCCCGACCCTTCGCTCGCCCAGATGCTGCGAGGCGGCCTGTGCACGGCGGTCGTGTCTCCCGCCGGAGCCTATCTCGCCGGCCCCCTGCCCGAGGGGGAGGCGATGGCGGTGGCGGAGATCGATCTCTCCGACATCACCCGACAGAAGAGCCTGCTCGACACGGTGGGCCACTACGCCCGTCCCGACATCCTCAGGCTGCGGCTCGACGCAACGCCCAGGCGCGTCGTCGAGGAGATGGCAGACGCAGCGGCAGACGCCGGGAAACGAGACCGTCCCGAGCGCGGCGGCGCTCCCCGGGAGGGCTAGAATCCGCGCGCTCTCCTCATCTCCGAGCTCCCATCAGGCACCGACCCGGTCGAGCCAGGCCCTGATCCAGGCCGCGGCTCTCGGCACGTGCTCGGCGGCGTGGTTCGGCGCGCAGTGGCCGTCGCCCGCATACACCCACTCCTCCTGGGCGATGCCGCTCGCCGAGATGACGTAGAGGTCGTCGATCGTCACCAGCGGGTCCTGATCGCCGTTGATGCTCAGCAGGGGGGCCTGCCGCTCCGGGGCGCTCAGCAATCCCTGCCGCTCGAGCGAGAAGGGCTCGATTTTGGCGACCATCTCCGCGATCGGCTGGTCGGGGTCCTCGCCCATGGCGTGGGCAATGGTCTCGACCATGCCCTCGTCCACCGTCTGCGCGTGCTCGACGGTGAAGGAGTGGTGAACGGGCCCGCCGACGTTCACCGCGGCCTTCACGTTCGGGTCGAGGACGGCCAGCTTCACCGCGAAGTGGCCGGCGAAGCTCTGCAGGTAGACGGCCATCCGCTCGCCGTCCAGATCCCGCCGCGTCTTCAGGTACTCGAGAACGCGCGAATAGACTCCCTCGCCGTCCGGCGAGAGCGGCCACGCGCTCTCGCCGGTGCCGGGCATGTCGAAGGTGAAGGCCGCCATCCCCTCGGCCAGCATGGCCTTCGCCGGGGCCTCGATGTCGCTCTTCCAGGTGTCCACGCCGCCGGTCAGGACCACCACGGGCGGGCGCACCTCGGATCTCGGCACCCGCAGGTAGCCGACGATCTCCTTGCCTCGATGGGGAATGCGCACGATCTCGAGGGGCGGCTCCTCGTGCTTCACCGACTCGAGGTAGCACTCGATGTGCTTGCGATAGGCCTCCGCCTTCGCCTGATTTCCGATGAAGGGAAAGCGGGCGACGTAGTAGAGCACCGCGGCCTCCCGCCACTGCTCGGCGGCGCCCTCTGCGCCGCCCTCCGCCTCGAGCTCCCGGGCGTGGGCCTCGTGCTGCGCCGCCGGCTGGCTGATCTCGTAGACCCACGAGCCCGGGCCGGTTCCGCTGGGGCGGTACACGCGGCGGAGCGCGGCGTCGAGCTCCGCCTCCCCTGCCCCGGCCCGCACCCATCCGTCGAATCGGTCCTCGATGAAGGGACGCACGCCGGTGATGCGCAGCACCAGGGTCTGCCGGAATTGGAAGGCAACCCCGACCAGGGTCACCAGGACCAAGCCGAGGAGCGTCCAGCGGGCTTTCGTCATGCTTCCATCCTTCTCAGAATGATGCACCGATTCGCGGCGCCGCGGGGCCTCTCTCGCCGGATTCCCTCGGCTGCCGGAAGGCTCTCGATCAAGCCGAGGCCGGGGGCCCCGATCTGCCGCGCCGCATCACTTCGCATCGGGCGCCGGAATCCCCTTCTCGCAGGGAACGCCGGTCTGGCAGAGGCCGCATGCGTAGATGTCGATGCGGTAGGCCTCCTGGATCGCCGGCTTCTGCTTCAGGACGAACTCCGCGCATCGCGCCTTGTCGTGCCCGGCTTCTCCGATCGCGCCGGCCGGACACCGCGTGACGCACTTCCGGCAGCCGAGCTCTCGGTGAGAGAGGCAGTCTCGATAGACCTCGTCCGTCCTCGGCGAGGAATCCACCGCCCGGTCGACGACCACGCTGCCGAGGCGATGCGCCTTTCCCACCGCGGTGATCAGACCGTCCGAGAGACCGAACGTTCCCAGGCCGGCCGAAAAGGCGACGTGACGCTGTGACCAGGTGGAAGCCCATCCCACCCTCTCGTCGACGAGCATCCGGAAGAGGCTCTTCTCGATCGCCGGGGCGACGGCGAGGTGGCCCTCGCGCTCGAGCACCGAGACGATGTGGCCCTGCAGCTTCTGGTTGAACTCCTCTCCGAAGAGCCGGGTGTGGGCCCAGCGCTCCGAGGTTCGATCCGTCATCCGGGCGTTCTCCCTCCGGGTCTTCCGCGAGATCGGAAGCACGTACGAGATGACGCCGATCTTCCCCTCGTCCGCGAGGGTCCGCCCGCGATCGCGAGCGGTCGCCTCCATCACCTCCGCGGGCGTCAGGTGGAACGTGCCGATCACCCGCTTCAAGCGGCCGAAGATCGGATCGTCACCCGCCGCAAAGCCGACCAGCGGCTCCTCGAAGATCGGGGAGCCATCCAGGTACTCGAGCCGATTTCCGGAGTCCTCCCTGACGAAGCGACGGATCTCTCCGCCGATCCACTGCTCGAATTCGCCCCGCTCCACTCTGCACCCCTCATCGCTTGCAGGACGCGGAGAAACGCCGCATTTTCCTGCCCCTTCAAGTGGATGGGCGCCGCGAGGCGCCCTGCGCTGGGGGGACACGGTAGCCCTCTCACGGGAAATGCGCGCGAAGGCCGCAGGGGGCCGGCGGCTCGCGTCACGGAGCTTCCGCTTGGAGAACCAGCTCGACCCCGCCTGCCAGCGGATCCTCGAAGACCAGCTTCGACTCGCGAGCGCGGCACGGAGCGCGCTTCCGGATCTCGGCGTACCCTACTTCGCCCACATGCGCCTCCTCCAGGACGGCCGCACCCGGGACGTGCTGCTCGGAGAGAGCACCTTCGTCAGCGCCGACCTCACCATCATCGCCTGGCAAGACGCCCCCTTGGCCGAGGTCTTCTTCGCCTTCCGAGAGGGCGAGGAGTACGAGGTGGAAGTCGGCGGTCGGACCCTCGGCGGCACCTTGCTGCAGCAGAACCTGCTCGAATTCGAGCGAGGCGAGCTGGTCGAGATCGTCACTCCGGATGGCACGTTGTCGCGGCGACATCGCGATCGCTGGGTCGCGCGCCGCGACGACCCCGGCCCGCTGCTGTCCCCCAGGAGCGAAGCAGAGCGGGCCAAGCCCTTCTCTCCCGTGCTGGCGCAGCTCGATCCGGCCCAGCGCCGGGCCGTGGAGCTCCCCTCCTCCAGATCGCTCCTGGTTCTCGGCGAGGCGGGGTACGGGAAGACCACCGTCGCGGTGCACCGGCTCGCCTTCCTGAGGCGGCAGGCACTCGCATCGAATCAGCCCTTCCAGGCCGTGGTGATCGTGCCCACCGAAGGTCTGAGGCGCCTGGCGGAGTCGATGCTCGAGAGGCTCGGCGTCGAAGACGTCAAGGTGGAAACCTTCGACCACTGGATCTGGAAGCAGGCGCGACAGACGTTCGCCGAGCTGCCGGAACGGACCAGCGAGGACACCGCTGCGACGGTGATCCGCTTCAAGAAGCATCCGGCTCTGCGCGCGGTCCTTCCGGAGCTTGCGCACCGCGCTGCAAGAGCGGCGGCGGACCAGGATCCGCAGGGCGAAGCCCGCGCGACGAGGGAGGACCTGCTCCACCTGTTCGGCGACCGCGCGCTGCTGAGGCGCGCCTCGGAAGCTTCGAATGGCGAGCTGACCGAGCGGATGATCGACGACGTGATCGAGCATACGCGCGTGCAGTTCAGCGCCACCAGCGAGGAGGAGTCCTCACACGTCGACGCCGACCGCCTGGCGACACTCGACGGGCTCGCGATCGACCATGGCACCCCGATGCAGGACGCCGGGACGATGGACGCGGAGGACTGCTCGGTGCTCTTCGAGCTCGACCGATTGAGGAACGGCAGCGATGCCACGGCGAAGGGCGGCCTGGACACCTACGCACACATCGTCGTCGACGAGGCGCAGGAGCTCGCTCCGCTGGAGCTCGCCGTGATCGGGCGCGCCCTCTCGGACCGAGGCGCCTTGACGATTGCCGGGGACGACCGACAGCAGATCGATCCCGCCGCCTGCTTCGACGGCTGGGCTGCGACCATGGGCGAGCTCGGCGTCGAGCGCCACGACGTGGTGACGCTCGAGGCGAGTCATCGATGCCCGCCCGAGATCTCGGCCTTCGGCCGCGCTCTCTTCGCCCCGCAGAGGCCAGGGCAGAAGGGTCCGCCACCAGAGGAGACCGCCGACTCGAGGAGGATCCTCCTCTCCCGCTTCCCGAGCCAGTGTCACCTGGAGGCTCGTCTGATCCGCGAGCTCTCGGACTCACTGGCCATCGATCCGCGCGCCACCTTGGCGATCATCTGCCGCTCGGCCACCGAGGCGGTGCGGCTGCATCGCAATCTCGGGCGCGGGCTCGCCACCCGGCTCGCGCTCGACGGCGAGTTCGACTTCCAGCCGGGCATCAGCGTGACCTGCGTCGCGGACGCGAAGGGGCTGGAATTCGACTACGCCATCGTCCCCGACACGTCGGGAGCGCTCTACCCCGACACTCCCGAGTCGAGAAGGGCTCTCTACGTGGCCGTGACCCGCGCCATCCACCAGGTCTGGCTGAGCTCGGTCGGCAGCTGGTCACCGATCCTCCCTTCTCGCCCGCATCATCGATGAGGCTCGCAGCGAGCCCGAGCCGGCCTTGCTGCGGGGCGCACACCCTGTGCGTCGCCGAGGGAAGGAGGGGGACGGCTGGTCCCGAAACGCGCTTCGCAGGGTCTCGAGGCCTGCGATAGGACGGCGGCGAGTCCGAGGCGAGAAGGCGGGAGATCCCCCTGCCCTCGGCTCGCATCGAGCCGAAGCTCCGCCCCGGCCACGTCCGGCTCTCCGGGTCGGGTTGACAGCCGCCGAGATCGCTCCAACATCCGCGCCAGGAGGAAACCCGTGTCTGATCGGATCCGCTCCCCGCTCGTTTGGCTCGCACTTCTCACCCTCTGGCTCGGCGCTCTGCCCGGCGCGTCCGTCGCCCAGCCCACCCAGGCCTCCGGTTCGTCCACCCCCGTGCAGCTCGCCCTGTGGAGCCCGATCCAGGTCTTCGACGAGGGCGCATCCGTCACGGGCCTGCGCCTGATCCTGATCTCGGGGGTCAACCGGGACGTCACCGGGCTCGACCTGCTCGGGATCGCCAGCCTGACCCAGGGCGATCAGACCGGCCTCCAGCTCGGTTTCTACGACGAGGTGG
>Ga0214473_10010571_pt1 | contig 10846 bp, 14 predicted proteins | sample RVTome_7_FD_203509 | JGI IMG/M metagenome (GOLD analysis project Ga0214473, IMG submission 203509) | Soil microbial communities from uranium-contaminated site in the Upper Colorado River Basin, Wyoming, United States - RVT98D197 | ecosystem: Environmental > Terrestrial > Soil > Contaminated >... | reverse complement strand
CACTCGATCGGCAGCATCTCCAGCCTGCGGCACTCGGTCGAGCGGCCGTCCTCGCGTAGCGCGAGCAGGTGGTTCGGCACGAGCTGCCTCGTACGCGCGAACCAGAACGCGGAGAGCCCGGTCAGCACGCGCCCCTTGTCGGGGATCTCCGTGGGGAGCACGACGTCGAATGTCGAGATCCGGTCGCTCGCGACGAGCAGCAGACGCGCGTCGTCGAGCGCGTAGAGCTCTCGGACCTTCCCGCTCCCGACGTGGGCGACGGTCTCAGGCATAGGTGGGCTCCTCCTCCTTCGTCCGCACGAGCGCATGGAGGCGCCCGTAGACGGCGTCGACGTGACGGGTGTACGGCTCGAGCGAGAAGACCTCGTCGAGCGCGAGCCGCGGTGCGAGCTCCGAGTCGGCGCGCACAAGCTCGCGGAAGTCCTGCTCCTCCTCCCACGCGCGCATCGCGTTTCGCTGGACGAGCCGGTACGCATCGCCTCGCGAGAGGCCGCTCTCGACGAGCGCGAGCAGCACGCGTTGGCTGAAGAACAGGAAGTGGCTCGCCTCGAGGTTCCGCCGCATCCGCTCCGGGAAGACGACGAGCCCCTCGACGAGCCAGGCGAACCGCTCGAGCATGTAGTCGAGCGCGAGGAACGCGTCGGGGACGACGACGCGCTCGGCCGACGAGTGCGTGATGTCCCGCTCGTGCCAGAGGGCGACGTTCTCGAGCCCGACGAGGGCAGCGGACCGGACGACGCGCGCGAGTCCGCAGATGCGCTCGGAGACGACCGGGTTGCGCTTGTGCGGCATCGCCGACGAGCCCTTCTGCCCGCGGCCGAACGGCTCCTCGACCTCGCGCACCTCGGTGCGCGCGAGGTGGCGCAGCTCGAGCGCGAACTTCTCGAGTGACGCGGCAGCGAGTGCGAGCGCGGCGAGCAGCTCCGCGTGCCGGTCGCGCTGGAGGATCTGCGTCGACGAGGGCGCGGGCTCGAGCCCGAGCCGCTCGCAGGCGATCCGCTCGACGTCGGGGTCGGTCGCCGAGTACGTCCCGACCGCGCCGGAGAGCTTCCCGACGCGCAGCCCCTCGAGCGCCCGCTCGACGCGCGTGCGGTTGCGCTCGAGCTCGAACGCCCAGCCCGCGAGCTTCAGCCCGAACGTCGTGGGCTCCGCGTGCACGCCGTGCGTCCTGCCGATCGTCAGCGTCGCGCGGTGCTCGTCCGCCCGGGCGAGGGCGGCGGCGAACGCGCGATCGATCCCCTCGAGGATCAGCCGGCCGGCCTCCTGGATCTGCAGCGAGAGCGCCGTGTCGAGCACGTCGGAGGACGTGAGCCCGTAGTGGAACCAGCGCCCGTGCTCCTCGAGGCCTTCCGAGACCGCGTCGACGAACGCCGCGACGTCGTGCTGCGTCCGCTCCTCGATCTCGCGCACGCGCTCGGGCGTCGGAGCGACGGCGGCGCGCCGGATCGCCTCCGCGGCGTCGGCGGGCACGCGCCCGACCTCCGCCCACGCGTCGAGCGCGGCGAGCTCGACCTCGAGCCACCGCTCCAGCTTTCGCTGCTCCGACCAGACCCCGGCCATCGCCGGACGGGAGTAGCGGGCGATCACCCGGCCAGACTAGCGCCGCCCCAGGCCGGACAGCCGGTAGCGCGTCTCGGGCACCGAGGCTCCGGAGATCGAGTCGACGCGCTCGCCGTCGACCTCCCAGCCGTAGCGCTCGTAGAAGCGGCGTGCCCTCGGATTCTCCGTCGCGACCCAGAGCATCGCCTCGTCCCAACGCTCGGACAGCGCACGAACGCTGGCGTCCATGAGCGCTAGACCAGCCCCTGTGCCCTGGGACACGGGCGCGACGTAGATCGCGTAGAGCTCACCGATCGCCGGGTCCGTCCAGCAAGGTCCAACGTTCACGAAGCCGACGATCCCGCCGTCCAGCTCGGCCACGAAAGCCGTCGTCTCCGGATGTGGGATCCACTCCTGCCAGTTTCGTTCGAAGTCGTCGACGCTCAACTCGTCGAGCACCGACTGCGGTATCACCCCCGGATACGTGGCACGCCAGGTCTCGACGTGGACCTCCGCGATCCGCCTTGCGTCCTCCAGCCGCGCGGGTCGGACGTTCACGCGCCGAGGATTCGCGCCGCGAGCGCGGCGGCGTTCTCCGCGTTGTCGACGCCGACCGCGGCGACCGGCACGCCCGGGGGCATCTGCGCGATCGCGAGCAGGGCGTCCAGCCCGTCGAGCACGCTGAGGCTCGAGCGCAGCGGGACGCCGATCACCGGCAGGTCGGTGTGTGCGGCGACCGCGCCCGGGAGCGCCGCCGCAAGGCCGGCTCCGCAGATCAGCACACGGATTCCCCGCTCTCGCGCCGTGCGCGCGTACTCCGCGACCGCATCGGGCGTGCGGTGCGCGGAGCGAACGTCGAACTCGTACGCGATCCCGCGCTTCTCGAGCTCGTCGAAGGCGCCCTGCATCCGCTCCCGGTCTGACTCGGAGCCGACGAGGATTCCGACGACGGGCCCGTCAGGCAACCGCCGCCCCGTTCGCGGCTTCGAGCGCGACGTCGGTGCGGAACCGCACGCCGTCGAAGGCGATCCGCTCGACCGCCGCGTACGCCCGGCCGCGCGCCTCACCCAGGGTCGCTCCCGTCGCCGAGACGTCCAGGATGCGTCCGCCGTTCGTGACGAGCTGGTCACCGCGGAGCGCGGTCCCCGCGTGGAAGACGACGGCGCCGTCCGCTTCGGCGTCCGCGATCCCCGTGATCGGCGAACCTGTGTCGCCGGCGGCCGGGTAGTCGCGCGCCGCGAGGACGACCGTGACCGCGGCATCCCCGGACGCCCCGACCGTCGCGTCGCCGAGGTCGCCCGATGCGGCGGCCGAGAGCGCACCAAGCAGGTCGCCCTCTACGCCGGGGAGGATCGCCTGCGTCTCGGGGTCGCCGAACCGGCAGTTGAACTCGAGCACGCGCGGCCCCGCCTCGGTCAGCATCAGGCCCGCGTAGAGGAGCCCGATGAACGGCGCGTCGCGCCGCGCGAGCTCGCGCAGGACAGGCTCATGCACCGTCACGACGAGCTCGGCGAGCTCGAGGTCGCGCAGCGGGACCGGCGAGAACGCCCCCATCCCACCGGTGTTCGGCCCCGCGTCCCCGTCGAACGCGCGCTTGAAATCCCGTGCGGGCGGAAGGCCGAGCGCGCGCACGCCGTCGCAGATCGCGAACACCGACAGCTCGTCTCCCTCGAGCAGCTCCTCGACGACGAAGTCGTCGCCGAAGCCGGACACTGCTCGGAGCGCCGCGTCGAGCTCGGCCTGCGTGCGGCAGACGAAGACGCCCTTGCCGGCCGCGAGCCCGTCCGCCTTGACGACGCACGGCGGCCGTGCGACCGCGAGCCCCTCAGCCGTCGGAACGTCGGCGGCCTGCAGGATCTCCTTGGCGAAACGCTTCGAGCCCTCGATCCGTGCCGCCGCGGCGCTCGGCCCGAAGACCGCGACCCCGCCGTAGCGGAGCGCGTCCGCGACCCCCGACACGAGCGGCGCTTCGGGACCGATCACGACGAGGTCGACCGCCAGCGCGTGCGCGAGTGCGAGCAGCCCGTCGACGTCGTCCGCACGTACCGGGTGGCACGGCCCGAGGCCGGCGATCCCGGGGTTACCCGGCGCCGCGTGCAGCTCGGTCAGCCGCGGGCTCTGGGCGAGCTTCCAGGCGAGCGCATGCTCGCGCCCGCCCGACCCCACGACCAGAACCTTCACGCGCGGGATGCTATTCGCGCCGGCGGCGGGTTTGAAGCGTAGGCTGCCACGCGTGACGCTCCTCGAGCGACACGTCGAGCTGTTCAACCGGGGTGTAAGGAGCGGCGACTTCGCGCCGATGCTGGAGCAGTTCACCGACGACGCCGAGCTCGTGTTCGAAGGTGTGCCCGCCGGGCCGTTCCGCAGCAAGCAGACGATCGCCGACGCGTACGCGTCGAACCCGCCTGACGACGAAGTCGACGTGCTGTCGAGCGAGAAGGCGGACGACGGCACGGTCGTCGCTCACTACGCCTGGCGCGCGGACCGGGGTCGCCCCGCCGGCAGGATGATCTTCACGCCGCGCGGCGAGCAGATCGCGCGGCTCGTTGTGACCTTCGACTAGGAGGGTTTGGCGGAACGGGCCTCGTCGCCGGGGTGCGATGGGTGGTGCGAGGCAAGGACGCAGGGAGCGTTCGTATCCACTGGATACGGGCGCGACTGAGGACGCCGCATCGCACCGCCCAGCGCGGCCCGGCGGCACAGCGCCTGTTTCGTCGAACCCTCCTGACTAACCGCGCGCCACTGCTTTGAGCCCGCGCGGCGAAAGCACGCGCTCGCGCTCGGCGCCGGTCCCGATCAGCGAGACCTCCACGCCGAGCTCACGCTCGACGAAGTCGACGTACGCACGCGCTGCGGCCGGCAGCTCGTCGAGAGAGCCGACGTCGTCGAGCGCCTCGGCCCAGCCGGCGAGCGTCTCGAACACGGGCGCAGCATGGTGGAAGTCGCTCTGGTGCGCGGGGAAGTCTCGGGTCTCGCTGCCGTCGCGCAGCCGGTAGGCGACGCAGACGGGAAGCTCGTCGAACGCGGAGAGCACGTCGAGCTTCGTCAGCGCGAGCGACGTGATCCCGTTCAGCCGCACGGCGTAGCGGAGCGCCACCAGGTCGAGCCAGCCGCAGCGGCGCTCGCGCCCCGTCACGGTGCCGAACTCGCCGCCGAGCTCGCGCACGCGCTCCTGGTCCGGCCCTTCGATCTCCGTCGGGAAGGGCCCTTCGCCGACGCGGGTCACGTACGCCTTCGACACGCCGACGACGGCGTCGATCCGGTTCGGCCCGATCCCGAGCGACACGGCCGCGTACGCCGCAACCGGGTTCGACGACGTGACGAACGGATACGTCCCGTGGTCGAGGTCGAGGAGCGTTCCCTGCGCGCCCTCGAAGAGCACGAAGCGCCCGTTGTCGAGTGCGCGGTCGACGAGCAGCGACGTGTCGGCGACGTAGGGCCGGAGGCGCTGCGCGAGCCCCTCCAACCGTGCCGCGACCTCCTCCAGCTCGAGCGGCGCGACGCCGTAGACGCGCTCGAGCCACACGTTCTTCTCCGCGAGCGCAACCTCGATCTTCTGTCGCAGGATCTTCGGCTCGAGCAGGTCCTGCACGCGGATCCCGAGCCGCGCCGCCTTGTCCGCGTACGCCGGTCCGATCCCGCGCCGGGTCGTTCCGATCTGCAGGCGACCGAGCCGCCGTTCGCTCGCCTGGTCGATCGCGACGTGCCACGGCATGATCAGGTGCGCGTTGCCGGAGAGGTGCACGAGCCCCTCGGTCGCGACGCCGCGCGCCGCGAGCCCGTCGAGCTCCTCGAGCAGCACCTCGGGGTCGACGACGCACCCGCCGCCGATCACGCACTCCTTGCCGGAGAGGATGCCCGAGGGCATCGCGCGGAGCTTGAACGTCTGGCCGCCGACGATGATCGTGTGCCCGGCGTTCGGGCCGCCCTGGTAGCGGCAGACGAGATCTGCATGCTGCGCGAGCAGGTCGACGATCTTGCCCTTGCCTTCGTCGCCCCACTGCGCGCCGACGATCACGGTCGCGGGCACAGACGGAGTCTGCCCGATCCGTCGGAGCGCTACGCTGAGGTGGACCGTGACTGGGTGTGAATTCGCTGCGGCAGCGGCCGCGGAGCGGCCGCCTTCAGGCGCCTAAGCGGTCGCGGATCCGCGCGAGCGGATTCGCGACTTGCGCATCCAACAGCTACTAGTGCACGAGGCTGGCGGGCAGCGCCCGGAGCACCCGGATCTCGTGCCCGCGCGGACACGTCACGCGCCCGTGCTCACGCTCGAGCGCGAGCGTTCCTTCGACGGTCGCGCCGACGTACCCGCGGCTCGGCAGCTGCGTCGACGCGCACGCTTCGCACACCGCCCGGAAGCTCGTCGCCCGGGGCGGGATGCAGACCGTCTGCTCCGTGATCACCCCATGTTTGCCTTCAACCACATGCTCAGGCCGCCGCCAGATCGGAGAACTTCGCGTAGCGCTTCAGGAACGAGAGCTTGATCCCGTCGGTCGGGCCGTTGCGGTGCTTGGCCACGTTCACCTCGGCGATCCCCTGCTGGTCGGACTCGTCGTTGTAGTACTCGTCGCGGTAGATGAACATCACGAGGTCGGCGTCCTGCTCGATCGAGCCGGACTCGCGCAGGTCGGAGAGGATCGGCCGCTTGTCGTGGCGCTGCTCGACCGCGCGCGAGAGCTGCGACATCGCGAGGATCGGGACGTCGAGGTCCCGCGCGAGCACCTTCAGCGAGCGCGAGATCTGAGACACTTCCTGCACGCGGTTCTCGGCCGTCACGCCAGAAGTCATCAGCTGCAGGTAGTCGATCACGATCAACCCGAGGTTCGGTTCGAGCGACTTGAGCCGGCGCGACTTCGAGCGGATCTCCATCAGGTTGATCGAGCCCGTGTCGTCGACGTAGATCGGCGCCTTTGCGAGCTTGTCGCACGCGGCGGTCAGCCGCGGCCAGTCGTCGACGGCGAGCTTGCCGGTGCGCAGGCGCTGCGACTCGACCTTCGCCTCGCTGCACATCAGCCGCTGCGTGACCTCCGACTTCGACATCTCGAGCGTGAAGATCCCTACCGGCAACCCTTCGCGCACCGCGAGGTTCGCGGCCATGCAGAGCCCGAGCGCCGACTTCCCCATCGACGGGCGCGCCGCGACGATGACCAGGTTGCCCGGCTGGAACCCGGACGTGAGGCGGTCGAGCTCGCGGAAGCCCGTCGCGGTGCCGGTGACGTCCGCGCCCGCCTCGTAGAGCTGCGTGATCCGCTCGAAGCTCTCCTTCAGCAGCTGGTCGATGTGCGCGAACTCCGTCGTGACGCGGTCCTGTGAGAGGTCGAAGAGGATCTGCTCGGCCCGGTCGACGAGCTCCTCCGTCTCGCCCGGCCGCTCCCAGCCGAGCCGCGCGATCTCCTGCCCGGTCCGGATGAGGCCGCGGAGGGTCGCCATCTCCCGCACGATCCGCGCATAGTGCGCCGCGTTCGCGGCCGCCGGGACGAGCGCGGCGAGCTCGTGGATCCGGATCCGCCCGCCGGCGTCCTCGAGCTCGCTTCGCTCCTCGAGGGCGTCGACGAGCGTGATCGCGTCGACGGGCTCGCCCCGCGCGTACAACGACAGGGCCGCGCGGTAGACCTTCGCGTGGCTCTCCCGGTAGAAGTCGCCCGCGTCCAGGATCTCGCTCACCGCCCCGATCGCACCGGGGGAGAGCATCATCGCCCCGAGGACCGACTCCTCGGCATCGAGGTTCTGAGGCGGAACCGGGGCGGCGTGCGAGAGCTGGGCGACTTGGGCCACAGTGCCCGAGTCAACCACGCCCGGCGGGCCAGGAGTACCTGTAGACAGCGGCGTTTTCGACATGGCAATCCCCACGCTGTGCAGGGAAAAGGACGGCCATGTTGCCAGCGGCACCGGACGGAGCTGTGGAGAGAAACCCCGCTCGGTGCGAAAAGTTCGTCCCAAAGTCCACAGGAGCGACCGCGCCTGTGGACGAGTCGTTACTGACTCGGCTCGGTCTCGGCGGCGACGGGCTCGGCGTCGCGCTCGCCGGCCGGCTCCGGCGCGTCGGGCTCCGCCGTCTCGGCGTCCGGCTCGTCGTCGGCGAGGAACTCCTGCACTTCGGCGCGTTGCGCGGCTGCCGCTGCGGCCGCCGCCTCTTCCTCCGCGCGCGCCGCGGCCTCCATCGCCTCGAGCTCCTCCTCGGGCGGCAGCTCGCCGCCCTCGGGCACGACGAGCGCCCGCACCTCGACCTGCACGTCGGTGAAGAGCTCGATCGGCACCGTGTGGCGCCCGATCCGCTTGATGTTGTCGATCCCGACCTTGCGCCGGTCGACGCGGACCTTCTGCTGCTTCCAGAGCTCGTCGACGATGTTGGTCGGCGTGACCGAGCCGAAGAGCGCGCCGGTCGGGCCTGCCTTCACGTCGAAGCGCAGCTCGGCCTGGCCGAGGCGCTCCGCGATCTCGTGGGCCTGCTCGAAGCTCTGCGCCTCGTGCCGGGCGCGCTGCTCCTCGCGCTTGCGGAGCTCGGAGACCTTCGGGGGCGTCGCCTCCTCCGCGAGCCGGCGCGGCAGCAGGAAGTTCCGCGCGTAGCCCCGCGCGACGTTGACCACGTCGCCGCGCAGGCCGATCTTGTCGACGTCGGTGAGGAGGATGACTTCCATCTAGCGCTCGCCCACGTACGGGAGGAGCGCCATCTCCCGGGCGCGCTTCACCGCGACCGAGACCTGGTTCTGGTGCCTGCGGCACGCGCCGGTGATCCGCCGCGAGCGGATCTTCCCCTTCTCGGAGATGTACCGCCGGAGCTGGTTGATGTTCTTGTAGTCGACCTCGTCGATCTTGTCCTTGCAGAAGTAGCAATTGCGCTTCCGCTGTGGCCCGCCCATCGGCGGGCGCTTGCGCCCTCGCTGCTCCTTTTCCTTCGGCTTCGGCATCAGAACGGGATGTCGTCGTCGGTGCCGGTGGGGGTGAAGTCGTCCCCGGTCGCCCCGGCCGGCACGAACTGCCGCTCGCCCTCGCCGCCGGCGCCCGCGCCGCCCTCGCGGCTCCCGAGGAACTGGACCGTGTCGGCGATCACCTCGACCGCCTGCCGCTTGGTGCCGTCCTGGGCCTCCCACTCGCGCCAGTCGAGGCGGCCGTCGACCCCGACGGGCCGGCCCTTCGAGAGGAACTTCGCGCAGTTCTCGCCCTGGTTTCCCCAGACGGTGACGTCGAAGTAGTTCGGCTTCTCGCCCCACTCGCCGGTCGCCGCGTCCTTCTGGCGGCTGTTCACCGCCAGGCGCAGCTTGCAGACCGACGTGCCGCTCGGCGTGTGCCGCAGCTCGGGGTCTTTCGTGAGGTTGCCGACCAGGATGACCCGGTTGATGTTCGCCATGCTCTCCTCCTCCTACTCGTCCACGGACGCCGCGATCGGCTCCGGTGAATCCTGCACGTCCTGCGGCGGCGGCGCTACCGGCCGTCCGGGACCGCGCTGCACCCGTCGGACCGCCAGGTGGCGCATCACGCCGTCCGTGATCTTCAGGATGCGCGTCAGCTCGTCGAGCGTCGCGGGCTCGGCGGTCAGCTCGAACAGGTGGTAGGTGCCCTCGTCCTTGTGCGTGATCTCGTACGCGAGCCTCCGCCGGCCCCAGGGCTCGTGGCGGTCCCAGCTGCCGCCGCTCGATTCGACGAGCTCGCGGGCGCGCTGGATGATCTCGTCGTGCCGCCCCTCCGGCAGCTCCGGATCCAGCATGAGCAGGATCTCGTACTCGGTCTTCACTCCCGATGCCTCCTCTTCTCTCGGTCTTAGGCGGCTCCGCCTGCCTGCGCCGCTCGGGATGAGGTGACGGCGCGTGGCGGAGCGAGAAGCGGCGGCCAGTGTAGCATCGGCCCATGCGGAGCCGGTTGGCGTGGCTGCTCGCGGGGTTCGGGATTGCCGCGGCCGCGGGGGCGCGGCTGCTCCGCCGCCCGCCTGTCGCGACGCCCGCCGAGCCCGACCCGCGCGCGGACGAGCTCCGGCAGCGGATCGCCGAAGCCCGCGAGGTCGTGGACGAGCGCGACGCCTTCGAGGAGGCCGAGACGACGATCGACGAGGCCCCGGACCCGGAGTCGCGGCGGCGCGGCGTACACGAGCGCGGCCGGGCGGCGCTCGAGCGGATGCGCGGCGACGCGGACGGCCGCTAGCCCCTCGAGAGGAACCGAGCCGCGCCCGCGGCGAGGCCGTGCGCGACGCGCGCCTGGTAGGCGGCACTCTGCAGGAGCCTCGACTCGCGCGGGTTCGACATGAACCCCGTCTCGACGAGCACGACCGGGACGTTCGACCAGTTGAAGCCAGTCAGGTCCGACCGCCGCTGCAGCCCCAGGTCGCGCGCGCCGGTGGCCCGGACGAGCTCGCGCTGGACGATCCCGGCCGCCCGCCGGCTCCGCCCGTAGACGTCGTCCGTCCAGCCCCGGTGGAGCGCCGGGTAGAGCGTGCGGGCGCCGCTCACGGCCGGGTTGGTCGAGCCGTCCGCGTGGATGCGGATCGTCAGCGAGGCGCCCTTGGCGTTGCAGAAGCGCGCGCGATCGACGTTCCCGCCGGCGTAGCCGTCGCGCTCGCGCGTCATCGCGACGCGGTAGCCGCGCGCGAGGAGCGCCGCGCGGGTCCGCCGCGCGATCGCGAGCGCGACCGGCGCCTCCCCGGCGGCGCCACCCGGGTCTTTGATCTTCAGCGTCCGCGAGCCCGGGCCGATCGGCTCGAGCTGTGCCCCGATGCGGGCGAGCGTCCCGTGCCCCGGGTCGAGGCACACGAGCGCGGCGGCGAAGGCCTCGAGAATCACGCCCGCCCCGCCGCCTCGGCGGCCTCGCGCAGGCGCGCTGCGACCTCGTCGCCCGCGGCGCCGGGCTCGAGCCGCCAGGACCAGTTTCCCGTGTCGACCCCGGGCGTGTTCATGCGCGCGTCGCTCCCGAGGCCGAGGACGTCCTGCATCGGGACGATCGCGAGCGCGCAGGCGGAGGAGTAGGCGAGCTCGATCAGCGACCACGCGGGGTCCGTCGGATCGAGCCCGGTCGACGCATGCTCGGCGGCGTCGAGCGACGCCCACCAGCCCGCCGCCGTGTCGTTGTCGTGCGTCCCCGTGTAGACGGCGCCGTTCTCGCGATGGTTCTCGAGGCGATGCGGGCTCGACGCGTGGCCGGAGAAGGCCCACTGCAGGACGTGCATGCCGGGCAGGCCCAGCTCGTCCCGCAGGTGCTCGACCGCCGGGGTGATCACCCCGAGATCTTCCGCGATCACGGGCAGCTCGCCGAGCACGGCGGCGACCGCGTCGAAGAGGCCGCGGCCGGGACCGGGCCGCCAACGGCCGGACTTGGCCGT
>Ga0214473_10010570_pt1 | contig 10847 bp, 7 predicted proteins | sample RVTome_7_FD_203509 | JGI IMG/M metagenome (GOLD analysis project Ga0214473, IMG submission 203509) | Soil microbial communities from uranium-contaminated site in the Upper Colorado River Basin, Wyoming, United States - RVT98D197 | ecosystem: Environmental > Terrestrial > Soil > Contaminated >... | reverse complement strand
CCCCAAAATCCGCGCGGCCACGGCGGAGGAAAGTCGTTGTGCAAAAGAACTTTACCGAAAGGCGGGATAGCGTTGGGTTCACGGCGTTGCGTGCCATGGTTCTGTCGCTGAAATGGTGCTCGACGCCACGTAGGGGCCGGTCGCATGCGTTTTTGGGACGATTATGCCGACCCGAGCCGCGGGCGCCTGCCCTTGACCCGAAAGGTCAAGGGTCAGCCCGCGCGGACGTGCGAATTCCCGAGCCGCGTGGCTTCAGCCCGCGCGAACGTGCGAGGTTGAGGGTGCATCGGCGAGTCCGGTGTGTTCGCGCAGACTGAAGTCTGCGGCTCAGAACGGTGTGTTCGCGCAGACTGAAGTCTGCGGCTCGAAACGTCGGGAGACTTGGGAAACGCGGTACGAGCGACCCGCGGTGCAAACGAAGTGCAACGACGGCGGCGGCGTCGCCGGCCAGGGTGAAAGGGTTCCATCAGCATGAAACCGTCGGAACGGATGAAAATACCCCGTCAGGTCATGCCGGAGCAGCATCCGGCGGAGCGGGCTCGCAACTTCCGGGAGGTCAACCAGGGCTTCCCTCTGGAGGCCGCGTTCACCGAGGCCGAGCGCTGCTTGCAGTGCAAGGAAGCCAAGTGCGTTGACGGCTGCCCGGTGGGTGTGGACATCCCCGCGTTCGTCGACGCGGTGGCGCGCCACGACATGGCTGCCGCCGCGGACATTCTCTTTCGAGATAACGTCCTCCCGGGCATCACCGGACGGGTCTGCCCGCAGGAAACGCAGTGCGAGGCCCTGTGCATCCGGGCCAAGAAGGGGTCCTCGGTAGGCGTCGGCCATCTGGAGCGCTCCGTGGCCGACTGGGCCCGCGAGAATCGTCAGGACCTGTTCGAGCCGCCGCCCCCCACGGGCAAGCGCGTGGCCGTGGTCGGGTCCGGACCGGCGGGGCTGACCTGTGCCGGGGAGCTGGCCAAACGCGGGCATGCCGTCACCATCTTCGAGGCCCTGCACAAGCCGGGCGGCGTGCTGATTTACGGTATTCCCGAATTCCGCCTGCCCAACGAGATCGTCGCCACGGAGGTGGACTCCCTTCGCCGCCGGGGGGTGGAGATTGTCACCGACGTGGTCATCGGCCAGACCTACACCGTGCCGGAGCTACTGGAGCAGGAGGGCTTCGACGCGGTGTTCGTCGCCAACGGGGCGGGCCTGCCGATCTTCCAGGGCATCCCCGGCGAGAACCTCAAGGGGGTCTACTCGGCCAACGAGTTCCTCACCCGCGTGAACCTGATGGAGGCCTACCAGTTCGGCGAGAGCGACACGCCGGTGATTCGATCGGATCAGATCGTGGTGGCGGGCGGCGGCAACACCGCGATGGATTCGGTGCGGACGGCTCGGCGGCTGGGGGCCGAGCCCGCCACCCTGGTCTACCGCCGCTCACGCGAGGAGATGCCCGCCCGCATCGAAGAGGTCAAGCACGCCGAGGAAGAGGGCGTCGTCTTGCGCATGTTGTGCAATCCGGTGGCGATCCTCGGCGACGACCAGGGGTGGGTCCGCGGGGTGCGCTGCATCCGTATGGAGTTGGGAGAGCCGGACGACTCCGGGCGCCGCCGGCCCGTGCCGATTGCCGGCAGCGAGTTCGAGATTCCGTGCGGCATGTTCGTCGAGGCCATCGGAACCCGGGCCAACCCCTTGCTCACCCAGACCACCCCTGGCCTCGCGGTCAATAAGTGGGGCAACATCGTGGTCGACGGGAACAACATGACCAGCATTCCCGGGGTGTTTGCCGGCGGTGACATCGTCCGCGGCGGGGCCACGGTGATCCTCGCCATGGGCGACGGCAAGAAGGCCGCGGCCTCGGCCCACGCCTACCTGATGAACGGCAAAGTCCAGCACCGACCCGATCAGTACCGCGACAGCCATGGAGCGGTCACCCAGGCAATCCCATGACTGCCCTCCCTGATAGGGAGAGGTTGGGGGAGGGCTCGGATCACGCGGCCGTTTGCCCCTCACCCTTCCCTCTCACCAAAAGGGAGAAGGGTATGAGTACTACTAGGCCAAGACCACCATACCGTTGGACATAGAACGCCCCCTTGTGCAGGCCGCTTCAGCGGTCTTCCCCGCCGCAGGCGGGCAGCCAGGCTGGCCCTTGTAGGGCCGGTGAACGTCGGTGCCCCCTTCCGCTCCTTCTAGCCCGTTTCAACGGGCTTTGTCGAACTGCCGTCTCAGCGAAGTTAGCGTAGTAGTGCTAGCCCAGGTTGCGCAGATGCCAGCTACCAGCATTGAAATCCAATGCGTTGTAGTGGAAACTGCCCTCGTCAGCAGTACTGGGACCAGCATTTCACAGACGAAACTGCGCAACCTGGGCTAGGATCGCGTCTCGTGACGACCCGAGCCGCGGGCTTCAGCCCGCGCGAACGTCCGTTCGCGGGGGTGGTCCCGAAGGTCGATGTGTTCTGTCGTGCGACGGCCGAAACGACGCGAGCCGGGGGCGGGGTTGCCCGTGGCGACCGGTCCCCGGCGCCCGGGTGACTCGCCGAGGCGGCTGCCGATCAAACGCACCGTAGGCTTCAGGGGCTGTGTAGGGTCACGTCACCAAAGTCGGTGGAGAGTTCCATGCTCGGCTGGGCCTCTCCGCCGAGCTCGGCGTCGAATCGGCTCCGGCGTTGGCCCAGCAGCCGCAGGGTCACGCTCTCGAGCCGCACGTCCACGTCGCCGAAGTCCGTGTCTGCGGTCACGCGCCCGGTGCGGCCGGCCGGAAGGCGAACGTCGATATCACCAAAGTCCGTGCGGGCGCGAACGGCCTCGGGGTTTTCCGTCATGATCACCAGGCCAATCTGCCCGAATTCCGTGTCGAGCCGGATGGGTCCGCCGCCCTCGGCGGTCAGGTCGCCGAAATCGCTGTCCAGACGGATGCCGTGGGTGAATCCTCGGGCCTCCACGTCGCCGAATTTGTCGTGGACCTCGACCGCGACCCCCGGTGGCGCCGTCAAATGCCACTCGACCTCGTACTCACGAGTCGCCGTGCCCCGGGGGTGGTCGGCGACGGCGACGACGGCGTCGTCACCTCCGCTCGACGACAGTTCCACGTTGATCTGCCCGAGGGCTCGCTTCGCCTCACCGGGCGTCGTTCCGCGGCCTGTCTTGGTGACCTCCGCGCGAATCTCCGTCGCGGCCGGATCGGCGACCACGGTCACGTCGCCCACGACGTTTCGCACGGTGAGCTTCCCGGCGGGCGCGGACACGGCGAAGGTGACTTGTTCCACCCTGTGAAAAGACCTGCTGCAGGCGGTGGGGCTCAGGATAGCGACGAGCAGCAGGGGACAACTCCATCGCGAGCATGTCGCCAGAACGCGGGCTCGATTCCTTGAGGACCTCTCCTGCCTCATGTGCGGATCTCCATTGAATGGCCGGCGGTCGTCCGACAGACGCCGAACAGGCCGGAGTCTTGCCGGAATGGACGCGATCATCGTCGAACCCGAACCCCACGAAGTACTGCGGTCCAGGCCTCGAACCGCGCTGACGGTCGGTTCGGTTCGGCAAGGCCGTACCGCACGGGCAGGGCCCTGCCCCGCGCGCGGGAATCGCTGCGCCCAAAAGCATACGCCGACTCGGGTACGGTCACAACTGACATCTTGTCCGAAGCCGTCCGGCCGGGTGCCCCACCTCTTCGGCCGGCCGACCCCTTCAGAGGTGGGGGAGGCGAATTGCCCGCCGAACGACAGTCCGATTCGGCCCGCCCACGGCTGAAGCCATGAGACACGCGGTCCGCTGCGGACACGGCGCTGGCCGCGTGCTCGTTTGACGGGTCTTGCGCCCAAGCTATCATCGAGATCACGTTGCATCGTTCGCGACTCTTTCGGGGACACCGCAATGGCATCATCCACCAAATGGGTTTATTACTTCGGATTCGGTAAAGCCGACGGGCAGGGGATTCAGAAGGAACTGCTCGGCGGCAAGGGTGCCGGCCTGGCGGAGATGACGCGCATCGGCCTGCCCGTGCCCGCCGGTTTCACCATCACCACCGACGCCTGCGCCGCGTACAACAAGTCCCGCGGAGCGTGGCCCGCGGGGATGGAGCAGCAAGTCCGGCAGATGCTCGCCCGGCTCGAGCGGGACTGCCGGAAAAAGCTCGGCGCGCCGCGTAATCCGCTGCTGGTGTCGGTCCGCTCCGGCGCCGCCCGCTCCATGCCGGGCATGATGGAGACGATCCTCAATCTCGGTCTCAACGACACCTCGGTCGCGGGTCTGGCCGAAGTCTCCTCCAACTGGCGTTTCGCCCTCGATTCCTATCGGCGGTTCATCGCCATGTACGGGGCCACGGCCCGGGGAATCGACCGCGAGCATTTCGACAAGGCCTTCGACCGGGTGAAGCGCAGCCACACCGCGGTCCGCCTCGGGCGCAGCGAGGGCGAGAAGATCCTCGACACCGACGTCAACGGGGAGGAGCTCGAGCGGGTGGTCAGTCAGTTCAAGGACATCTACCGCGAGCACGCCGCGACGGAATTTCCGCAGGATCCGTTCGTCCAGCTCAAAGGGGCCATCAACGCGGTGTTCGATAGCTGGATGGCGGAGAAGGCCGTGACCTATCGCCGCGTTGAGAACATCACCGGCCTGGCGGGCACCGCGGTCAACGTCTGCCAGATGGTCTTCGGCAACATGGGCGACGACTGCGGCACCGGGGTGTGCTTCACCCGCGACCCCAGCACCGGTGAGGCCACCTTCTACGGCGACATGCTGATCAACGCCCAAGGCGAGGACGTTGTCGCCGGCATCCGCACCCCGCTGAAGCTCGAAGCGCTCCGCAGCCTCATGCCCGAGGTGTACGAGCAGCTCGAGGCCGTCCGGGTCATGCTGGAGCTTCATTACCAGGACATGCAGGACCTGGAGTTCACCATCGAGCGGGGCAAGCTCTACATGCTGCAGTGCCGGACCGGCAAGCGCTCCCCGGCAGCAGCCTTCAAGATCGCCGTGGACCAGGCCACCCAGGGGCTGATGTCGGCGGCCACGGCACGCGCGCTGGTCAAGAAGGGGTATCTGCCGGTCTCCTACCTGGCGGCCGCGAGCAAGCCGATCCTCACCAGGGACCAGGCCATTCGGCGCATCCAGGGTGAGGACATCGAGCGGCTGTTCTACCCCATCCTGGCCCCAAGCGTTTCGAGACTGGAGCTGCAGGCCCGGCGGCTCGGCGAGGGCGTCGGGGCGGTGCCTGGGGCCGCCTGCGGTCAGGTCGTCTTCAGCGCCGAGGAGGCCGAGAGGAGGGCCAAAAACGGCAACACGGTTATCCTGGTGCGGAAAGAGACCTCGCCCGAAGACGTCGGCGGCATGCACGCGGCGGTGGGCGTGCTCACCGCGACGGGCGGCAGGACCTCGCACGCCGCCGTCGTCGCCCGCGGCTGGGGCAAGTGCTGCATCGTCGGCTGCGACCAGCTCAGCATCGACTACGAAGATAAGACCATGCGGCTCAACGGGCGGGAGCTGGGCGAGGGCCACACCATCACCCTGGACGGCTCCACCGGGACGATCTACGACGGGGAGGTCCCCCTGGAGCGGCCCGCCGCACCCGCGGAGTATGACATCCTCATGGCCTGGTGCGACCAGCGACGGCGGATGCGGGTGCGCACCAACGCGGACACCCCCGAGGACGCCATCCGCGCCCTCGAGTTCGGTGCCGAGGGAATCGGGCTGTGCCGCACCGAGCATATGTTCTTCGACCCGACCCAGCCCCAGCGCATGCGGGCCATGCGGGAGATGATCCTGGCCGACGACGAGCCGGCCAGGCGCCGGGCCCTGGACAAGCTTCTTCCCTTCCAGATCGAGGACTTCGAGGGCATCTTCACCGCCATGGACGGCAAGCCGGTGACCATCCGCCTGCTCGATCCCCCGCTGCACGAGTTCCTGCCGCAACACGACAATCCCGAGGGGCAGCAGGCGGTGGCCGACGATCTGCAGGCCTCCGCCGGCGCGGCCGCGGCGAACCCCACCCCCTGGGGGTTCGAGGGCTCGGGCGTGGCCGTGGCCCCGCCCCGCCCGCAGACCGTGACCCTCGAGGACGTGCAACGCCGGGTGGACCAGCTCCGCGAGGCCAACCCCATGCTCGGGCACCGCGGGTGCCGCCTTTGTGTCACCTATCCAGAGATCCTGGAGATGCAGGTCCAAGCCATCGTCGAGGCGGCGCTGAAGTGCACGCAGCGCGGGATCAAGGTGTTGCCGGAGATCATGATCCCCCTCACGGTGGACGCCAAGGAGATGGCCCTGCTCGGCGAACGCACCCGGGCGGTGGCGGACGCCCTGCTGGCCGAACACGGCGGAGCGATGCACTACCTGGTCGGGACCATGGTGGAGACGCCCCGGGCGGCGCTCACCGCCGGACGGATGGCCGAAGTGGCGGAGTTCTTCAGCTTCGGGACCAACGACCTGACCCAGATGACCATGGCCCTCTCCCGCGACGACTCCGCCCGGTTCCTGCCCGAGTACGTGGACCAAGACAAGGCGGGCATCTTCCCGGCCCACCCGTTTCAGTCCATCGATCGGGAGGGAGTAGGGCTTCTCATGCGCATGGCCTGCGAGAACGGCCGGGCGGTCCGTAGCGACCTCAAGCTGGGCATCTGCGGCGAGCACGGCGGCGACCCCAGCTCCATTGCCTTCTGCGAGGAACTTGGGCTGGACTACGTCTCGTGCAGCCCGTACCGCGTGCCTATCGCCCGATTGGCCGCTGCTCAGGCGGTGATCTCAGCTTCGCCTGGGCGCGGCGCGCGAGGGCCCAAGACCGCCCCTCGCACCAAAGCGACCACGCCCGCACGGTCTTCGCAAAAGCGCGTCGCCAAGGTCGAGGCCGCGCGTACCGCGAAGCCGAAGCTGCCGAAAAGCACCAAGCCGAAGAAGACGGGCCAAGCCAAAGCCACGCGGGCGAAAGCCACGACAACCGCGAAAGCGAAGGCCGGGACTCGGGCGAAGACGGCCGCTCGCATGCACGCCAAGCGTGCCCCGGCCCGCGCCAAGATGGCCAAAAAGACCGCCGCCACCGGCAAGAAGGGAGTCCAGCGCAAGAAGACCGCCGCAAAGAAGCTCAAACGCGCCGGACGGTAGTCCGCTGTTGACCGAGACGCGGCAGCTCGCTGTGGCGACCCTATAGGGGGGCGATACGTGGCACGCGCTCATCATCGGCGCCGTCTCAACAGGCTGCCCGTGTCGCGCTACTCGCTTCTTGAGGCGTGATCGGCGGACGGAGATTCAGAAGGGCGGCAGGCTGGTCAAGCCGGCTAAGAAACGGCAATACGGCGCGTTCCTCACCGCGTTCAGCAATCTTCTCTTTGTCGCGCTAGTCGTATTCATTCTCGTCAAGGGCATCAATAAGGCCCGCAAGCGGCACGAGGCCGAGCAACCGGCCGCAGCACCCGCCGGACCCTCGCAAGTGCAGTTGCTCTCCGAGGTCCGGGGTATTCTCAAGCGGCAGAGCTGACCGTCCGGATCGGGGCGCCCCAGACCCCGGCCGGGGCCGCCCGCGGACAGTGACGGAAACTGAACGGTATCTTCCGGTACGCTCGTCAAATACTCCAAGGCGGCGATCATCGGGACCATCGTTGAACAGACCGGTTGCGTTGACAAGGAATCCCGGCCATGCGAACGGCAAGAAACCTCGGGATCGCTCTCTTGGTGCTGGTGGCGCCGCGGTTGGCGGCGCTGGCGCTTCAGCCGTCCGAGGACCGCGCGATCGATGAGGCGTCGGCGAAGCGCTATTTCGAGGAGGCGCGCGAGTTCAGCCTCCGGGACGGCGGGCGACTCTGGGGCGTCGAGCTTCACGGACCAATGCTCTTCGCGGATCCGGCGACGCGCCAAGTCGTGGCCAACCAGGCCGACAAGCAAGGACGGCTGCAGGAACGCGACGGCGTGTTCGTTGGCAGCCTGCCGGCCGATCAGAACGTCGCCAACACCGCGGTGACCTGGGCGGGCATCCACTGGACGATGGTCGTGTGGCCCTTGCCCGAGGATCGCCGGGACCGCCTCCGGCTGATGATGCACGAGATGTGGCACCGCGTGCAGGACCGGATCGGCCTGCCGGCGGGAAACCCGGCCAACGCCCATCTCGATTCGCGGGACGGGCGGGTCTGGCTCCAACTCGAATGGCGGGCCCTGGCCGCCGCCCTGGGTGCCGCCGATGCCGAGCGACGAACGTCCGTCGAGGACGCGCTGGTCTTCAGGGCCCATCGACGCTCCCTCTTTCCCAAGGCGGCGGAAGAAGAGCGGGCGCTCGAAATGAACGAGGGGCTCGCGGAGTATACCGGCATACGCCTCTCCGCGGGCTCCCGCGCGGAGGCGATCGATTCCGCGGTGCAGGCACTTCGCGGCGCTCACCAGGCGGATACCTTCATCCGTTCCTTTGCCTACGCCAGCGGCCCTGCCTACGGATTGCTACTCGACGAGGCCGGAACGGATTGGCGAGCAGGGCTCAAACCGGATCATGACTTGGGCGACATGCTCGGCGCGGCTCTGGCGATCGAGCGGGGGGCTCGTGGCGCCGCCGATGCCACGTCCCGGCTGGGGCGATACCAGGCGGAAGACCTCCTGAAAGCGGAGGACCATCGCGAAGCCCAGCGGCAAGTCAAACGGGTCGAACTGCGCCGGCGTTTCGTGGAGGGGCCGGTGGTGGTGATACCGCTGCGGATGATGAACGTGCAGTTCAACCCCAATAACCTGCAACCCCTCGACGATCTCGGAACGGTCTATCCGACCGGCCGAATCAGCGACGTCTGGGGCATTCTCTCCGTGTCCGGCGGCATGTTGCTGAGTCCGAATTGGAACAGCGTCCGCGTTCCCGCCCCGGCCGCGCCCGAGGGACATCCGCTCGCCGGCGACGGCTGGACGCTGGAGTTGAACGAGGGTTGGACGCTGGAACCCGGTGAACGACCCGGCGACTATCGCGTGGCGTTGAAGCCTGCGGGCGATTGATCCGACGGGCGAAACTCGTCGTTCCGGCCGACCTGCCGAATGCCATTCCTTGGACATATCTGATCGAGGCGGAGGGCCAGGCTATTCGCCCGGCGCTTCGAGGTCGTCCGCGGGCAGCTCAATCGTGAAGGTCGTGCCCTGGCCTCCGCTGCTGGAGACGGCGATGGTCCCACCGTTCTCCTCGACCAGATCACGGCAAAGGGCCAGGCCGAGTCCCGCGCATCGTTGATGCCCGTTCCGCTCCACGGGCTTCGAGGTCTGCAGCGGCTCGAACACGTGGGGGAGCAGGTCAGCCGAAATGCCCGGGCCGGTGTCCCTGACGACGACGACGACGCGTTCGTTCTGACCTGAGGCCGACACGGTCAGACGCCCACCGTGGGCCTTGGCCATGGCATTGCGGGCGTTGAGCAACAGATTGAACAGGACCTGCTCGAGTTGCAGCGGGTCCGCCCAGACGGTCAGTGACGGATCGACCTCCAGGGCGAGCTGGATGCCGTCTTTGGCCGGATCTCGACAGAGAGTGGCCACGGCGTTCTCCGCCGCCTCCCGCACCGAGACGGTCTGGCGCCGCGGCGGCTTGGCCGCGCTGATGTGCAGCACCCGCTCCGACATCGCCGTCAGCGTGTCCACGTCGCGCAGGGCCACGGTCAGCGCCTTGCGTTGAAGCTCGCGGTCGTCGCTCTCTACGGCAGTCTGCGCGAAACTGCGCAGCGGAGTGAGCAAGTTGTTGACCTCGTGGGCGATCATTGCCGCGGCCGTGCCGAGCGCTGCAAGCTGCTGGGCCTGCCGGACCTGGGCCTTGAGCAGCTCGAACTGCTCCTGGAGCTGCTGCACCCGTGCGTTCAACTCCGCCCCCGCGACGACTGCGCCGACGTCGCTTGTTCGATTGCCGTTAGCCGCCACGCGGCGCCGCACTACGGTCTGTCTGGTCATAGGTCGACGACTCGGCTCATGGTAGACTGGCATGCCGAACGGAGGATTCGATGGCGTTGGGTGCCAAGGCGTCGCGACGCGTCGCCACGGGGTACCGTGGGCAATCCCGCCTGCGATGCTTCGCTCCCCCACCTCTGAAGAAGTGGGCCAGCCGGCTGCGAGCGTTTCTCTGGTTCACGTCGTTGCATGGCGCCCACGACGAGGCAACCCACGCGCAAGGACTTCCGAAGCGCTCGTCCCGGCGCTGGATGTTCCCTCATCGGCTGGGCTCATTCCGAAGCTTGAAGGTGTAACGCTGTGATCGACCAGACTTCCCAGATTGACAGGATCAAGGCAATCCTCGGACGACTGGGAATAGAAGTTCGCGAGGAGTTGCTCGGCGGAACGGGCGGCGGTCTGTGCAACGTACGCGGCCGACGTATGTTCGTGCTCGATCGCGAGGCGGATGCAGCGACGCGCCTGGACCGCTGCCTGGCGGCGCTCTTGGCCGTCCCTGAGGCGGAGACCATCTACCTGCCGCCAGACCTCCGTGAAGCGATCGACGGGCGGCGCCCGTAGGATTCGCGCTGGCCGTCAAACGCGCTGCGACGGGCGGCGCCGGACGCACCGCAGGCCTGCTGGCACGCTAGCGGGAGTCAGGATGGAGACGCCGGCGGGATGCGATTGCGGCGATTCTCCATAAACCAGACGCGCCGAGGGTGGGCGGGAAAAATGCGGCAGCCTGCCGGGCCTGCGATCCGGCGCTCCTCGTCTCCCCACCAGGATACGCACGAATCTCTCGGCCCGGCAGGCTGGCTGCGCTGGTCGGCCTTGGCGATCCCTCATAGCCAGGGATCAAGGCCGACCTCTCCCCTCCATTCCATCCTTCGTTATGGCGTCGGTAGGGTCGCCTGTCCTCGCCATTACTTTCCGCACGTCGCGTGCCAGCAGAGTCACATAACCGAAGCGCCGTTGAGTTACCTGTAACCTCATAACACGGG
>Ga0214473_10010569_pt1 | contig 10847 bp, 9 predicted proteins | sample RVTome_7_FD_203509 | JGI IMG/M metagenome (GOLD analysis project Ga0214473, IMG submission 203509) | Soil microbial communities from uranium-contaminated site in the Upper Colorado River Basin, Wyoming, United States - RVT98D197 | ecosystem: Environmental > Terrestrial > Soil > Contaminated >... | reverse complement strand
TTTCCCGTGTGGCGCGCTTTCTCAGGAATCGTGGGGATGGCGATCTGCAACGACCGCCGCTGGCCCGAGACCTATCGCGTTCTCGGGCTCCAGGGAGTCGAGATCATCCTCATCGGCTACAACACCCCGATTCATTACGCTCCCGATCCGAGCCAGGACGTCCTCGCCGCATTTCACAACCATCTGGTGATGCAGGCCGGCGCCTATCAGAACGGGACCTGGGTGGTCGGAGTCGCGAAGGGCGGGAACGAAGAAGGGGTCGACTCCCTCGCCCAGAGCGCGATCATCGCTCCGTCCGGAGTGATCGCCGCCCAGTGCCACACGAACGGCGACGAGCTCGCCGTGGCGCAATGCGATCTCGACCTCTGCAAGAACTACAAGGAGACGCTCTTCAACTTCGACCGCTACCGCAGGCCGGACCAGTACAAGCTCATCACCGAGCGTCGGGGCGCGGTTCCTCCTCCCGAGGAGCCGTCATGACCGTTTTCACTCTCAACGGCGAACGGGTCGAGGTCGAAGGCGACCACCCGCATCTGCTCTCCGCTCTTCGTGAGGAGCTCGGGGTCATCTCGCCGAAGGACGCCTGCTCCCCCTCGGGTCAGTGCGGCTGCTGCACCGTGCTCGTCGAAGGCAGAGCGGTCACGAGCTGCACCCAGTCGATCGCCTCGATCGCCGGGAAGAAGGTCGAGACCCTCGAGGGAGTCGACCCCGCGGAGCTCGAGCGTTACGCCCGCGCCTTCGCTTCGAAGGGCGCCCTTCAGTGCGGCTTCTGCACTCCGGGAATCGTGATGCGCACCAAGGCGCTTGTCGATTCCAGGGGATCGAGCCTCTCGCGCGACGAGGCGGCGCGCTTTCTCGGAACGCACCTCTGCCGCTGCACCGGCTACGTGAAGATCCTGGACGCGATCGAGATCCTCGCCTCGGGCGAGGAGGTGACGGTCGAGCTTTCCCGCGGAATCGGAAGCTCCGGCATCAAATACGAGGGCTGCGATCTCGCCGTCGGCCGGAGACCCTACATCGACGACATGCGGGTCCCGGGAATGCTTCACGGAGCCTTGAGGCTTTCGGATCACGCGCGAGCGGAAGTCGTCCGGATCGACACCAGCCGGGCTTTCCGCGAAGAGGGTGTCGAGGCGGTCTTCACCGCAAAAGACGTGCCGGGAGAGCTCCGGGTCGGCCTCATCCACAAGGACTGGCCGGTCTTCATTCCCGAGGGCGGCGTCACGAGCTACCTCGGGGACGTTCTCGCGATCGTGGTCGCCCGCGACCGTGAGATCGCGAGGCGCGCCGCCGCTCTCGTCGACGTCGAGTATCGCGTGCTTCGCCCCATCACGGATCCCATCGCCGCGATCGACGATCGTGAGATCGCCGTCTGGGGAACGAAGGACAACGTTCTCTCCCGCTCGAAATACCGGCGGGGGGACGTCGAGGGAATGCTCGCGTCCTCGGCTCACGTGGTCCACGAGGTCTTCCAGACGCAGAGAGTGGACCACGCGTTTCTCGAGCCCGAGTCGACTCTCGCCGTGCCGCTTCCCGACGGGAGGCTCAAGCTCTACTCCGGAGGCCAGGGCATCTGGGACGACCGCAACCAGGCGGCGTCGGTTCTGGGCGTGCCGCAGGAGAGCATCGAGGCCGAGCTCGTCTCGAACGGCGGAGCCTTCGGCGGGAAGGAAGATCTCTCGAACCAGGCGCAGACCGCGCTCGCAGCTTTCCTCCTGGGAAAGGCGGTGAAGTGCACGCTGAGCCGCGAAGAGTCGTTCCTCATGCATCCCAAGAGGCACCCCATCCGCATGGAGTACTGGGCGGGATGCGACCCAGAGGGAAAGCTCACGGCGGTGAAGGCCCGGATGGTGGGCGACTCCGGCGCTTACGCGTCCGTGGGAATGAAGGTCCTCGAGCGGGCGGCGGGGCATGCGACCGGCCCTTTCCACGTGCCCGCGGTCGACGTCGAGGCGATCGCGGTCCGAACCAATAACCCCATTGCCGGGGCGTTCCGCGGCTTCGGCGCCAACCAGGCACACTTCGCCATGGACGGCGTTCTCGATCGCCTCGGAGAGAAGGTCGGGATCAGCGGCTTCGAGATCCGCAGGAGGAACGTCGTTACTCCCGGCGCCGTCTGGGGACCGGGACAGATCATGGACGACGGCTGCCTCGGTGCCGGCCGGTGCCTCGCTGCGGTGAAGCCGGCGTACGACGAGGCCGTTGCCGCCGGCAAGGCCGTCGGAGTGGCGCTCGGCCTCAAGAACTCCGGTCTCGGAAACGGATTCAAGGAAGTCGCGAAAGCGGTCGTGCGATTCGAGGACGATGGGAGCGTCGAGGTCCGCCACTGCTGGACCGAGATGGGCCAAGGAGTCCATACGGTGGCCCTACAAGTCGCGGTCGAAGAGCTCGGAGTCGACCCAAGCCGGGTCACGGTCAAGGTCGACACCACCCGCGAGCTCGGAGCCGGCCAGACGACGGGCTCACGCGCGACGTTGATGACCGCGGGCTCGGTCCTCGCAGCCTGCGAAGCGGCGGAACTAGACGGCCGGCGTCCGGGAGTCGACTACCCCGGGGAGTACCGCGTCGATTGGACGAACTCGCTCGACGATCTCAACAAGGGTGTCGCGAATCCGATCATCCACTCGACCTTCGGCTACGCGGCGCAGCTCGTGATCGTCGACCGCGCGAGCGGGAAGATCGAGAAGGTCGTCGCCGCCCACGACGTCGGCCGAGCGGTGAACCCGCTCCTCTGCGAGGGGCAGGTGGAGGGCGCAGTCCACATGGGCCTCGGCTTCGCGCTCAGCGAGGACTTCCCCGCGGACGAGAACGGCCGCCCGACGAACCTCACGCTGAAGAGTCTCGGGATCCTGAAGCCCGCCGAGATGCCGGCGCTCGAGGTGATCCTCGTCGAGAGCCCCCAGCCGAAAGCGCCCTACGGCATCAAGGGTGTCGGCGAGATCGGGCTCGTTCCCACCGCGGGCGCGGTAGCGTCCGCGCTCCACGACCTCGACGGGGTTTGGCGGAACCGGCTTCCGATGAAGCGTAAGCGCTGATCCGTCTTCACGCCACGGTTGGGGACGGGAAGATTAGCCACAGAGACACAGAGGCACCGAGAATCCGAGCTGCTGGGACACTACCTCAAGGTCAAGGGCAAGTAGATCTCCTTATTGATCGACTTCAACACATGGCTCCTCAAAGACGGGATCAAGAGGCTCGTCCTAGAAATCTCTGTGTCTCTGTGCCTCTGTGGCCAATCCCCTTCTGTACTAAGGAAGAAGGCCGTACGCCACGAGCAGAATGAGCCCGACCACGAGAGCGATGCCGGCGGGTCCGAGCCTCGAAGCCGTGGATTCCTTGTCGTTGCGGGCAACGACGAAGAGCTCGCGCGCGGGCCGAGGCGATGGCCTCTTCGCCGGGAGCGGAGTTTTGTCGCGGTCGCCGAGATCCTTCTGCCGCGCGGATTCCAGCAGAAGCGCAATCCCGTCGGCCCGCATCGTGCGGCGGTGCGCGGGCGGCCCCGGCTCGAATCGGAACCAACCCTGTTGCGCGAAGCACATCCGCCGAAAGGCGGCGAGGCCTTCGAGCTCACCGAGCTGGGCGTGCACCACCCGACCCGACTCGAGACAGATCATTCCCTCGCGCGATCCTTCGTGGAGCGTGATCCTGCCGGTCTTCGCGGTCACGAAGAGGAACTGGAGCACCTCGGGAAAGGTGTCGCTCTCGAGGTCTCCTTCGAGCGGCGCCGCCGCCTTCTTTTCATAGCGGACCCGCGGCGCCCGGGTCGTGAGCATCCGCATGGTGCGGAGGATCTCGTCGGCCGGGGCATCGTCCGAGAGAAGCGCCTCCGTCGGATAGGCGTGGGCGCCTTCGTTCCCGAAACGGTTTGCCTTCATCAGCTGGAAGACCGGGATGTCGCGGGTCGCCCCATCCTCTTTAATAGAGCGCGCGATCTCGGACGGTCCCGGAGGTCCGGTCTCCGGCGCGAGGAGGATCAGGTCGGGGGCGCTTCTCCGGGCATAGGACTGGAGCATCGGCCCCGAGCTCGCGGAAACCACGCGAAAGCCGCCCTCCGCGGCGATCTGCCGTATTCGGAGAGAAGGGGAACCGGGAGCCTCGACCAATACAACCGTGCGCCGGCGAGGGTTCCGGGGCTCATCACGATCCTGAACGAGGCGCGCCATACCCATGTCTCAGTAAACGTGGAACCGTCGAGAGTGCAAAGGCCGGGCCATTTTATTGCGCCACATAAAGTTCTGCATCTGCGACGTTTGTACGGTCAGGACGAATTCCGGTCGGCACGAGGTTGTCAGAAGCCTCGACACTCGAAGCCACGCCCTGGAGGCAAGTGCCATGGACGAAAGGGGTTGGAAAGATTATTCGAAATTGTAAGCCGGGCCGACGTTATGATGGTCCCATGCCGGCGACCACGCCCGGTCTTGTCTGCGCGCATCATCATCTATATTCATCGCTGGCCCGAGGAATGCCGGCCCCTCCACGGATCCCCCGCAGCTTCCGGGAGATTCTCGAGCTCGTCTGGTGGCGGCTCGACCAGGCGCTCGATCTCGAAATGATCCGCTGGTCCGCAAAGCTCGGTGCCCTGGAGGCTCTCGAGCGAGGCACGACCGCCATCATCGACCATCACGCTTCCCCGAAGGCGATCGCGGGGTCGCTCGCCGTCATCACCGAAGCCTGCCGGGAAGTCGGCGTGCGGGTCGCGACCTGCTACGAGGTGACCGACCGCCACGGGCTCGAAGGAGCGAAAGCCGGGCTCGCCGAGAACGAGCGGCACCTGAAATCCTCGGACCTGACAGGGCCGCGATACGTCGGGGCCCACGCGTGTTTCACTCTCTCCGATGAGACGCTCGATGCCGTCTGCTCTCTCGCTTCCGAGCTCGACGCCGGAGTTCACATCCACGTCGCCGAGGGACCCGAGGACGTCGAAGCAGGGAGAAGGCTCGAGTCCCGCTCCCGGGAGAGCTGGCTTCTCGCCCACGCCGTCCACCTCGATCGCGAGCTCTCGGGCACGATCGCGCATAATCCCCTCTCGAACATGAACAACTCCGTGGGCTACGCTTCCCCCTCGACGAAGCGGAACCGCATCGTCCTCGGCTCGGATGGAATCGGGGGCGACATGATCGAGTCTTTCCGCATGGCCTACATGCGGCAGCGGGAGGCGGATGTGACCGCCTCTCCCGAGACCGCCTGGAAGTGGCTCGCGGCGGGTTGGGAGCTTTTCCCCGAGGCGCGCGAGGACCGAGTGACCTGGTCGTACGACCCGATGGAGCCCTGGCACCTCGCGTTCACTCCCGGCGTGCGGCCGCTCGAGATCGTCGTTTCCGGAGAAACGGTCCTGCGCGACGGCATCCCGACGCGCGTGGACCCGATCGAGATTCGAAGGCGCGCAGACGAGCAGAAGAAGAGGCTCTTTTCGAGACTGGGATGACGAGGTTCTTCCGCAATCGAGCGACCGGGACTCTGCCGCCGCTGGCGCCGGATACCCTGGATCCCCTTTCCTTCCACCGGAAGCTCCCGGGCTACGCGCCCACTCCCCTCCTCTCGACTCCTTCGCTAGCATCCCGGCTCGGCTTTTCGCGAGTGCTCGTGAAGAACGAGTCGAGTCGATTCGGGCTTCCTTCGTTCAAGCTCCTGGGCGCATCCTGGGCGACCTACCGCGCGCTCGTGGTCGGATACGGCCTCTGCCTCGACGACTGGTCGACTCTCGAGGATCTCGGCCGGGCGCTCGAGGTTTTGCGACCCTTCACCCTCGCTGCGGCGACCGACGGAAACCATGGCCGCGCCGTCGCTCGCATGGCGCGGCTCCTCGGATTCGAATCCAGGATCTTCGTTCCCCGGGGGACCGCCGCCGCACGAATCCGCGCGATCGAGAGCGAAGGGGCGACCTGTACCGTCGTCGACGGGGACTACGACGCCGCCATCGCGCGCTCGGCGGAAGAGATGAGCGAACGGTGCCTGATCATCGACGATACCTCCTGGCCCGGCTACGAGGAGATCCCGCGCTGGGTCATCCAGGGCTACGGCACGATCTTCCGGGAGGTCGAAGAGCAGATCGATTCTCCTCCGGGCGCGGTCTTCGTGCCCATCGGGGTCGGCGCTTTGGGAGCCGCGGCGGTCGACTTCTACAAGCGAACGAGCGACGCCTTCGTCATCGGGGTCGAGCCCAGGAGCGCGGCCTGTGTTCTCGCGTCGATCGAGGCCGGAGAGCTCGTGACCGTTCCCGGTCCCCAGGACTCCATCATGGCCGGCCTCAACTGCGGGACGCCGTCCTCGATCGCCTTCCCCACGCTTCTCGCGGGACTCGACGCGTCCGTCGCGATCGACGACTCCTATGCCGAGGAAGCGATGCGGACTCTCGCGGGTTGCGGGATCGTCTCGGGCGAGACCGGCGCCGCAGCCCTGGCCGGACTCGAGGCCCTTCTCGCGCTACCGGAAGCGACCGAGATTCGAAAAGAGGTCGGCCTCGATCGGAATGCCACCGTGCTCCTGTTGGTTACCGAAGGCGCGACCGACCCCGAGAGCTACAGGAGGATCGTGGGATGAAGCTTCGCTTCGGCTTGCTCGCGATTGGAGTCATTGCCGCCGGGTGGGCGCTCTGGCATTACCGAGAGTTTCGCGCCTGTGGGGAACGCTCCTGCACCGCCCCCGAGGGTGAGCCCGGAATCCGCCTCGAGTCCGGACGAGAGATCCCCGTGCTCAGCACTCACCTGAACGAGGGGCGCGACTTGGTCATTAACTACCTGACGAGCCACGACCGGGAGGACATGCCCACGCTCTGCGCCGAAGCCAGGGAAGTGTGGGATGAGGTGCGCAAGAAACTGGACACGCGCCGAATGGAGCGAGCGGTGCTGAGCCCGACGAGTCCCGAGAGCGAGTTCCTCGGGATGAAGTACGTGGTTGTGCCGCTCTATACCTGCTGCGTCTCGACCCATTTGAGGGTTGAGAAGGACCGGTCAGGGAGCTGGGTCTTCCCTCAGTGCCCGGGTTGACGGCCCTCGCTCTCCTCTTCTACATCGCCATCTGGGCCATCGCCACCGGCCTCCTCCAGATCGTCGCCGCCATCCGGCTTCGGAAGGAGATCGAGGGGGAGTTCTGGATGGCGCTCGGCGGCCTCGCCTCGGTCGCGTTCGGAATGCTGCTGGTGGCAAGACCGGGTGAAGGCGCCCTCGCCGTGCTGTGGCTCATCGCCGCCTACGCCATCGCGTTCGGCGTGATTCTGATTATCCTGGCGTTGAAGGCGCGCGGTTTCGTGAAGCGAATCGAGGCGGCGGCCACCGCCTGAGACTATTTTCGGACGAACGCCGACTCCATCAGCACCCAGAGCCGGGGGTCGAGAGCGACCGTCCGGGGTGCGCCTTCGATCGGGATCGTCGCTCTCGCCTCGCGCTCCGTCATCCGCACTTTCTCGACGCGCGGGGGCGAGCCCGCCTCGAGCTCGAGAGCGACTGGGATCTCGAGCTCGAACGGCTCCCCCTCCTGCGTCTGCCGGAGATCGATCTCGAGCGCCGATCCCGAGTACCGCCATCCGCCTTCGATGCGCGGGAGACCGCCGCGGCAGAGCCACTGCCGGAAGAACCGCGCGAGATCGCGCCCCGACGCCTCCTCCATCGCTCGCCGGAAATCGTCGGTGGTCGCGTTCCTGGACGAGAACTCGGCAAAGTACGCCCGGATTCCCCGCCAGAAGGCCTCGTCGCCCACGACGCCTCGGAGCATGTGGAGCACCCACGCGCCCTTCTGATAGGTCTGGCTCGTCGTCACCTGAGCCATGTCGTCGAGGTTGTCGTGAACGATGCGGTATCCCGGCTCTTTTTGGTGGAACTCGAGGACCCGGCGGCGGGCGTCCTCGAGGCCCCGCACGAAGTCGTCCCGGCCGTAGGCATGCTCGCGAAACAGGAGCGTGAAGTAGGTGGCGAAGCCCTCGGAGAGCCAGACGTCATTCCAATCGGCTTCGGTGACGGCGTTCCCCCACCATTGGTGAGCGATTTCGTGGGTGATGATGTCGCGGATGCGTGGGTCGCGCTCGCCCTTCACCAGGTCCTCACCGTAGAAGATCGCGCTCGCCGCCTCCATACCGCCGCCGATACTCGCGGACTGTACGTTCGCGAGCTTCTCGTAGGCGTAGGGTCCTATCGCCTCGCTGAAGAACTCTAGCGCCTGCCGCGTGGGGTACGAGAAGTCGCGGAATCCGCGATCGCGGTCCTGGGGATAGACCCACGATTGAAGAGGACGCCCGTCGACTTCGTCGTAATGATCCACCGCGAAGCGCGCCACGCCGAGCACGTATAGCCAGGTGGCAATCGGCACCGACTGCTCCCAGTGGGTTCGACGCGCGCCGGAGGCAAGGTCGGTCTCCTCCACCAGCAGACCGTTCGAGACCACCTGGTAGTGGGAGGGCGCGGTGACGATGAGCTCGCAGGTGGCCTTGTCGTACGGGTGATCGATGGTGGGAAGCCAGTGGCGCGCCCGATTCGGCCAGTTGTCGCTGAAGAACGTGCGGTCGCCGTGACGATTCGCGCCGATGCGGAGACCGGAAGCGGGTATTCCCCGATAACGAACCGTGAGCCTCCGGCGCTCCCCGGCGAGAGATGCGCTCGGCAGAGTGACGGACAACCGGTCGTTCCGGTGCTCGAACCGAGCAGCGACATCGCCCCACAGAACGGAGCCCACGGTCATCCCCTTACCCTCTTGGGCGTTGACCAGGTCGAGAGCCACCGAAGCCACGCCTTCGCGAAGGAAGCGGAGATCGAGGACCGCCTCGCCCTCGATGACGTCGGCATCGTCGGTGAGCGTGAGATGGAAGACGTAGTGGAGCGCATCGACCCCGGGCTGGCGCGGATAGGTATCGCCGAGAGCGGCGGCGGCGGTCGCGACGAGGAACGAGGGCGCCAGGAACGTACGCATGGCGGACACTCTAGCGTAAATGCGGTGGATCAATGCTTCCTGACGCAGATGCGCGACGACGATACGAAGCCGTGAAAGTCAAGATCGCCCCCGTGAGGCGCGTCCTTTGCCCCAGGGGAGTGGGTGCTTTCGCGAGCTCCTCGAGCTTTCGGGCAAGATTTACGCGTTCGCGACGGTCGTCCGGCATCTCCGACCGCGTTTCGGCAGCTTTCTCAGGCCGCTGCCGTCACCGGTCCGATTGGCGAGCGTTTTACCATAGGCCCGTTCTGGAACGGGTTTTGCTCCTCCCTACCGTGTCGAACGATATAGGGGCGCGGCCGGCAACGAGGGGTCGACTGCAATAAAGCCCCGAGCACCCTTGGAACAGAGGAGGATTTATGAGTCTGATACGTTGGGACCTGCGTGAGCTGGAGGAAATGGGCGACCGTCTGAATCGCGTCTTCGCGGGACTCGGGCGGCCGGCGCTCGGGCGTACAGCCCCGGGCGAGGCGAGCCGTGAAGCTCTGACCGTCCCCGAGTGGGCGCCGGTAGTGGATATCACCGAAACGGACGACGAGTTTCTCATCAAGGCCGAGCTCCCCGAGGTGAAGCGGGAAGAAGTCAAAGTGTCCGTCGAGAACGGTGTCCTCACCATCCAGGGCGAGCGGAAGCAGGAAAAGGAAGAGAAGGGGAAGAAGTTCCACCGGGTGGAGCGCTATTATGGCTCGTTCATGCGGACCTTCACCGTCCCCGACAACGTGGACGAGACGAACGTGCGGGCGGAGTTCAAGGACGGGGTCTTGAACGTCCATCTGCCCAAGACCGAGAAGGCGAAGCCCAAGGCCATCGAAGTCAAGGTGGCCTGAATCTTTCGAACCGCCGCGGGGCGGGTGGGCAAACCGTCCCGCGGCCTTTATCAGCCCCCGAAGGAGGTCATCATGGCAAAAATCGTCGGCATCGATCTCGGAACCACCAACAGCGTGGTCGCGGTAGTCCAGAACGGCGATCCGGTGGTGATCCCCACCGCCGAAGGCAGCAACATCTGTCCTTCGGTCGTCGCCTTCACGCCCAAGGGCGAGATCCTGGTGGGACAGATCGCCAAACGCCAGGCGATCGTGAACTCCGAGAACACCATCTACTCGATCAAGCGCTTCATCGGCCGGCATTACGACGAGGTCGAGGAGGAGCGCAAGATCGTTTCCTACAAAGTGGTGCCGGGGCCGTCGGGAGATGCTCGGGTGCAGGTGCCGGCGACGGGAAAGACGATGACTCCGCAGGAAATCAGCGCCAAGGTGCTGCAGAAGCTCAAGCGGGATGCCGAGGCCTTTCTGAGCGAGCCCGTGACCCAGGCGGTGATCACGGTTCCCGCCTACTTCAACGACAGCCAGCGACAGGCGACGAAGGACGCGGGCACCATCGCCGGGCTCGAAGTCCTCCGCATCATCAACGAGCCCACGGCCGCGGCCCTGGCCTACGGCCTCGAGAAAAAGACCAACGAGACGATCCTGGTGTTCGACCTGGGCGGCGGGACCTTCGACGTCTCGGTCCTCGAAGTGAGCGAGGGACTGGTCGAGGTCAAGGCAACGAACGGCGACACCCATCTCGGCGGCGATGATTGGGACGAGCGCATCGTGCGCTTCCTCATCGAGGAGTTTCGCAAGGATCAGGGTATCGATCTTGGGAAGGACCGCCAGGCGCTCCAACGACTTCGCGAGGCGGCGGAGAAGGCCAAGATCGAGCTGTCGAACGTGGTCGAGACCGAGATCAACCTGCCGTTCATCACCGCCGACGCCGGCGGCCCGAAGCATCTCTCGGTGAAGATCACCCGCAGCAAGTTCGAGCAAATGACCGAGGACCTGCTCGAAAGATGCGTAGGACCCTTCGAGCGGGCGCTGAAGGACGCCGGCGTCAGCGCCGGTCAGATCGACGAAGTGGTGCTCGTCGGAGGCTCGACCCGAATGCCCATGGTG
>Ga0214473_10010568_pt1 | contig 10847 bp, 7 predicted proteins | sample RVTome_7_FD_203509 | JGI IMG/M metagenome (GOLD analysis project Ga0214473, IMG submission 203509) | Soil microbial communities from uranium-contaminated site in the Upper Colorado River Basin, Wyoming, United States - RVT98D197 | ecosystem: Environmental > Terrestrial > Soil > Contaminated >... | reverse complement strand
GAGCGCGTAGGTCCGCCCCCCGAAGAGCGGCATGCTCTTCTCGTAGACCTGGCCGACCTCGTAGATCTTCCCCGCCTTCACGAGGCGCACGGCCTCGAGCACCTTGTCGGGAGTGATCCAGTTGGAGCCTCCCGCTTGATCGCCGCGGCCCCAGGTGGGATGCGGCCACCACGGACCGGCATCGCGCGTCTGGCAGAGCGCGCTGGCCGCGGACAGAAGCAGGATGGCCGGAACGAGTCTGATTCTCATGGTTGCCCCCTGGAGCGGCACTCTACTATTCCTTTTTCATTCTCTTGTCAGTTTTCCTTGACACCCGATTGAGTCCGGGGCATCGGCATCAACCCCAACGTGCGTCACACACCCGGAAGCCGGATGCTGTCCTGGGTGCCTGCGGGCATGGTGACCGTGGGCCTGGGCAACAACCAGTGGGCGGGAGGCGAGAACTCAGCCGCGTTTGGGCTGAGCAGCTTCCTTCCGGGCAGCACGCTGAAGCTGGACGGCAAGGCGATCGTGGAGAACGGAACCCTGAAGTTCTGAAGCGCGAGGTCGGCCTCCGTGCCCGGCGGGCACGGAGGCCGGATCGCGGCTGGAGGCGCACGTCGATTACGGCCGGCAAACGGTGATCTGCGTGCCGTTGCTGTCGCCGTCGGGGTCCGCGTTCTGCGCGGGGGCGTACTTGAGCGTGGCGTGGGCGACGTTCGTCACGCTGAAGGTCAGGCACGACAGGTACCACTGGTACCCGACCACGGTGCAGCCGCCGCTCGCGTTCGTCGTGCACTGGAAGGCCGACGGACCGTCGCTGAACAGCCCGCTCACCCCGGCGCTCGGGACGGGACTGCCCACCGTGTCTGCGACGCGAATGGTGATCCGCGCCTCCCAGAGGCCGAAGAACAGCCGGCGGCTGGCTCGGTCGAGGTCGGACACGTGGAGCGTGTCGTTGACCACCTGGATCGTGACGCTCTCGGAGGTCGTGCCGGTGGCGCCGAGCTCGTCCGTCACGGTAAGAGCCACGACGTACGTCCCGGCGGCCGCGAACGTGTGGCGGATGGTCTGGCCGACGCCCGACAGGCCGTCGCCGAAGGCCCAGGCGTAGGTGGCCGTGGCGCCATCCGGGTCTGAAGACGACGACGCGTCGAAGTCGCAGACGTTGCTGCTGCAGTTGTAGGTGAAGGCCGCCACCGGCGCGTGGTTGTCGTTGTTCACCGTGACCGTCACCGGCGTCGCCTCACTCGTCTGGCCGGCGTTGTCGGTGGCGCGGGCGCCGAGAGTCACCTGGCCGTCTTCCGGCTCGCCGAGGGTGTCCCAGGACGCCTCGTAGTAGCCAGTGCCGGCGTTGTAGGTCGCGGCCGCCCAGCTCGCTCCAGCTCGCGACCATTCGACGACGAGGTCCTGCGCCGGAGTTGCGGCGTCGGAAGCGGCGATCTGCACGGTCACGCTGCCGAACACCATTCGGCCCTGGCCCGGGCTGAAGACGCTCACGCTCGGAGGCTTGTCGCCGGTCGCGACCGACTCGAGGGCCCGCGTGGCGTCGATCAGGCCGAAGCCGCAATCGGAACTGACGCCGGTGGCGGCCGTGTCGCGCAGCACCTGCCGGATCTCCGTCCCCGTCAGCACGGGCTTCTCCGACTTGATGAGCGCGGCGAGCCCCGCCACGTGAGGGGTCGCCATCGAGGTGCCGGCGAAGTACCAGTAGCCCATGCTGCAGACGGCGTGCGTGTTCGGGTCGAAGGTGTTCTGCAGGATCATGTCGGGCGCGCCGTCGCCGTCGAGATCCTCGCCGGTGCTGGTCCCGCCCGGCGCGCACAGCTCGTTGCCGCGGTTCGAGTACGAGGCGAGTTGCCGGCTGTAGAGCGTGGCCCCCACCGCGATCACCTCGGGGTAGGCGGCCGGGTACATGGGCGTTGCGCCGCTCGAGTTGCCCGACGCCGCCACCAGCAGCACGCCCTTGCCGTACGCGTACTCGACGGCGTCCTGCAGCGCGGTGAGCAGGAGCGGCGAGGCAGTGGTGCCGAAGCTCATATTGATGACGTGGGCCCCGTGGTCCGCCGCCCAGCGGATGCCGTCCGCTATGCCGCTCACCGACCCCGAGCCGTCCGCCCCGAGCACCTTCACCGGCATGAGCGAGACGTTGTAGGCGATGCCCGCGACGCCGGTGGCGTTGTTCGTGGTCTGTGCGATCGTCCCCGCGACGTGGGTCCCGTGGCTCTCGTCGTCGTTCGGGTGCGCGTCGCCGTTGATGAAATCCCAGCCGGGCACGAACCGGGTCCCGGCGAGATCGGGCGCCTGGCAGAAGCCAGCGAAGGCCTCGTAGGCGATGCCGGTGTCGACGACGGCCACGACGACCGAGGGATCGCCGCCTGCGTTGACGGCCCAGGCCCCTTCGACGCGGATGCTCCCCGCCGCGGCGTTTGCGCTCGCGAGGTTCCACTGCCTCGAGTAGAAGGGGTCGTTCGGCGGGATCTCGAGCGCGTGGGCAAGCCAGTCCGGGTGCGCGTAGCGCACACGCGGATCGCTCCGCAGCGCGTTCACGACCTGCCACACTCGTCCGCGCGGCACCCGGAGCACACGGAACGCGCCCCTGAGCGCCTTGGCGCGCACCGAGGCGCCCTGGCGCAGGCCGGTCGCGATCTGCGCCGCTTCCGCGTCCGTGACGTCGTCCGCGAAGCCGACGACGACGCGGTCTGCGACGTACTCGGCGCTTCTCTGCGACAGGTTCCCGGTGAAGACGCCGGGCTCCTGTGCGAGCGCCCCGGGGGCTACGAGCACTCCGCACACGGCGGCCCGGATGGCCCATTCCAGCTTCATGGCGTGGCCTCCGCTCTCCCTTGGTTCAGCCCGCGCCGGGATCCGGGGAGTGCTCGCCACGGAGGGAGGGCCGCAGCGGCGCCCGGGCCCGGCTCATGGGAAACGCGGGCTGCAGCTTACTCCTCTCGCGGAACCGCGAGCACAAGGAAAATCGGGCCGCAGCGGCCGGACTGTGATGCCGCGCACACCGTGTGTGGCGTGCGAGGGTCAGCCAGCCACCATCCGCGTGAACGGCCACACGTAGGCCTGCAGGCACACCAGCAGGCCGACGAGCGCCGCCAGTGCGAGGCTGTGCAGGAAGACGCGGCGGAGGATGTCGCCTTCGTGGCCGTGCGCACCCGTGGCCACACTCGCCACGACGATGCTCTGCGCGTCCACCATCTTCCCCATCACGCCGCCGGAGCTGTTCGCGGCAGCCATCAACACGGGCGGGAGGCCCGTCTGCTCCGCGGTGATCTTCTGCAGGCTGCCGAAGAGCACGTTGGAGGCGGTGTCGGAGCCGGTGAGGGCCACGCCCAGCCAGCCCAGCAGCGTGCCGAAGAAGGGATAGAAGGCGCCGGTCCGGGCGAGCGCGAGGCCGAGCGTCGCGTCGGTCCCGGAGTAGCGGCTGACGTAGCCGAGCCCCAGCATCGCCGCGATCGTGAGGAGCGAGAAGCGAACGCGCTTCAAGGTCCGGGCGTACGTCACCAGCATCTCGCGCGCCGAGAAGCCCATCCACGCTCCCGCGAGCAGGGCCGCGACCAGGATGCCGGTGCCGGTCGCGGACAGCCAGTTGAGCGTGAAGATCGCGTCCTCGGCTCGCGCGCTCGCCACCACGGGCGGCACGCGCTCGACCAGCTTGTCGAGGTACGGGACGGGCAGCCTCGGTGCGGAGATCCCGTTCAGCAATGCCTTGACCGTCGGCAGGCCCCAGACGAAGACGCAGGCGCTCAACAGCAGCCATGGCCGCCAGGCTTCCCACATCTCGCGCCTCGAGGGGCCGGAGTCGGAGGCGGCGTTCTGCGCCTGCGCCGTTCCGGCGGTCCAGCCGTCGCGCGGCTGCCAGAAGCGCAGCAGAAGCCCGAGCGCGGCCATCGAGACGAGCGACGAGACGACGTCGACCAGCCAGGGGCCGTGGAAGTTCGAGATGACGTACTGCGGTACGGCGAAGGCCGCGCCGGCGACGAGCGCCGCCGGCCAGACGCCCCAAGTCCCCCGCAGCCCCGCGAAGGCCGCCACCACCCAAAAGGGGACGATGAGCGCGAACACCGGGAGCTGCCGCCCCACCATCGCGGAGAGCGCGTGCAGGTCGAGGCCGGTCACGCCCTGCAGGGCGATGATCGGCGTCCCCAGCGCTCCGAACGCGACCGGCGCCGTGTTCGCGATCAGCGAAAGGCACGACGCCGCGATCGGCGTGAAGCCGAGCTGGATCAGCAGGGCCGCGGTCACGGCGACCGGCGTTCCGAAGCCGGCCGCCCCCTCGAAGAAGGCGCCCAGGCAGAACGCGATCCCGATCACCTGGATCCGCGGGTCGGGAGACAGCTGCGCGAGGCTCGTGCGGAGCACCGCGAAGTGGCCGCGGGCCACGCTCAGGTCGTACAGGAAGATGAGGTTGAGGACGATCCAGCCGATCGGGAAGAGACCGTACGCCGCACCGTAGCCGGCTGCGGCCAGGCCCGCCGACGCCGGCATCCCGAAGGGACCAAGGGCTACGAGAAGGGCCACCCCGAGCGACAGCAGCGCCGCCACGTGGGCGCGCACACGAAAGAAGCCGAGAGCGCCCAGGAGCACGACGACCGGCAGGGCGGCCAGAAGTGTGGAGAAGCCCTCGTGGCCGAGCGGATCGTAGACCTGCTCCCAGTGCATGGAACCCGAACCTCAGCCCACCTCGAGTAGCCGTCGATCGAGCGCCTCGGCCACCGCGGGCGCGGTTGCGTCCCAGTAGTGCGTGTGGGCGCCGATGCCGATGCAGCCCTCGCGCATCCCTTCGCCGCCGGGGGCGAAGCCGAGCGCGCGCCCAATGTAGTCGCCCGATCGATAGAGGTTCGTCCAGGACGCGAGCTGCAGCTCCTCGAGGCGGTCTGTCAGCGGCTCGCGACCGACCCAGTCGTAAAGCGCCGGGAAGCAGCGCTCGTAGAGCTGCCGGAGGGGCGAGCCCATGGTCATGAGGTGAACCGGCAGGGCTGCCTTCGCCAGCCATCCGCGATGGCGTCCGAGCCTCAGGTAGTCCGCGACGATCATCGTCCCCTGGCTGTGCGCGACGAATACGACGGCGTCGTAGGTCGGTCCACCGGCAGCCGCGCCCAGATGCTGCAGCACCGCGTGGGTGCGCTCGAACATCCGCACGCGGGGCCCGGCTCCGCGTGGGTGCTCGCGCATGTAGTTGTCGACGTCGAGAAGGACGTCGAGCAGGCTCCGGGCACTCCCCAGCCAGCCCCGGGCCACGAACGCGGTGACGAGCAGCCCGCCCGCGGCCCACGTCGCGGTGTCCGGCAGGGCCAGCCGGCCGGCTCCCGCCAAGACGGATGCCGCCACCGCCAGGACGAGCCCCAGGCTCAGCAGGTCGGCGCTGCGGAAGAAGAACTCGAGCCCGTTGCTGATGCGCTGGTGCTGCTTCTCGCTCTGCTCCGGCGTCCCGTCACGCGGCGGCGCCACCTCCTGGACGATCGACGGGGCTACCCCGACGGCAACGGCGACGATCAAGGCGACGAGTAGGGCCAGCGAGCCGAGGAAGATCCCGCCGCCGCCCGCCGTCAGCAGTGACTTGACGAAGTCGCCGAAGAGCTGGCCGGGCTTCGTGACCTCCGGCGGGAGGAGGTTCGGCAGGCCGAGCCAGGGAGCCTGGAAGTCCCAGGGATCCACGAGCTCTTTGGGCAGGAGCGGAGCGACCGACCGGGCGACGAACGCCCAGACCGACAGCGTGACGACGAGGATGGACAGTGCGGCAAGGGCCAGGGAGAAACGGGCGATCCACGCGGTTCGAGCGGGAGCCGGACCCTGGCGGGCCAGCCAGAGACCGACCCCGATCTGGACGGTTGCGAGGACGAAGAAGAGGAACCACGCGCCGCGCAGGACGACGAAGATCGTGGTCAGCAGCTGCAAACCGAGACGGGGGATGTCCCCCCCTTCGCCGCCGCCCGCGAGCAGCAAGAGCGCGCCCAGGCCGAGAAAGACCAGGCCGAGCCGCGCCCAGCGGTAGGCCCCGCCGCGCACCTGATCGTAGAAGCGCGCGAGAAGGAGCGCTCCCACCGAGGTCAGCGCCCACGCAAGGGCGGCGAGAACGCTCGTCCCGTCCCGGAACCACGGCAGTGCCCAGGACAGGCCAGCACCGCTGACCAGGCCGACCAGGGCTCCCGCGAGGCCGTGCCTCCAACCCTCGCGCAATCCTCGAAGCGCGAGCAGGACGCCGCCGCCCAGCGCGAGGACCGTCCCCGCCGCGAGGCCGCGCCAGTCGGCGGGGACCACGGTCGAGGCCAGGGCGGCCGCGGGCGGAAGCATCAGCAGGTTGAGAACGGGGATCCACAGCACGAGAACGCGGATCGCCCAGGCCTGCAGCGCGCCGAACCATGCCCAGAGCCGGTCGCCGGGGTGCCTCAACGACTCGGCGTCCGTGGCGTGACGGCCGAGGCTCGGCAGGTGAAGCAGCAGCTGATAGAGCTCGCCGAGGAAGCGGAAGAGTCCCTGTCCGGCTCGAGAGAGGTCGGCCCAATACAGCTCGATCACGTCCACTTCGAGCGCAGCGCCACCGGGCTCGGCATGGCGAAGGCGGATACGCGGCGTGCTGTACGTCTGCGGTGGGGGCGCCGCGTACCCTTCGAAGAGGCCCTGGGCGAACTCCAGCGAGGGATCGAACGCTTGCGCCCTCTGCTCGGGACGCTGGCTTCGCTCGAGGGCCTCGCGGAAGCGCTGGCTGCGCTCGTCGACGCGAAGGGTCGGCGCGGGCTCGACCCGCGCGGCCGCCGCCCCGGGCAAGCCCGGGATCGGAATGCGAAGCCCGACTTCCTCGGCCTCGCGCCAGGCACCTTCCGGCCGCCGCAGAAGGAGATCGGCCACGGCGCGGGCCGATGCACCGGGCTCGGGGTCCGCGACTCCGTGCACGGCCACGACGGCGATACGCCGGGGCTGCCTCGCCATGGCCGACCCGGCCGCCGCGGTCATGGCCTACTCAAGCACTCCAGGGTGCGGCGGTCAAGGAAAGCGCGGACGCACGACTTCAGGCTAGAGGCGCAGCGGCCTGCCTACCAGGCGACGACGTACTTCTCCGGTGTAAGGCCTGGCATCGCTGCTCGAACCGACCGATACCGGGCGGAGCTGGACTCACAGACACCCTAAGCGCCTGGAAGCAGGGGCGTCACCGAAGGCCGTGCCTCATCCCTGGGCGATGCGCCAGGGGAAGTAGAAGGCGCTCTCCTTCAAGTCGCCTAGCTTCTCCCGACTGCTGGCGAAGTACTGGAGGGTCTGATACACCGTGGGGCCCCCCAGCAACGGCGCCAAGTCCTTCGCCAGCCCCGGCGCTACGAGCTGGACCAACGCCAGACTGAACAACTGCACCAGCACACTGCGTCCTTGAAACGCCCTCATCTTACGGATCTTTTCAAAGCGAGTGTTGAGCAGTCGGACCTCGTCATCGACCTGTTTCATCAAGTCCAGCAAGGCGTCCTCGTTCCGCACGCTGCGGCTCTGTTCCCACAGACGCCGCAGGGCGTTCTGGAATCTCAAGAACGCGTCGCCCTCGTCTCGCCGGATCTTCATCAGGGTGGCGGCAGGTACATTGAGCAGATGGGGCAAGTACAGAAGGCCAGTTCCGACCTCTGTCAGGTCCTCCTGTAGCTGTGTACGCAGCTGCTGGTGACTGAGGGCTATCCGGCCCTTCTCGATGACTTGGCGGACTGCTCCGCGTGTGAGCTGTCCCGGTCCTGCCCCGATCTCGGTCTCGGGCGGCAAGATCCACAAGGCTCCGGCACGCAAGAAGGGTTCATACAGGAATAGGTCCTGCAAGAAGTCCTTCGAAACCGCGATCTCGGGGTCTTGTACTACGGCATGGCCGCGCTCGTCGAACTCGCTTCTGAAGAGATATGGGCGAAAGAGCGCCACGTTCTCAGCGAAGACGGTCATCTTCTTGAGGATGGTGTCGGTGACACAGCGCTCGCGGTCATCGAGGAAGTACTTGTTGGAGCTGCTCACTACCATCCGGGGCGCAGCCCCCACCACGTACTCCCGGACGAAGGCCAGGGTCTCCCAGCACAGAAGTGTGTCAGCGCACGCATCCGACACGGACGCGGCATCCCGGTACCCGTGATACTGCAGGATCTCGAACAGAACTGGAAACGGCCTGACGGAACCCTGCTCCTTGATGAGGCCATCGAGCTTCTCCCGACGTCTGCGCCGGAGCCATGTGCGCACCATTGATCGGATGATAGTCACTCGAATCACCGCAGTCACGCTGGGGATGGCCTGGGGAGAAGCGCCGACCCTCAGTCGGCGCTGTACAGCCAGCAGGCCCGACACCGCGAGCCAGGGCAGGGTCGGTTCGGCGACGACCGTGAAGAGGCCAAGGAAGCTCTGGATCGGCAGCTCGACCGGGAACAGCGGCTTCAGGTAGTAGGTCACGCTGATGCGCTTCAGCCAGACGGGGAGGGCACCGTTGATGCCCTCCCAGAAGAGCAGGACCACTGCCGGCACGATCGGGTTCTTGAAGAGGAGGCTGGTCGCGAGGAAGACGGCTCCGTAGCCGAGGCAGGCGAGCGTCGCGACGAGCAGGTACGCCCGCAGGTGGGCGAGGCCGGGACCGTTCCGGACGAAGTCGTGCCCCGCGTCAAAGTGGACGTACATGAGGCAGAAGGACGCGAGGATGCCGGCGCCGAACACGAGTACCGTGGTCAGCACGCCCGCCAGGAACTTGCCCAGGACCAGCACCTCGCGCCGCACGGGGGCGAGGAACCAGTAGTGCAAGGTGTGCTCGGCGAGCTCGCGCTGCTCGTGGAGATCCCAAAGGCGAGGAGATCCCACAGGCGCGAGCCTACTGGTTGACCCAGCGAATGGTGGGCGCCCTGGCCCTGGCCCGCCTCGTTGCCGCGGTGGGGCTCGCCATCGGGATCTACAGACTCGGGCGCGAGGTGGAGGGGCTACGCCCAACCACGTTCCACTTGTCATCGGCCCGCCACGCCATCCCAGCCGCGTAGCTGGCAGCTAGCTGAATCAAGGGCCATTCCGTATTGCTCGTTCGCCCCATTCGAGTTCCGGGTCAGCAGGCACGTCGGAAGGTCGTCACAGACCTTTCGAGCTTGCGACGCTCAAGGCCGCAGACCTAACCCGCCTCGGCTTCGCCAATCTCTTTCCCGCAATGGGGACACGTCCTCGCCTCCTTCTTCTCCCGCTGCTTCGCCAACTCGTCCGCGAAGGCCGCCGCCAGGACGCCAGCGGGCAGGGCGAAGAAGCCGATGCCGATCAGGGCGATGATCGCCCCTAGGAACTTCCCGAAGGGGGTTGTTGGATAGATGTCGCCGTAGCCCACGGTGGTTAACGTCATCACGCTCCACCACATGGCAGCTGGGATGCTCGAAAACGCCTGAGGTTGCGCCGCGTGCTCGATGAAGTACATGAGCGACGACGCGAGCACGACCAGGAGCAAGAGGAAGAGCGTCACCAGCACCATGTCCGTCCGCTTCTTCTCGAAGACGGCCCCGAACGTCTGAAGGGTGCGCGAGTAGCGGGCGAATTTCAGAACACGCAGCATCCGCACGAGCCGGATGATCCGGGCGAACCGGAGATCAAGAAACACGTCTCCAGGGAGATATGCGGGGAGGATTGCGGCGAGGTCAATCAGGGCAATTGGGGACGCCACGAACCGAAGCCGCCCCAAGAGCGGATGGCGATAGGGCTCCTTCTCCACGCACGTCCAGACTCGCAGGAGGTACTCGGCCGAGAAGACCACGACCGAGAACGCCTCGAACTGCTCGAACTCCACGCCGAACCGGTCGTGGATCCAGGGCACGCTCTCGAGGATGACCGCTGCCACGTTGGCCAGTATCAGGACCCCTATCGAGATGTTCCCGCCACGCTCAAGAGCGGTCTTGCGCGACTCGGCGTCGACGATACGGAATACCGTCCGCCGGGCGGCCTGGTAGGGGCTCATGCTTGCGCCCACACTCTCTCGATGTAGGCCAGCGTCACGTACGGTTCGGGGAATGCGAAGTTGTAGGGTGTCTTCCGACCATCCACCGTCAGTTTGACCACGCCCTCGCCGTCCCTCTGGACATCGATCGCGATGTTCAGGATGGCGTCCACTTTGATGCTCGTCGTCCCGTCTGCAACGAGAAGCAGACGGTGATTCGTAACGTAGAGTGTGCCGGCTCGCACCTCCTGAAGCTCTCGCTCCGTGCAGCGCTCGCCGTCCTCTACCCAGGTGCGAGCGACGCGTTCTTTCATTTCGCGCACCGCCGTGGTGTGGCTGGTCGAGATCGGGCGAGCCGGGCTGGGGTCGGTTCGGCGACGACCTTGAAGAGGCGCAGTCTGCGTAGCTCCTCTCCCTTCACCCCTTGCGCTACGTCAATCGTCTCGTGGAGAATCGTCTCGCCCGGAACACATTCCGGGTCCAGAGAACCACCATGATCCCCTGGTTTGACGGATCGATCGATGGCTAACCGCACGCTCCTGGTCCCCGGCACGCAGGCCACGAACCTGCTGGATCAGGACGGCGGCCGCGTCTACAACGTGGTCCGCGTCAACGTCGGGCTGACCAAGAAGGACCTGGGCAAGGACCCGGCAGCCTGGGTGAAGCTCCTCAGCATGGAGCACGCGCCGGGCCGACTGGCTCCGGTGCGCACCTCGTTGCGGCCGAGGACCCAGATACGTACCGGGTCGGTGCTACGGACGCCGTACGAGGCATTCCCCCGCTCGTACAAGCCGTGGCCGTACGACTGGCGCTGCGACCTGCGCCACAACGCGGCAAACCTGCTCGAGCTGCTCGAGCACGATAAGCCCAGCGACGGCCGCTGGAACCTGGTGGGCCACTCGCAGGGCGGGTTGATCATCGTGGCGGCAAGCAAGCTCCTCGACGACCC
>Ga0214473_10010567_pt1 | contig 10849 bp, 7 predicted proteins | sample RVTome_7_FD_203509 | JGI IMG/M metagenome (GOLD analysis project Ga0214473, IMG submission 203509) | Soil microbial communities from uranium-contaminated site in the Upper Colorado River Basin, Wyoming, United States - RVT98D197 | ecosystem: Environmental > Terrestrial > Soil > Contaminated >... | reverse complement strand
CCGCCGCGCTCTTATCATTCAACCCGCATCACTTCCAAAGCCGAAGTGGCGGAATGGCAGACGCGCTGCGTTCAGGGCGCAGTCCTCTTATGAGGGTCGGGGTTCGAGTCCCCGCTTCGGCACCAACAAGAGCTAAGTCCTTCTAGCCCTTAGCCTGGCCCTGTCTCCCCAGGCGCCGTTCTCGAAAAACTTACGCTTGGCCTCTCTCCTTGCTTCGGGAGGCGGTGTCCTGCCCCGAGGCATTCATTTAAATCGAAATCCTCTCCAGGAGATTCCTCGTCGCCTTCAGCTCCACCCGATCATGAAGCCGCGGCGTCCTCGGGTCGGATACACGTAGAGGTACTGCACCCAACTCGACGGGAACAAGCGTGCCCGAGCAGGACCTCGAACTGCGTCTCGAGCGTGAGCGCTTCAGACTCAGCCTTCGTCATGCCCTGGACGACACGCCACACGTACCGCTTCACGAACGTCGTCTGCCTTTTCCAGCCTTGGCCTTCCCACACCCCTCGGTTGTCCCCCGTGAAGGCATTTACCCCGGTCGCCATTGCCACGACTTCGTCCTGTACGAGTCAAGTCCGCAATTCTTTTCCGCTACCCGGCCTTCTTCTTGGGAACGAAACGGATCTCGATTTGTTTGTCAACCGCCTCTGCGATGCGGCGGAGCATCGACAGGGAATGACCTTCGTAGTCCGCGTCTTCAAGCCGGCAGATGACCGACGCAGTCGTCCCGACGCGTTCCGCCAGTTCACTCTGGGTGAGGCCCGCATTGGTGCGGAGTTCATAGATCTGACTCGCAATGCGAGCATTCAGAAGCTCTTCCTCGAAGGAATCAATGCGCTCCCGATCCTCGCCGACGTATCGATCGTAGACGTGCTCGAGCGCTTTCGAGCGGAACTTCCTGGCCTTTTTTCTAACGGGCATTACTCAATCCTCGCCTCGGAATGCGCGGGAGACCGGATCCGATTCAAACTTCCTTTTCCGCTCCACGGCGCGATCGATTTCCTTCGGAGGCACTGTTTTTTTCTTTACCAAGCCGTGAGATACGACAACGAACGCTTTACCGCTGAAGAAGTACAACATGCGATATTGAACCCCCTGGTAGGCCGCCCTGAGCTCGTAGATGCCGTCGCGCAAGAAGTCGGCTTCCGGGCGCCGGAGCTCGTGCCCCAGCTCCTCGAGCCGTGCGAGCCTCGCCAAGCATTTCTCCCTTGGCTTTCTCTGGAGACCGTCCAGCCAGACTAGAAGAGGGACGCTGCCGTCTTCTTCTCGGTAGAAGACAACCTCAGCAGCTCCCACTTCCACCTCTATATTCGCAATATTGCGAATGGCGGTCAAGCTTATAGTTGATAAATGTTTGGCACAGGACTGACATCTGGAAATCGAGCCCCCTCCGGCCGCTCCGGAGCTTCTCGGTCATCCGCCAAACGACCAGGTGCTCGCTGCGTTTGGCTCGAGCATACCGGGGCAAAGTGGCTCGTCACTCGTCTCCAAAACGTCTCCAAAACCGGGGAGGATTCCGGAGGATTCATGAGGACTGGAGAGGACTCCGTTGATGACCGAGGGCATCTGCGTTGAACCACTTAGTGACGAAAGTCGCGCGCCATCTGCCAGTTATTGAAGTGGTCCAACCAAATCCCCACTTCGGCACCATCCGTGAGCTCCTCGAACGTTGTCAGCGCCTTAGAACCCGAGCGAACTGGCGCTGATGGCGGATTGCTAACGACAGTCAATGAAGGAAACGGCCTCCGGTCGTGGAGCCGCCGTGGACCATTCCGGTGTCTACGACAAAGCGGCGGGCAGCGCTCGCCTCCCTCACGATTTCCGTCTTCGCTGCGTTCCTCCGAGCCGGCTTCGAATCGAAGCTTCGACGTCGAAGAACGGAGAGGCGTAGCGTCGTGCGGACGTTTCCTTGACGACCTGCTCCAGGCCCCGGCGCAGCTGCCGCAGCTGCGCGGAGGGGAGGTCCTCGAGAGCTGTGCGCAGGCCGACCTGGAACGGAGGCGGGCTTCGTTTCAGAAGGCGACGGCCTAGTGGGGTCAGTGACAATCGTATTCCGCGACCGTCGAGCGGATCCACCGCCCGGCGGATCGCGCCGCGTTTCTCGAGACGATCCACGATCCCGGAAACCGTCGATGGATGCGCGAAGAGCCGTTCAGCGAGCTCGCCGAGAGAAAGCTCGGGCTCGACCCCGAGGATCGTGAGGGCCCACACCTGCGGGCCTGAGAGCCCCGTCTTGCGGAGGATTGCCTTCGAGTGCTCCTGGATCGCCTTGAAGAGGCGTCTGAGGTTGTTGACGACCTCAGATGCTTCCTGCGTCCTGACGCCCGACCGCCGGCCGACTTTCCCGCTCACCCCCGCCTTCCCTTCCTCGGATCAATTCACCCTCGGTGCGTTTCTACTCCGACGTCGCACAGCGCGCCCAGAAATTCGCAGACCGCCCGAGGGCTCGCGAGCCGGAATCGAGCTCGAGAGGCGCCGTCTCCCACATGAATGGTCCATGCGTCGTCGGGGAGCCGCTCGAAGAGTTCCTCGTCCGTGCGGTCATCGCCGATGGCGAGCTTGAACACCGGCTCTGGAACGTCGTTCACCATCTGAGCCGCCACTTCGCCTTTGTTCGCCCAGGAGAGCTTCACTTCGACGGACTTCTGTCCCCGCGTCGCGCGGAGCTCGGACTCCGCGAGCATCTCCTCGAGGCTCGCCGCGAGCTCGTTCGCGAGCCACTCGCCGAATTCCGGATCGGACATCCTGTAGTGCCAGACGAGAGAATACTCCTTTTCCTCGATGAAGCTCCCGGGAGTCCGGTCGACGAAATGCTCGAGCACCGGGCGCACCCGCGTTTTCCACTCGACGGGGAGCGTGGGTCGGAGCGCCTCCCACGACGCCGCGCCCGGACGGCGCAGGATCGCGCCATGCTCTCCCGCGAGCCACAGTCCCTCGATCGGGCCGAGCCAGGGCTCGAGCTGAGAGCGCGGACGGCCCGAGACCAGCACCACCCGATCGTGGGGACGAGAAGAGAGTCGAGTCAAAAGCTCGACCACGCGCTCGGGAGGCGCCGCCTCGTGCGGGCGGTTGGCGAAGGGCACCAGAGTTCCGTCGTAATCGAGGAGGAGTAGCCTTCTGCCGGCCTCGCGAAAAGCCGCGAGGACCGCTTCGGTCGGGAGCGGCTGCGGTTGTTCGGCATGGACCTGGGCGCGCATCGAAGCCGCGTCGCGAAGGTTTTCCAGAAAGCGCTCGCTCCATGCGGCGGCGTTGTTGCGGACCACGCGTTGATAGAGGGCCGACATGCGCTCTTGCTGCTCCTCCGGCGTGAGGCTCAGAGCGCGCTCGACCGCCTCCGCGGTCCGCTCCTCGTCGTAGGGGTTGACGAGGAAAGCTTCACCCATCTCCGCTGCCGCCCCCGCGAACTCGCTCAAGATCAAATTGCCGTCCCGCCCCTGGTGGCACGCAACGTACTCTTTCGCCACCAGGTTCATACCGTCGCGTAGCGGCGTCACCCAACCGACGTCGGCCGCGGCGTAGAGCGCAATCAGCTCCGAGCGCGACACGGAGCGATGGATGTAGACCACGGGAGTCCACTGCGGCGTTCCGAACTCCCCATTGATCTCGCCCACGAGCTGGTTCACTTCCTGCCGCAGCTCCCGGTAGAGCGGGATCCGTTCCCGCGAGGGAACGGCGATTTGCACCAGGGCCACCCTTCTACGGAAGTCCTTCTTGTGCACGAGAAGACGTTTGAAGGTCCGGAGGCGCTCGGGGATCCCTTTGGTGTAGTCGAGCCGGTCCACTGCCAGAAGGACCCGGCGGCCGGTGAAACGGCGGCGCAGCTCCAATAGCGACTCCTTCACCGAGCGATCCCTCTCGAGGGGGAGCGTGAATTCCTCGGGGGTGATGCCGATGGGAAGTACTTCCAGACGCACGAATCGGCCGTCCGCCTCCACCCGGTCCATACGGCTTCCGATTCCCAGGATTCGCAGGAGCGAAGCCCGGAAATGCTGCAAGTCGCCGTGCGTCTGAAAGGCGACGAGGTCCGCCCCCAGAAGGCCACGAACCAGCTCGTCCCGCCGCGGCAGCACGCGGAACACGTCGGAGGAGGGAAAGGGGATATGCAGAAAAAAGCCGACAGCGGCATCGGGGACGGCCTGCCGCAGCAGTTGCGGCAGGAGCATGAGCTGGTAGTCGTGAACCCAAACGAGGTCACGGGGACGGATTCGCGGCAGAACGGCGTCGAGAAAACGATGATTGGCATCGACGTAGGCGTCCCACCCTTTCTCGTCGAACTCGAAGCTCGAGGGGAACTGGTGGAAGAGCGGCCACAGCGTCCGGTTGGCGTAGCCGTAATAGAAGCGCTGCGCGATCGACTTGGGCAGGTCCACGGGCACGTAGCCGTACTCTCGCTCCCACCGCGAGAGCAGCTTGCGCCTTGCGGCCGGGGAGCCCTTAGGGGCGTCGCCAGGCCATCCCATCCAAAGGCCGCCGGTTCTCCGGAGCACGGGCTCGAGCGCGGTCGCGAGGCCGCCCGCGCTCGATTCGGCGCTCCACTCGTCTCCCGTCCGCCGCAGTGTCAGCGGAAGTCGGTTCGAGATGACGACGAGCCTTCCGCCGTCGGCCGCGATGTCCGTCGTTCCCGTCATGCGGCGTGTAGTCGCAGCATCTGAAGATAGTCCGCCAGGTGGCGGGTGATGAGGAGATTGCGGCGCGCGTGCTCGCGCCCGAGTTCGCCCATCCGCCGCCTTTGCTCGGGATCGTTGAGCAGGCGGCGAAGAGCGTAGGCGCAGCCCTCGACGGAGTGGACGAGATAACCGGTAACCCCGTCCTCGATCTGCTTTGTAATCCCTCCGACCGCCCCGCCGACCACCGGTTTCGCCTTCCACATCGCCTCCGCCACCGTCAGCCCGAACCCCTCCCGGGTCGATTTCTGGATCACCACCGCGGCCGCGCGCTGAAGCGCATTGATGTCGAGGTGGGCGTCGTTCGGGAGCAAGAGGACGTGAATGTCCGGATCGTCCGCAGCCTCCTCCCGGACCCGTGCGAGCACTTCCGCCCCCTCGGGATCATCGGCCGCGCCGCCGCCGGCCAAAACCAGCACGCAGGCCCGCACCTTGCGCACCATGCGGAAGGCGCGGATCACGCCCAGAGGATCCTTGAACGGATCGAAGCGCGATACCTGCAGGAGGAGAGGACGGTCGAGCGGCACACCCAACGCCGACACGCGCCGCTCGACTTCCCTCTCGTCCATCTCCCGGTTCTTGTCCGAGAGTGGATCGATACTGGGGTGGATCAAATAACTGGGGATGGGGATCCGCCATGCGAACTCCGCGAGATGAAACACGGCGCCGTCGTAGCGCCGTACGAAAGGATCGAGAAAGCTCCGCGTGGTCCGCGCGGGGCGGGAAAGGTCGATATGGCATCGCCAAATCCACTTGGCCCCGGAAGCGCGGGCCTCGACGAGCGCTGCCGGCTGGGGATCGTGGATCATCACCAGGTCGGCCGCGAGATCCAGTTGGCGCATCGCAGATCGCGAGGTCTCGAGGAACACGTCCTGGTGGGCTTTCGTGAAGGGGAGATCGGCGCCCTGCAGCGTGTTGTGGATCCGCTTGGTCGCGACGAAGAACTCGGGTGGCCCCGAAATGACCTCCCACCGCGTGCAAATGCCCAACTCGTCCAACAGGGGCAGGAGTCGATTCAGGATCTCCGCCACTCCGCCGCCCTCCCGCGTGGAATTGACGTGGAGGAAGCTCCTGCCCGCGAGGTCGCGCGCCAGGTAGCGCACGAGACGCAGAGCTCCGGGAGGCGCCACCCCCTCGTAAGCCGAAAGCATGGGTCCGCTTGTAGTCATGCGCTCGGTCCCAGGGCCAGCTCGGAGTCCACGATCTCGAGGAGCCGCGCCCGTACTCCGGCGAGGCTCATCACGAACGGGTCGATCTCCGCGATGCGCCGGGCGAGGGAAGGCAGGCGCAGGACGTCTTCCACCCACGCGGCGAAGTCGCCGCGCGGGTTGCCGAGCCGTCCGATGGCTTCCACCGCATGGTAGTAGAGGGAGCTGTCGTCGACTTGGGCGAGCGCCTTCCTGAGACTCCGGAGATCCCAAGCCACAATCTCGAGAGGCACCGCGACCAGATGTCCCATGAGGAAGTAGAATGGTTTTCCGAGGACGGCCGCGGGCGCGGCCGGCAGGCGCGTCAGGTGATCGTCGAGGGTCTCGAGAAGGTGCTGCCGGAACGCCTCCGCGTCGAGGAAGTCGAAGGGGGAGTGGAACGCGAGCCGCTCCGCCAGGGTGACGTCACGCGCTTCATTCGCGACCCAGGTCGAGAAATCGTCCGGATAGGGAGTGGGGAAGACGCGCCGGCGGAGAAGACAGCGCACGGTGTGGTAGTAGATGGATTCCTGAGGCACGCTCTCGAGCCGCTCGAGAAGATGGCGCTCGCTGTCGGCGCGCAGTCCGAGACTCTCCCGGATATCGGAGCATCCCCAGAAGTGGAACGAGCCGTTCATGGGGGGTGTCGTCTCTGTCGTCATCGGGAGCCCCGATTCTAGCAGATAGATTTGAGTACAAAACAATCGGGAGGCCGTTGGGAACCACGGAACCTCGAGTTTATGCGGTGGATTGGCCGTCCTCGTGCCGCGGAAACGAGATGCCGCGCCGATGGAGCTTCAGGGTGTAGATGCTCTGCCGCTCGATCAACCATGCCGCTCCGCCACGCCTCGAAGTGGCCGAGGTGACTGCTGGACCTCGTGGCTCAATCGGGCTTCGGCAGCAGAACCGGGGTCGCGCCCTTTTCGCGCGCGAGGGACTCGAAAGCGGCGAGATCGGCATCGATCACACCGTCGAGTCGAGCGTGAACCGCGGCGAGATCCCTCTTCAGGTCCTGGTAGCGGCTCCTCTGGCCTTCGGTCGGACGGGCGTCCGCCTGGTCGACCAGCCAGTACACGTAGGCGAGCTGGTTGTCGAGCTTGGTGGGAAAGTTCTCGACGTCTTGATCGGCCTCGTTTTTCGGCTGCATCAGATCTTCCTCGATGGCAGTGAGCTTCGACGCCAGCGGGTCGGCGGCCTGGTCGAGCTCGCTCACGTCGAGACCCGCTTCGCTCATGCGCCGGACGAGATCACGAACCTGGCTCCGGAGATCCCGCACGCGGCGTATCCCGTCATACGTCTCGTCTAGGCTCGACCGCATTTGGAGCATGAGATCCAGAGCTTCCTCGAGGTCCGCCTGGCTCGTCTGGATGCGCGGATCTTGGAGAATCCGGAAGCTCCGGGACTCGCTCCAATCGCCGACGTTGAGCGTGGCCCGGTAGGTCCCGGGGACGGCGCGGGGTCCGCCGGTGAATCCCCAGACGATGGCGTCGGGCACGACGTCCACCACGGGATGGCGGAGGTCCCACACGAAGCGGTTCATTCCGGCCTTCTTGGTGAGCTTCTTCTGACCCGCGCTTCCCATGAAGATCGTGGGAGGGTTCGGATGAGGCTCGTGCTCGCTCGAGTAGGTTTGAATCAGCTTCCCCTCGGGGTCGAAGAGCTCCAGCGTGACCTCCTCCCGGGACTCCTCGGCGAGGGTGTAAAAGATCATCGCACCGTCCGGCGGATTCTCCCCCCGTCTCCAGACGGCGCTCGTCCCCATGGCCATCCGCATCCGGTAGGTATCGTGGGGAGTGAACAGATGAGCGCGCGCCTTCGCCGTCTCGGGCCGAAGCTCGTGAAGGGGCGTCACGTCGTCGAGGATCCAGAAGCCACGGCCTTTGGTCGAGAGCACCAGATCCCGGTGGTGGACTCTGAGATCGGTAACCGCGACCGCGGGCAGGTCGAGCTGCAGCGATTGCCAGTGCGCGCCGTCGTCGAAAGAAACGTACATGCCGTGCTCGGTGCCGGCGTAGAGGAGTCCCTTTCGGTCGGGATCTTCCCGGACGACACGCGTCGGCTCGCCTTCGGGAATGCCGTTGCCGCCATCGGTCAGAAGCGTCCAGCTCTTTCCATAGTCATCGGTGCGGAAGAGGTACGGGCGGTAGTCCTCGAACATGTACCGGAGCACGGCGATGAAGACCCGTCCGGGATCGTGGGGAGAGAGCTCGATCATCTGGACCGAGCCCACCTCGGGCATGGCCGTCGGCGTGACGTCGGTCCAGCTCGCCCCCGCGTCGAGCGAGACCTGCACCCGTCCGTCGTCGGTTCCCGCCCAGAGGGCACCGCGCTCCAGAGGGGACTCCTCGAACGTGAGGATGTTGGAATAGACCTCGATTCCAGTGTTCTCCTTGGTGATCGGGCCGCCCGAGTAGTCCTGCTTCTCCTCGTCGTCGTGGGAGAGATCGGGGCTTACGACCTCCCAGCTCTGTCCTCCGTCCGTCGATCGATGGACGAACTGAGAGGCGTGGTAGAGGACGTTGGGGTCATGGGGCGACAGGCGGATGGGAGCATTCCAGTTGAAGCGATAGCGGAGGTCCCTGGGAGCGAGCCCCACTTCCATCTCGGCGTAGGCCATGATCTGGCGGCGCTCGCCGGTGGCGAGGTTCTTTCGGGTGATCTCGCCGCCGTAGCAGCCGGCGTAGACGATGTCGATGTTTCGCGGATCGACGGCGATCTGTCCGTCCTCGCAGCCGCCCACGTCCTCCCAGAAACGATAGGGAGAGAGGCTCCTTCCGAATCGGCTCGGAAGACGTATGGTCGAGTTGTCCTGCTGGGCCCCGTAGACGTTGTAGGGAAACTCGTCGTCGACGGTAGCGTAGTAGATCTCGGGGGTAGGCTGATTGTCGATGGTCGACCAGGCGCGCCCGCCGTCGAGACTCACGGTGCCGCCACCGTCGAACGCCATGACCAGGATCTTCGGATCGCGCGGGTTGATCCAGAGGTCGTGCCCATCGCCGTGGCGAAGGCTATCGATCTCTTCGAAGGTCTCGCCCCCGTCCACCGACTTGAACGAGTCCACGTTGAGAACGTACAGCCTGTTCCGGTCCCGGGGATCGGCGGTGACCCGCATGTAGTACCAGGAGCGCTGGAAGAGCCGCCGCCCCTGGTTGGTCTCGAGCTTCTTCCAGCTCTCCCCGCCGTCATCGGAGCGAAAGAGCCCCCCTTCCTCCGCCTCGACGAGAGCCCAGAGACGGTTGGAGTCGGCGGGGGAGACCGCGACGCCGATCTTCCCCACGACGCCCGTGGGAAGACCCCCTCCGAGCTTCTTCCAGCTGTCGCCGCCGTCGGTGCTCTTGTGGAGCCCGCCTTCGTCGCTTCCGGAAATGATGGTCCAGGGCTTGCGCTCCGTAGTCCAGGCGCTGGCGTAGAGCACCCGCGGGTTGTGCGCATCCATGGCAAGATCCCAGACTCCCGTCTTGGGACTGACGTAGAGGATTTTCTTCCACGTGGCCCCACCGTCCTCGGATCGGAACAGGCCGCGCTCTTCGTTGGGACCGAACGCGTGGCCCACCGCCGCCACGTAGATCCGGTCGGGGTTCTGGGGATGGATGACGATGCGCCCGATCTGGCCGACGTCTTCGAGGCCGATGAGAGACCAGCTCTTTCCTCCATCGGTGGATTTGTAGAGACCGACGCCGAACGAGATGTTGCCCCGCATGGTGGCTTCTCCGGTTCCGACGTAGAGGACGTTGGGGTCGGACTCGGAGACCGCGATCGCTCCGATGGAGCCCGTGGCCAAGAACCGGTCCGAAATGTTCTCCCATGTCTCGCCGGCGTTCACGGTTTTCCAGACGCCTCCCGACGTCCCCATGAAGAACGTGTGGGGTTGCTCCGGAATTCCAGTCACCGTCGACGCGCGGCCTCCGCGGTAGGGACCGAGGAACCGGTAGTGCAAGGCTTGGAAGAGCGAAGGATCGTAGGCCAGGTTCGGGTCACGTGGGGCCCCGAGGCCCGCCTCGGCCACGAGCGATGCCATGAGGAGCCCAAGGACGGACAAAACTCGTCCGCGAGTTCGGTTGCGCGCGTCTCTCATTTCTTTCCGAGCTCCTTTCTTCCCGGCGAGGTGAAGTATACGAGCGTTCGCGCTTTCGAGCGGCCTCGGCTTGGCATGGGACGGAGAAATTCGACCTTCATTCCGAAGGAAAAAGACGGCCCCTTCGGAGGTGAACGGCTTCAACCGCGGAGCCGTCGGCAGCTCGTCGACGCTCGAGCTGAGCGCTGTCGGGATACAGCCGTCGCGGGCTACTTCGATTGTGGGGCTCTAAACCCGAGCTGGTTAGCTGTCTTGGCTGCTTCGACTACTTCCATCTCCCGTCAGCCTCGCATAACTCAGGCCGGCTCCCGACCTGTGTTCATAACGTCATCCACGCTTTGTGTTCGGGATTTAGGGGCTCTGCCAAAAAATCAGCAGAGAGGGCAGTTTGTCCCATCAAATCTCGAAATGCCGACGGTTAGAAATACCTACGCGTTAGAATTTCACCGACAAAGCGCACTCTCTCCAACTCTGAGAGCGTCCCGTCTGGGCGAACTTAATCCAGTCCTGACACGACAACCAGGGGACCATAAGCGAGCCGCAGAGATCGTCCAGACGCTGAGGAAAAGCTTGAAGAAGTACGTCGACCACGAGGCGGCGTTGAAGGATGGCGACCGAATCTTCGGGCGTGGGGTCGGCCGTCTTCGCGGAATGGTGGTGCCGAGGCCATCAGTAAGAAAAGCATCGAGATCCACACTTGTTCCTCCGTCTTGTTGGTTTAGACCGCGCGGCCGGGAGTTTGGTTTAAGGGCGCGGGTTTGAGTGCAGGACCGGGTCGTCTTGGAAGAGGGGCGCGGCCAGCCGGTGTAGGCGCTCTCGCAACACGGGGCGACGGCGCGCTGCCCGGCCCGGAAGCCACCCGACCTGTGTCTTCACTGTGGCCGCCTCGCCGCCGGAGCCGAAAGCCGGGTGCGCGGCGCGCT
>Ga0214473_10010566_pt1 | contig 10850 bp, 10 predicted proteins | sample RVTome_7_FD_203509 | JGI IMG/M metagenome (GOLD analysis project Ga0214473, IMG submission 203509) | Soil microbial communities from uranium-contaminated site in the Upper Colorado River Basin, Wyoming, United States - RVT98D197 | ecosystem: Environmental > Terrestrial > Soil > Contaminated >... | reverse complement strand
GCGCGGCGGAGGCTGAGCAGGCCGGGATCGTGATAGGCGGAGCGCAGCCGGGTCAACGTGGCTGGAGCGACCTACAGCACCGAGAGGAAGTTCTCGATCTCCCACGGGGTGACCTGCACCCGGTACTCCTCCCACTCCTGGCGCTTGATCTCGACGAAGCGCCGGAACGCGTGCTCGCCGAGCACCCGGAGGACGAGCTCCGACTCGGCGGCGAGCTCGATCGACTCTCCGAGCGTCTCCGGGAGCTGCTCGATCCCGCGCTGGTGGCGCTCCTCCGGCGTCAGGTGGTAGAGGTTCTGCTCCATCGGCTCCGGGAGCTCGTAGCCCTTCTCGATCCCCTCGAGCCCGGCGTGCAGCATGCCGGCGAAGCACAGGTACGGGTTGCACGCCGGGTCGGGGCACCGCAGCTCGGTGCGGGTGGCCTGCTCCTTTCCGGGGTGGTACAGCGGCACCCGGATCAGGGCGGAGCGGTTGCGCCGCGACCACGCCAGGTAGACGGGCGCCTCGAATCCGGGGACGAGGCGCTTGTATGAGTTCACCCACTGCGCGAACAGGGGCGAGATCTCGCGCGCGTGACGGAGCTGGCCGGCGATGAACGACTTCGCGACGTCGGACAGGTAGTACTGGTCATCGGCGTCGTAGAAGGCGTTGCGGCCGTCGCGAGACAGCGACTGGTGCACGTGCATCCCCGACCCGTTCTCGCCGAACAGCGGCTTCGGCATGAACGTCGCGTGCCACCCGTACTTCATCGCGTACTCCTTGACCACGATCCGGTAGGTCATGCAGTCATCCGACATCTCGAGCGCGTTCTTGAACCGCATGTCGACCTCGTGCTGCGAGGGGCCCACCTCGTGGTGGGTGTACTCGACGTGGATCCCCATCTGCTCCAGGGCCAGCACGGTCTCGCGGCGAACGTCGGAGCCGGCGTCGAGGGTCGTGAGGTCGAAGTAGCCGCCCTCGTCGAGGACCTCGGGGATCCCGCCCTCGGGCTTCTCGGAGCGGAAGTAGAAGAACTCCAGCTCGGGTCCGATGTTGTACGCGTCGAACCCCATCTCCGATGCACGCTCGAGCGCCCGCCGCATGATCCACCGCGGGTCCCCCTCGTAGGGGTCGCCGCCGGGGACGCGGATGTCACAGAACATCCGCCCCACCCCGCGCTCCTCCGGGCGCCACGGGAGGATCGAGAAGGTGCTCGGGTCGGGCATCGCGATCATGTCGGACTCCTCGATCGGATTGAAGCCCGTGATCGAGGACCCGTCGAACCCCATCCCTCCCTCGAACGCATCGTCGAGCTCCATTGCATTGATCGAGAAGCTCTTCAGCTGACCGAGGATGTCCGTGAACCACAGGCGGATGAAGCGGACGTCGCGATCTGCGACCAGGCGCTTGACGTCCTCGGCGGTCTCCGTCCGGGGTGCGGGGCTGTGCTGCTCGGCCATCGGGGCTCCTCTCCTTCTCGCTGGCGGAGGGGCAACGATACCCGCGGCCCTCTCGCGCGGTGATCCGAGCTGTCGCGCGGCCCGTAGGAGGGTTGCGAATGGCCACTGCGCGCGGTATAACTTACGTTCCGTAAGGAACAGGCTAAAAGTAAAGTAAAGACCCCCTAAGCGGCACGTAAAGTCGCCTCGGGACTCACACGGAGGGTCGCCAATGACCGTCAAGACCGACATCAGCCGCTTCGACATCCACGACGAGCTCACCGCCCCGGATGCCAGCACGCCGATCATCAAGGGCGTGTCCACGGCCGGCGGCGCCGTGTCGAAGTTCCTCGGCGTGCTCGCGGGAGCGCCCTCGGCGCTGCGGGCGTTCGCCCGCATGCGCTCCGAGCTCCGGGGCGGAAACCTCCCGCTCCACACCCGGGAGCGGATCGCACTCGCGGTCGCCGAGCACCGCGGCGACAGCTACGGAACCGCGCAGCACGCGCGCACTGCCCGTGCGGCGGGACTGGGACTGGACGAGATCTCCGCGGCTCGCAGCTTCGCCTCGCGGGACGAGGGCGAATCCGGTCTGCTCGTCTTCCTCGAGTCGGTGCTGGACTCCGACGGCCCGCCCAATCTGCATCTGCTCGAGGAGGCTCGCGAGCTCGGGTGGACCGACGAGCAGCTGCTCGAGGCGATCGCGCACCTCGCGCTGGGCGAGTTCCAGAGCATGGTCGCGAACGCCGCCGCGCTGCCGCACGATCAGATCGACCCGTCGATCCTTCCCAAGGCCGCCTGAGCGCGGCCACACGCTGACCCCTCAGCGCCCGCCCGCTCGACGGGCGGGCGCTGCTACTTGCGCTTGTCCCGGCCCTTGCCCGGCTTCGCGATCACGGCCGCGCGGACGCTCTCGGTGTACTCCATCCCCAGCGCCTCGGCCGCCTTCTGCGTCAGGTCCCACGTGCGGCCGTGGACGTACGGACCGCGGTCGATCACCTTCGTCCGCAGCCACCGACCGCCCTTGTTGAAGGTCACCTTGGTTCCGCACGGGAGCTTCTTGTGCGCAACCCCGACGGTCTTGTGCTTCAGCTTCTGGCCGCACGCGGTCTGGTTTCCCCAGAACCCGGGCCCGTACCAGCTCGCGGTCTTGCGGACCATGCTGCGCTTCAGCTCCTCGCGCGTGCGGTCGTTGACGATGCCGGTGACGTTGAGCTCGGCGCGCTCCTGGAGCGCACGAACGGCGGTGTGGGTCGGGTTCTTGAACTGCTCGTCGAGCTCTATGCCGCCGGCGTACGGCTTCGTCTTCATCACCCAGTTCAGGGTCGTGACGTCGTCGCCACAGTCCCCGAGCCGCAACGTGCGCTCGCCGAAGCGAGCGTCCGCGCACTCGTCGGTGGTCGGCGTCCCGCCGCTGTCGGCGGTCGCGGTTCCCGCGCCGAGCGCAACTGCGAGAGCCGCCAGCGCGGCCCAACCCGCGATGCGGACAGGGCGACCGGGCACTCGGCTCGGCCGGTCGCCCCTGATTTTTTCTGCCGCCTTGCGGCGGTCATGACCTTCGTCCATACGCTCTTTCGGTGCTTACGGGGTTAGCTGCCGGGCTCGCGCTGAAAGAGTGAGCGCTACGCGGGCATCAGCCCGCGATTCGCCCCAGTGCTCTGGGTCCCCCGATCGCCGCGGTATGTGGCGGAGATTCAGCGGAAGGTGGCGGGATCCTAACAAGCGGCCTGGAGGAATAGAAAGCCCCCGCCGAAACGGGGGCTTTCCGTAGCAGGCCTGTAAGCCGGATTCTGTCGTGTGCAGCCATCCATCTGTGCGGCCTACCTGGACCTCGCCGGGCCGGGTCGACGGTCCTGCTTGGCCTTGCACCGGACGGGGTTTGCCCTGTCGCGCCGCGTCACCGCGGCGCCGGTGCGCTCTTACCGCACCATTTCACCTTTGCCTGTTCGCGACTCACGTGAGGCCGCGCCATCGGCCGTGTCGTTTCTGCGGCACTTTCCCGCGGCTTTCGCCGGGTGGGCGTTACCCACCGTCCTTGCCCTTCGGTGTCCGGACTTTCCTCGAGGAATCACCTCCCCCGCGACTGCATGGCCTGCAGTCCAGATTTTACGCCCGGATCGCGGCGGCGCAAGTCCTACGACAGGTGCGCGCCACAGCCCTCGCAGCCGTCGAGCAACGAGATCGCGCTGCCGCAGACGGGGCACTCGGCTCGGCCGTCCGCGACGAGCTCCTCCCAGACGCCGAGGACGAGGTCCTCGAGCGTCGGCCCGTCGGGCTCGAACAGCCGCTCGTCCGAGCGCTCCGTCTGCGGTGCCATCGGCTCCGCGGAGCCGCCGGCATCACGCGCGATCCTGGTGGCGAGCGCTGTCACCGCTCACACCGTCCTGAAGACGCCGATCACCTTGCCCAGCAACTCCGCGTCCTGGGTCCGGATCGGCTCGTGGTCATCGTTCTCGGGCTGGAGGCGAATCGCGTTCCGCTCCCGGAAGTAGCGCTTCACAGTCGCCTCGTCGCCGAGCAGCGCAACGACGATCTCGCCGTTCGACGCCTGCTTCGCGGGCCTGACGACGACGAAGTCGCCGTCGAGGATCCCGGCGTTGATCATGCTGTCGCCGCGCACCTGGAGGATGTAGTCGCCTCCCTCGCCGCCGATCGTCGACGGGACCTGGACGTAGTCCTCGATGTTCTCGTCGGCGAGGATCGGCTCGCCTGCGGCGACGTTTCCGACGACCGGGATGCCCGGTCCCTTCAGCGCCTGCTTCGCCTTCCCGACCATGATCTCGATCGCCCGCGGCTTCGTCGGGTCGCGCCGCAGCAAGCCGATCTGCTCCAGCTTCGCGAGGTGCGCGTGCACCGTCGAGGGCGAGTGCAGGCCAATCGCGCTTCCGATCTCGCGCACGGTGGGCGGGTACCCGTACTTGCGCAGGTAGCGGCGGATGAACTCGAAGATCTCCTTCTGTCGCTTCGTCAGGTCGATGGTCATCGACGCCTCCAGTCGGGGTCGGCCGTCGGCTTCTGTAGGGAACACACGTTCGTAAGACTAGTCGGCCCCTCGGACGGATGCAAAGCGGGCGCCGTTGCGCCGGTACATGAGCCGCGCGAACAGGCCCGCGGAAACGAACATGAACGCGCTGTACACGGCTGCCGGGATCGTCAGCAGGGTCGAGATCGAGGCCCCGACCGCGATCGCGAGCACGGCGTTGTGGATCCCGAGCTCGATCGCGATCGCCGTCGACTGGCGGTCGTCGAGGCGTGCGGCCCGCGCGATCGCGAACGAGATCGCCATCGCGGCGAGGTTGAGGGTGATCGCCGCGAGCGCGACCTCGTCCAGGTTGTCGAACACCCGCTCGTGCTCGGCGATCACCGCGCCGACGACGATCGCGACGAACAGGATCAGCGCGATCCGCTTCACGGACGGCTCCACCTCGGCGACGCGCGCGGGCGAGCGCGAGCGCAGGTACATCCCCAGCGAAAGCGGGACGATCGTGATCGCGAGCACGCGGACGACCACTCCGACCATGTTCACGTCCTGGTCGAGGCTCGAGTTGCCGAAGTGCGCCGTCGACAGCTCCAGGAACAGCGGGACCGTGATCACTGCGGCGACGCTGGAGACCGCGGTCATCGTCACCGAGAGCGCGGTGTCGCCGCGCGCCAGGTGGGTGAGCATGTTGGCCATCGTCCCGCCCGGCGAGGCGCCCAGCAGCACCAGTCCGACCGCGAGCGCGGGCGCGAGCCCGTACAGCTCCGCGATCCCGAACGCGAGCGCCGGCGAGATCAGCGCCAGGTTCAGCATCCCGATCGCCACCCCCCGCGGATAGGCGAGCACGCGCCGAAAGTCGGCCGTCGACAGCGACAGCCCGAGGGTGGTCATGATCACCGCGAGCCCGATCGGCAGCAGGATCGACGCGAAGACGGAGTCCTCCACGGACCGAGCCTATGTCAGCGGGGCGGCCCAGCGGCCCAGCATCGGCCGCGGGCGTCAGCGCCGGTGTCGTGCCCTCAGCCCTGCTCCAGGATCCGCTTCAGCGCCGCCAGGTCCTTGCGATTTGCGCGCCGCACGGCGGCGGCCATCATCGGGGTGGTGAACCTCGCGAAGCCCGACGGCTCCCCGCGGTTGCGGAGGCGCATCAGGGTCGCTGCGCCGGGCGCGCCCTCCCACAGGTACGTCGTCTCCATCGCGAAAGGGCCATCGGCCGTCGCCATCACGAACCGTTCGTCGGCGACGATCTCCTTCACCTCGTAGACGTAGGCGAGCCGGCGCCCGAGGAATCGGGCCACGAACGCCATCCTCGACCCCACCTGGACCGGCTTCGGCGTCTTCCACTCGATGCTGTCTATGTTCGCGTACCACGCCGTCACGTTGTCCGGATCCGACACGTATGCCGCAACCTCGGCTCGCGGGCGATCGATCGCGATCTCCGTCATCACGTCGATCGCGGTTCGGGCTTCGGCCGTCGTCATGCATGGGAATCTAGAGGCCGCGTGCGCGCAGCGGACCCGTGCGAGGCATCGCCGCCCCTGCACTAGAATCCTCCCTCCTCACGCGCCTGTGGCGGAACTGGTAGACGCGCAAGGTTGAGGGCCTTGTGGGGTTACAAGCCCCGTGGAGGTTCGACTCCTCTCAGGCGCATTGCGAATGCTTGGTTGCCGGCGAGCAGCGCCGACGCCGCGAGCACACCTACCATCGAGCCGCGATGGCCGACCGAGGCAACTCGGCGTCCGCACTAGTGGTCACGCTGTGGCCCCAGACGGGCGGTGCAGTGAGTTAGTGGGCCGAGCGTCCGTCCTGCGCAGCTCGCGGTTCGAATAGCGTCTACTCAGGCGCGCTGAGCCCCGCGAAAGGCGAGGGTTCGGCACGATGGCAAGGCCATCCCGTCCGCGGTCAACACCACCGCCTCGGCGCCATCGCCGGCAGAGCTGCCGCGCGAGTTTCAGGCGCGCGCGCTGCGCCGTCGCGCGCTGCAGGCGATCGCAGCGCTCGGCATCCTGATTGCGATCTTCCTGCTCGCACCGGGGCTCGGCGAGGTCCGCGACCGACTCGCCGGGGCGAGCCCGGGCTGGCTGGTGCTGGCGGCGCTGTTCGAGGGCCTCTCCTTCGCCTCCTACGTGGTCATGTTCGGACCGATCTTCTGCGCTGGGCTGGGCTGGAGGCGAAGCTGGCAGATCGGCGGATCGGAGCTGGCGATGGGCTCGCTCGTTCCGGCCAGCGGCGCCGGCGGGCTGGCGCTCGGGGCGTGGGTGCTTCACCGCGGCGGCATGGACGGCGAGCGGATCGCGCGCCGTTCGGTCGCCTTCTTCCTGATCAAGAGCGGGGTCAACTTCCTAGCCGTGGCGGTGCTCGGCGCCGTGATGGCGCTCGGGCTGCTCGGCCCGGAGCTATCGCTGTGGCTGACCGCCTTCCCGGCGCTGATTTCAGCCCTGGCGATCGCCGCAGTGGTTGCAATTCCGCGCCTCGGCCCCGGCCGCGCGATAGGTCCGGAGGCGTCCCGTCTGCGCCGAGCGCTGAGCGCAACGCGACGGGCGGTGATCGACGGCACCGCCGAGGCGCTGAAGATCCTGCGCTCGGGAAACCGCCGCGTGATCGCGGGATCGGTCGGTTACTGGGCTTTCGACAACGCGGTCCTGTGGGCCACCTTCCACGCCTTCGGCCTTTCCGTCCCGCTCACCGTCGTGCTGATGGGCTATCTGATCGGGCAGCTCGGCGGACTGCTCCCGATCCCGGGTGGGATCGGCGGCATCGACGGCGGGCTGATCGGGACCCTGATCGTCTACGGAGCGCCGGCCGCGGGCACGGCTGCGGCCGTGCTCGGCTACCGCGTGATCCTCTTCTGGCTGCCGCTGATCGTTGGCGGCATCGCCTTCGCCGCGCTCCGCCGCGACATGCCGCGCGGCACCGAGCTGGCCTCGTGCGCTCCCGCGATCGCCGCGCAGTCCGCTCGAACCTGACGATCCACCCGGAGTGGGGCCTCTCCTCCGAATCCGATGCAAGAAAGGCGTAAGGCGCCGCTTCTAGCGTCGGTCTCGAGGGAGACACGTCGGAACGAGGAGGACGCATGAGATCCATTCGAAGGTTGATGTTGGTGGCGGGCGTAACCGCGCTGGGCGCCGCGGCCCTGGCGCCGTCCGCGATGGCGCGGCAGTACGAGGTCACAGTCACCGACCTCACATCCGGCCAACCGCTGACCCCGCCGGTCGTCGCGACCCACCGGGGCAAGCACGCGGTTTTCGATGTCGGACAGCCGGCGGGGGTCGGCGTTCGGGAGATCGCAGAGAACGGCAACAGCGCGCCGCTGCTCGCCTTCCTGGAGGCGGACCCGCTGAACCAGTTCTCGGGGTTCGCGGAGTCGAGCACCGGACCCCTCGTCCCGGCCGGCGTGCCCGGCGATGAGATGTTCGACCAGTCGGCCGCGCTCACTGTGAACGCAAGCCGGCGGGCAAATCGCCTCTCGTTCGTGTCGATGCTGATCTGCACGAACGACGGCTTCACCGGAGTCGACGGGCTGAAGCTCCCGGGCAAGGTCGGCAAGTCGAAGACCAAGAGCACGAACTCCTACGACGCGTTCACCGAGCGCAACACGGAGGACTACGCGCACATGGTCCCGCCCTGCCAGGGTCTGATCGGCGACAGCTCCGGCGAGCCGGGGACCGGCGTCAGCGACCCGGCGCTCGCCGAGGGCGGCGTGATCACCGATCACGCAGGAATCCAGGGTGGGTCCGACCTCAAGCCGGCGCTGCACGGCTGGGAGGATCCGGTTGCGACGATCGAGGTCGAGCGGACGGGCTGAGTTCCGTACGACGAGGAACCAAGCAGCTCAACGTGCCCGGGGGGTCGGTCGAGGCGAGCAGGACGACGGCGATCAGTGGCGTCGCCCTACTCCCCCACCGCGACGCCGTGCCAGAAGGCGACGTGGTCCCGGATCTTGCGAATCCACGGGGTGGGTGGCGATACGTCCACGCGGCGTCGTTGTTTCGCCTGCCGCCCGCCTCGATCGTGTAGTAGCCGGCGACCCCCTTCCAGAAGCACAGCGACCGCATCCAGCTCCGCTCCAGGTGGGTGAAGTCCACGCTGTCGGGAGGGAAGTAGTGGTTACCCTCGACGACGATCGTGTCGTCGCTCTCGGCCAGCACAGCTCCGTTCCACACAGCCTTCACCGGCGCCCACCTCTCATCGCTTGATTGGCTGGCCGTTTGCCCCCGTTGCCGGGCGAGGGGTTCACCGCGGCTTGAAAGGCCGGATCGAGATCCCGGCGATGGACGCGGAGAAGTGCTCCCGGGCGAGAACGGGACCGTCGGGATCGCCGGCCACCGCACGACCTACGGGGCCCCGTTTCGCCGCATCGACGAGCTCGATCGCGGCGACAAGATCGTCGTAGAGAGGGCATAGCCTTCACCCCGGCAGTGCCCGAACAGCTGTGGCTCGACACCTTTCCAGATGCCGACGTGCGCCGGCTCGAGGACGCGGCTCCCGGCTCGAGCGTGTGAGAACCGGCGACGAGCCCGATGTTCCCGCCAAGGTCTGGAGCCGGGCCGCCCGTTTCTACGACCTCCAGCTACCCCTCGAGTGGCCAGCCCTGGACGCCGCGGTCGAGCTCGCCGACGCGGGCCCGGACGACCGCCTGATCGACATCGCCACCGGGACGGGCGGGCTGCTTCGCCGCCTCGCCAGGGCGCCGGTGGTTCCCGACTGGGCGGTCGGGGTCGATGCGTCGGAGGCGATGCTGGAGCGAGTTCCGGCCATGCGCCCGGGCTGGGCACTGCGGCGGGCCGATGCGCGGGCGCTGCCGTTCGCCGACGCGAGCTTCGACGTAGCAACCGCTTGCTACCTCCTCCATCTCCTCGCTCCGACCTCGCGACACCAGATGCTCCGCGAGATGGCGCGCGTGCTGAGGCTCGGAGGACGGCTCGTGGTCGTCACGCCATCGGAGCCGCGGAGCCGCGTCGGCCGCGCCCTCGCCGCGCCCATCTTGGCCCTCGCGAGCAGATCTTCGGGTCCTTTGGCCGGGCTTCGCCCTCTGGATCCAACCGACTCCCTTGCCGAGGCTGGATTCGCAGTGAGATGCGTGCGGCGTGCCGCCAGCATTCCGGTGTCGACGTGCGTCCTCGCGGAGCGCACCGCTAGCCCGTCGGCCCACGAGGCCCAAATGGCCGAGCGCGCATTCGCTCCGGGTACCAGTTCGGCACCAATCTGATGGAGGTTCGACCCCTCTCAGGCGCATTGGCGGATGGTTCCTGTGGGCCGTGCGGCGGCCCACGAGACACCGGATCCAGCCGGCGGCTCGGCGCGCTACTTCCCGACCAGCTTGATCTTCTTGTCCTTGGTGTTCGGGGACCCGCCGGTGGGAGTGAAGGTGACATTCGCCTTCACCTTCGCCTTGCCCTTCTGCTTCAGCTTTTTCTTCGTCCTGCCGCTCGGCTTCAGCTTCAGCTTCACGTTGCCAGCGCCGGGGGCGTCCTTGCTCCGGCCCTTTACCTTCTTCGTCTTCGCGAGCTCGAGCGCCCCCGCGCCGGGGACCTCGACGGTGAGCTTCGCCGTCCCCTCCTTCTTGTTCTTCTTCACGTTGCCGAAGCTGAACTCGTTCGAGGGCTCGATCGCGACCGCATCGCTCTCCCGCGCCGCGGGGCCGCCGTTGCAGCTCACCGTCTGGCCGGTGAACGTGCGCTGCGTGGAGCACCCCGCGTCGTCGGTCACGGTGAGAGTGACGGTGTAGGTGCCGGGGGCGGCGTAGGTGTGGGATGGGGTGGGGCCGGCGTCGGAGGCGCTCGTTCCGTCGCCGAAGCTCCAGTCATAGCGCGCCACCGTCTGTCCCTGCGAAGCCGCCGAGCTCGAGCCGTCGAACGAGGTCGCCTCACCCGGCGGCGCCGGCGTGGCGCCGAACGCCGCCGTCGGGGCCTGATCCGGGCTCACGACGACGGACTGGAAGCCGGGGTCGAGACCCGTGTCGCAGTTCGTCCCCGGGCACGCGATCGGGGCGAGCGAGCCGTTCGCGCCGATCGAGAACGGCGACACCTCTTGGCTGCCGGCGTGCGACACGTAGAGGAAGCGCGCGTTGGGGGTCACCGTCACCCCGAACGGGCCCTGTGCCGTGTCGCAGCTCGTCCCCGGGCACGCGATCGGGGCGAGCGAGCCGTTGGCGCCGATCGAGAACGGCGACACCGTGTCGTCGTCGCGGTTCACGGCGTAGAGGAAGCGCCCGTCGGGGCTCACCGCCACCCCGGTGGGGACATCTCCCGTGTCGCAGCTCGTCCCCGGGCACGCGATCGGGGCGAGCGCGCCGTTGGCGCCGATCGAGAACGGCGACACCGTGTCGTCGTCGAAGTTTGAGACGTAGAGGAAGCGCCCGTTGGGGCTCACCGCCACCCCCAGCGGGCCCCCGTCCGTGTCGCAGCTCGTCCCCGGGCACGCGATCGGGGCGAGCGAGCCATTGGCGCCAATCG